>Ga0153942_1000059_pt1 | contig 35064 bp, 30 predicted proteins | sample TSNJ026MetaG_FD_104731 | JGI IMG/M metagenome (GOLD analysis project Ga0153942, IMG submission 104731) | Attine ant fungus gardens microbial communities from New Jersey, USA - TSNJ026 MetaG | ecosystem: Host-associated > Fungi > Mycelium > Unclassified | place: USA: New Jersey, Brendan T. Byrne... | reverse complement strand
GGTTTAGAGGGCAGAAGGATTTTTCGTAGCTATAATAGGATTCTAGTTTCACGAATACGATTCACGTAGCATATGATGATATTTGTTGTACATGTACTTTCAACATCAAACAAAAGTCAAGGATATTTCAATTCCGAACGTATGCAAATTAAGTCCAGTAGAGAAGAAACTGCCATCCTTTGACGAGTGGTACCAATATTTTTCAGGGAAATGGATGGGTCCAGAGATACCAAAAATTTGTGAGGGAGATGTCGTTCAATCAACTCAAATTATACAATCTTTCCTCTGGAATTTTTCGCTGTTGTTATACTAGCAACTACAATACCTTGGGAGAGGATAGATTTTCATCAAGATGCACTCCACAAAATTATCATTTGCACACATTTCCGAATAAACTCGAGTACATATCTGGTTCATTCATTCATTCATTCATTCAAAAAAACAACCATACTTCACAACGTTATCTGTGTTCTTCTGGTCTAGGACCAGCTTTAATGCATCTATCACAATCACTGGGCGAATCGGAGTTTGCTTGGAGATTCAGCCATGTTCACTGGGATAAGCTAAATTAGACTATACCCTTCGTTAATCAAGAGGTCATACATACGGAAAAGAACATCATCTTCTTCTGATTCGGGTGGATCTCTTGGTACTTCTCCTTGTATACATTGACAGATTGAACTTGGGAAAGAGATTCGCTGAGCTCGAAATCAGGTGCAAAGTGATGTCTTCCACGGGCGCAGACAATGTCCGCATCTGTTGTGAGAGTAATTAAAAAAGGATCAGTCACAGATTCAACAAAACTCACAGTAAACGGGTGCCGGAATTGAAACGGAGCGGGTAGCACGGGCATATACATGACATAAAGCGAAAGAAAGACCCTGAATAGCATCGGCACTACAAACAAAAGCATAAATACAATTCAAATCAATTTTTTAAGAACCAACTCACCTAAAACGATTATCCTATGCACATGCAAATTATTGCATTGATCCAGCTATATTGTAAGGCTACTCACATCATAAAGAACCTAATATATAGATTAATATGAAAACAAGAAAACACATCAGAGCACACATACCTCATAAAGCGCCGGTCGGCTTGTACCAAGAAGCCCTCCATGACTCTGTAAAAGCCAATCAAACTCGACAGGATTAGTGGTACCATTGTCCAATATGGTTCCTGCAGGGCAGTTGCCAGATCTATCCCCTGCGTTACCCAGAGGATTCATCCTACAGACAGAGCTTAGACATTGGCAGAATCGGAAACCCAGACACAAACCTGATATGGTGGCGTTTGATGACGACAATGAGAGTAATTGCAGGGCGAATCCCCAACTCAGCGCAAGCAGCTATTTCCATGTCCTGTCAGTACATGAAACCCGCCTCATACATCATCACCAAACCTTTGATAAGAGGCAGTTCTAAACAACAAGATATTAGTTGAAGTTCACAAAAGGTCCCGCGACTTACCCTTTTCAAGAACTTGGGCAAATTGTCCCTCAGATACACCATCTGATTTGAAAACAATGAGATCATGATGCATGAATATAAATAAACTGATCACTAAACCTCGGAAAAATATGAGCTTCTTGGGAGCAGGGCTATCTACCTTCTCTCTTGCCTTCCTATAACCCATGTGTTGGGAGAGGATTTCCTGAGGACTAAATAAATCGCCGCAGAGAAGTAGAAACATTGATTACGTACTTTAGTCATTGATTTCAAATCATCAATAAGTTCCTGTCGCCCAACTTGCAATGCACTCGTCGCAACATATTTCGATACAAGCTGGTCAACACTCCCGACAACAGCGGTAAACGACGGTCTGTTCTCCGTACCGGGTGCAGGATGTTGTACATCAGCACCTTGGCAAGCTGAGTAATCTTGATAACATATGTAATGGTTCACTCACCCATGACAATACATGGATTCGCGGGATCGCTGAGCAATGGTACAGCTCTCGGGACAGGTGTGCAGTTGATACCTCCAAGCTTCACGTTAGCTCTGATGGAGCACCATTCAGTTCATGATCGCATGAGAGAACGGTTAGACTCACTTCAAAGCAACGTTCGCCCAGTATTGGATATTTGCGCCAACACACTTGCCTGCCTTAAGGCATTGTGTCGCAACACCTTGCTAATGAAGGGATTCATTATTGAAGGACAGATAGGACAAAAATAAACATACAACACAATCACCAAAACTTGTAAAGAAGGGAAAGGCATCAGGAGACCATCAGGAGACCATTGTTAATCAGAGAAACCATCAACTCACTGTTTGACTGCGGTATAGATTTCCGTATTTCCATGATCGGGTAATATGATGACCAGCAATTGCGGCACTGATTTCTTCATTTGGTATGATGCGTTTCCAGCTTCCTTGAGTTGCTGTCATAAGAACAGAAAAAAAATGAGTCTATGCAATGACAATTGGTATTGAGACCTACCAGAAGTATATTTCCCTGAGGATTTGCGTTCCTGATAATTGGTCGATCATCCTGAATTGTAATGCCTGGAATACATTAGTAAACAACCTTCGCGACAGGAAGAGATAATTTACCAGTGCTCCTGAAGCCGTTGACGAGATTCTTTATGAGGTCCTGCTGCGCCTGGTCACGGAACCTTCGAGTATCGAAAGTAACAATCAACCAATGATTGATCGTTACTGGGTAAACAAGCTTCTTATCAGCCCTTCACAATGTCAGTACATTGTTAGCAATCGATGTAAGAAAACATTCACATGTTCCATTTACCATCCCTTGGAATCTGACGAAGTTCAAGGATTTCAGGGCAGATAGCATACATCAAGAGAATAAGAAGCATACGACAGTTGGTTCCTTACTACCTCGCCCATACTGCAGCTGGGGAGTGGGCAATACTCTTCCTTGAAACTGGAGCAGACCGCCCGCAGTGTTGATAGACATGCCAAAATCACGGATATAAGATGATTGTCCATATTGAAGCAATTGCGCTCCAGCCATAATGCTTCGAAAGCGTTCAAATGGCTTCTGCGTTGAGAACGCCACCATGTCCTTTGTCTTGTCGCTGGGCATCTGCTTTTTCATGATTTGACCTGGCGGAACTTGGCAGAGCTCCAGAGGAACCAATGCACCACCCGTGCCGAGCTAACACATAAAGATGAATAACCTTAGATTACCGAAGATAAGTAAATACCTCGACACAAAACATCTGAGGGTACCGAATCGGAACTCCTGTGAGTTTGAAGTAGTCGGCCACTGTCACATGTCGACCCTGGTACTCAAACGTGATATCCTTGGGAGAACGATCAGAGATCCTGCGGATTGCACGTCTCTTATCTTTGGTGGTGGCAGGGACTGTCACTCGGAGACCCGTCAAGAATTTCTGAAGCCTAGTACGCTCACGAACTGGTATTCCAGAGGGCGTCAAAAATTGAGAGAACTGGTTATTGCGCATTAATTCCATCCTCTCGAAGAAATCTAGGCAAAGTTCGATGAGAGAGCCAGGTCGAAACATCATGCATGATGCAATATCGAGGTTCAGGAATAAGCGTCCAGGGCCAGGTCGAATGGACTGAAAGAAACCCCGCCACAATTCGATACCACCGCCAATCTGACGTGCGCCTTCGGGTGTGAAGAAGCTCCTCACGTTGAAGGGGTACCGCATGTTAGGTTCCATGCGGATAATCGTATTGTATGCCTACAAATGCAACATCTCAATGAGGCACTGGAAGTTAACAGAAAATAATTACCGCTAAGGCAGTAGAAACTGCAGAGTCTGCACTTTGTTCGCCAGCAACATATCGATGTAATATACTATACCTCGTTAGTTAGGGCTACAACAACTATCATGTAAAGCTTACTCGGTATTTATGGTTGCCGCTTGTGTCAACTTCAAACGATATACCTTGGGCGGTCGGCCACTGGCTTTGGGAGCAGCGCCACCATTCTTAGGGGCCAAGCTCACTTCGAACTAGGATCATACAAATCAACAACGGATGCAGGCACATTCTGCATGAATCCTCACTGTTCGGGAAAGCCCTCCCAGGGGAAGATCGACGGCAGAATACGCGATCTTCCGGCCATCATATGCAATTGATTTGGTGAAGATTTGAGGATTGTCTAGTTCGACCTGTTTCATGACATCCATGTTTGCTCGAGCAGGAAGCTTGTCGGGATCGATAGCTGAGAAAAGGTTTTCAGTATCATCCAATTCCAACTGTGTGCAAATAACATACCAACTATGAGACACACGGCGCATTCGGGTATTAGCTACACGAAATCAGGCTATTACTTGCACCCACCATCATACTGATAAACTGTAATATTTGGTGCATCAACAGGGAAACAATTGACCTGGATATCAATCGGCCTGCCAGCTGTTCCGTATCCTGGACGCTTGACACCAACAGCTGTAACATGGCCTGGACGTGATTGATCAGAGACATGTGAAAGAATTAGATCAAATGTAGATGTAAGAACGGCAGTACATTAGTAGCGCAAGTTGATCTCATAGTACGATCATAAGCACACAGAAAAAACAAGGCAAAAATTGACATATTTTGCTTGGTGCAAATCGATGGCCGTGGAGTGGGTTAACGACGCTTACCTGCTGGAGTGACTACGTTGCCGGACGCAACTCCAGCTGCGCCTGGTCCTCCACGAGGGCCACCGCGAGGGCCACCTCGGGCAGGGCTGCTACCACGGGGACCAGGACCACGAGGGCCGCCCCTTTGACTAGGTGCCCCTCGAGGGCCAGGTGCAGATCTTGGAGCCATTATTCACTATTGGATGAATTTCACGAAGAATTATGACGGGACTAGCAGAGTTGATGACAACGATAGGAACAAAGCCGTCTGTTGGTGGAGTAGGGAGAAAGGGCTTATATATCTTTAAATTGAAGGTCCCACGTAGAATTCTCCATCAACAAGGTCACGCGACAAAATATATTTTAAGCAGTTATACATGCTGCTCCATAGACAGACAATAGACATTGACAAATTGGGATCAACTGCCTCCCATTCCTCCCACCATCGAGATGCTCACTGCAAGCGCTGCAAGCACCTGGGCTGCCCTCACAAGGCTCGATGTATTCTGTATCTGGTCTACCTGCCGACGAAACTCTTCATCCTTCCTTCTGCGGCTGGCATCATGGTGGGATCTGGGAGGTGAATAGTGTTGACCTGCAGACACGGAAGGCCCTCGAGATCTATTAGGCGGAGGAGTATATGTATAGTCGGGAGGTGCCTGACGGAAACCGGGGCGCCGATGCCGAGATGAATGCTCCCATGCATATGTTGCCCTAGGCCCTGGATGAGGCGGTGCCCGCGTTGAATACGATGAAGAACGGTGTAAAAGGCTGCGATCATAGGCACGCCTAGAATAGAGATCGAAGCGTTCACATGAGCAGATAGAATCATAACACATTGAAAAGCATGTAAGATGTACCGCTGACGGTCATCAATCAGCACTGTATAGGCTTCGCTGGCTGCGGCAAATATTTCTTTGGATTTGGGGTCCTTGGAGACATCAGGGTGGTGCTTCTTGCTTAACTGGGCAGTAAAGTTAACACAGCCCTCCAAGAGCCTATAATCGACCCACGAACTTGATAAAAATGTGACTAGACAAGCATCGCATTGTCAACAAGAAGAACAAGTGTTTGTATTACTTACCTTTATTTGTGCTTTGGAAGCACCAGAAAGTACCCCAAGAGTCCTGTAGTGATCGTGACATAAAGCTGAGGAAAAAAAAGCACGTCTACAGCATCTCTGTGCAGCAGCACTTGGACATGTCAATGCTTGTTTCAGCGACGATGGCGAGAGAGCGGACATACGACAGAAATTGCTGCTGCAAAGTTTCATTTGCCGCGTCACATGACGGAAGCAGTGTTCAGTACGACTCATTTCATCTTGACAAGCATATTAATGAACGGCCCATTCCCGACCATCACCATCGACCTGGTGAGTCCCTACCATGCTTAAACAGATTACTCTGACACCTATTCGAGCTAGGTTCTTGACAGACAGACGATTAAAGACGTTCTTAATGGAATTCTCCATTCAATCTTGTTCCACAGGCTATTCGGTTTCATACGACCCCAGGTTTTCGAAGTCCTGGATGTCACAATGGTGCATCTCTGTTATTTGTTTAGGTTCTATGGACGTTTACCCTATGTAGCCAGGTGTCTCTGACCCAGAGATGGAGCAGCTTGTACATGACAAGGTAGAGAACTTCTGGAGAGTGATTCAAGCTGACTCAACTCGTAAAGGCAAGGTTCGTCATGAACCATGCGGAAGCCTCGTTTTGTTCATTCATTTCATGCACCAGATCACTGTCACCTTCTCCGAGAAACGACCCAAGAAGTCGTGGTACCAGCTTTACTCAGCTGATGAGCATGTTCCCTGGGAACAGTGGTATGATCGAACTTTCTCTTATCAAGCTCAAGCTTTACAGCATCCTGATTCCAGGATAATCAATGTTGAGCTCCGACAGCACAGGTCAGAACGAGGTGCGTTCCCTTAACCTAGTTTCATCTTGAGGATCACCCACATTTGCATGCCAGACCGTTTATCATTCAATGCTAACCTCAAAAATACACTCTCCAAGTCCATTCAAATGATACTGGTACATACTTCATCGGAGCGGGGTCGCGCGGCAGTTCCTCCTATAACCCAATCCAGTGGAATATCTCCTTTCCCATTCAAAATTGCCGCTCACGTTGGAGGCGTAGAGATTAAAAGTAATTAACCCCCCATGGCAACCACTTCGACGAATATTATACCCAGGGTTCAGTGGTTCGGGGCAGTAGCGACTAAAACTTGACAGCATCATCCTTTCGAGCTCGCCCCCGCAAGTTTGGGGATATTGTTCAGATTAATTCGAGTTTGCCCCCTTTGGGGTGAATCGCAACTATTCAAAGCTTCAAGTGGAATGAGAATTAGAGGCCCTGCTGTCATGGAATATGGCCTTGTCAGCAATAAAATTCTATCAAACCTCATTCCATCAAACAAATAATATCATTCCTAAATAGATATCATGGTAGCACAAAGCATTGTCTAGAAAGATTGTATAGTACCATCATCACTTAAATTGCCTCCATAGTCTGCATTTTGCTTCAGAGTCCAATACAATTTTATCATAGCCATCTCCAATATAGAAAACACCTGAGGAGGGTGAGTACATGAAGTTACTTAGAATTATGACACAACTCGACTTTTCTAAAGCAAGGTGGACGTGTAATTGTCGGTCAGGCCGTACCCAGACTGCTCTTCATCTTATTTCTTGACACCTATTAGTTCTATCTAAAAAGTTCGAGACATCGCTCCTAGTTAGATCCTGCAGTTGAACATCTACCCATTCTCACATAGATCCTCCATAGACAATTGTAAGCATAGTTAATCTATTAGCACGGTCAACATCCAACTAACTCGACTTGTAGCATTGAAAGTATGCCTCACCCTATCCCAGATACAGCTAAAAGTGAAACCAATGTATTAGTTGATAGAAGACCATATCGATTAATCAACGGCAAGAGCAATGCAGTGAATGAGGAAAGCAAAAGCGCTCGGAGAACACTTGAGTAAGAGATGGCGTTTGTGAACAAATGGTTTGAAAAGTATATAAATAAAACGAACTCGACAGCAGCGGTAACTTCTGCACTATTGGCATGCAATACATCCACGACGTAGGCGCCACATGGCGTCAAAATAAAATCGCTCTGATCCATTGAGAAGTTGATTAGATAAATTAATTGAATTCATTGGAAAAAGGAAACACGTACACCCATGCCATTGATAAACAAAAAGATGAGGTTCAATACAAGGCCAGTTCGGGTAGGTAGGTATGTTGTGATGAATCCAGACGCCAACACAATGAGGGGGAGGGAAAAGCTGTATAAACAAGTCCTGAGCCGATCTTCTGGATACCAATAGCCGCGTTTCTGCTTGGAATTGATCACTATCCTGTCGGATAACCAGCCCGAAAGTGGAGATCCGACTGAGATATAAAATGAGTGATCATGTAAGAGATAGGAAAGTATCTGAGATTCAGCACACACTCGCTTTTCCAGCTCCAAGAGGAATGATACATGCACCAAGTAGGGCTTCATTTTCAATGCCATATGTTTTCCCCTATAGGGACGTTCAATAAACGCTAATATGCAGAAACACAGACACGTACAATCGTGTAAGGGAGCGGAAGCATCAGGGCTAGTAAAGTCAGTATACATCATGAGAGGGACTACATGACGCAACTAAATTCAGTCAGCAGTGCAAGAAATCCTATGACTGACTTCCTTCATAAGTCAGTACGCTCCAGAGAGTTCAGACAAAAATTACGTACTACAGCTAGGACGGTAGGACTACGAAGATAAAGCAGTTGGGACAAGGGGTTCAAAATCACGGGCCTCCACTTGGGCAATACCCTCCCAGATTCCTGGTACTGATCAACTCCCCTGGTTCCAGGATGGCTCGTCTCAGGGAAGAGGGATAAAATGCAGAAAAAAGCGCCAAATGCGAAAGTAGCAAGGACATAATGGATGGCCCGCCATGACCAGTAATGTACCACTATTCCTCCAACAGTCGGGGCAAGTGCAAAACCAAGAAGATAAGTCTAGTTGAATTTGAGTAAGAGAGTGTGTGGTAGGACAGAACATACTCCGAAATATGCCCCCAGAGCCGAGCCTCTGTCCTCGAGTCCATAGATATCACCAATGACCCCCGCCCCGATTGAAAGGCTAGGCGAGGCACCCATGCCTTGAATCATACGCCAGAAAATGAGCTGAGCCACAGTTTGTGCACTCGCTACACCGAAAGAACCCAAGATCATGATAGGCAGGCACCATAGATAACTGAGCCGACGGCCATCTGTGAATGATAGATGAAGGGCAGTTGTCAACCATGAAGAATAAACACCCACAGAATTTAGAGTACTTTGAACCAACCAGACCACCAATGGAGGTTGCGAGTAGGTATATGCTTACTACAGTGCTTGTAGATCGCTCCTCAGAAAAGTGGATAGCCGGCATTCAATAGTACCTACCTGATGACTTCGCCACTTGAGTTGAGTTCTTTGGCAATCTGAGGGATTGATGGCAGGAAAATTCCAGAAGTAAAGACTAGAGTACTACTAGTACCGCACCATAGGGAATATGAGAGGAAAGAGCCCACATGTAACCAATCCTCCCCATGACACAATTATGACTAGGTACTGCTTTTTTTTCTTTGAGAATCGGTCATAAATTAAATTATGCTCACTCTGGAGCAGTGACGTCTCTTCATTTGACATGATCATGAGAGAAGGAAGCTTTGATTTGAGACGCGATGATCAAAGTTCGGGAGCAATGGTGCCAAGCTGACTTAACTAGTGTAGTGCCTTGATGGCGATAATCAATATCAACTTTTTCTCAACGTGTTATTCATTGAGTGGACTCACGACGCTGCTGCTAGATGTAACTCTGCTGAATTATCGTATTTCATCCGGACATGCCGATAATGGTGACAGCAGTATTCAATTTGAACATTTGGCAGAGACATCACTTGAGCTGAGATTTAGAAGTCCCATGTTAGATTGGCCCCAAATCAGACTGGTAAGTGGTGAACGAGGCGCTGTTTTGACGTTGCATTTTCGAGAATTCATGAGGCAGAAGCGGTAACAATATCCACTCCCCCAGTTTGATTGTGAGGAAACACCCATTGCTTGGGAACAGAATAGTAACCTGAATATCAGAATTTTCAGTTGGCTACTTTGCTGGCGATGAAAGTCGGGCGCATGTTGGCGTGCGGAAAGGGGTATAGGAATGACTTTGAAGACGGATAAGTTCAGCAACCTTGTCATTCACTTCTGATATAACTCTTTTTCTGCTGAGTTCAGCCCCTTCGTGCTACAAAAGGCACAGCAGCTTTCCAGAGCAGATTACTGTATTTATCCTCAGAGACAGCTGTGCTCCACAATAAAAAAGACATACTGGTGATCATGACTGTCACCGAAAACCCTTGTGAATCATGTCATACCGATTTTGCAATAACAAGGCGAAGACTCAGTATGAAACGCCTACGTTTGGAAGCTCGAAAGTATGTCAAATGGATCGACGGGTTGTGGAGGTCCCAAGTGAGCTTTTTCGTTAGTGGAAATTACTCTTAGTTATTACTTCAGTAGAACAAATGTGCAGTTCGATGCGATATTAGCCAGTAAGTGGAATCCACAATCGATTTAAGACAACGAATCAAGAGTGATTAAAGCCCAATATCTGCTAAAAAACTATCGATATCATGATTCTGTGGACTATCTCCATCTCCGTTCTGTGAGCTATCTCCACCTCTCATAGCGGCAGCAGCACCTCCAACAGCACCTGCTGCAGCTTGCCAGGACATCGGAATAACACCAGTTGCCCCAACGGACTGCAAGACAGAGAAGGCACCGCTAGTGGCACCTCCATAAATCCAAGACTGAGCGCCAGCAGCGATTGATCCTGAAGATAACCATCGTAAGTCCAGTCACCCGGTTTAATCATAACCTAGATAATCACCGCTAACTACACCAGCAGAGGTGAAACCTACTGCTCCAAGGAGTGGGGGTCCGATAAAAGGAAGTGCAATTGCGCTCGCGGCTGCTACGGCCACTGTGGGTAATATAGCTAGACAATCATTAGTATTGGTTGTCTCATCAGACTTGGCGATATTGACCTGTATATCCTGGTCCTTTATGACTTCTCAGAAACAAATCATAACCAGTTACTTTCACAAATTGCTTACCGCACAAGTGGAAAAACCAACGTTTGAAATCACCCCATTCCCAAAACCTCATATTCTCCAACTGATAGGAAACATTCTCCCTGAGTAACTTCAAGAGTCGATGCTTAAATCCGTTTTCCCCCTCCTCAGGGGTGGCAGGGATCCACGCAAGGATTGCATTGGCCCATTGGGGTTGGGAGATATTGTGCATTGCAGCACGCATATTGACGTCGTCCAGCCATGACGTTAACTCCTTTTTTCCAGCCAAATGTCCTGGGAATGGCGCAGGATGTTCTGGAGGCGATGTGTGCCATTCTCTCAAAATCTCTAGTAGATCAGGATGTGAGTGAACTTGGGTCATAGTAGACAATTGTTAAGATTTGAATTGCAAAACCCGCTTGCTGAGTCTGAATGGTCTCCATATTTTCTCATGACTTTCAGCTCGGCGCTTCGTGTCTATATCCTCACACGGTGCACATTCTGATGTCAAGTCACCGCTTGAATTGAGATGTCAAGTGACCTGTCAGTATCGTGTCACCTCACATGTCAAGTGACCTGTCAGTATTGTCTAGACTTGTCATGCAGTCACACTCTGCTATGCCGCCACCCCACCAGGTTGTCTGTAGCTGCACTAATTGCCGTTGTCACACCTTTATACATGGAAAACTGGTGTCACTCAATACTCGCACAGCACATCTACCAAGAGGTGTGGTAATACTATTACATATCAGGTTGTCATCAAACTATTTATTCTTCATTGCAGTCCCGAGATGAAGTCTCCTTACCCACAATTGACAAAAAGCCACAGATTGCGGATCAGGAAGGAAGAGAGGGTACCAGAGTGGCGATCAATAGGATAGGAGCTGGTGATCATAGTGTAGATTATCCAGGTGGGTTTTTCATCACTAAAGCTATTTGCTAGGGTATCGAACAACACACTCATCCCTTTCTATATTTATCTGTATCTTTGCTATTTGGCTGCATCTTACATGCGGAGTAAGCTGGAATACAAATGCTCGAGTTCTCAAGTTTATTGATATCATCTTGGATGTAACACAGCTACTGATACACCATCCCACCCATTGGATTCCTCACCTCCGATAGCTTCTAATCATTCTAATCACTCGTTTTTGCTTCCACATGACATTCATACAACTATAAGAGCCTTGTCTACTGAACCTCAAATTACATGATATATATGCTGTCCTGAATGCTTTTGCTGTTACTCACTTGAGGAGCTTGCTGAAGCTCGTACTTGGTGTGAGACTCTCTGAAGCAAGCCATAAGCACCAGCCCCCAGATACTGGAGTGTTTGGGTTACACTGCGCCTATGATTGTGTCATACTCGTTGGGAGGAAGATCATAAATCCTCCCTCGCGGTCATAGGTGGCGTCTGGGGCAAGACCAAACGCAATCAATCTTTTGATTTCTTCAAGAGATTCAACACCAACAATGAATAGCATTACGTGAATGTCATCCCAGTCAATAAGGGTCTTGATTCAATAAGTTTTTGGATTGATGAGTATGTTGCGAAAGGTATAGTCATAGTTGACCAGGCGGGGCTGTGCATATGAAGGATTTTCTTCTACCACACGGAGTGCACTTCCAGCATATGCACGCACTTGTGCAGCAGCTGTCAAAAACGTTGTTAGTCACACTCTTCGTCGTCATCGAGAAAGAGTATCTCACAGTTTACAAGTGAACCTCGATCACATAAACTGAGCTTATTGTGGTGTGACCACAGCTATAGCCAGATGTCGGAAAGAGATACTGAAGAAGCCATAAACAGTTCTGGCGGCATTGATGGTGTTAACATATGCACCATGTAGCTCCTCGGATCAGAAAGTGCAGAGTCAATTGGGAGACCATCTCTTTGGCAAAACCACACCTCGTTTCAACCAAAAAACTTGGGAGCTGGGTCACATATGGCTCACCAAACTACAACTAGAATAATTGCCAAAAAGTCAAACAGCGATTTCCTTGTTCTTTGTAATAGTGAAAGGAATGTTGTAGAGAAGCGAGAGGTGCGAGTACCCATTGATCGTATCCGCCAAGGCTAGCGTTCATCCGGCTGGTGTAACGGGAAATGAATTGCTTGATCGCCTCAGATTGGTCTCAGATCTGAAAGAGTGTGACTGTGTGACAAGTCTAGATGACTTGACACGTGAGGTAACATGATACTGACACAGGTCACTTGACATCCCAATTCAAGCGGCGGCATCAGAATGTGCGCCTTGTCTATTCCATGGGCTGAGTTGTTCTTGACAGGTGTCCATCAATAAACTATCTTTAGTATTTGGAACAACCATAAAATTATGCTGCTGTCATGTAGTTTCAACTGTCGAAAATCCAATATCACACCAATTTCTCATATCTTCACCATACTGAATGGTCAGCCATAATAATCTAATTTTATCTATTAGCGCCTGAACAAAGCTACTGGTGATGGAACCCACCCAAAACCTGTCCAAGCCAGTAATGCCGAGAACATACTGGTCATAAAGATGCCGTACGCATCGATCATTGGCATGATGCCTGCAACAGCAAAAGACAACATCACTGATCGTGCCGCACTAAATCATGTGAGCATTTATTCAATGTTCTCGGGCGGCAGAACTTACTCAATGGCTGCTAGAGCTTCGGTGCTGCGGGAATGCAATACATCGACAACATATGCAGTTGAAGGGCTGAGGACAAGCTCCAGCTGTTGTACAAAATCAGCAAATCGAAGTATCATGAAGCAAGTCCCGTACACCTAGCCCATTCAAAAAGAAACAAATGAAGACAAAAACCTGGCTTACAGGTCCCTCGACGTACTCGATTAGAAGACCAGAGAATATCATGGATAGTGGGACTAAGAAAAGGGCACCAACAATCGTACCCCGGAGTCGATCTTCTGGGCACCAGTCTCCTGTGGCCTTTCTACGGCGGATTACAATATAGTCCGACAAACATCCTGACGTAAATGCACCGACTGACTAGGATAAGAAAGGATAATTTGGGTGGAGATCAGTTACTTACACGTTTCCCCAATTCCTCCGGGAATCGCACAAAGTCCAAGAATTGCATTATTGTTTATGTTATACCTGGTACCCTGATTCACTGGTTTGGTATGTGGTATCTTGGAAAATGGTATGACCTACAATTGTATAGGCGATCGGTACCAATATAACTAGTTTACAATAAGTATCATGATACCACAATCACTTCATGAAGATGCTCACCGAATACCGACACCAGAACTGTGAAACTTGAAAGCATCTGTAGATGCGTACGGGGTCAGAAAAACGACAAAATCCCGTCGACGTTCACAAACCACAGCTACGATGTTTGGTGCCTTAAGCAACCCTAGCGGTGACAACGGATTGACAGCATATTTTCTCCACCTGACTTGTCCCTGTTCTTCCTTCTGACGTAATTTGTCAATCCCCCGAGTACCGTAGTGGCTTGTTTCAGGGAGAAAGGCCCAAGTGATCCCGAATGCAGTGAGACCAAAAAGGCCTACAAAAAGCTGCATGAGTCTCCATGATGCGTACTGCGCAGCTAAACCTAGGATCAGATTGAATACATTTCTGAATTTGGTAGAGAAGGAATAATATGTATTTACCGCCAGCTACGGGTGTCAAGGAAGGTCCTACTAAGACAGCCTGTCCATAAGAATAGGTAATAAATAAAACAAAATTGAACAGGCAAGTAGGTAGCTTACAGCGAGGAAGATGCCGATCGCTGTTCCTCTCTCCTCTAGCTTGTATATGTCTCCAATTACTCCCGCACCTATTGAAAAACCAGAAGATGCACCAGCGGCTTGAATTACGCGAAAGAAAAAAAGCTGAAAAACTGAACAAGATGCGCTAACACCGAATGATCCAATAATAAGGAGAGGAAGTGCAAAAAGATATACAGGACGACGTCCATCTACAAAAAGCAAAAATGAACACCAGAAATTAGAATAACTGATTGACTTACAGAATGTAGAACACGATGCGACGATCAGCGCACCAACGGACGCAGAGAACATTGAAATGCTGACAGTCAATCTGCAGTGACAATCAACATCACGTTAATCTTCAGCACAGACTGAGGAGATCTCGAACCCTATGATCTGTGGAGTAGAGTTGAAGTCGCTGACCATTTGAGGGATTGAGGGGTATATCGTCGCAGATACGAAGACTTAGAGAGACTAATTATCAGGAGAAATGCTATCGACATTGGAATGCATACGTGGCATCAACCCGCACCAGGATACGATCGCCAATAAAATCCTCTTTTGACGAGGATTGAATCGTTCATATGCAAGATCATGCTCTTTTATTTTTCCGCACTCGTGACCATTATCATACAGCAATGGCGTTTCCTCGCAGAGCGGCATTATGGGGTTAATGCTTATTGTGGCGCGAGAAGTCGAAATCTGGTGTTGAAATGGATGAGAGTAGAGAATGGATTGAGAGCAGGCGACTAATGTTTCCTCTAACACCTCAGCCTATAAGAGACACGTATATATAATGTTTTCAAATTACGCTTTACGGCAAGCACTGGTCGCTGCAACATATGCCAGATGGGGAACGTCATAAATAGAACAACGTAATCCCATTAGAGTGCTGATAATCATGGGACTTCCCGTAGGAATTCGGAGTGTAGCGCAACTCTATTCTATGATCTGAGGAAATTTGGAACAAATGTGATTCCCGTAACAATAGTGTTTCTCTCTCCCCACAACACGTTTTCAACTTTCTCCTCAGCCATAGCATCTCCAAGGGAGTCTTACCCCACCTTCTATCCTTTTCGCGTCTTTCGGACTCTATCTGAAAAATAACAATGAGGCTTATCCGGATATCCTATTGTCGACAAATTTTCTGATCAATTCTTGTTTTATCCAGGAATGATAAAGAAATTGAGCGTCACCTAAATAGGCTTGATCGCCTTTGCCAAAATGCCTCATCGAATCCGAATAACGTCCTACTCGTTAGTGTCAAGCCCCACCCCAAAGCCATTTCGGTAGCGTACGCTCGGAAATCAGGCTACTAAGTCAGTAAAGCAACGGTTCTAAATGTTAACCACATTGCTATGACTGCTGATCCACTACCAGCAGCAAAAAAGCGATAGATCCATCTCACACTTTGGTAAAGGCGCATTGTTAATCATCGCCTCTCATTTGAGGTCATATTTTAACAAGAATCTATCGAATTTTGAGATTGCCCTAGCAAATTCAGATGGTCTTCACATACCAAAGTGGATAAAGACGCTAGAAATACATCAGTCCTTCAAAACCAGAACCCGCTCACTTCTCTCAATGCGCTCAGGGATAAGTCCCGAGGGTCATGTGGTGACCAATGTGTTGAAGGGGACTGGTACAGTACCGTGATGTAGAATGGAGATTGTGACGTGTGTGACGTGTTTTAGTTCATTTTCACTGCCCGGGTACTCCTTACCATTATGGTTAAATATGTTGAGAAAAGTTCCAAGGAACAATATTCTAGTAGCAAGCTACTAGACACCATTAATAGATAGAAACTCCTGGGTAGATAAATCAATTACCATATTATGGGAGAATTATAATTATGATATCTCATTGTCGTTAGTGAATGTAAATATCTTCAAAAAATGTTTTGGGCAACATGTTGTACTTTGACAAGGATAGAATATTAGCAGCTTCGGTGTCTTGACGGAAACTTGAGCCAAAGCTGGAGATACTGCTCCAGAAAATCAAAAAGCAGCCATACATTGTAAATTTAAACCGATGCAGACATTAACATCCACTATCATGATTTATAAGCCAAATCAGACTTGATCATATTGGCAGCCTTTTCCGCAATCACGTAAACAGGGACTTGCAGATGACCAGCAGGGATGGATGGCTACAAATATCAAACCAGACCAAATCAATAACCTCTTTGCGGACAAGGAAAAAACCTACCATGATCGATGCATCAACAATTCTCAGGCCTCGGATCCCTTTTACACGGAGATCAGGGTTGACAACACCATATTGTGCATCGCTCGCGGACATCGCACACGTCCCGGACGCATGCGACGAGGAAATTGCGTTTTCACGAAGGTATGTATCCAACTCTTCGTCGGAAGTTGCTTTTGGAGGAGGCTGACGACGTGCGACAACATAATCTTTCCATGCGGGCGCTGAAAAGAAGCGTTGGGACGCTCGTACACTTTCGCGGTAGGTGAAAATGTCAAATTCAGAGGCAAGAAGGTTTGGATCGATCTGTGGGGGATCAAAAGGATTCGCGCTAGATACAGTAACGGATCCGCCTGAGAAGAATTATAACTGGTGTTGAATACCTACATAAAATTCAAACTTACGTGAAGTTGGAGTGAGGAAAGTAATCCCCATGCTGACGAATGTGCCGTCTACAGTCTGTTCTAGCCCTCTACTGTGCTATGGGGCAGTCAAGATCTGGTTCTACAACAAAGTAATGACGTTTCTCACAAGAGGTGTCAGCTCCATATGGGGAGTGTTTGGGCCAGCAGCAGGATCCATGGTAGTTTGGAAGATAGAGGAGTCATTAGGTAGCCGAAGGAAAGCAACGTGATTGGAAGCAGTAGGACTCATTGAGTACGGACCGGTGTGATTATGTCTCCATTCTTCCAAAGCAACGGTTGCGTTCATTCTGCAACAAAAATGTCAGGAAGATCTTCCCAGCAAGCAGATCACGTACGGAGGAACAGTAGAGTTGACCGTCCAAACTACAGTTACGTAAGGATGATCTGTCATATTTTTACCAACACTTGGTAAAAAGTGTAAGGGTGTTATTCCGACATTCTGTAGTTCGATTTCGTCACCAATCCCTGAATGTAGGAGAATCTGCGGGGTGTTGAGAGCTCCCGCGGAGAGTATGACTTCTTTGTTAGCTGTCAGCTGCAGAAGAGACTCATCTAACGAGACTATTAAAACACATGAAATGAGACAAGAAACCATTAATTCTTACCAGTACTTTTGCCTAGTTCTATGGTTCTGAAATCCCTGGCATTGCCGGAGGTTTGGAGGATCCGTGCCACCTTGGTATTAGTGAGAACATCAAGATTCCCACGATTGAGATACTGAGGAGCCAGATATGCAGTCGCAGCACTGCTCCTCACGCCTTGGTCTATACTCCCTTGATACCAGGCTGAATTACCAGAAATTTGAGAGTGCAGTCCTGAAAAGGTTCAAAGAACTAACCTAGACCCACGGGACGACCAGAGTTATAGTCATTGATGAAAGGAAATTCGGTGAGCTCCTTGCTCGTTTGAAGAACACGAGAGTCAATCTCTGTTGGAAACCCAGCAGTTGATACGCCGACCATCCCATGAAAACCGTGGATGGTAGGGTCAAACTCCCCCGTTTGATTGTGTTGATCGGCAGGTTCTGCCCAGCGCTCGTTCTTTCCTGACAGTCAGATTTTTACCACGATAGAACAAGATAGAGTACCTTCAACATCAGAGGTAGGACGTTATTCCAAGACCAGCTTTGGTCGTTGGATATACGGGCCCAGCGGTCCCAGTCCTCGGAGGATCCTCGAGACCAGAACATAGAGTCTGTTTGAGCATGAGATGATGATGACAAGGAGGAGCACGGCTCTCACTGTGTGCACTGCATCCGCCAAGAATAAGACCTCTTGGGTACTGTAATGTCCGCTGACCCGTTGTCTGTTGGGGAATGGTCGTATAATTCCAATCGTACATGCCCGAAAACATTTCAAGCATGAGTCCGGGTGCTTCAGACACTTCAACACCTTCATAACTGGAACGAAGTGAAAACTTGTTACATTGTCATCCTTTTTCTGACTTACGATGGGCCTGCTTCTATGAGTAGCACCTTAAGTTGAGGTATCTCAGAGAGTCGATTTGCCACCACAGGACCAGCAGTCCCACCTGTAAGCGGCGGATTAGGCTAAGAATCAAAACTTGCAAAAAGAAGAGGTACCGCCTACGATAATGAAGTCATAATCGGATGGTGACTGGAGCTCTGTTATATCAGAGAAAATCTTGCTCAGAGCTGCCGGAAACACGAAAAGCAGAGACAATATGAGAAATTGAGACCGAAACATGTTCAACACTCACACGATTGTGGATGGGCACTTTTCAGCGGTTTGACAGCTCCGTGCGACTGACAGCGTTGTCATATGTACATCACGTCACATCCACGCTGAAACGAAATACCAAGGGTAATTCTAGGAAAGCATAGTGGCTACCCTTACCTCAACCCCTCTCTTGGAGGCCAGATGTAAGCTAATTACTCTTGGGTCCACAAAAATATTTCATGTGAGAAACACGGTGGGAAGTCATGTGATAGTCTCCGTTCTGTATATATCAGCAAGGTGCCATATTTGTCTTCCTTCATCCGTGTGACTCAAGTGTTGGCCACTACCCTCGACGACGACTCAGACTTATCATCTGATTCCATTTATGTCATATCTAATACCTCTACTCACCCAAACAAACCATCGAATCTCGTCGCAGGAGCCGAAAAGAAAGTGCATAGCCTTGGCTCGAAAAGCAGCGCCGACATGTACTCTTTCTCTCACAAGTGTCTCTATTTCTGCACACGGTAGCTCGGAATCTCTGAACCTCGTTCCCTTTCCTTCTTCCCCTGCCGTCATTCCCTTCCCTTCATCGCCTGTACAAGTTCCGACGTCCACACCTCCAACGAAATGTTCCCCCTCGAGCCTTAGTCCTCGTCCACGGCTGCGGTCACAGCCTTCGTTGTTTCGGAGAAAGCGCTCTACTACTAGATTGCTGCAGCCTTGTATACTTCCGTGCTCTTCGCAAGTCGAATCCGAGCCGGATCAACTGTCATCGATACCGCCTCGGAAACGCGCCAGGAAAGCGAGTATCTCGAGCTTGTTGACTTCCTCAGCAACAAAAACAACCTTCAACTCGCCGGGTGTCTCGCGGCGAAAGGAAAATCAATTAAAGAAAGTCAATACAAATTTACGGTTTCTATGTACTGTATACCGCAGTATCGCCTGGTTGCGATTACAGCGGGACTTGAATGAAGCTGCAAAGTCTCTGATGAATCTGCCGAAGTCCATGGATATTGATATTGACCCAATGTGTACCTCCGCGCTTGATGCACAGGAGTCACTCTTACTGAGCCGACTACGGTCCTATCTGCTAAGCAACGGAATGAGTCCACAATGGTTGGATATGACGCCGTTGCAATCTGCACCATTGAACCAGGAGGCCGATCTGGATATGGACATCGATGTTCGAGGACCAAACCTGTCTCCAGACTCGTCTCCTCGATTCCCGGCTCCGTCCCATCTAACCCAGGAGCAGGTCGCTGCGTCCTTATGGTTCCGGTACAGATATCGCTCGAAAGGCAGATCAAGGCCGGTGGTCGTGACTCCTGGTAGAGATGGAGATCATGTCCGGACGCGAAGAAAGTCGCCTTTGGCTGGCTCCGAGGCATCTTGGGTTCTGGGGTATCCATAATTGTTTGGATATCAGAATCCCTAAGGAGAATATCAAATATGCTCTGGGAGTTGGAAATCAAAGGCCAGATTGATCTCTGGTCGAGGGGTAGGCAAAGACTTCGTGGGATCTTATAATTCGGTTTAATCCTGTTGAGGGCATTGTCATTCGTGTTTTTGGCAAGTTCTGCTTGCAAATATCTGATCTCTTTGCTCATCTGCAGTCTCAGGCTCCTGTCTGCTGATAGATACCCTTGTGCAGCTTTCAATTAAGTTCCATCCCCTCGTTCACTTATAAACATTTACACTCCTTAATCTAACTAATTATTGCATGGGCGAACCGGAAATATTGTGCTTCCTTACCATACTAATATATTTCTACGTGCTTTTAGCGCATACTGGGCAGATGGTCCTCGTGGAAAGGGTCGCTGGATCAATCATAATGAGTTGAGGAATATATATGTCAAGTATCTAATTCACGCCCCGTTGCAAGGTGATGTAGGACTCATAGCTTACCTGATCCACCTCGGGGTTTGGTGATTGACTCTGCTTGTCACTCAGTCCTCTGATAAGGTCTCTTTTTGCGCTCAGAATGTATCTTCTACAATCTCTCATTCCTAAGTCTCGTTGAGACTCCAATCCAAAGTCAAGCAAAAGAGCTGTATAGTTGAGGCAGATCAAGGTTTGGGCAGTAGGAACACAGAGGACCCTAGAGCTTTTACTATCGTACACTCCTGGTGGTGAATTAATGTAAGATTAAATCACTAGTTATTGTTAGGGCCTACCCTAGCACCATATAAACGCTGTATTTAAACATTACGTGAACATTATTCAAATATTATTGTTACGAGACTCCTAATCTCGGACTTGCCGACCTCAGAACTCACTATCAGGGACAGTGGGCTGAACATCCTGAGACCTTTGAACTCAGTGACTCAGATGGCTTAAGCTGTTATCATACTTTAATCCAAGAGTGAAGTCCTTTACCCCAAGTATTTAAGACACTGAGTAAGTGGCAGGTCAGAACAGAGTTCCGGTTGGAAATTTTAAGTATATTTACTATAGTACAGCAAACCCATGTGTTGTGAAATCATTACTTTCATAACAGCTTCATTTACTTTATCATTTTCCTGTCATTCCTTATCAACTGATCATCGGAAGGCATGAGAGTATATAGACCTTATAGAAAAGTGCCACCTTTATACAAATTTCTTAGGGTCACCTAAAGATGTATAGATATTAATGTACTCTGTTGTTGAAATATACTTAGAATCTCCTGGAGCTATTACTTTGGATGTTGAGCCCAACCTCTTGCATGGCCTGAATACTTTGGTGGGCCCTAGTTCCACGATGGGAAAGGTTTCCAGCATCACTGGGCCTGTACATCTGGGATTCTGATCTTGGACTCCACAACGCATCGGCATGTGCAGGGTCTATTGGGGTCTGTATGCTCTTTTATGTCCTCAATCAACGTGGCTCTCCAAAGCGCAGTCCTGCTGTCTTGGGTGCGGCAACCCCGTGCTCACATCAAGGACAGAACCACGATGCTGTTTTCCAGCATCAAATCAAAATTGAACACGAGGTTGCCTCGTGGCCACCCCTGTCACGGAAAACTGAGAGGGCTGTGTATGGTATCGATGACATAAGCTGAGGACGTTCACTGGACGTTCACTGGACTCTACCTACAGCTGCTGCTATGCTTTCAGATTGTTTCTCAATATGTACGTCCTTATAATAATGTTCATACCTAAATTGACAGTCTCCAGAGTAACCTCCATGGCTCACCAAGATACCATGATCTTTGCTACCGCGTCTCATGAGCCTTCTCCATCCGGCCAATATCCCAGTGAAATATTTTCTCCATACTATCTTACAACTACGAACATTCATTCTTTACTACTAAATTTACCTCAGAAGAATTTTCAACAATATCCTGAACATTCTTATCAGAATCGAGAGTTGATCCATCACGGTGAAACGGCCAGCACTTGTCCTCCACAACTTCCAACGGATTTCCAACCTGGAAAACATTCACGCTTTCAGCCTCTGTCTGACGTGGAATCCTCGTGTCGGCATTTCCTTTATCCAAATCCTGCACCGTGCTATTTCGGTGGGACTCTAGACTCACCGTTGGTCTTGACTCACTCGTTCCTTAATTCCGAAACACCTCTTTCTCCGCCATTGACTCTTCCAAAATCCATAATGTCTTTGCCAATCAATGAAGGCGAGATTGAAGGCTGTTTTTCGCCGCCTCTTAGCCGGACACATGACCCACCTGATCAGGAAGACATATCTAATTCCCCCCCGCTACTCCTTGATGTTTTCACCCCGAGCAGCCAAAGTAGCTTCAGTACTTTAAATTCTCCACCTTCCCTGTCGCCTATCTTTTCCTCATTAAACGAGTGGCTTTCGCTTTCTCCTCCTCGTCTTCCGTCTTCTGGATTTGAATCGCTTAATGAGAAGCTCGGTGATAGCTTGTCGTCTTTGTTCGATAATCCTGACTGCCACTATCTCAATGATGGGGGTTCGGTTATGACTGGACTCACTTCGCTACATGATTTTCCTGCACCACCCCTTTTGAACTTTCATCGGTTGGATGGCTCCAATACTCGTCCCATAATTAATGATCCTCTCATTTCGACTACCATTTGTAATTCTCCAATTTCCCATGATCAAGTGGGCTTAGATCCGATTGAACTAGGGGATGAACCTTCTTATGAACCTTCTTATGACATCCCTGGTTCTGGGCCACTGTCACCTATAGAACGGCCCCACGAGACAGAGCAAACAGCAGATCAGTTAGGAGACCAGTACTCTGGTTCTACTGTGTTTCACCCAACATATTCTCCTTCCGTCCGCAATAGCAGTCTACCGGAGTTGGATGATCTTGGTGATACGGATATTGATTTCCCGAGCTCCTTGGTCAATTTAGCTCCGCCACCCTCGCCCTCCCGTCGTGGTTCTTTTGCTGATCTTCCTGATGATGATCTTGATGTACCATTGACCTTGTCTAAAACAACGCAAGAAACGTTTGATGATACTCTTGTACTCTCACCTCCTGAGTCCCCAGGGTTGACCTTACAATCATTGCCGGGTGCAGATACAGACGAGAGTCTAATTCCTGTTGAGTTGGCGTCGCCTGGTCGAAATTCCGCTCGTCTGCCTCATCTTCAGCCTCATCTTCTGATTGTAGAAGATGGCTCAATACTTCATCCTAGTCAAAGACCACTGAGCCCAGAACCATGCGATTTGTTGGATGCAAATATGCTGGATTCACAGATAGGTGGAGATGACCAGTTAAGAAGAATGTATGGTGTGATGAAACGAACAAAAGAGCGGGAGGGCGCAGCGAAGTCAATGGAGAGCATTCTGGAAGAAGAGGAGCGAGTCATCAGGAGTTTATCCAGAGGTAACAACAGGGATGTAAATGAGGCATGGAATAAGCTCATGATTGCTAGGCGGAAGTCGAGGCGGCTGAGGGAGAAGGTTCGAGAAACCGCCACATTGTTGCGTCTGAAGCTTGCCGAAAAGGGCTGGAAAACAGAAAAAGATGGATTTGGCAAGTCCATCCTCGTCCCGATAACCCCCTCGCTGAATATTGAAGACGCAACGGGAGTTGATTCACCAAAGGGACCAACACAGAAGAGGCTACGAATAACCAATCCGCAACAGTTACTAGTGAAGATGTTGATGGATCGGCAAGAGTCCCAATTTAGTCCAAGTGGACGGGCTGCTTCTCCATCGCGCGGAACGATCTCGTCTTTGAGCCGAACATCGATCTCTGCTACCGACCTGGACATGGACGATTGAACAATATCTGATATTGTAGATATACCGGACGTTAATCTCGACATGAATCTGAAGGTTGAGGGTTTCTGATACACACTTTCCTATCTTTGAGACCTCCATTAAAATAGCTATTCAGGTCTGATGTTGAGTCTATTTGTCCATAAAGTGCTGGATTTCATCTGACCATTGAATCTTGTATTATTATACATGTTTTCAACTCTTGTTTTGCTTGTTGCTTACCCCTTCACTCTACAAACCATCAGAGCTGCCATATCTAGGCTGCATGAATCCATTCACTTGTCCGCTGTCATTCAGCGGCGACTCGAATGCGATTAGTTATCAATGAAACCAGCTTGCAACGAGTTTTGCTATTTAGTGTTTCTTCATTCCACTATTTTTTGTATCAAACTAAGAGGTATGATTTCGACTTGAGTCCGCTACCAACTTGTTGGTCTCCTTGATTACCTGATTGAAACATCTGCAGTATATCAGTCCTCTTGGATTCAAAACTACTTCTAATTCTGAAATTATTTACCACCCGCTGCCGCTTATGATTTCTTCGTTACCCATCATCTTCACCGAGAACTTGAGCCCTATGAATAAAAGTCACGTGAAGGCAATCTACGTTCGCGCACAAGTGTTTTGTTCTCTATTCATGTACTGGACCTTACCATCAACACTCTATGCATTGATATCCTCATTCACATCATTACACCCACCAGGAAAGGCCAACCCTCTGACATTTAACCTACAACATGTTTATATGTCTACACCCTCCAATGGTATTCTCTTTGCCAACATCAGAGATCCTAAACACGTACAGGCCCTTGGGCACCATTCCTTCAAAATAGAAATTCCCTTGACTAGGAGGTTAACCATACCTAGGGCATCTTTGGGTCCCTTCCAAACAGCCCGTGAACATTCAAGGGTATATGGTGAGTCTACGGTCTTGGACTGGTTGGAGGATCAAGTAGACGGCCCGGATGTAAGCAGCAAGGATGTGTTGGCAACTCTGGCAAAGATGACCGCGAATGCGTATTTACAAGTAGCAGACCAAGATTGGTATGATCTCTCCCACCAGTGGAACCAGGTACGCAGCTGCTGCTTACTGATCTCCTCTTTCCTAGTTTGATGCTTCACCCAGTCTTTCCCATTCGGTTGGAATCCCTCCGACGACGGTTTTCGTGGCCATGTCTTCGTGTCTGAAGATAACTCAACTGTTGTCCTTTCGGTGAAGGGTACATCTGGACCATGGGTAGCGGGGGGTGGAGGACCCACTGTAAAGAAGGACAAGCTTAATGATAACTTGTTGTTCTCGTGTTGCTGCGCGCGGGTGGGCCCGACATGGAGTACAGTTTGCGATTGCTATGATGGTCATTACCGCTGCGAGGAAAGTTGTGTTCAGACAGCACTGCAAACAGAGAGTTTATTCTATCATGTCGGAATTGTTTGTTTTTCCATCATTTTTGAGGTCGCTACTTGACATCTATTTCACAGAACCTTTACAATAATGTCACTTTCATGTATCCTGAAGCTAACATCTGGATCGTAGGTGTGCCAGTACCACCATCCTGGTCAAGGGCCTTTTCGAAACTTACTGTACAGGACACTCCCTGGGAGGAGCCCTGGCCTCATTGATAGGCCTGACGTTCGGGGCACCGACTGTCGCTTTTGAAGCGCCGGGAGAAGCAATGGCAGCTCGAAGACTGCACCTCCCGTTCCCAGTGAGTTGAAAAGGTCTGTAATTAAGGTGATCGGTGATTTATCTCTCAAATGTCTAGCCATCCCTTCAGCACATAACACACGTATATCATACCGCTGATGTAGGCCCAATCTCCATTGTTACCTGTTTTTTCTCATGCGTTGTGGTAGCCAATTGCAATGGGTACTTGTAATGGGGTCAGCTCCTGGTGCGCGTTGGCTGGATATGCGATGGAATCCAGGTGCCATCTAGGAGAAGTGATACGTTATGATACTGTCGGTCAATTGAAATGGGGAGTCTCCCTGTCGAACCATCCCATCAGAGTGATTATAGACTCGATTCTTGGCGTTGATTGGGGGGAAGGTGATGCTGTACCGAAGCCTCGAAAAGCTGCTGAACTTGAGGGTGAAGATGGTGTTTGTGTCGTAAGTCGCGACATTCCTTCAACCTTTGAGAGCCTCTAACTGATTTAACGTTCCAAGGATTGTTTCAACTGGGAGTTTGGAGAGTACAAAAACACAACCAAGGGTAGATGGAAGTGGTGATGTCAGATCACAGTGCCATGGCCTAGCCACAACTATCATTTTTGAGCTTCTGGTGAGTCATTCTAAGCATGTCAGGAACATTATTTAAGCATCATTTGAAGACCATTTGGGGCTCGGCCATGTTGGAAATTGATATCAATCTCGTTCATTGTTCTAAATTATATCAATGTTCTGCTTGTTATCGCCTGATGAATAATAATCGCAGACAACGAGGTATATCCCCCCTTGTTTTCCTCATGGCCTGCTTGAATACCATTCCACTGAACCGCAAACAGAACAAAGGACAAGCTATCAAAGATCTGCGGAGGAAGTTTTTCAGTCTTAAAGAATATTTGCGCACGCGTGGAGCGAACATTGCTTTTGTTCTTGGACATGCGTACATTTCTATATCCTGCGTCATAGATCGCAGAAAATATCCATTGTTCCTTTTTAAGGACCCTTCCGTCCGAGGATTTAAAGTGTTTGAAGCAACGCAATTTCTCTTCAAACAATCGGTCTCACTGTTCATGTGGGTTGATTGCTTTTGAAATATTACTTGATACTCATCTCGCTTTAGATGGAATACCAACCCCTCATGACTCAACTCCCTGCTGAGCTACTCGAAGAAATCTGTCGTATTAATGCTGATTGCGAATTGGACAAGCGAATCGGATGTTGCAGGCAAGATCATCGAATTTATCATGACATCCTGCCTGCTCCCCTCCAAGATACCGTGAATGCTTCTCAGGTTTGTAAGACCTGGCGTTACGCCCTCATCCAATGTCCTTCGCTTTGGCAACACTTCATTGATCCATCTCATCCTCGTGTGGAGTGGAGACAACTCATGTTAGAGCGATCGAAGCCTCTCGGGATCACTTACAGCCTACTCACTCCCGGTTGGGTCGACGAAACGGAGTTCGAGATGGAAATATGTCATGCTGATCTGCTGATCTCGTATTCGGTAGCCTTGAAAATGAATTGCGATATTTGGAAGCGCGAGCACCTTGTTCCAAAAAGATGGTCTAAACTCGAGTATCTTTGCATCGCTCATCTTTTTTATGAATTGGATTCAGATCAGCAAGCCGATAATGTCCAGGCACAAATGCTTCTTGAGCGTATGCAAATGCCAGATGATTTTCCTTCTGCCGAGTCGACCCCTCTCTTGAAAAAGCTCCATCTTCATACCTGTTTTTTGAAAAGTCCCCCTCAACTCCTGGGACTTACAAGTCTCACAGAACTCCGGGTTATTAGAGCCTTGGATATCCTATCTGGTCTCCATCAAGGTGACTTGAGGTTATTGTTGCATTACCTCATTTACGACGGCTCTCTCTTATTCACTCGATCGCGAGATATGAGCGCTCGGGAGTTGATCATGGCGATAAGGTTTATCCCTTGCATCTCGAAGAATTCTACTTGAAGGACTGTGAAAGAACCGTCTCTTATTTCTTCAGACATCTTGATATCAAAATAACCCAGATTTTTCATCTATTTGTTTACCCATCGACCAATTCGATTGACAGCGTTCAAGAAATTAGACACATACTAACTCATATCTCACCTATTATCCAGTACCCTCTCATTGTCAACCAGCTATTCCGTCAAAACTCAATTCTTTCCATCAAGGAGAATTCTGTCGGATGTTATGGATTTCGTGAATTATTACCGGAAGGTATAATACCCCGACCCCCGAGAGACATTCAGCCAGAAGAAACATTTTTTGAGGCCCTATGTTGAAATCGTATTCGGTTACCCAGCGTTCATGGACCCGCCGATCCCAGATTTCTTTTCTGTTTTCCAGAGCAAACGAGTTATTCCTATGTTCCGACCTGTGTTTCACCGAGTCACGAGCCTTGTTCTCGACCATTGCATTGACCAACTGATGTATGATAACGTGGATCTTCTAAGCGAAATATTGTGGAGGAGTAGCCATCGTTTGCTTGGCTTGTCAGGCGTTGATTTACAGACTTGGCCTGTCATTTATCAAAACATGTTGCTGTCCAATGACTCAGGGTCTACGCTTCCAACATACAACGTTCATGTACCTTTTTTGCGGGTTCTCACTAACCTGGATTTCATCGAGCAGTCTTTACCCTCGGATCATCCATTGGTCATCCAGCTGCTCGAGTTTGACATAATCAGGTATCGTCGAGGAGCTCCTTCACTGATCCTCAGTGGCCTTAGGGTGGAAGGTTAAAGGCGCGATGGCACTTTCAGTGAACCCAGATGATATAGAGATATGGATCAGTAGATAAAGAAGATACCTTGGGAAGCAGTAGCTGAAGTAGACATCTCAAGGGCGATGACACTAGCGAGTTTTCGAATTAGTATAAACGATAGCCTTGATTGATAGACATTGTTGAATACTTTACAATAGCCTCCCTCCCGAATTACACTCCTACCATCTGTTCCCTTACTCATCAAACAATGTGACCCTGAAATCCTCGAACTTGACTTCAAGCTCCTCCGTCTCTCTGCCAGATCCACTGGGAACCTTTGGCCGAGCTGCGTAGAGACCGACAAGGAGAACTTGTGGTGCATAATCTCCACCCTCAATATCATGTCTGAACCACCAGGTCAGTTCCCGAATACCCAGCTTATTTCCTGTTGCAGGGTCAATCAAATAAATCCACAAGCTGGATGTCTTCTGTCCCTTTTCATCGACCTCTCGTTCAGCCTGAATCGTGACTTTGCCGTTCACCGCACCAGGGACGAGAGACCAATCACCCCATCTGCTGGCAGCGACTGTGCCGACTTGGGGCATTCCAAAAGCGAACTCCACGCCCGTCTTGACAAACTTCTTAGTTTCCTCATCAGGAATAAAGAGAACTAGACCTCCTTGATCGTACAGCGTGTTCCAATCAGCCGAAAGAGTTACGCGAGCGGTGTGGAAACGTTGAAGATCAATAGGAGCATTGATCAAGAGAGTTGGAGAGTTATCTATATCGACTGTGGGTGGTTTACGCCAGAGATCTGTTCCAGGCTCTGCACGGATGATGTGTTCTTGGGGGTAATCGAGAGTTGTGGGCAGAGGAATAGGAGGAGCTTGACAGATTGCTAGAGCAGATGAGCCATAATGCAGTACAAGTTTGGGGACACCAGGTGACACTGTGAATTATGGTAAAATTCATCAGGAAAGGAGTGTATCGACTTACTTGCTGTAGACAAACAGTAGATACTACTCTAGGAAAGATATGCCTCGATTGTTTCGTGTTTGTTTGAGGACATCTCTCCGAGGTTACTCCGGGGAATGATTCTTGTCGAATAAGTTGCTCAGGAGACATCGTAGGTTGCAACTACCAGGCTAGCAAATCAAATTCTCCGACAACGTTGTCGTATCCTTAATCGACCACCTTACAGTTCGATTCTTGGGGGAGGGCACTACACAGAGAGACAAAAGTTTTGATACTCAAGCTTCTTTGAACAAATCGACTCGCCTTCCGACGGCCGACCTAGATATTTTCCAAACAACCCCAGTGTCACCAACCTTCAGGGTGCCATGCTCCCTTGACTCTAAGCTCAGTGATCGATTTGAAGAACCCATCGGACTCTCAAATCAAGTAGCTGCGTCCAGGACCAGTATACAAAAATTTTTAATGAATACTGCCTTCTATATGCCAGACTCCTGAATCTGATGTCATCACGACGACGTTTGCGGCAACTAGCGAATAACGAGAAGTCCTACAGAATTGATCGACCGACAGCATTGGTGGATGAGCTGGATTACTATTCAGGAGTACCTGAATGACTCAAGAACGTGTTGCTGGCAGGTCCTCGGCTCTCCATAAGACCAGGGAAATATCTTTTGACACGGCTCAAATTCATGCATTCAGCCAAATTCGGTCCTGTCAAACTCTTTCTCTGTCTCCGATTGGTGTTACAACCTGCCACGTTGATGGCTGAAGTTGCTGGAATCCTGATTTCTTGTATTATGGAAAAAGCCCTACCAGGCCTGCACTAGCATTAGCCCAGATTTTTCTTGTCGCTCCACCCAGTAAATCATTCATTCGTCATACCTTGCGCTACTAAATAAGAATACCTCGCTTAGGATATTAATCTGAAGTCCACACTTGCCAGAAGCATGAGGCAAGAAGCGAAGTATGACTCACCACTTGGTCACTTGCTGCTTGACCCTTCCCCAGTATACGCATACGTTAATGGATTCAAACTGCTCAAAAGAAAAATACTTGAAAGACATTCCAGAGACTCTTTCAGATATGTGATGTTTCTCGAATGGACGGAGTCCTGGGGTCATAACTTCAATTTCAATTAGAAAACTCGTTACCAATTGCAGGAGTGCCTTTGACATCCACATCCAAAACAGCTGTCCATAAACGAGAGTGTGCACCTTGGGCCGGAATTCCAGTTAAAAATAATCGTCTTGGGCGTTGAGGGAACTAGTTTTTTCCTCAATCGGGATTTCGCATCATAACGTCCAAATCAGAACACATGGACGGCGGCAGACTATATCAAGTACAATTGACATGAGATCAAGCAGCATCAAATATCACTCAAGGGCTTGTCACAATCTTAACGGCTCAGGCTGCCAAGATACCCGATTGTAGGTAGACAGATCCCTTTTACGATCCTGTAGGAAGCAACGACTGTCAAGTCTCTGCTTGAACGTCGGTTGAATTGGGGCCGCAGTACCATCAACCGGCGATGCTATAGACAAATCCGAGGTGGCTGGGCTTGAGTTGCACGCAGTGAATTGCTGTCTGACCAAATGAGACTACCTTCAAATTAGCGTCACGTTTGGCTGGACTGCCCCTTTCAGTTCCTCCTCGGGCATTGCATTAGTTGGGGACATCGGTCCCCCTTCATCGAAGCATTTACCGGTACTGCCACCTTCATGATCACAAATCAAAACTTCTCAGGATGGCGGTGATATGTGGTGTCGTACCGGCTTTTGGTCGAGAGTCCTATTTGAGCACGTTTTCCGAGCAACACAGGAAAGTGCAGGAAGGCTTCCGTCTCCCTGCTCTAATTTGGGACGAAAACTTTGATGTTCGTTACTTAATAAGTCAATGTATTGCCTTCGACCACCTCGGACATTATGAAAACGATTCTCTCAATGCAGTGCTTCATTGGGTGCAGCGCATGACTGTGTCGATGGTCTTATGCAGACAATGTTCTTCGATCACCAGAGTGATGACAACATTACAATCAGAGAGTGTGGTAGTGCAACTTGCTTCATTGTTCAGGATATGATGCAAGTGAACACACTGAGAGGCTGGTAGGTAGGTATAATGGTATGAAAACAAGGACCTCAAACAAAAACCTGGGACCCTTGTTACTCAGCCGTATTTAAATGAAGGTTACTACACAAGACTTTCATTGTAAAATGATGGACAAATGAAAGGGATTCATTCAGAAGCTTATCGAACTTGAATGGATCTTGCGTTTGTCTTTGGAAACAATAATTCTCACTCCCATTCGGGATTGATATCAGTGTCATTTGTTGCTGGCAGTTCCCATAACTTTCATTACTGACAGCGAATCTCTCTTAAATTAGTTATAAGGTGCTTGATCAGGCGACCGGACCGTGTTGAAGGGCTTTAAAAAGGAAATGCCGTTAACCGAAGCTTCTCTAGGGTTTCGGTTGTAAAAAGACATGAGCTGTTCATTCTCACGACCATGGCGGTGTATTCCTTATTATACTATCAAGTGGTGAATCATTGACCTTTCTGGCTGCCCTATAATTGTTGAACCGTTCTAGAAGGCGTAAACGTGCTCGCCCAACTTAGTGTCACAGTGGCGGAGAAAGTCTTGTCAGGGAACCGATGGAACATGGAACTCGGCAAGAAGAAGATAAGGTGGGTTTGATCAAGCCTGGACCTTTTGGGGTAGAGCGGAAAACGGATCGGATAACTGTAGACGAAGATCATGAATGTATAGCTTAGACCGGCCCCATGATGATGTTCTTTTCCTTTGTGTGAACCACTTTTCGGATTATATCATGCAAATACATCCGAGAACGCATCTTCGTGGTTTAGAAGTCATTTTGAGGTGACGCCTTATTCTTTTTGTCCGACTCAATAATGAACAAAAGGATGATGCAAGCAGCGTGACAACCGTATCTGTCAATGAGTCCTGCTAGTACAAGTTTTCTGTGTTTGTGGGTCCTCAAATTTGCTTAGATGAATTCCAGTGCCGGTACGATCCCTTGGCCTTGTGATCTTTCGTCTAGATGATGACAGATATGGCTGCAGATTATTTTCTTCATTCGCAAACAACCATCATTTTCTCAAGTCCCTGTGTTATAGGAACTTGAGGAAGGCATATCTATGTTTTAGATGGGTCGTTTCTTTTTTCATGTGGGATCATTGCGCTTGAGCCTTGATCCCAAGAGATCCACACAGGGGTTTGACGTGGCATCCCATAGAAGCGAGTACTCCTCTAAATTTGTATATAATAGCATGGGATAATCCCCAGAACAAGGTTCCGGACAGGGCCTCTTATAGTTGCTCCCTGCTCTCGGATCTGTTAGGGATTTGATTTTCCCGTACAGTAATGGGAGAGGAAAGCAGATCCGGAAGGTTGACACATGAGTGAGCATAGTGATTTTTTCGTAGTTATGGTTCCCTTCTGCTTTTGTGTGTCAATGAGATGAAAGCTATGACGTAGAGAACGGATATCAGATCCTTGTTTTCTGTCACCAAGCCAAGAAACCCTTTTGGGGTGTGATAGGTAGATTTAGCTTGGTCCTCGTGTTCCTTTATGCCTGAGAAGCGGTGTAGCGATGAAAGGGTTGTTTCTTGAGGAAGTGTGAACATTCTCACACTGACATAGCTTTTGTTGAAGCTCGTTATTACAAGCATCAAGGCCGAAGAGAGCGCCGTGCCGCGGACGAGGCCACTATGCGGTGACAAAACATTGTACGATGAGAGCGTGACAGAGTGACAGCACGTGGAGGGCAGATCCCATCTGTGGGCGAGATGGATACATAAGGGCGAGAGAGGTGTGTTATTGCAGAAATGGCAGCGTCTCAGTATGTCCGCAGCTTCACTGCTGTCTACCCGTATTCCCTTCCTCCTCCTGCCCGCCCCCGCTCAGCATCTGTTCGCGGCATTCCCTGCACCGTTCAACAGCCGTCCCCCCCTGCCCTCGCTGCAAGGCAAAAGGATGTCCGCTCCAAAATAGTTGCCGGAATTCTTCTCAATAGAGTTCATGCTGTCGGCAAGCCTATCCGTCGCAGGCCCCCTTGCACAAATCAGCCCAGGCCTTACGTCCCCAGTGGACTCTCCACCTGCATTGCCTGCGACGCTTGATTTCATCCCTGCCTTACCACAAACAAATTATTTTATTCAATGCCGTCTTCCATGTCCTCGCTTTGCACTCAAATCTCTTCTCTGCAACTCTCATCAAATGCTGCAATTGTAAAACAAACAAGATACCACAGTTAATCTCTCAACAACACATTTTTTTTATTGCATGATATTTGGATCCAAATATCTTCTAGACAGCGTTTTCTACTTGATATGTACAGATCACAAAATTACTTCTTCATTCATTCCCTTTTCTGGTGTATGTGTACTTGTACGTACTTGGACTGTGCTTTTAAAAATGAATTCGTTTACCTCGTGGTCTTGACATGACGTAAATACCAGAGTTGGACCTCTAATGAAGTCTCGATCACTCTGGGTCTGAATCGTTCGGAGCGTAACATTATTGACCAACAGCCGGTTGTTCGGCACACTACCCGTTAAGCTAGCCCTCGATCTAGTGTCAGTGATGTATCCCTCAGCATTATAGCGTTCAACATAAAGAAAACCTGCTGCCGAGTGATGGGATCACCTTTGATCGGCACTCCGTGACACAAATTCCGAGGGTTTGTATCCACCCGTGAATAATTATGGCATAGCAAAAACATTCTTCATGGTTCCCCAACTGGCATTTATGAATTAGTTTGTAAACCCTGATCTTAAGTAGTGATGCGACTTCACCCCCATGCGTGATTTCCATGAAATACATGACCCTAAGAGCATGGCGCAGAAGGTATTATGTCAAAACTCCTGGGACTAGATTTCCGCATGTAGAAATAATGGTTCGTGTAACTTGACATAGACCTACCATCAGCTCGGCCAATATCAGCCGTACCTCCGACTAACGAGGTCGGCAACCGGAAAGCACTAGCTTCCTGCTGTTCTGGGCTTCGGGTGGATTTGATAGTGTTTCAGAAATGAAGATCCATTCGCATTCTAGGTTCAGGGGCCAATGGAGCATATCATAGGTCGGCTCATATCTTATACAAGTATAGTGGTGTCAATTTTTGAACCGATCACGCCACTAAGCTCTAAGCGCCACAAAGTCCGTGAGTTTATTAATAGATCATCGTGGGAACGAACACTAGGTGCTCTTGAAGGCAGTGACTGAACCTCGAATGGTAATTTATCGTTAGTCTCCACCGGACACTCAGGTGCTCAAGAGAAATCATTCAACCACTGACCATGTCATTTCCAAAGTCTGTTTGGGAGCAAATGGAGATCGCAATGATACCTTGGGAGACGGTAAGAGTAGATAGCTTACTTCCACGAGTTCTTGCATTTGAAACAAAAAAATACCCGCTTTTATGGAATATGTATCCGATTTTCTATTCATTGTCACAAACTTATTTTATCGAAATTTGATATAAATTATTTGCGTCGGCTTCCCCTTTTTTCACTTTTTCGAGCAAGATTCGGAGTTCTTTGAATTGTTCAACTTTATGTATTTTCTATATATGAACGTTATCGATGAACAGGATAATGGATTTACTGCGAAAGACTCAACTTGATACATGACCACACGACCTGAAGTGCTTGCGACTGCAAAAAACAACGTTTCCGTTACTCCTTCATCTGATTTTCCCATGTTAGTGGAAAGATGGAGTCAAAAAAGAGGGGCAAATTACTAGATTTGTCATAGCATAGTTTGAAGGGCTGTAAACCGTATCCAGT
>Ga0153942_1000058_pt1 | contig 35295 bp, 26 predicted proteins | sample TSNJ026MetaG_FD_104731 | JGI IMG/M metagenome (GOLD analysis project Ga0153942, IMG submission 104731) | Attine ant fungus gardens microbial communities from New Jersey, USA - TSNJ026 MetaG | ecosystem: Host-associated > Fungi > Mycelium > Unclassified | place: USA: New Jersey, Brendan T. Byrne... | reverse complement strand
TCAAAGAACACCTTCAATCCATGAGAGACACATGGAAAGAGGTTATGAAGAGGAATAAGGAGCAGAGACGCGCATGATGAATAACTATCTCAGTATTCTGGAAGAGAGTCTGCGTAAAAAAATTCAGGTGCTCACTAATATTCAGGATTATAATCAGAAACAGCAGCATATTTTCCAGTCGGAACAGATTGACATGGATAAATTTGATGATTATGTGGAAGAAAAGGGCACTCTGATTGATCAGGTGGCTAAGCTGGATATAGGCTTTGAAACCCTCTATGATAATGTAGCGGAGGAATTGAAGGAGCATAGAGAAGAGTATGCAGAGCAGATTCTTATCCTGCAGGAGTTGATTACCCATGTTACAGAAATAAGTGTTTCCATACAGGCGCAGGAAGCACGTAACAGGAAATTGGTGGAAGATTATTTTCTGAGTGAACGCGCCAATATACGTAAAGGCAGGCAATCATCCAAAGCGGCATATGATTATTATAAGAATATGAGAAAGATAAATAATGTATCACCGCAATTTATGGATAAGAAGAATTAAAGAGTATGGTACAGAAGTTTTTATTAAAAATGTGAAAAAGGGTATAAAGTAATTGCTAATTTATCCGATATATTAGTCAAGCAAGCAAACAGAACTGCAAGTAGATTACAACAGACTGCAGTACCTGGCTTTCCGTTATAACCTTTCCGGAAGATACGCACAATCTGAATGGTTGGTTATAGCATATTATGATTGTAGGTAAGATATGTGCGAATCATACAAGCAATCAGCTAACAATAGTCGCAGGGAAGCGACATTAAATTCAAGGAGGAATATATTATGGTAGTACAACACAATATGACAGCTATGAACTCTAACAGACTTTTGGGTTTAACAACATCGTCTCAGGCAAAGTCCACTGAGAAATTATCTTCCGGTTATAAGATTAACCGTGCAGCAGATGATGCATCCGGTCTTGCTATTTCTGAGAAAATGAGAAAGCAGATTAGAGGTCTTACCCAGGCAAGTGCCAATGCTGAAGATGGTATCTCGGCAGTACAGACGGCTGAAGGCGCATTGACAGAAGTTCATGATATGTTGCAGCGTATGAACGAATTAGCAATAAAGGCTGCTAATGAAACGCAGAGCAAGGATGACAGAGATTATATCCAGAGTGAAGTCGATCAGTTAGTAACAGAAATTGATCGTGTAGCTACGACAACTAAGTTCAATGAAATTTATCTGTTGAAAGGTACCAATAATCAAACCCAAGGTACGGACGGACGAGGAATAAGTACTTATAGTACTGCAAGTGCAAATTTAACGGCTTCAATTGGTGCGGTTGATGAAAAAACAGGAAAGATTAAACTTGATGGTACAGTTTCTTCTGGTAAAGTAACTGTTACATTTGCTGATGGCACCACTGTTTCGACTGCTGTAACACAGTATACAATAGATGTTGCAGGTGGTAAAACAATTACATTTAGTTTTGCTGAAGGTACGAAAGCGTTGTCAAGTGTAGCTGGTGGAACTGAGGGATACAATTTTAACAGTATGGACGATTTGCTGAAGTCTGTTAAAGCCGAAATCGCTAAAATTGATGGAGCTAAGGATGTTATGAGCGTAGAACGTTCAACAGATGAAGATGGTGCACCATCACTTGTAATATCTACTTTTGCGGATTTGAATTCTGGCTTAAGCACTGGTTTACATGTAGGTGCAGATTCTACTGAAGATAATAAGATTGGATTGAATATCCAGGCTATGAGTGCAAGGAGCCTTGGCATTAATGGTATTCGGGTAGATGGTGGAAATGGCGATAATGCCACTGCTTCTATTGATACAATTTATAACGCTATTAAGAGAGTGTCTTCACAACGTTCTGAGTTAGGTGCTGTTCAGAACAGACTTGAGCATACTATTAACAATCTGGATAATATTGTTGAGAACACAACATCTGCTGAATCAGCTATACGTGATACGGATATGGCTTCCGAGATGGTTAAGTACTCCAACTATAATATTCTTGCTCAGGCAGGTCAGTCCATGTTGGCTCAGGCTAATCAATCTAATCAGGGTGTATTATCCTTACTGGGTTAATTATCTCACTAAAGTAAATCATGAGAGCAGACTGGCAATACTGGTCTGCTCTTTTGGATTATACTTGATGTTCTATAGGATGGATGTTTCCCGATAGCCGCGGTGGATGAAGGAGAGTTATGATAGAAAAACATAAGGAAAAAGATATATTGCTAACAATTTCAATATTGGTTTCAGGACGAAATGAGACAACGAGGAAATGTTTGGAATCATTACAAAAATTGAGAGAGCAAGTTTCCTGTGAGTTGCTGTTGACAGATACTGGCTGCTCAATGGATATGAGAGTATGGATAGAAGAGTTTGCCGATAGAGTTTTTGATTATACATGGTGTGATGATTTTTCCGCAGCTCGTAATGTTGGGCTGAAAGCGGCACAGGGCAAATGGTTCCTATATATGGATGATGATGAATGGTTTGATGATACTACTGAGATTGAAAGTTTTTTTAACAGTGAGGAATATCTGAAATATCACAGTGCCAGTTATAAAATAAGGAATTTTAGAGACTGGGGGGGCGTTAATTATAGCGATCTTTACATATCTAGAATGACAGAGATTGTAGATGGGATTGAATTCAAATATCCGATTCACGAAACATTAAAGCCGCTTTTAGTGCCACATAAATATTTGGATGCTTTTGTTCATCATTACGGATATGTTTACAATTCTATGACGGAAGTGCATGCGAAGCATCAGAGAAATATAGGACCGTTACAGAAGATTCATGAAGATGAGCCATATAATCTGAAGCACCATGCACAGATGATGATGGAATATAATGCGATAGCTGACCATGAGAAATCCTTGACTATATCTTATAAAGGAATAAGCGATTATGATGATTCACGTGCGGGAAATCAAAAGTTTCTTAATGCGCTATATGTTAATATTATACAATGCCATATATTACTAGAAAAATATGAGAAGGCTTATCAAGAAGCAAAAAAATTTATCATAGATGAGAAGAGTATTCTGATTGGGGTAGCAGCTATGTGTCGGTTAGCTGTTTATGCTTGCTATAAAACCGAGAGATATCAAGAGGGATTAATATTTCTGGATAAATATTTAAAGCTTAAGGATGCATTGGAGATTAATAAGGAAGTTTGGCAGGAGCAACAGACTATATTGCTGCATGAATGTTTTATGACAGATGCTTACCGGGATGCTATGACATATGGATTCTTCCAGGCAGCGGTAATTCAGAATCAGAATAAGGTTGACGAATTATTGTGCACGGAAAGCTTGGAATGGTGGGAGAATGCTATCAGGAACTGGTGCTGGCAAGTATCTTTTTCAGATGTTGAAAACTTGTATAATAATCTGGAAGCTATGTTTCAGGAGAAGGATTTATATCGGCAGTTATTACTTGTGCGGGTATGCGAATGGGAATTGATAAAAAGTACTAAGGAAGAGTGGAATGTTCAGATTTACCAAAAAATGATCTGTAGTTATGTTCAGAAAGTAATCCTGTTGTATAAAAAGTTATACTATACCTTTGTTTTTGAGGAGTACCCCGACCTGCTTCCCAAAGAGTATAGAGTGGCTTGGAAAATTCAAATTGCCGTGAAGATTCTACAACAAAAGGATTATGTTAATGCTTTAAAAGAACTAAAGCATGCGGCAGAAATGGAAACGGGTATGACTGAAGTTATTAAGAAATTTTCGGATTTGCTGGGGGAAGAGGCGAAGCGAGAGCAATCAATTCAAAATAGGGATAAAGACGAGTTTGCTTTCCTGGCGAAAGGGGTTAAAGAAAAGGTATGGAAGATGATGCAGAATGGGGAGGAAGAAGCAGCACTTGAAACAGTCAAACAATTACGGACATTGATTCCAGAAGATATGGAGCTTAAAATGTTAGAAAACAGTATCCGGATACGAAAATAAAAAAGTTGGGTATGGGATTGAATATATGAAGATTCAATTTTTAAATGGAGGTTTGGGTAACCAGCTTTTTCAATACATTTTTGCCAGATTTGTGGAAATAGAGAGTGGTGAAAATTGTTTTTTAGATGATTCATTTTTCGGGATTACGAAACAGCATAACGGATATGAAATAGAAAAAGTTTTTCCTAATGCAATTCCTCATCTTCTGAGTAAGGAATTTTCATCCTCCGGTTGGAATTATTTTATGGAGAATTGCGGTAAGGGGATTGGGATATGCCAATCTATTAAGGATTCTGGGTTAGATATTGCTATTGTTGCCGAAACGTATAATTTTCAATTTGATGGTAATTTTATTATGCTGCCTACCAACGAGTTTATTCCTTCTATTGCAAGTTCCCAGGGAAATATATACTATCATGGATATTGGATAAACAGGAATTGGCTTTACACTCATTTTGATACTATTGCAAATGAATTAACTTTTTCTAAAATCAACGATGATAGAAATAGAAGATATGAACAAAAAATATTAGAATCTACATCAGTAAGTATTCATATACGCCGCGGAGATTTTGTGAAGCTCTATCGGAGTATGCCCAGTAGTTTCTATTACGATGCGATGAAGAATATATCGGAATTGCTTCCTGATGCCACTTATTTTGTGTTCTCTGATGAGATTGACTGGTGTAAAGCAAACGCTGAAGAGTTAGGATTTGGATTTGCTAATGGAAGAGTAGTTTATGTAGAAGGAAATGTAAAGGGTAGGAATTATATTGATATGCAATTGATGAGCTTGTGTCATGGGATGATTATTAGCAAATCTGCCTTTTCTTATTTGGCGGCGCTGTTGAATCGGGATGAACGAAAAATTGTTGTAAATCCTTCTACTATAGAAATCTGACTTATAAATATAGGATATTACATATAAGGATTCAGGATGTAGGTAGATATTAAATGAGGATAAAGGTTATGCAAATTATTATCTATAGGAACTAAAGTCTGGAAACATTATGTGTATTGGAGCGAAACGCATGAAAAGGAAATAGATTTGTAAGACAGCCTCTAAACTGGCGTAAATGAAACTTTATCACCAGACAATAAGGAAGTAGGTTGGCGGATGCAGAAAAGTGTGGTAGTATTATATGAGGAGGCATTGATGTGATAAAAGTCATAACATACGGAACCTTTGATCTGTTTCATGAAGGGCACTATAATCTGCTGAAACGTGCAAAAGAGTTAGGAGATTACTTGATTATTGGTGTCACTACAGAGTATTATGATGAAATGCGAGGAAAGGTTAATGTGATTGACCCTATTCTGGAGCGTATAGATAATGTAAGAAAAACAGGATTAGCAGATGAAATTATCGTAGAAGATCATGAAGGCCAAAAAATTGACGATATCCATAAATATGGTGTTGATATTTTTGCGATTGGTTCTGACTGGATTGGATCCTTTGACTATTTGAAAGCATTTTGTGAAGTTATTTATTTGGAAAGGACAGCAAATATTTCCTCTACCATACTAAGAACAGGCCGATTTCAGATTATACAGGTGGGAATCGTTGGGACAGGGCGGATTGCGCCAAGGTTCATTACAGAAGCAAAATATGTAAGTGGAATTAATATCCAATATGCGTATAATCCTGTCAGAGAAAGTGCTGAGAAGTTTTCAAGGAAACAGGAAGTGGAGTGTTTTACGGAGGATTATGAATGTTTTCTTGAGAAGGTAGACGCAGTCTATATTGCATCTCCCCATGAAACCCATTATGAGTATGCCAGAAAAGCATTAGAAATGGGAAAACATGTCCTGTGTGAAAAACCTATAGCTTTTACGAAAGAGGAAACAATTGACCTCTATCAGATAGCAGAGCGGAAAAAGGAGGTTTTGATGGAAGGAATCAAAACAGCCTATTGCCCTGGATTTATACAATTATTAAATATCGTCAAGAATGGAAAGATTGGAGAAGTTCGGGATGTGGAAGCTTGCTTTTCAAGGTTGGGTGAAACAGAGTCACGGGAAATGACAGATAAGGAGTATGGAGGTGCTTTTCTGGAATATGGCGGATATACTTTGCTTCCTATCATTAAGATATTGGGTACAGAATATGAGGAGATAAGGATTGATAGTATTTTATCGGAAAATCGAACAGATGCCTATACAAAGATACAATTGAAATACCGAAATGGATTAGGACTGTCCAAAAGCGGTTTGGGTGTAAAGTCAGAAGGACAGTTGGTGATTGCAGGTACAAAAGGTTATATTTTGGCTGAATCGCCATGGTGGCTTACCAAAAAGTTTGAAATAAGGTATGAAAATCCGAAGATTGTGGAGCGGTATGAACCTAATTTTCAAGGTGATGGTCTTAGGTACGAGATCAGCGAGTTTGTTTCAAGAATAAATGGATATGGCGGTCCTCATTATAAACTGACTCCTCAAGAATCCATAGTAATGGCAGAAATTACTGAGAAATTCATGGAGGAGCGGAGAAGAGAAAGAGATAAAAGCAAGCATGCAGTTTAATTGTATAGCTCTGACTAGAGTAATATCCGCTAATCAGGTGCTTAAATGGTGATAGATGCAGGAGATACTTCAGGAAATTTCAGGAACATAGAGGATTGATTAGATCATGGTAAAATTGGGAATAATTGGTACAGGAAGGATAGCAGGACGTTTTGTGCAGGAAGCGCGTTTGGTAGATGGCATCCGAATAGAAATGATATATAACCCTGATATACAAAGTGCCTTCAGATTTGCCGAGCAATATGGACCTTGTGGATATACAGATAGTATAGAAGAATTACTTCATAGGGTAGAAGCTGTGTATATTGCGTCTCCTCATGGAAAGCATTATGAATATGCCAGGAGGATGCTGCATTATGGAAAACATGTTCTATGCGAAAAACCGATGGCTTTACAAAAGGGACAGGCAGAAGAGTTGTTTCATCTGTCAAAGGAAAAGAATTGTATTTTAATGGAAGCTATTAAGACTGCTTACTGTCCTGGGTTTCTGGCAATGATGAAGATGGTTGAAAGTGGTGTCATAGGTAAAGTAAGAGATGTGGAAGCGTGTTTTACCAGGCTTACACCCACCAATGTACGCGAAATGACAGATATAGTATACGGAGGTAGCTTTACGGAATTTGGAAGTTATGTGTTATTGCCTGTTCTGAGATTATTAGGAGCAGATTATGAAAAGGTCTGTTTTCAATCGCTTCCAGGTCCAAATGGTTTGGATGTGTATACAAAGGCTGTTTTTCAATATGAAAATGGAATGGCTTTGGGGAAAACAGGACTGACTGTAAAGTCGGAAGGGCAGTTAGTGATATCCGGGACGAAAGGGTATATTCTAAGCGAATCGCCCTGGTGGATGACCAGAAAGTTTGAAATCAGATATGAAGATCCAGCTAAGAGGGAACAATATATATATCCCTATGAAGGTTCCGGATTACGTTATGAAATAGAAGCTTTTGTACAAGCTATTTCAAACGGATCGGTAGAAACCAGGGTTACAGAAGCGGAAAGTATTACCATAGCAGGGATAATGGAACACTTTCTGTCTGGAGAATTAAGAAAGAAAAGGACAGAGAGTAGAGAAAGGAATGCAGTAAAAATATGGGCACACAGGGGATGCAGCAGGAAGTATCCAGAAAATACGCTTGAAGCATTTGAAGCGGCGGCGAAACAGGAGGGGCTTACCGGTATTGAACTAGATGTACATCTTACTAAGGATGGAGTCCTAGTGGTGATACATGACGAAAGTGTAGACAGAACCACTGATGGGACAGGAGAGGTCAGTAAGTTTACCTTGCAGCAATTAAAAAAATTAAAGATCGAAACAGATAATGGGGAGAGCGTAAGTATACCTACATTACAGGAGGTGTTGGAGTTATTGGCGCCTTATTGCCGACAAAAGGGCTTACTAATAAATATTGAGCTGAAAAATAACAAGATACGGTATGTGGGCATGGAAGTAAAGATACTTCAACTCGTACGTCAATACCATTTGGAAGTGTATATAGTATATTCCTCCTTTCTTCCGGAATCAGTAGCGCTGATAAAGGAACTTTATGCGGAAGCTAAGACTGGTGTATTGTGCACTACCTTGGAGGATTGTATTGAAATAGCAGACCGGGTGAAAGCGGATGCACTGCACCCTCATATAGGATGGGTATATGGAGGGCTACCGAACAATATGAAAAATCTGCCTGTAAGGGCGTGGAACACAGAAGAACCTTTTTACGGTGAAAATCGGTTTTTTAAGGGATTTGATTTGAACTTATTTATTGTGTATGGGGTAACGGATGTTATTACAAATGAGCCAGAAAGGTATTTGGCGGTGTTGGAATAAATGAAGGAAGGCAGAATATGCGCTTATATATAAAAGAACAGCTTATCATGTTATTGCAGACCATGCAGGATTTACATAAAGAAATCGTTGTAATGAATGATGGGGCGCAGAGAATCAACCTTCTCCAGGATTGCCAGCAGGCAGCTATTGTAGTGGGCGAAACTCTGGAGAGTAATGTGGCAAGTGATTCGGTTATTGTGTCTCAATTAGAGAAATACTGTGAAATGGTATTTATGCTGTCACAAGAGGATGCAGTAACGCAGGATCGTATAAATGAACTTAATGGTATCGTAGATGTGACAAGGGAAGTAATTGAAGAGATTCCCCTTATTTATCATATGGTGTTCCTGCCTTATAAAGCAGCCATGTGGGATTCATTGGAAAGCATCTGGTTAGCATGCCGGGAAGACAGCAGATGTGAATGTTTTGTAGTTCCAATACCATATTACCAGTATGACGCGGCAACAAAGAAACGGGAGTATTGTTATGATGGATATCAGTTTCCCTCGGAGGTTCCTGTCATATATTTTCAAAATTATTCCTTTGAGAAGATGCTGCCGGATGTAGCATATATTCATAACCCATATGATAACTACAATCTGGTAACTTCTGTTTATCCTGACCATTACTCAGGAGCATTAAAAAAGTATGTAAGAAAATTGGTATATGTACCATATTATGTAACCACTGGATTTATTTCACCAGAGCATTTGGACCTTCCGGCATATCAGAATATGGATTATATGGTAGTGCAGTCTGAGTATGCTAAAGAGTCCTTTAAGGGGATGTGTTATTATGATAAAATTCTACCTTTTGGCTCGCCTAAAATTGATAGGGTAATTCATGCTTGTCGGAAGGGGAAAGTGATTCCAGAACAATGGAAGCCTATACTAGAAGGGAAAAAGGTATTGATGTTAAATACCAGTCTTGGATGTTTTCTGCAAGACGGAGAACTCTATTTTGATAAAATAAGGTATATTTGTAAGCTTAGCAAAGAAAAAAATGAAATTGGGTTGATCTGGCGACCTCATCCTCTTTTGGAGGCGACTATTAAAGCGTTGCGGCCTCATTTACTATCTGAATATCAGGAATTGGTAGAGTATTTTTTGACTGAGCAGATAGGTGTGTTGGATGTGACACCGGATATAACCAACACGGTGGTGCTGGCGGATGGATATATAGGAGAAGGAGGATCATCTGTTATCAATCTGTTCGGAGCAGTAGGGAAACCTATTTTTATATTAAATAATTATTTGACAGGTGATTTTACCGAAGAAGAGAAGAGAAGGATCCATATCACTGATATGGTAATAAAAGAGAATAAAGCGTGGTTTACAACGAATCTTTATAATGCATTGCTTTGGATGGACTTAGATACCCGGCAGGTTCATTTAGCTGGACGGGTAGAAGGGCAGCCCAAGTGGTGGGGAGCATATCCCTTTTTGGCAGAGTGGGAAGATAGGCTTTATCTTTCGCCAGATATTGCGTCCTGCCATATGGTATATCATGTGAAGTCCAACAGGTTTATCTCCTGCTCTGATATGATTTCGGAGGAGAATCTACGATGTAGGAAAGTAGTGGCATATGGCAAAAAGGTATTTTATCTCCCGGCACTTAATGATGCTATTATAGAATTCAATATAACAACAGGGCAGTATACATACCATACTACCTGTATAGAAGAATTGCGCAGAGGAGCTGATTCCCGAGAAGCAGCCACTTATGATTGTGGGGTATTCGGTGAATTTATGTATATTACAGCTGTTTATACTAATTGTGTGTTGCAATTCAATATGAATAATGCTTTTTACTCATTGCATTCTATAGGAAAAGAAGAGAATGGATATTCCGGAATTGTAGCAAACCAGGGAATTCTTTGGCTAGCTGAAGTGCACAATGGAGATATTGTAAGATGGAATCAGGATACGGAGGAAGTCATGATATACCATATGCCTGAAGAGTTCCGTTCATGGAAGTATATAGTCGGTAGGGATATTGTTCATTTTCATCTAATAGATATGGGGAAATGGATAATAACCATTCCTGGCTTCTGTAATGGGATGGTTAAAGTAGATAAATTATCCGGAGTGGTATCTATGCTGATTGGTGACTTTTGGAAAGATGCGGCTGAGAGAACCGAAGGGTATCTTCCGGAACTTTTCATGACCAGTGAATTTGGGGATAAACTCAATGATACTACGATTCTGGTGCAAAGAAACTGGGATTATAGTGCAGCTATTGTTAATGTGGAAGAAGAGTCTTATGAGATGTTTTATCCGGCTCTTTCAGAAGAAGATTATGCAATTCTCGTTGAAATAGAAGATGGTTTTGAAAAAATGGAAAACAAATACGCTTTTTATCGAAGAGAAGGCAGGATCTTCTCTTTGAAAGGTTTTATAGAAGACTTGGCTAATGATAGACTGGATGGAGTTAGAGAGCGGCAGATGCAGGAGTTATCAACGCTTGCGACGAATCTGGACGGAAGCTGTGGGGAAAAGGTACATGAGTATATAACAGATTCTCTTTTTGGAAGTCGTAGGATGACTGAATAGAATTATTTATTAAGAAAAGGAACCTATTTATATGATTCAATTAGATGGTAAAACGCTTAGGCAGATTCAATTGATTCAACTTGAAATGTTGATAGAAGTAGATAGAATATGTGAAAAATGCAATATAAAATATAATATTTTTGGTGGTACACTTTTAGGTGCAATTCGTCATGGTGGATATATCCCTTGGGATGATGATGCAGATGTGGCTTTTTTGCGATCCGAATATGAAAAATTCAGAGATGTATGCAAAACTGAGTTGGACACAACAAGATTTTATTTTCAAGATCAAAGAAGAACCAAGGGATATCGGTGGGGATATGGGAAAATACGACGCAAAAACACTCTATTTTTGAGGGAATACCAGGAGCATATGCAATTTTCCCAAGGAGTTTTTATTGACATTTTTCCTATAGATGGAGTACCTGATAATTACTTTTTGCGTTTTTTTCATAATATTTATTGTACTTGTATACGTAAAACACTTTGGTCTGAGGTAGGAAGAGTTGCAGACCCAAACTATATTATGCGATGGGGATATAGTATTTTGGCCCACATACCCATAGAGATAGTGATAGATGCTTATCATAAGCTGATTAAATGCAGTAATAAGAAACGTACCAAATTTGTAAGGATATTAATGTTTCCTACACCTAACAGTGTATATGGTTTTCCCAGAAAATGGTATGAAGAAAGTAAAAAGATAGAATTTGAGAATTATTTATTTACGTGTATTAAGGAAGCTGATCAATACTTGAAGTTTACATACGGAGATTATATGGTAATGCCTCATCCCAATCAAAGGAAAACACATCCAGTTTCAAAAATAAAACTATAAATGGTGAATTAATGAATGCAGAAAATAAACTATTGTTAAGTGAATTGTTACAAAAAGTAAATGAAGATAATGATATGATAAAGGGAAAATTTATTTCTCCTGAGGAGTTGGTTTTTGAAGAAAGAATAAAAATGAATTGTTTTTATTGTGGTAAATATCAAAACAATTGGAAGTGTCCCCCTAAAATACCTATTGTAGATTATTCCAATATGGTTAATGAATTTGAAAGTGGAGCATTTATTTATTTAAAAATACCATTTACGGAGAATAATTTCAATGATGTAAGAAGAGAATCTTCTCTTATTCTACATAAAGCCATGTTACAAATGGAAAAGTATTTATATCAGTATAATAATACAACAGCATTATCATTTATTGGAGGTTCTTGCAAATTGTGTAAAGGAGGGTGTGGAAAAGCAATGTGTAACAACCCTTATGAGTCAAGAGTTCCGGTGGAGGCAATTGGGATTAATGTAATAAAAAGTGCAAAAAAATGCGGAATTTCAATATCATTCCCTCCAGAAAATAAACTTACAAGGATTGGATTACTTTTGTATTAGAAAAGGAGAAAGTAAAATATGACATATATATTATTAGTTGCCGGTAAGGGTAGTAGATTACATCCCTTAACATTAAATACTCCAAAATCACTGTATAAGTTGGATAAAAATGATACTGTTTTACAGCGCATGATTTCTTTAATTAAGAAAGTAGATGAAAACGCAGAAATAATTGTTGTGACAGGATTTTTAGCAATACAGATTAAAGAAAATATTAACGGCGTAACTTTTATAAATAATCCCTTTTATAGTGTTACTAATTCGATAGCTTCTTTGTGGTTTGCCCGTAAATATTTGTTAAGGGACAATGTTACAATTATCAATGGTGATATTGTGATGGAAGAAGCACTAATTAAAAATGAGGTGTGCAATCCAACGGAAATTCCATATATTTTACTTGATAGTTCTGTAAAACATAATGGAGATTATAATGTGCAAATTAATCAAGATAAAGTCTTAGTAATGAGTAAAGATTTAGATTCTTATTATGGGGAATATGCTGGAGTAACAAAATTAGATATTAATTCTGCAAAATTGTTATATGATGAAATTAATAAAATGGTAATGAACGAGATGTATGACCAGTGGTATGAAAATGCATTAGTACAAATGATTTTTAATTATGATTTTCAACTTTTTTATCGCGATATCAGTATGTATCAGTGGACAGAAATTGACTGTGTGGAAGATTTGCTTCTTGCAAAGAAAATTCATATGGAATGATTATGAGTTACAAAAGATTGGTAAACTCCTATAAGTTACTTTTTTCGGAGTGATGTGGATGTAAATTTAGGGTATTATGATAGTACCTTGCTCAATATATGAGGAGATTAGATATAGTACTTAAGAGGTGGAAGGTAGAAATGGTTTAAAACCCTTACTTGCATAATGTTGTTTTTCCTGCAATAGTCAAGAAAAGTTTATGATAACTCGTGGTGAAAAAACAGTGTAGTTTGTGTAGTCAGTGTGCTACTACCACAGGAGCAACAATTTGGCATTTTTATCTTGATTACCTTTTATATGACTGTCTGGGCTTGTCAAGGACCAGCGGTGCGAAGCATCCTTGGTAAGGCATAGAAAGGCATATAAGCTTTACCAAGAGGAAAGTAACGGCGACTACATGTAGTGGCTGAAAGAATACCGTAGTTTCAGGGATTTAAACCTCGTGACCATGAGTTATTGAATGGAGAAAGGACATCATGACTACTAAAAGTCACGGTAAATCACGATAAAAATCTCCGAGGGGCGAAACGAAGAATCTGATACCCAAAGGTTTTTTTATATGTATTATAAATAATATTATGCGGCTAGGCATCCTAAATTGAACGAAACGGGGGGAGGCGGGCAAATCATTATTCTTTCTATCTAAATGCATGTATTGTAGCTCTGATAAGTTCAAGAAGTATGGACACACATCAAATGGCATTCAACATATATGTATATTTATGAAATGACATTTGTTCCTATTACGCACACAATTTTCGATGCAAACAGGTTGCAATCAGCAAATGGATTGAATACCTCTAAAACTTACTTTGTTATGTCGGTATCAATGCTGATTCATGGAACAATAGGAATGCTTTTATTACTTCAAAACTGGATTCAGAAGGTGTTCCTGACACTTGAAATCACATAAATTTAGCTGTAACAGCATTCAAGATTATATGAATCGGTTTGCATCTGTAAAGAATCCTCCATACGACATGCTCGTAAAAGTTGGAAAACGCTTGGAATTAAAGATTTAAAGACATTTTAGAGAGGAAAATCATAAAAAATGACAATAAGAAAGAAAAAAATGAAAGTAATAATATGGGGTCTCGGAACAAATGGTAAGAATCTGATAGATGTGTTAGATAAGGATAGTGTTATAGCTATAATTGATACAAACATAGAATTGTTAAAACTAAAATGCTACCAAGGAATTCCGATTATTGATTTTAATACTTATTTAAATATGTATAAACAATATTATGTCATTGTGACTCCTATAATTTGCGAATCAATAGAAAAATCACTAGTAGCTAATCATATTTCAGAGTATTTTTTGCAAAAAGATAGCAACGTTAGATTATCTGTTTTTTTAGAATTAAAACATAACACATTTATTGAATCTTATAAATTAAATAAAGAAAATTATCACTATATATTAGGATTTAATCTGTTTAGTTTATTTTTATATAATCACTTGATTCAAAATGATTATAAAGTAAAATTTATATATTCCAGTAAAGATCAAAGATTAATGCTAGAGAAATTAGATAAAAAGAATATAATTGATGATTTCTTAGATATTAAGAAAATTAGAAAAGAAGAATTTATATTTCAAACAGAAGATAATGATTTTATAGACAGTAGTTATATTAATATATTAGATTATAAATTACTTAATGATAATAATTATTTAAAGTGGAGAAAGGATTTAAAGGACTTTAAAGATATTCACAATGGAAAGAGAATTTTTATTATAGCGACTGGACCAAGCCTGAAAATAAGTGACTTAGAAATTTTAAAAATGCATAATGAAATAACAATGAGTATGAATTATATATATTATGCTTTTGAAAAAACTCAATGGCGCCCTAATTATTATGTCGTATCAGATGGAAATGGAATACGTGATTATGAAAAATTAGCATATAAAGAGAAATGGTTTGAGAATACAGAAAAGTTTTTTAGTGATAATTACTTGGAGTTTTGGAACAATTCCATAGATAGTACTTATCATTGTTTTCGGCAAATACAAAACTCTTCAGAAATAGAATTCAGCTCGGATTGTTCGGATTTTGTTTGTAGTGGATTAACAGTTGTTTATTCATGCTTACAGTTGGCGGTTTATATGGGATTTAAAGAAATTTTTTTACTTGGATGTGATTTTTCATTTTCTCCCAATTTTGATTCAAATAATGATCATTTTTATGGTACATGTGACAAAGGCGTTCCGAAAGGTTCATATACTTTTAACTATGAGTTTGTTTTAAAGTCGTATGAAAAAGCAAAAAAATATGGGGATGCAAATGGCATAAGTATTTATAACGCAACTTGCGGAGGAAAACTGGAAGTATTTAAACGGGTAAAGTTTGATAGGTTGTTTTAGTAGGAGGGGAAGAGTGAAAATAATGACAGTAATTCTCGCAAAAGGTATTCCATAGGGTTACCGAGTATAACATATAATAGTTAATTTTAAATTGCCTGTATTGAGAACGAGATCAGATGGAAGTTGACAGTGTATAGGATAGTTTAATATTATGGTAAAACATATAGAGGAAAATGGGAGGAGAGTGTATATGAAAGTGTTGTCTGTGGCATGGACTATTTATGACGATAGAATCAAAATCTTCAGTAAAAATTGTACAGGAGGAGGTCTGTTCATCAAGAATATATGTGAATATATAGGTCGAAGAGTAGATTCATATTTGCTAATTGGGAAATTTGTAATGCCATCCATGCTACTTGGAAACATTAAAATTTTTAATACGGACAGAGACTACGATATTTCGGGACAAGATAGAAATGATGAACATATAGAAAGAATGACATTGGCATTTATAGATGCATTAGATGAGATAAGTCCGGATATTGTAAACTTTCATGGGACAGGAGTTTTGGCAAAAAGATGTATTGAAAAATGTATTCAGTTAAATATACCATTTGTATATACAGAACATTTATACATATGCAGAAACAGATTATTCTCAGGCTATGATAAGACATTTGAATGGAGTGATGCGATATTTAAGATTCCAAATCTTAAAATAATAGCAGTAAGTACAGGAATGAAAAGAAATATTTTAATGGATTATCCTGATATATCTCCTGATAATGTCAAAGTAATTGTTACTGGAACAGATTTTGTAGCGGATTTAATTACTAGTAATTTAAGAGAAAAATATAGTCTTGCCAACAAAAAGGTGTTAGTATGCGCAGGTTCCATATGTGATAGAAAAAACCAGTCACAAATTATTAAAGCTTTCAAACTTTTACCGATCCATTTACAAAAATATCTAATAATAATACTCTGTGGAATAGATAGAACAGAGGGTAGGTTTGAAAAAGATATTCATGATAATGATTTACAAGAACATCTGATATATATGGGAGCAATTTCAAGTGATGATATGAAAAAAGTTTATTCTATTTCTGATGGTCTCATAATGCCAAGCTATTCCGAAGGATTAAGTATTGCGGCACTTGAGATGATTACATATGGTAAACCTGTAATTATGTTTAAAGATTCGGAATGCGCAGATGATTTAAATGATACAGAAGTAGTATGCTTTGCGGAAAACCGTACAGATGAGAAACTTTCTTATGCAATAATTGAGTGGTCGGAAAAGAAGTGGGATTACCAGTATATTAAAGAATATGCATGTAGATTTACAATGAAGAAAGTAATAAATGAATATCTGGAATACTATAAAAGTGTTTTGGAAGGAAAAGTATTATGATAATTATGCATTAAACAAGGTTTATTGATAGAAGAATATAATACGAACATCAGATTTACAATATTTGATATGGGGACCATTGAAATAATGATTTTGAAATTGGTTAGTTGTAAAAATCAAACAGCAATAATGACTTACTTATGATTAAAACGCACTTGATTATGCGGTAATGCTCTCTAAACTTAGGATATTTTTTAGATTTAACAAGTGTATTGGTAATTTGAATAAGGAGTGACCTAATATAACAGGCAGCATGGGAAATCAGTGTATATTTAACTATTTATCAATTTGGTCGTTGTGTGGGTAGTATACAGTCCAGGATACAAGATTCTTGTAGAAAAGACAGATATATTGCTGCCAATTCTAGAGAGGACAGCAACATCATCGGATCGGAAGCCAAGCTCCGGAGCGATGCGAAGCAAAGCTAGAACATCGGAGAAAGGTTCCAGAGTAGGAAAATTTACTTCCTAATAATTTCCTTGTGGGATTCAAGCTATTTGATGTGGTGGAGACATTTGCGGAGCTTGATGGTCTACTCAGGAGAAAAGGTATCGCTAACAGCAGACTGTATTTCAATGAGTGGTGTTTTGTAGCGACCATCCATAAAGTGTGACACATCAAAAGTCTCGTCTGGATACGCCAGGATGTGATGAAGGTGGAGGATTTACCGAAGACATCAAGGAAAATGTTATCCAGTTTCAGGTTGGAGACGGTCAGGCAGTTTAGCGCCCGGTTTTTCTTGTCATTTAGAATATTGGTGAGTTTTAAGGGGTTACACATCTGCCCCTGGAGATGTCGATTTCAGGCGGAGGAATAAAACTTGGCTTGACCATGTCACACATAAACAAGTAGCAGATCCACTTTTAATCCTAACAGTCAATTTTGTTGCTCTTCTGTGATTTTTTGTTCTGTGGGTGTGCAAAGTGTGAAAAGACAGGTCTTCAAGGATATTGAAGATTCCATACAGACTTCGGTACAGGAATATTTAACGAACCGTCAGCTAGCTCGTTAAAACCTTTTAAAGTTGAAGAGAAGCGTGCCTGTTTATACTCAATACGTTCGTTAGCATTAGTAATTGCAATGAAGCATATATCCTGTTTTGTGGACATCAAGCCCACAGCAGATTTTGCGAAAAACTATTAATATAAAGTACCTCCTATTTATAGTATGCTGGTAGGGACTGGTCGTCCGGTGAAATAGAGTCAACTAGAAAAGATAAATTTACAAGCTATTGTTTTGCGCCATTCATTGATGCCTTAAAGAACGACCGATGCCATATAATAATACGGGGTTACCGCTATACAGCCTCTCCACTCACCTCCTCGGGTTCTGTAGTATGCCAACAGTCTACAAGAGGAGTATAGCAAAAAAATAGAAAGAAACAAAAGATTCAGAGGGTGTTTCATAACCCTATTGATACCTTTTACAGAAGGGCGGATTATAATAATGAAATTAATGAATTGCAGTGCTGATGAATTTCTTCAGAAAGCTTATGGGAAAAGTATTATATATGTTGGAGCGTCTAGCATGATAGATAGCTATATTACTGCATATTATGCGTGGTTTGAAAAAATAATAAATCAAATAAAATTTGTAGTTGATAATGATATAAATAAGCAGGGGAAATATTTGACTATGGCAGGACAAAGAAAAGATATATTACCTTTTATTGCGATTAAGAATGAAGAAATACCTATAATGTTAATTGCAACAAGCTATAAATATGTAGAGGAAATTATCGGACAATTAGAATCCATGCAATTACCTAGTACAACAGAGTGCTATTGTTTACGTCTACTATTAGAGAATGGTGTTAATTTAGATAGCATAGCGGGAGTGAACTTGGATTCAATAAAGCTAACGAAATACAACAATGATAAAATAATTCATTGTTGTTGGTTTAGTGATGAAAAAAAACCTAAAAAATATCAGGAATGCATTGACAGTTGGAAGAAGTATTGTCCGGATTATCGGATTATAGAATGGAATGCTAATAATTATGATTTTAATAAAAATAATTATTTAAGAGAATCATTTGAAAGAAAGAGTTGGGCATTTGCATCGGACTATGTGCGTTTAGATGTGGTTTATCAGTATGGTGGAATTTATATGGACATGGATGTAGAATTATTACGCTGTATTGATGAATTACTTAATTTCAGGGCCTTTTTTTGCTTTGATTGGTTGGGGTATATTGATTTAGGATCTGGATTCGGAGCTATTAAGAATGATCAGCTTATAAAGAGTCTTTTACAGGTCTATAGAGATATACATTTTTTTGATAAAGAAGGTATATGTGATAAGACACCTCAACCTACTAGACTTAAATCATATTTTGAGCGTGTTGGACTAAATTCAAATGGTGTTACGCAAGTGATAGAAGATAGAGTTTTTCTTTCTGGTCAATATTTTTCTGTAGTTGGAGGTGGTGAAAAAGAAGATTTTGCATGGAAAGGAAAAGAATACGCTTTGCATTGGCATAATGCAGGTTGGTTTGATAATAAAAAAAATGAATTAAAAAAAAGAAATTATTTATATAGGAATAAAGTAAAAAAAATTTTTACTAATTAAAAAGGACAATTTCAAAAGTTTAAATACCATATATCAAAAAATTACGCAAATAAATAATTACTGGCAGGTAGCATATTTACTATTAAGATCAATATGATGAAGTTATTTTGTGGTTATCTTTGATAAGGGATTTATGCTATATAGATAACTTAATAAAAATAATTAATAGCTCCATGTTGTGTTGATAATAGTATTTGATGATTGCAAAATGAAAGGTGGCTGTAAATATGTCAAAACAGGAAATAATCAGTGAATATGAAGAACTTCTTTTTTTAGAGTTAAATAAAAATATTATAAGAAACTCATCAATAGAAAATCTGAAAGATTGTAAGAATATGTTGATTTTATGCACAGGAATAATAGATAAATTAAAAAATGTACTAGAACGATTATCTTTATTAAAGGAAACTAAAATATACATTGTTGCTAATCAAAATATTTTAGATCAAATATATGAATCGGATTCCTGTTTTTATAAAATACCGTGGAATGAAAGGTTTACGTTGGGGGTAATTGACAAGATAAGAAATGGCATATCAATAGTGGAAATAGATACAGTTATCTTCCTTAGCCGAGAATACGTCGATTTGAGAGATATGAATATATTAAATATTATTAATGAATTACAGAAAATTCGAATTATGAAAGTAATTATTTATGTGGGTAGGGATTATGAAATGGTAGAATATAAGGATGTAAAAAAAATAGAAGTGATTTTATGTGCATATAAAGGTTTAATTGGTTTTGTTCATCAGGTTTTGTGTGATAATTAGTGATTTATAGGAGAAGAATATGAATATAGGAATTGTACTCAATAATGAGTCTAATGGGCTAACTGGTATAAGTAAATTTGTTGATGCAACTTTAGAAGAATTACTACCATTAGATAAAAAGAATCAATACTTTTGCTTTCGAGGTAAGTATAAAAATAGTAATTTGAATAAAATTCATATTTTATGTGATTCATTGAATGAAAAATCATATATTGAATCATATGACCTGACAGCATATATTCATAAAATTGATATAATACATTCTTTTTTTCCGCCAATATGTGGAATGAATTATTCATGTCAGAAGATATTGACTATTCATGATATGATTCCTTTAATACATCCTGAATGGTATAGCAAGGAATTATATAATTATTTTAATATATTAATAAGAGAGTCTGTTGAAGAAGCTGATAAGATTATTACTGTTTCAGATTATACGAAGGAACAGGTAATAGAATTTTTTAATAAACCGATAGATAAGGTTATAACAATTTATCCAGGTTTATATCAAAAAATGAAATATAATGAGAAAGTAGAAAGTGAAGTCAAATATTGTATGTCATTAGGTGATTATATACTATTTGTTTCCACAATGAATCCGAGGAAAAATTTTGAAGGTCTTGTTGAGGCTTATATAACATTTCGTGAAAGGTATCCATTAAATCATACTAAACTTGTTCTTGTTGGAAAACAAGGGTGGGGAAATGTGAAAATAAATAATCTTTTTCATTATGAAAAATATAGTGATGATATAGTTATGACTGGATATGTGAGTGATGAAAGACTTACGCATCTTTATGTTCATGCTTTAAGTGTCGCATATGTGTCATTTTATGAAGGATTTGGTTTACCTATATTAGAAGCCATGGCAGCCGGGAAAGCAGTGATTTGTTCAAATGTAACATCAATGCCCGAAGTTGGAGGAGATGCAGTGGAATATTGCAATCCATATGAGATAGAATCCATATTGGCAGCGATGGAAAGCGTAATCTTGAACGATACAAGAAGAAAAGAGCTGGAACATAAAGCCATAGAACAGGCAAAAAAATTTACTTTTTATAAATCAGCAATAAAAATTATGAATATATATAATGATCTGGCATCGAAACAATAAATAAGTCTAATCCCCTCAGCTATGCGGGGGAGAATAGAGTGAGCAGTGGCGTTATGGATAGAATAATAAAGCCTCCTGTGCTAAGATGAGAATGGTGTCGCAAGCCAAACTCAAAGACAGGAGGCGGTCCAAATGGACAATAAAAGGTTATCACATACGAAATGGAAATGCCAGTATCATATCGTGTTCATACCAAAGTATAGGAAGAAACAATTGTATGGGCAACTAAGAGAGAATGTCAGAGAAGTGATTTCAACGTTATATAATTACAAGGATATAGAAATAGTAGAGAGAGAAGTATGCCCAGATCATGTACATTTATGTGTATGTATTCTGCTCAAAATGTGTGTATCGAGCTTCATGGGATATCTAAAGAAGAGCAACTTGATGATATATGACAGATATCCAGATCTGCAAAGTAAATGAAGCAAAGCATTTTGGGTACGGGGATATTATGTGGTACCGATAGGCAATATTACAGAAACTGCATAAAGAAATACATTAAAGAACAATCAGAAGAATCAAGAAAAGAAGACAGTGAAGGTGCCTCTTTTTAAAGGTAGCCAGTAACAACTCTTGCGATAGGAGGACTATTGGCCAACCACCACTTGAAGTGGTGGTTGATGACTTAGACAAAGTCCATTCCACTTTTAGAGAACAAAAGGTTGCACAGGAAAGCATATATGAATATAGATTGGTAACCATATTACAAAAAATTTAGAGTAACTGATATGGATATGAAAAACATCAGGAGATTGCAAAATATTAAAGTAAGGAGCAGTAGTAAAATTGCTTGCAGTTACCTTGCGGTGACGGATATATTCCATGTGATGATGATGGTGTGGACATTGCATTGTTCCACCTTGATCTTTAATTATGATTAGGACTTAAAAGTAAATATATGAACCTTGCGAAAAATTTTAACTGTTATAAATATTATTGAAAAGCGAGAAACGGATGAAAGTTGCAGTTATTGTACCATATTTTCATAATGATCTGTCAGAAACTGAAATGATATCATTACAGCAGTGTCTTAGGGTATTTTCTGATTATCCTATTATATTTGCTGTACCGGAGAATTTATATATAAAACAAGGTATAACAGCATCAAATATCCAGATTGTAAGGTTTCAGGACGCATATCTGGAAAGTGTTAATGCGTATAATCGACTCATGCTTTCAGAAATATTTTATGAAAAATTTTTATTATACGAGTATATTTTGATTTACCAGCTTGATGCATTTGTTTTTTCGGACAGGTTGGTAGAGTTTTGTGATATGGGATATGATTATATAGGAGCACCATGGTTAAATGGACAGTGTAACATAACCAGATTAGACAGATGCATATGGTATGTTGGGAATGGGGGCTTTTCTCTAAGAAGAATACGGGCTTTTCTGACAGTATTGAAAAATAAATGTATTGATTCTGTATATATTAACGAGGATGTATTCTGGGCTTCACAAGAATCAGAAACATTCCATATCCCATCTGTTGAAATAGCTTTAGATTTTGCTTTTGAAAGATCAGTCAGGGAATGTTATAAACTGAATAAGTATAGATTACCCTTTGGATGCCATGCATGGGAAAAACATGATATAGAATTTTACCGACCATTTATAGAGCAGTATGGTTATAGAATACCCCTTGAAATACAAGGGGATTATGATAAAAATTTAAACTTTCCATCTTATAAACATTTAATATGTGATGAAATGATAACAAAAAAGAAGCTTAAAAACTTCATGGGTGAGTTTAGAGAAATATGCATTTTTGGTAATGGGATATATGGAAAAGAGTGTTGTTGGATATTGCTGCGTGCAGGCTTTAAAGTATTCTGCTATCTGGATAATAATGAAGAGAAGCATGGTACTTCTGATTGGGATATTCCAGTTATGGGGTTAGAACATATGGTCAAAACAAAAGGTGTACTTCCTGTGGTTATTGCAGTTAAAAATGATTCGGAAGAGATAAAAAAGCAATTGGAAAATCATGGATATGAGTATGAAAAAAATATTATATACTATACAACCATAAGAAACCGATTAAATCAGTGAAGTATTTGGATAAGACAGGAGAACCAGAAATGCAGAGATTAAAACGAAGGTTAGGGATTTTTGTGTTTTTGATTATGATGGAATTGCGGATTATTATTTAGAATTTTTACTAGATAAATTAAGTAATATCTATCAGCAGATTAACATTGTGGTTAATGGAGAAACTCAACAAAGTTCCTTAAATAGATTAGACAGATATGCTGGGCTTATAAAGATTTCTTTTTGAATGTCGTAGGGTAAACCGGTATAAATTACAATTGCATCAGTGTAGTTGTAAATATCTTTAAATATTGATAAGAAAAGGAGTGAGTGTGTGAAGATTATAGTATTTGGAATAGGAAATGTATATAAAATATACCATGAAAAAATAATTAAGAAGAATATTATAGCTTATTCTGATAACTATATTAATGTTGATACATTTGAACAAAAACCATTAATTGTCCCAGCTAAAATAAAAGAATGGGATTTTGATTATGTAGTAATATTTACAGCAAATTATTTCGGGCAGATATATAAACAACTGATTAATGAACTAGGTATTCAGGAGCAAAAAGTAATCAGTTTTCTGGACGTAATAGATAAGGGAGAGCATATAGCTTTACAGAAATGTGGAAGATATGCAATTCAGATAATTGAAAAAATGAAATGGTTAAGAGTTCTTGATGCTTCTGATTTTTTATCAGAATTATATTATACCAGAGAGCCTTTAAATAAGACACTGGGACATAATATTAGAATTGATTCTTTGATTTGCCGGGAATCAAAATTGTATACAATCTATAACAATTTGTATAGCAAAATTTATAATAATCAAGAAGATATTTTATCTGTGTACGATGTTATTCTGATAATTAACATATTGAAAGAGTCAAAATTAGAATACGGAAAAAAAGAATTAAAAAAACTTATCTTAAAATCCAGATACATATATGTTGTATTACCCTATTACTCTGATGGTATGGGAAGTTCTCAGAATTCAATTGATTTAAAGTCTATGGGTGAGATAATATATAGTGAGTATAAGGAGTTTGGCAAATGTCTCATTATTGATACAGAATGCCGATTATTGAAAGTAAAGGTAAAGATATATACTGTTGGGCACAAAGCATTTGAAGCTCCTGCTTACTCCTTATATAAATCAATTTATGTTGGAGAGTATGGGAAGAAATTCGAATTTGCACAAAGTGACAGCCGTGGTAAGAACATTGCTAATTATAATGAAGCAATTAATGAAATAACAGCGTTATATTGGATATGGAAGAATGCAGAAGAAGATTATGTAGGGTTATGCCATTATCGAAGATATTTTTGTCAGGGAAGTACCTCAGATACTGAGGAAATCTTACAGGAACCCTTTATTAATACTATATTGGAAGAATATGATATTATTTTACCACAAGTTAATGTACTTTTACCGAATATAAAGGAGCAACTGGAAAAATCTGTTGACATAAAGGCTTTTGAAGAAGGATGGAAAATAATCACACAATTGATTAAAGAGAGGCAGCCAGAATATTGGAATGCTTTTGAATATATTTTTAATGGTATTAAAATATACCCTTGTAATATGTTTATATCAAAAAAGAAGACGATAGACAGATATTGTGAGTGGTTGTTTAGTTTCATATTGGATGCAGCAGATGCAATGGATATAAGAAGGTACGATGAATATAGCAAGAGGATTATTGGTTTTTTTTCAGAGAGGTTATTTAATGTTTGGCTCGTAAAGCAAGAGTTAATAATAAAAGAATTGCCTATTCTATTACTAGATTAATAATATTGCGATAAATCAAATTGTATTGTGATAGAAAAATTAGTTATTGCTGGCAAAATTAACATTGGAATTTGTTACAACATATATATAATAGATTCCTGAAATAAAGATGAATGACTTAGTAGGTAGAGTAAAATTTAACATTTGATTTAAATGGAGACAAATATGAGTGTGAATAAAATAATCCAGGAATTTCCAAAGGGATTGCTTAATTGGTATGATTTTCATATGGAAGGAAAAGTACTATGCATTACTGATGAGAAAAGCAGTATAGTAGAGTTGATGCAGAAAAAATGCAGAGAAGTTATTTGCGAGGATGGCAAAACGTCTCTTCAAAAGATATTTTTAAGCCGGTATAAGGAGGTATTTGATTATATTGTTATTATCGGTATGATAGAACGCCTTGTAGAACCGGTAAAAGCTCTTTCTTCATGGAAGAAATTATTGTCTGATGAGGGAAGGATACTTCTGGGTATGGATAATCGTTTGGGTTTGCAGTATTTTTGCGGTGATAGGGATCCTTTTACGAACCGGAACTTTGATGGAATTGAGAATTACCGTAGGGTGCTGAAGGATGATAAGGACAATTTACAGGGGCGCAATTATTCGAAGGAAGAAATATGCAGTATATTAGATAAAGCAGGCTGGAGCTACAGAAAATTCTATTCGGTTCTGCCGAATCTGGAAATGCCCCAACTGATTTATGCAGAAGATTATCTTCCGGCGGAGGAACTAGCAGCAAGATTTTTCCCAATGTACCACAATCCGGATTCTGTGTTTCTGGAGGAGGAATATTTATATACGGATATAATTAAAAACGGAATGTTTCATGTATTGGCTAATACCTTTTTGATTGAGTGTTCGAAAGACAATACATTTGAAAATGTGAAGCACGTTACGATTTCTATGGACAGGGGCAGAGAAAATGCGATGGCAACCATCATCAGAGATAATGGTACGGTGGAAAAAAGGGTGCTTTATGATGAGGGGAAGGAAAAATTACAAGATCTTAAAAAAAATGCGGAAGATTTGAGGGCTCATGGATTAAATGTACTGGAAGCAGAGATTCAAGGGAATTCTTACATTATGCCCTATATGGATAGTGAAATATTAATGATTTATTTACAGGGATTGGTAAAGACAAATTTAGACAGATTCAAGGAAGAAGTAGATAAATTCCGGGATTTTATTCTACATTCTTCTGAACATGTGTCCTTGCAGGATGGGAATGAGGATAAGGGTATTATATTAAAAAAAGGATATCTGGATCTGGTTCCTCTTAATTGTTTTTATGATAAAGGAAAGTATATTTTTTATGACCAGGAATTCTATGAAGAAAATTATCCTGCAAATGCCATTATACTAAGGGCAATTGATATTATTTATTCAGGGGATGCAAAGATGGAGTACATACTTCCAAGAAAGTATTTCTATGAGAAATATGGTTTGGAGGAGCATTTGGAACTGTGGCGGAGAATGGCGGCTGAGTTTACAATAAAGCTTAGAAATCAAAGAGAATTGCGAAGCTTTCATGAAAAATTTCAACGCAATTATGATATTATTCATACAAATAGGCAGAGAATGAATTATTCTGCTGCTGAATACCAAAGAATTTTTGTGGATATATTCCGGAATGTGGAAAATAAAAAAATTATTTTATTTGGTTCAGGAAATTTTACAAAAAGATTTCTTGTTCAGTTTAAGAAGCAGTACTCTGTTTATGCCATAGTTGATAATAATTCATCCAGATGGGGAACCAAACTGGAAGGAATTGATATACTGCCACCTGAAACTGTAGCAGAGATACCGGAGCAGGAACGCAGGATTATCATTTGCGTAAAAAACTATGTTGCCATTGTGAATCAGTTACAGAATATGGGGATTAAGGATTATTGCATATATGATAAGAATGTGGAATATCCAAGGCAGCAGGAATCATTTCCAGCTGTTATAAAAAATATTGATTCCAAACTCAAGAAGTATAATATCGGTTATATAGCAGGCGTATTTGATTTATTCCATATAGGCCATTTGAATATATTCAAGCGTGCAAAGGAGCAATGCAATTATTTGATTGTGGGTGTAGTAACGGATGAAGGTGTCAGAAAGTATAAAAAAACAGAGCCAATTATTCCCTTTGATGAGAGACTTGAACTGATCCGTTCCTGTAAGTATGTTGACGAAGTGGTGGAGATACCGCTTAATTATGCAGGAACCAGAGATGCCTATCAAATGTATCATTTTGACTGCCAATTTTCAGGCAGCGATTATATGGATAATCCTGATTGGCTTGGAGATAAAGTTTTTCTGGAGAAGCAAGGAGTAGATTTAGTGTTTTTTCCTTATACAGAAGGAACCAGTTCAACAAAGATAAAAAAGATAATAGAAAAAGCATTATGCTAATACCACAACAAGGATATATCCACGATCTCACATTTAATTGCATCTTTTATTATTATTTTTCCTCTTTTGTATTGACGGTGAAAGCGGATAGATGTACAATGTAAATATAGAAAGGAGATAATTCTATGGCTACTACGAGTATTACGATCCGTATGGATGAAGAACTGAAAAAACAAGCAGAAACCCTCTTTGATGAAATCGGTATGAACATGACCACAGCTTTTACAATTTTTGCAAAAGCCGCTGTCAGGCAACAAAAAATACCTTTTGAACTTGCAGCGGACCCGTTTTATAGTGATATAAACCAAGCACGTCTGCGCCGAGCTGCGAAGGAAATGGATGCTGGAAAATGGACCGTACACGAATTGATTGAGGACAACGATGATTAAGGTATGGCACGACGAAGCATGGGAAGATTATGTTTACTGGCAAAAACAGGACAGAAAAACCTTGAAACGAATCAACGAGCTTATCAAGGATGCCGAGCGTAACGGATATAAAGGAATTGGTAAACCTGAACCATTAAAGCATGAATTATCAGGTTGGTGGAGCAGACGTATTGATGACAACAACCGCTTTGTTTATCGGCTCGCAGATAACAGGATTGAGATACTTCAATGTGGTTCACATTACAGTGACAAATAAAGAGGCTCCGGCAGGTGGTTAATAGTCGCCACCTGCCGGTTTATTGGCAGTCTGGACATCTCTTGCACAGATATTTACAGGGAGAATAAATCATTTCAATGAAACCAAGTATGAACATAATGCTTTACTCAACAGGAATTATAGATATAAAACACCCAAGTCAGGGAATCATGGATATTGCAGGAGCCGGTTTTACAGATATGGTACTTGATATCTCTTTATATTGCAATCAGCTTACTTTCAGAGATATGGGGAAGAAAAGCCATAGATGCCGCCCAGGTATGCAGATAATTGACCATCCGGAGACTTTGTCCGGATATCTGAAGCCACTGCTGGATCAATGCACCAGATCAAATATGCAGCATTCTGTAGCAATAGCACCATACCTGGGTCGGGATACCAATCACAGGGACTTTAATAATACCCTCCGTCAACTTGCAGAAGAAAGCGTGAAAATATGCGGAAAAGCAGGCTGCAAATATTTAATTGTCAAGCCGCTGTTTGCTGGAATAGCAGATACAGAATTATGGAAAGCAAACCGGGAATTATATTTGCACTTAGCTTCCTATGCAATAGAGTATGATGTGATGCTATTACTGGAAAATCAGTGTAAGGATATAAACGGACATCTGGTGAGAGGCATTTGCTCTGATGGTCAAACAGCAGCTGAATGGGTGGACAGTCTGAATGAAGAAGCCGGAGAGCAATGCTTTGGTTTTTGTATGGATGTGGGAGTATGCAATCTTTGTGGTCAGAATATGTATGATTTTAGCATGGCACTTGGAGACAGGCTGAAAGCAGTGGTTTTACGTGATTGTGACGGCGACAGAGAAAATGCGTTGATGCCTTTTACCTGCGTGGATCAGGGCCAGTCACAGACAGACTGGTTAAATCTGATCCGAGGCTTGCGACAAATAGAATTTTCAGGAAACCTGATGCTGAATCTGGCAGATACAGCGGCAACAATTTCACCAATCCTTCGGCCGGGTCTGCTGCAAATGGCAAAATCAATAGCGGATTACTTTAAATGGCAGATAGAGATTGAAGGACTGCTGAAGAAATACCAGTCCAGAGTTCTCTTTGGTGCGGGAAATATGTGCAGGAACTATATGAAGTGCTATGGAGAGCAATATCCCCCATTATACACCTGTGATAACAACAATTCCCTGTGGGGAACAAACTTCTGTGGACTGGAAGTGAAACCGCCGGAGAATTTGAAACAATTACCGGAAGATTGTGCCATCTTTATCTGTAATATTTATTATCGGGAAATCAAACAGCAGCTTGATAATATGGGCATAAATAATCCAATTGCATATTTCAATGATGAGTATATGCCCACATTCTATTTCGACAGACTGGAAGACAAGGAGGAGACATCATGCTGCAGATAGGAGTTCAGACAAAAAATGCTGTAGATGATACGAATCCGATGGAAGGCTATACCATGTTGAAAAAGGCAGGTTTTTCATGCGTTGATTTTAGTTTAAACAGATATGTATCAGACAACGATATCTACCAACCAGATGGAGAAAAATTTTTTGACCAATCCCTATGTGAGTTGGAGCAATTCTTCACACCACATAAACAAGGTGCAAAAGCTTCAGGTATTGCAATTCATCAGATGCATATGCCCTATCCCATTTATATCCCTTCTAGAAAGAAGACCTTGAATGATTATCTCATGAATGAGGCAGCACCAAAGAGTATGAAGATTTGTGCGTTTTTGGAATGTCAGTACATAGTCATTCACGGGTTCAAGCTTGCAAGATTTCTTGGCTCAGAGGAAGAGGAATGGAAACAGACAGAATTATTTTTAGATACCATTGCACCTTTGGCAAAGGAAATGGGAATTACCATTTGTATTGAGAATCTGTATGATAGCATAGGAGGGCATCTGTCAGAGGGACCATGTTGCGATGCAAGAAAAGCTGTGGAACGAATTGACCGGATTAACAGCAAATACCATGCAGAAATATTAGGGTTTTGCTTTGATACGGGTCATGCTAACCTGCTGGGACTTGACTTTGAGAGCTTTATCACAACATTGAATCATAGGTTGAAAATATTACATATTCATGATAATGATGGAGTAAGGGATTTACATCAGATACCATTTACTTTTACCAGGACGAGAGAGAACCAACCCTCTACGGATTGGGATGGATTTATCAGAGGTATGCGTAATATTAAATTTGATAAGGTACTGAGCTTTGAAACCGCTCCGGTAATGACTGCACTTCCGGAAGCGTTATGGGAGGACGCGTTTGGATTTATTGCTAGGATTGGAAAATATTTTGCGGAGGCAATATCTATTCCAATAAATATTTGACTTTTATTTAAACAGACTGAGTATTAAAGGACGCTGCAATTATTAGTTGTTGTATTATTGCAGCAAGCTTAATAATCAAGGCTTAATGATTAAAATAGGAAAAAAGTACTGATGTTGGTATTGGTAAAATTAATATTTTGCCGATATATATTACATGTGCCACGCATGGAAGCGAGTAGAGCACGGGAGGATTAAGATATGATCATCAGTCATAACCTAATGGCCATGAATACCAAACGCCAGCTTGGAATAACGGATAAATCGAAAGCAAAATCCACAGAAAAATTGTCTTCCGGATATAAAATTAATCGTGCTGCAGATGATGCGGCTGGACTTGCCATCTCTGAGAAAATGAGACGCCAGATAAGAGGATTGCAGCAGGCGTCATCAAATGCACAGGATGGTATTTCATTAGTGCAGATTGCTGACGGAGCGATGTCAGAGATACATGATATGCTGCATAGGGGAACAGAACTAAGTATCAAGGCAGCCAATGGAACTTTATCGGATGATGATCGTGTGTTTATACAAGAAGAATTGGAACAAATTATTAAGGAAATTGACAATATTTCTATCAAAACTCTTTTTAATGAGATACCAGTATTGCTGGCTCAGGACTATAATATTGCAGAAGATATAGCTCTTAGAGGTTCCATGCCGTCTTGGGTGAATATGGGGAGTTCCCTGGCGGTAGGATTTATGAATGATGTATACACAACAACAGAAAGTTATAAAGAATTAGACAGTAGCGGCAACGATACTGGTACAGTGGGAAGTGCAAGTATTACACACGAGGCTGCTATTTTGGATTTCAGCCAGTTTACCGGTACCGCGTCTCAGATAAAAGACTTGATTGGCAGCGGATTTTACACTACCTGCTGTACCTGTGACAGTCACTATAGTATTGAATTTGTAGATGAATCTACTAATAGTAAGGAGCAAAGTGGAAGTCACTACATTTATAAAGTAGGGATCCAGGGTGCAACAAATGCGGAAGATTTACTGGATCGTATTATTGCTGCAACGAATAATGGAAATCCGAATAATCACTTTACTAAAATAGTTGCAGATAAAATCAGCAAGCAGCTCATTGTTTATGATGACCGTTCTAATGCGTTGAATCCGGTGACGCCTGCAAGTGGCAATACGATCAAATGGAATAATTGGACTTATCCCCAATTTAATGTTACAGCCGGGATCAATAGAGGGTTATTTGGTCCGGGTGTTGCCTATAAACCGGAAAATACAGCAAAATATAAAAAGGATTTATTCCTGCAGGTAGGCGCGGACGCAGGGGATAAAATACATATTGAATTACCCTCAGTATCCAGTAAGGTACTCGGAGTTTCTGATATTAATGTGAAGACTCCGGCAGGAGCACAATATGGAATCACAGCATTTGAAAGAGCTGTAAAATACTTAAATACGGAAAGAAGCCGTATGGGTGCATACCAGAACCGTTTGGAACATACTATAAATAACCTTGATAATGTAGTTGAGAATACACAGGCTGCCGAATCTGCAATCCGTGATACCGATATGGCAGAAGAGATGGTTCGGTTTTCTAACTATAATATACTTAGTCAGGCAGGACAATCCATGCTCGTGCAGGCTAATCAGACTCCTCAGGGGATAATAAGTCTGTTGCAATAACATAGATAAAGTCCGGTATAGATTTTCCGAAGATGAAGTTGTATGGTTCCAAAGTGTGCTTGAATACTCCATCAGGGTACAGATATTCATCCATATCCCACCGCTTACAGAAATTCATTACTGAAGTGATGAAATCAGGAACGGCGATCGGATGATAGAGTAAGTTTAAAATATCAAATTGCCCAGATTATTTAACATCTGGTGGTTTCCGCCTCCGACAGCAATATACGCTTTACACTTGTTTCCGGCAGCGGTATATCCACTTTAAGCTTGTCGGCAGTCTCAGGCAATACAGGATATAAGGACTTGTTTGTGGGAACGAATACAACCTATACGGAAAGGACCGCCGCCAGTTCCGGTACCAACACCAGGTCACCGCAGATAACCTTTGATATTTCCATTGGCACTGTGATAGACAGCAGCAATGATACCTTCGTTGTGGTGGTAGATGGAGAATCCAAATCGGTCAGGCTGGATCATGGAGAGATTACTGCCGACAATGCAGACGGCATCATAGACGCAATAAATAATGCGTTGGGTTTAGGGGATACCATTACCTATAACAGAACTTCACAAATGTCAATGTATCCGGTTCCGGCAGCTATTCTACCTCAAGCGCCGTCGGCGGAGTTACCATCAGCCCAATCATCAATACAACAGTTTACGGCACTGGTATCGTGTAGCAGGGAACCACACAAGGAGATGACCTGACAGCAGCAGCCTATACCGTACCGGTAACACTCTCCGCAACTACCACCATTGACAGCAGCAACGCACAGTTCCGCTGCCAGGTTAATGGGAATGATTTGATTTTGAATTTGACTCATGGCAATTATACACCGGAGCAATTAAGGGATGAGCTTCAAACCCAGTTTAATTCATTAAACAGCCTTCATGGTGGTGTAGAGGTGGGTCTTGATGGGAGTAACCGGCTTACTTTTACTACTGTTAAGAAAGGATCTGCATCATCGCTTCAGTTTTCCAACAGCGTAAGCGGGACTTTTCTGTACGATTTATGCGCCTCAGATTATGCGGCAGTATTAACATCCGGCAGGGCTTTGAAAAGTACTATAACGATTGATAATACAACAAATGAATTTAAATTTACACTAAATAATGTGGATCAGACAGTTACCATAGCAAATGGATCATATTCCAGAGACGGCTTTATTACTGTGCTGAATGCAGCTCTGTCCGGCGCAGGGTTGGGCGTTTCCGCAAGTTCATATTATTCATCTGGCTCCTATTATCTTCGCCTTACGACAGATGAAAAAGGTGCAAGTGCCAATGTGTCGATCAGCACAGCAAACATGGGAAGCAGTGCCAATGCCATTTTTAGCGGCTTGCCTGGAGTAGCGTCCGGTACCATAGCACTTTCGGTGCAAGACAGTATTACCATTGATTCCAGTTCGAATACCTTTAATTGCCGCATTGACGGATCGGATGTAAGCGTGACACTGAGTAACGGAACTTATACCCCGGCAACGCTTGCTCAGGAATTGAATAATAAGTTAGCCGGTAAAGCAACCGTCACCTTGAACGCATCCAATCAGCTTGTGTTTGAAACAGTATCAAAATCAGGATCAGGCTCAAGCTTCTATATGACTTATGCTACCGGCGGAAGTTCCATGCAGTCCATTTTCGGAACTGCTGAGCGGTATGTAAGCGGAATCACTGCTTCCCTCAGTACAGATGGGAAGCAGATCAGTCTGACAGGGAATAACACGGGTACAGATAAAAGTCTTAGTTTTAAGTCATACGGCGGTAGTGCGAATAAATTATTTTTGCCATCCACAGAGAACAACACCTCGGTTTCCCCCACATCTGTATCCGGTACGATACGAAAAGCCTATATTGATGGAAGTGACCTTTCCGATACGGTTGAGATAACTGACCTGAATAAAGATTTAACCTTCCGCCTTGGTTCGTCAACTTATATCACGCTCACGCTTGATACAGGTACTTATAGCCATGCGGATTTACAGGAAGCATTACAGAAAAAGATCGATGATAAGACAGGAGAAGGTATCCTCAATGTTACTGTAAGCGCATCTGGCGTCCGGCTGGAAGCAGCGCAGGCAGCCAATTCAATATACGATATGAGCCCCACCTACTTCAGCGGTGGATTCTACACATATATTATCCGCGGCAGCACGGTTAATACTTCCACAAAAGCTGTCACAAACGTTGATGGTACCCAGAAAGTCAGTCCGGCTTATGCAATCGGACGGCAGGATGTGCAAAATAATGCCGTTGAAATCATTGCAGGCTCTAACGATGTGCTTTCAGCAGACCTGACAATAGCCGGTAATGAATACAAGCTTGAGATGACATTGGATGCCGGAAGCTATCAGGGGGATGCCCTTGCTGACCATATTCAAAGCAAACTAAATGAGGCACTGGCAAATAATGGATTATCCGCTGGTCTGGTTAAGGCATCCATCGGAGGATTTGACAGTGGAGTGGTTAATAACAATGATCAGAATGCGCTGATTTTCAGCCTTTCCACAGATATGCTGATGCCTGAGGAAGGGGAATATAAGATTGACGGAATCTCCGGAAGCGCAGCTTTTTATATGTTTTATAAATCAGACGGTTTCCCTGTTCCTAATTATATTCAAGGGTCGGCTGATATATCAAAGGGTGTGGTAATAGGAAGCGATAATAATACCTTTTCCTTTGTTGCCAATGGTGTGAAGTACGAATACACAATTCCCGAAGCAGCTTACACAGTAGAAGAAATCATTGATGTGCTAAACGGTCTGTTTCAAGATGAAACCCTGGGGGAACCAAATATTTTAGCCATATGCAGCGGTGATAATCTGAAGCTTTCCTTTACTAAATTTGGGAATAATACAATACATTCCGTAACAGGCCTGTCGAAAGGAGACCTTTTTTATAAAGAACAGGGTCAGATTAACGGCGATAATGACGTAAAGCTGCATTTATCCGGTGACGCAGCAGATTCCATGGCAATTATTAAGCAGCGGATAACCACCACCGCTTTGGGAATCAACTCCATCACCATAACCCAGCCCAAATATGCAGCGAAAGCACTGGACAGGCTGGATCAGGCACTTAACAAGATTCTTGGCATACGCTCTTATTTTGGCACGCTGCAGAACCGGCTGGAACATGTCAGGGGTGTGAATGATATTATGGAAGAAAATCTGCAGGCAAGCGAATCGGCTATCCGCGATACAGATATGGCAAAGGAATCCATGGCACTTGCAAGGCAAAATATTTTA
>Ga0153942_1000057_pt1 | contig 35888 bp, 45 predicted proteins | sample TSNJ026MetaG_FD_104731 | JGI IMG/M metagenome (GOLD analysis project Ga0153942, IMG submission 104731) | Attine ant fungus gardens microbial communities from New Jersey, USA - TSNJ026 MetaG | ecosystem: Host-associated > Fungi > Mycelium > Unclassified | place: USA: New Jersey, Brendan T. Byrne... | reverse complement strand
GTGTCCTAATAGATTGACCAGGTGAAGGGGAGGAAAAATTCCAAGAAAATGTATGGAGCAGAATGTATATCCGATCCGCTGATGCGATAGTTCATTTCAACATCGACGATACACATATAACTTCTTGACGCCCAAGTGCACCCTCAGAAGGTTGTCAAGATATCAAGTGGTGGATAATGCCATGAATGTCCAGATTTTGCGGACTGGTGTTCTCGGAGTCGGGAATCTGATCTGATCAGGCTCGCGCAACACCCAGCTCATATTTTGTGATTGGTATTGATTTTCTGCCGAGCTACAAAGGGAAGATTTGGAGAGATCATATCAGGATTTTTAATGCCAACGAAGCATCTATGGAGAGGTAGTAGTGAAAGAATCTTCTAGAAAAGGTGCAGGTAAATACTGAACATCAATGGAGCACCCAATAGCCAGGAAGTATCAAGACATTGGAGATCGAATATGGGTGTATCTCTGCAGTCGGAGCAATTACCTCCTTCGGTTGACTTGGGTCTTGAAGTGCCTGACTTGGCACAGGCACTACTAGCCTTGTCTAAGAAGTCTTAGAGGGTTCTTTCTCGTTTCGTATGCCGAGTCAGCTGGCAAAGGCCTCCTCGGGGAAGTGACGGTGGCCTTGGTTGTAATGGCAGTGGGGTTTGACCATACGGACATGAGCTATCTTCTGATAGGACGATATTGGAATCTAAGTCGCCCGCATGCTGCACGGCGCTTCAGAAGGCAACAAAGCATCTCTCCGCCCTCAGGTATGCCTCAGGTGTACTACCGACCAAAGGTTATGGCTTCTTGGCGATTTCACGTGTTTGAAAGCTGGTTTTTGTATGAATCCGGCATTTGCCTGTACGTTATCTAGTGCTAAGACCCGGTCCGAACCGTAAGAAGACGGGATACACGATGGTATGACCATCAATGATGGTAGGTGTGTGTGCGAAGTTCTCGCGAAGTTTTCTAATGAAGGTAGTGATCAAGGAGCACGCATGGTACCTTGAACGTCTGTGACACTTACGTGGCTTCAAAGCCATCAGTCGCAGGGCGACGAGGTGAGTCAACTTGCTGAAGAAGTTCAAGTATGAGAGCTTTCATCTCTGGGGTGTCTTCCTTGCAAAAGTGTGGGGAAAGCTGGAGTGCCTTGGGCTGGCATGGTACCCTCTACACACCATGTTCATCTTTATACTTCATACACCAGCCGCAGGTATGTAGCTGATATTGGACTAGCTCTGTTCATTGTGTCTTAGCACTTGTTTGCTTGTTATGGTAAAAAAGTTTCCCTCTTTTTTCTTATGTGAGTCTCTTGTGAAATAACAAGAAGTGGGAGAAAGAAGGCAGTGGTCAGCCTGCTTTAGATGCAAAAACATGTTCAATCCATGATCGTGGATATTGCCGTCCCACGCGAACGTTGCAAATCAGATAACGTTATTTAAACAGAAGTAATTCTGTTTTCCCGACTTAGCACCGTGTGCATACCGCATAGAAAATGATCGACATGTTAGTCCTGGATACCAGATTTAGTCGACTAAAGGCCTTTGTTCCCAAAGAATTCGCAGCATGTTCTTCCTCGAAACAGAGATCCAGCTCTATGGGAACCCGCAATGGCCGAGTACGCTTAGATGAGGATCCCATCTCTCATTCCACTCACTTCGCTCATTACTGAGTATTCATGCATTATACAGTGCCAGGCGCATTCTCCTTGATTTGTCATTGAGAAAGCCCGGACCCAGGACAATGATTCTCAATCTCCCTCAAAAGATATAATTAAAACGTGGCTTTCTTTCCTTGCGGGCAGCTCTTACGAAAACAAATGCATGTTACTGTTATGGAATCCTTGGCACTGAATATGGGTCTTAACTTTGACGGGGGAAACATGTGCAATTGCTTATCCTTCTGAAAGGGTCAGCAGGTGGTTGACGATGCACAAGGGTCTTTCCCTTCAGATGTCTTGACAAATGAATATTTAACCAGGGAGAGCAGCCCATCAAGTTTCGTAGACCTTGCATCTGGTGCACTCAAGGGAAAAAACCATGTACGGACTCAAACGTATCGGTGCTATCGTCTCAGGAATTTCTGGTCTCCTTGCGGTGACTGCCATACCTTTAAACCTCACTGACACCGCGAGGAGCTTCTTAACAACCCGAGCCAAAAACGCAGTTCCCTCTGCACCTCGCTTTGTCATCTACAGCGACAAATTCGTCTCGGGTGAAACTGGACCCCCTTCAGTAGATATGGTGAAGGTAGGAGTCCTGTATCCAGCATGTAATAGTTCCTCCTCACTTGGATGATTGCAGGGTTATAACGTCTTGTCAGTTGGATCTGGCACGTAGGATTACATCTAACGCCCCCACAGTGCCCTCTCTTTTCTCTTGACAGAGGGACCATTTGATAAAGTGAATTTCCAGTCTCCTCATCTGACGATAGAGATTCATTCTTGGATTGTGGAATTCCAATTCTAGGCCGAGGAATGGACTCAGCTCACTGACGCACAGCGTTCTGACATCAAAGGGCAATATGCTTCGGCTGGAATCTCGATTATCGTCTCCCTCTTCGGTTCAACCGACGCTCCGACTTCCTCTGGTGCCGATCCAATCGCAACTGCGAATAACATGGCCGCCTTCGTGAAACAATTTGACTTGGATGGTGTCGATGTTGATTATGAGGTGCTTAAAATTGATTCATCTTTTCGATTGAAGATGAATGTATTGTCAAAGGATTTCAATGCTATCAATGCGGGTGACGGAAAGGCCGAGGTGACTGCCTTGCGCTTCTTGAAAGACAGTTTAACTTGACCTTTCCGTGAAGCAATGGGTTATTTCTTTCACGAAGCAGCTTCGTAGCCAGCTCCCACAGAACAGCTTCATCCTCACCCATGCTCGTTAGTCATCTAATATCGCAATGTGATTCGATAACTGATTGTTCAAATAGCCGTCGCACCATGGTATGACCAGTATTATCTAGAGACGGAGACAGAGTCATTGAATAGGGTCCAGGTTTTCTCCCAACAAATTTGGCGGAGGCGCCTATCTCACAATTCACCAACAAGTCGGGAGTCTGATTGACTGGTACAATGTTCAGGTGAGCTTTGAATTCCATCTCCCACTGATGGGAGTATTGACACTCGAACCTAGTTCTACAACCGTCAGTCGATCCCTTCCATTTGATTCTCATGAAATCATCATTTTTGCAGAGGGTACCACCGAATATACTGACTGTAACGGTCTCTTATCTACTTCCTCTGATGTATGGCCGCAATCTGCTTTGTTCCAGATTGCTGCCAACGGTATTCCTCTTTCCAAACTCGTCATTGGAAAGCCGGCCACTGGTAGTGACGCTACTAATGGATTCGTACCGACTTCCACTTTGGCTCAGTGTGTTCAACAGGCCAAGAACCGAGGTTGGAGTGAGTATGATTAGTTTACCATCTCGCTGAGCCCTGGCTGATATCATGCAGGTGCTGGCGTAATGGTCTGGGAATTCCCCGATGCTGCCGCCGCTTGGATTCAAGAAGTCCGCTCTCTTGCCTTCCCAGAGTGAATATTGTGACGGAAGCCAACATCCAGTAAAATCTGGTCAAGTATGTAAATATATCTGATGTACTATATATCAATTCCAAGATCCAAAAGAGTATAAGACCATGAGACCCGACTTGAAAGGGAAGATGTCTGGATTTCAAGTGCTCCTAGAATGAAGACAAAAGCATAAAAGTGAAAGCAGGTCCATACAAGAGGATGAGAGAATAATGTGAGCCATCGTGTATGTGGCGTACTACTATAGGGAGATTTTGCAGGCAAGATAGAAGCGTCGTTACCATGAATGTAGAATGAACATAGGATGATATAAACGACAACTAGCACATATGACAGTGAATGCAAAGAAACCAGATACATTCCATTGCGAGATGTCACCTACGAAGGACAGTTCGTTCTGCGGTGCATAACAAATTAACGAGAATTTACCAAAGGAATATGTTGGAGTGGACAAGCTCATCCACAACAGTTCGGAACGAAGGGGCCATTTGAGTTAGACTATGTACCGAGACACTTCAGGACATAGGGAGGAAACGTCTCATTAACCTCAGACAGCAGGTAATTTTAGTAGTTGCACTTGTATTGCATATATGCCTCCAGTATGTTGGTTACTGGATCTCATGCGAGCCTGCGCGATGCACATGATGAGACCAATGGTATTGTTTCATATATTGACATTGGTAGCTACATTACATGATGAAGATACAGGTATATAAGTAGTGCAATGTGTTTGTATTCACTATTCGTTTGTACCTGTACCGTATTTGTAACCTCCCTGTTCGTATTTCAATACAGTGTGGATTCAGTAGTCCTCAGTCATCTACCGTGCTAGATGACGTCTGAGAGACGTTTTTTCATAGGTTATGGGCCTTCACCTTTGTTGAAACGGATATCCACCCTCGTAGCACTAAATTAATCATAGGATGGAGACTACACAATGCCGAAGTGGTACTCTATAAACTTGGCAGCATCAAGTACCTTCCAGATTACGTGAGACAGATAAATTAATGTGAGACACCTGAGGTAATATGGGCCCTGTGCTCTAACTTCACCAATTGCACATACATAGCACATCACATATCATGACAACGTCAGATGGAGACATGCCACCTATGCTTTCTGAATCGGACAAGTTCGACGGGACCAATTGGGCGGTCTGGAAAGACAATATTCTCATTGCTGTTAAATTCAGAAGAGTCTCTGGATATTTAGACGGTTCGATCGCAGCCCCTACTACTTTCGCACCAAAGGAAACTACCGATACAGCGACTCAAACAACAGCATTTATATCACAAGCTGAAACACCATGGCACTCACCAAACCCTAGTCCAGCAGAATGGAAAACTCGCAACGCTTGGACGAAAGACCTCCTTATCTTTAACACTAAGAACCCTACAGGACTGGGTATTGACACGAGCGGGAGTGCAGCGGATACCTGGAAATCATACATAAGTGGTTATGGGTCACCATCTCCTATGGCGAGGTGGAATGCAGAGCGAGAGCTTAGAAATTTGACTTACTCGGATGGTGATGACTTCCCAAACCACATTGCAAACTTGAGGAATAAACTATACAATGCAAATGCCCTAGGTGCTGGAATCACGGACGAAAGTTTCAAAACGATCATCCTAAACTCGCTCCCCCATACCTGGGACCCTATTACCATTTTGTTACACAGAGATATGCCTACCACTGAAGCCATCTCATAACTCGACATGTGGTGGTTCCGAATCAAAAATCTCTCCACAAGTCCTCCACGATCCGTTACTGCACTCCAAACCAATTCATCTGTAAGAAAAGATCGAAAACAACTCATCTGTGCGAACCCCAATTGCAATCGTCAGGGCCACACCATCGAGACGTGCTACTGGCCAGGGGGGAGGGAAGGAAGGACAGTATCCCCCTGAATTCGGAAAGCGAGGGGGAACGAACATTAACACACGCCAGGAAGGATTTAAGCGAGGAACCACCGCACACACTGTAGACGCGAAAAATGAGGAAAACGAACCTCGTTTTGCCCCGATGACAATGAACGACTCGATCATCAAAGTATTCATTGTGTCCAGTGCAAGCGATCATTGCTTCACCGATAAGACACTCTTCAAGGAATATACGCCACTGTCGCAAGCCGCTACTGGCTTGTGTGCGGGGAAGGGGTCGACTTTTGATATCATGGGCAAGGGAACTGTCGAATTTAGCACTACAGCAAATGGAATCAGCAGGAACATCTCCATCAACAACGCACTGTATACTCCATCACTGAGATGCAACATGATATCCGTGTCAAAACTCTGCTCTGAAGGCACAAGTGTGGTTTTCAGGGGAGGCCTGGCTAGTGTTAAATTGCAAAACGGTATTGAAGTCATGACGGCTGTCATGACTGGCCGGCTTTACGCAGTCGATATAAGCATGCCAACAGCTAATGCATTTGCGATGGAATTGAAGTGAAAATCAGTATCTTCGATATGTGGCATCGACGCCAGGATTGGTGCTGGAAAACTCCGGGAAATGATGTCTCAAGGTCTTGTTGATAGATTGAACCTGCACTTAAATATGAACGGCCAGTACGAAGATTGCATTTATAAGCACACAACGCACCCGTTTAATGGCAAAGGTGACAGAGAAAAGGAACTTGGTATTGATGGATGGATTCTCCTCATACATAACGGTCGCGTTTCTAAGTGAAAAATCAGCTGATTCGACACTCAAGGTCTTCCAAACATACCTGACAGAAGCCGAAAGGCATGATACATGGCTACCTGGCCTGATGTCTTCAGTGTGACTGCAAGTTATCTATCTAAGACCTATCCAACACTGGCTTACGTGTCTTTTACATGTCTTTTGTGGTCCCTCTTGTTTCCAATTGTTGATGACTGCAAGGATAAGCTGTTAGGAATAAACCTCTTTCTGTATTGACCATTGAAAGTGTGATTTGGGATTGCTCTAGTAACCCTGGTGCACAAAGAAACTGAATCGCCGGTATGCTTGAACCATCCTCTGTCTTTGAGATAAGATGGTTGGGTATACTTGCATGTACCGCATCAATTCCCTTGCAGGGTTTCTTCCACTAGGTGTTTGGGGTTAGGCTCAATTGTTAAATTAATGTATCAAAGGTTAGGCACAGGTGACATCAGAAATCGCAAGATAGACAATTAGGTAATAAAAGCAATCGTCCTCCACAGCTCCACCTCATTACTTTCATTCGAGCTGATATGAGGACACCTGGTCTTTCCTTCTAGACATCCAAATGCTGCATCCACAAGTGCAGCATGATATTTCTAGACCAACCTTGGTCCCCTCACCACGTTTTGACCACCCTACTGCTGTACATTTTGGTGCAGGTAGCATTGGTCTGGGATTTATTGGTCTTCTCCTAGCCAAAGCAGGCTACCATGTCATTTTTGCCGATATTGATCCTAAAGTCATCTCCCATCTGAACACAGATGCCACTTATACTATAAAGTATCTTGAACCACGCCGTTCTAGGCCATTCCATGTTCGCAATGTTTCAGGCATTCTCTCAAGTATCGAAGAAGGCATCATGCAGTTGGCAGAGGATATTGGAGATAAGGAGATGAAGCTGATCACGACCAGCATTGGTTTTGGTGCCCTCAAACAAATTGCCCCGATCATCGCCAAGGGAATCATTGGCCGCAAGCAAGAAGGCGCCGGACCTCTGAATATAATTGCATGCGAGAATGGCAAGGGTGCTAGCGACCTGCTCAAAGATGCAGTCTACAAAGATCTGGACAAGTCTGTTCAGGAATGGGCTGACCGCTACGTCGGCTTTGCAAATTGCTCAGTTGATAGAATTGTACCACAACCAGCACATGAACAAGAGAAACTGCTAAGTGTAGGGGTCGACAAGTTCTTTGGTAGGTTCTCTTTGAATGCACCCCATGGATCTGTTGAAGCAGATTTACTACACTTCCAGAGTGGATTGTCGACATCAAAGCACTGAAATCCGTTGATCAATCCGGGTCCAAACCTGTCTTCGATCCTTCTATCCCTGGAATGATTCTTACCGAGAACCTTCTTGCATTTCAGGACCGAAAGCTTTACATCTTCAATTGCGGGCATGCGACCACCGCTTATCTTGGCACCATCTTTCACCATCAAATTGTCAGCGAAGCCATCAGTGACATGGATAACATTTTCCCGATCGTCGAGGGTGCAATGAAGGAGAGCGGTCAAGCTCTGATAAAAGAATATCCTGACGCGTTCGATGACGCCGGTATGGACGGCTATATCCAAAAAACCATTGGGCGCTTCAAAAACCCGGAAGTTGTTGATTTCGTTACCAGAGTCGGACGCCAACCTTTGCGCAAGCTGGGTCGCGATGAACGACTCTTGGGTCCCTTCAATCTGGCCAAGAGACATGGGTTTCCGACGAAATTTCTTGCAATTGCAATTGCAGCCGCTCTTATGTTCAGTAATGAGGACGATGAGCAGGCGGTTGAATTGCGTAAAGTCGAGGAGTCTAACGGTATTGAAGGCGTTTTGAAGAAGTTTCTTTATTTCGAGAGCGAGAGTGAAGGCTACAAGGAAATTTTGAATGCCTATAATAACCTTAACGGTCGCACAAAATCTCTCATCTCCGGTGAGAACTGATTCCTTGAATTTGCCCTGTGTCTAGCAAGACAAATCGAACGTCTGTGCTCCGACTTTGTATGATAATCTACATCTTGTTTTTTTAGGAAAGGGATTGTACAAAGTATTTTGTACCATATTTCTCTGAAGCTTCGATCTACAAGATTGGTATTTAAATTCACAATCAGAGATCCACTACAACGTGTGAAGCAGTATCATCTCAAGATACAAGACCTTCATCTGGGCAGCTTCGTAGCTTAATCTGAACCAGAATAGACCTTGTGCGTGAGTACCTACAACTCATCATTTAATACGCAATCTGTGGCTCTGATTTTGCCTGTGAGTTAGAGCTTGTGGAAGTAATTTTAATCTGCAAAGCTGACACCCCAGCACCACACTTTTTTTGGTGATTTTCCCTTCCGTGAGTAGACGAGTAGTTGAAGTATGAGTCTTTTCCTTGAAGTAGCCAGGTTCAAAATACAGGTGAGGGGTTAACGTCATTCAATAGCTCCAACCCAAAGATGTGAAACATGGGATGACAGTGAATTAAGGAGATATACACCGGATAGGTATAGTAATAATGTTACTGTCCACAGTCCAAGCAATGATATAATCTGAACGAGAGGAGATGAATTGATGAACAGTCGCCAATGCATCTTGAACGCATGAAAACGAATAACCAGTAGTGAATGAACCATAAAACCGAAAAAAAGTCTATTGTACAATACAGTTCCCCTGGTGACTAGAATTCTTGGATTCGCGCTTTCGCCGAAAGTGTGATAATGAACCAGGAAATATAGAAGAGTTTGCTCTCAGTTCTGCAAAGTCACTAGTCATCTCATGATCAGGAATAACCGCGCTCTTCGATTCAACAGGACCCTTGGCAGAAATTGATGTCTGTTGTTTTGTCATCTGCTCCTTTGGAATGACAGGCCTATCACGTTCTTGAGGAGACGACGCCCTGGTAATACTAGCACTTGATAGTTGAGACAACCGACGCGCTTCCGTAGCACTATTATAATGCAGGCTCTCGGTAGTTGTAGCAGCGCTACGAAGACTGGCAAGTCCGGTGCTATTGCTAGTATATGACAGTGGCCGTTCCTTCGATTTTTGTAACAACCCTATTGGACGCTTGCGCGGGACAGGAGTTCTTTCGTCGAAGTGGAGGTCACTAGGTCTATCAACACTGACAATATCCTTGAGAGGGTCAGGACTGGAGGTAGCATTGGAAACATTGGTCAGGCTTGACCAAGAGCGCTTGAAGACTGCCTTGAGTTTGGAGGCGGTAGAAGGTGAATTAGGCTGAGAAGGGGAAATTTGATAGCTGGACTGAGATGCAGGGATATCTATGCTCGTGCGAGGGGTATGATGAGCAAGGTGAGACACGTCCGATATCGCAACAGAAGCACGAGGGACCTCCGAATGTTCCGAGGGTGGGTTTACACAAAGACTGCGAGGACTTCCTTGTTCTGCATAATGAGCATACAAGAGTAGTTGTGATCGAAAGTCACAAGTCTGTGGCGCATTGGGGGCGCACTTTGAATGAGAAATCAAACTACATTTGGCGCAGAGAACGGCCGTCTTCTTCACATTCTCCAAGCAAACACGACAGACCACGGCTAGATTACATATGTCAGAATCATCCTACTGAAAATTACCAATGACGCAGGCCTACTCACGTTTACTAAATGTTGTCTTGACAAAGCTATGGCCTCCAGGAGTATGTTCAGGGTCTATCAAAGCAGAGCCAATGGAGGTATTTGATATTCGTCTGCAAACAGGAGAAAGGGGTGGAAGGCTTCTAGTTATATCTCTCGAGAACGACGATTGAGTAGGTGAATCAAGAAGGTCCATTCTCGCGAGGTACTGTGCCCTATCAAACTTCTGCATATCAACACTGACTCGTCGGAGGAACGGAATACTATCTTGCAATCGAAGGTCCTGTAACCAAAACCGACAAATTTAGCGCCCGCAACATTTTTCACGAATCAAACTAAATATACCTGCAAAGCGACCCAGTTATGCTTCAGCCATGGATGCTCACAAAGCATCTCCGCGCTCGGTCGCAGAGAAGGATCTTTCTGAAAACACTGGTCTAAAAAGTCTCGTAACATGTCGGAGCACCTCTCCGGAATGAGTGGTCCATCCTCTTCTACAATGCGAAACATCACTAGTCACGCAGATATGTAATTAGTGAGTCTGAAGTCTGAGGGTACGTAGTGAGAGGAATACCTACCCGCCATACTATTACTAATGTCTGCATATGGAGGTTGTCCGGTGAGCAGTTCGATAACGGTACATCCCAGTGACCATATATCAGACTTCGTAGAGGCACCCTTCAACTCGATAACTTCAGGTGCCATCCAATTTGGTGTCCCAGCAATATCATTTTTGGTTTGACGTTCCATGGCTCGAAGATTAAGGGATACTCCAAAATCGGAAAGCTTAACATTCCCATTTTTTGTCGTCAGGATATTGGCAGCTTTCAAGTCACAGTGCACGACATCACTCTGATGCAGGTAGTGTAGCCCTTCTAGGATCTTGATAACATAACTGGCCACCAATTTCTCATTCAATTTTCCGAATGCTTTGAGTGTGTGAGCGAGGGACCCATTTTCGACATATCTTTAGTTACAAAAAGAAAGTGGTTAACCAAATTTGGACGAAATCCCCATAGATTGAACTCACTCAAGGACTATGCTCAATATATCTTCATCACGCACCATGCCTTCATATTTGACGATCCCTGGATGCGACAAACTCCTGACAAGATCCACCTCCCTCATCAACGTCGAAATCTCATCTTCTTTCAATCCCTCCAGTCGTATCCTTTTGACAGCTACCATCTGGCCCGTATTGAGATTAAGGGCCCGATACACACTCCCAAACTGGCCCTTCCCAATACAATTACCCAGTTGCTGTGATATCAGAACCGTGAAGTAGCGATAAAAATGAATCAGCCACCATCACAGGTAGATACCAAGGTAAACCGAAGACACGAGATCAAAGAAGTGTAGAAAAAGTCAAGAAGAAGACAGAGACAGTGAAGATAAAAGGGAGGGCGGCAGAAAGCAGGAGGGAGTCAAAGGGGAAGACTAAGAGTGTGATTTAAAAATACCGAGAGGAAGGTGAGACTTACAAAGTGAGTCGGGGGTTTCCCTTCCTCTTTAACAATTAGTGTCTCCCTAACCGCATTCCCAAATGAGTGCCTCGTTATCAAATCACTTGCACTCGTCATTGCAGAATTTGCTCTCCCCAGATTCATCATACTTTCAAATCTCATCCTCGACGGTCTTGCACTAGGTTCATCGTATGATTTCGGTCTCGGTTTCGGTCTGGCTGCAACTCCACTACTAAGTTCACTTTGGAATCTCCGTCTCGGTGGACAGAAATTTATATCGTTCGCGTTGTTGTTCAGTGCATTCGTCGGTGTTGCCGTGCTCTCATTACAATTTCCAGGAGATAATGGAATTTCAGGATGACCTCCAGATACAACTCGCGGGAAAGGCACAGGCACAGGTGCATCTCTCCATCCACGAGTGGTGGCGCCACTTTCACTTGCGCCAATCCCTTTCCCTTTTCTATCCTCTCTAGCAGAATTTCCACGGAGTCCGTCATTCAGGTCCCCAGTCGTCACTTCACATCCCATACTTTCACTTCTACGATGATTACTCGTATATGAATCTGGAGTTCCTGCTGCGTCCCAATTATTTCTCACACGGATCGATAAATTACTCTTTGTACGATGACTGGGTGAACCTGAGGCAGGTAACGGATTCTTATTTGCGCTCGTTCTCCGGATTACTATTGCCTTGGTGGTGGTGTGATTTCCAGCGGAAGAAGACGACCCAAAAACTTGATCCGAATCAACTTTAGGCAACAACCCCGACGTGGCATTAGAGGACATCGACAGCGCACCAGGAGCGGCTGTAGTCAAAGGGTATGTATAGTCCGAATCATTATACCTCGTTTGTGTCGGTCTTCGCGGAGCCCGAGAATACGGGGCATTTCCTTTGCGCCCACTTGCAGTAGCGGGCTTGCGGGGGGGAGATACGGAACGGGACATAGGGGATGAAACAGTGATGTCATGGCTAGTACGGCTTAATGTTCGATTTGGGACTGACGAAGACGGAGATGAGAGTTCTTGTGAATCAAGAACTGAAGGAGTCGGTGAAGGATTGTGCGTATGGAAGAGTTCCGAAAAGTCAACTGACCATTTTTCTTTATGATGGGCGACTCTTCCGTCTTCTTCTTTCGTCCTTGCTTTATTTTCCTCCTCTTCTCCCCTTTGTGTCTCCCCATCCCTCCACTGTCTTTGAGCACCATCACCAGACGACGAACTCTCATCTGGCTCCTCGGCAACCCTTGTCAAATCAATCGTATGTTGTGCATGAGTCACGCTTGGCCTTCTTTCCCCATCCTTCGTCAACGGGACAGGGGGTAATCGACTCATCACACTTCCATATCCAGTAAATATATTTTTCATCTCATCATTCTCCACCACGGCTGAATTCATTTTTGGATTGCTCGTCATATCCATCGTCACAGCCCCAATTGCACCAAACCTTTCTCCCTCTCCCTCCGTCCTCTCGACAGTATTATATTCACGAGGATGATACTCATCTGACGATGGGCTAATAACGAGTGGAGGTGGTGGTCCTGAAAACGAAGTATTGCCGTTTGAAGCCCATATTGACTCCGCTGCCATTGAGTTGACTCTTGAGAGCCCTGGACTAGTATACCCGTGTCCTTGTCTGTGCTGAAGTTGAGATTGCGGTGACATAGAGGAAAGAGAAGAATTCAGGGACAAAGCAGCAGCAACAGAGTCGCCAGAGTCGCCAGAGTTACTGGTAGAAGTGCGAGGAGGCACGGTAGAAATAAAAGGACTACCTTGAGACGACGTTGTGGATGAAGAAGGTGAAGCAGCACTCCGAACCCAGGCCGATATCCCTCTATCATTTATATTCTGCATCCTCGTTCGTTTAAGTGATTGTGGACGTAATGATTCGACCGGTGATTGTTTTTGTTTAAGTGTCTGCGGTGCAGATATGACGTCCTCTCCTCGAACTTCCATAATGGCTCCTCTTCGTCCTTTCCCTTCTTCTGTTGTCTCCTCTACACCGTTATTTGTGGTCACATCTTCAATAAACCCTCTACCATGTCTTCTTGTTGATGGTGTCTTTGAGGTCAAGACAAAAGCAGCACTGTTTCTCTCCTCGGGAGTAGTATCCGAGAATATGGTCGGATGACACCCTTTCTGCGTCGGTGTCGTTGAGTCATAACTTGAGTGGGGCGGTGGTTTAGAAGATGCCCATGCCGTGAATCCTTTCATATCTGGATCTGGCAATGCTGTTACACTCTCAGATAGCGACAATGACATTGAAGGAGTCATTGTTGCTGTCACTGCTGTTTTTCCCATTGGGGTTGGTGCGATTGTTGATCTGGTTGACTTTGTTCGGTCATTGCCATTTATCTTTAATGACGCCATCGGTGATGACGGAGATGCCATAGTAAATGACAAGGCGTCCGGGTATGTATCTGCCGTTGGCTTGATATGCAAAGAGGGGGTCGTCCTGACCAGCTGGATCAAAGTGATGATTGTATGCGCTACACGAGCAAGGGATTCACTGGCTGGATTAATCAAATCGTCTGGCCAGAACAAGACTTGACTTTGTAGTCCCTGCCAAGTGCACACTGCGAGGAAACGAGTAACGTTCTTATGATCTTGTTCAAGAAGATCAGGACGAATGGTCGGGTGAAGTAGGCTCATAAGTCTGTGGTCAGGCAGGAAAGAAGGAAAGAGATTACTAAATGGCCTAGTTTCTGAAGAGGACAATACCTACTGGCATAACACGAAGCCATCTCGCGGAGCCTCGTGGAATGTGCCTCTCCCCTTCCTCGCCCGACACACTGGTTATAGTATTCTAAGTTGTCCCAACACTAGCGGAAGCCGAGTTGACCAGATTTAGGTAACTCGGAGAATTCACGGTATCTCTCATCCTCCAAATTTGTTCGAGCCTCACTAAGCTCTGCATCCATCCCTCGACTCCTGCCCACACCTCCGATCTAGTTCTGATGTGCGGCGGGGGGCGAATCACTTCTCTGCAGAGCATGGACGCTGCCTTCCGCAACAGTTCTCAGTTGTCAGGTTTGTCAGGTAAGGGTGATATAGAAGAGCTGTTTTCATGGGTCGACCCCTGAGGAGGCAGTATACTGTCCGCATCATGACCAGTACCACGAGCAAGAGTATGCTCAGTGTGTATCTGGAAATTAATTCGGTGACTTTGTGTGGGCAGTGCTGAGATAGCCAATGACATGGCAGACGCTCCCTGCAGTGACAGGCGACCTGGCTAAGCCTGAGGAGGGCAAGATGAAATAATGTTATTGTAACTTTGGGAGAGCAAGATGAGTAGGTGACAAATAAATTTGTTTTGCGCAATGCATATTGTAGTCGTGAATTGTCCAAGTACATAGCCTCTTCCTTGCTGCCCACAGGATTTCTTCCTGGATATCACCCTACATGACAGACAGGCCTCTTACGGACTTCATAGAGACCGAACCTCAAACTCCTAGCTAACTCAAGCCTTGAGAACCATTTCATTCTACTAATAAACACCCTCGAATCACTTAACCTTATAAACTAGTACATCATACAACCCCAACCTACATCACCCCATGGAGAACCCAACTACTTCACCACCAACATCCACACCCAACTCGGAACAACTCCAGCCTCCCCCCCAATAAAAATTTAATAACAACGCCACGAGACAACACCCCAGTAAAGTAATAACTCGGGTGTAATCAGTAGTGTACCGCTATGTATTTCACCCACCGCGTCTTGTCACCTGCTTGTTGCGGTATACAAATACAGAATTCTCTCTCTCTCGCTCTCTCCTGGACATTGCTATTCGGGTATGTTGCGCGTGACCTCCACGTGATGGGAAATCTTTTTTTGACTTAGTCAGCGGGCAACCGTGTGATTTCTCAGCCAAGATAACGACTTGCCTTCTCCCTCAACCTGTGTCAGATGAGTACCCGCGCACGCACAAGAGCCGCCGTGGCTGCGGCTGCAGCCACTACTTCATCCACTGCTCTATCTACCACTTCTTCGTCCTATGCGACATCATCCAAACCAACCTCAAAGCCTTCTTCGGTCAAGGGTAAACAAGACTCTGCTGCAACGATTTCTCCCATCAAGCAACAGCAACAGCAAGAGCAGCAAATTGTTGTTGCTGAACCATACATAGCGAAGGAAAATTTAAAAACTGTCCCCAATACGACAACAACCAGGTCGACCACCACTAAGAAACAGTCGAGCGCGAAATCGAAAGCTATCCTAAAAGCGAACGTTGCATATTGTACATGCCATCGAGGGGACGACGGTTCGCCCATGATTCGATGTGCTGAATGCAAACTATGGTGCGTAATTTGTGTCGCGTGGCCCTTGGTTCAAACCCAGCCTTGTGTTTTTGACTCAACCCTTATAATTTAGGTACCACTTCATTTGTGTTGATTTGAGTGAACATGAGGCAGAGGAAATAAGTGAGTCATGTCTTTCTTGTGGTTGTCAATCATTAACTTAACCGAATAGATGTATATATATGTTCTCTCTGTACCCAATCCACCGGCCGCAGAACAGCTAGTGAGTACACCGAAGCTTCTGACACTCTCCCCTTGTGGTATTCCGTATGTCCAGTACGCCAGAAAGAAAAAGCAATTTCGTCAAAAAATCAGAAAAATTTTGGGTTTCTCGTGACCTGAGTAACATTGGCCGTTTGGATCACCTCTTTTTTGCTTCGTCTGTTCCCACATACACATATGATATTTTGGGTATCTTGTCAGTGTTGTCGATGGGAGCTGGCATCTCGGATGGGACACATAATCCCTCCCCTCATTTGTCTTGCATTCGCATCGTCAATCTGAGCTATGTGAAGCATGTGGTTCTTTAAAACCCTCAATAGTGTATCGTGGGTCTACAAGCGTTGATACGTGTCTAGCGGGCTGATGAATCCACATTCGTTTTCTCGCGACTTGCTCTGGATTGTGTTTGCCACCATGAGTATCGAAGTGATTCTCCTTTTGAGTGGTTTACCCAACGCACATCGGCCAAGAGTGCTACACTCGATAGCGAAAAAAAATTTCTGCCGTACTCATACCTATACGTTGCCGTTTTTTTCTTATTCAAATGTTGAGAAGAAGTGACTAACAAAATTCTTTTGCTATAGTGGTTTGGGAGGGTATAGATACCTTAGAGGACTGCGGGTCTGAAGAAGAGAATACAGCTGTCTCAAAAACTACCAGCCTCACTAATGCTGCGAAACAAAGGTCGAAGAAACTTAGTGTGACTGTGTCTCTCCCGCCTCAGCCACGTCAACCAACGCCTTCAGATGATTCGGATGACGCAGACAGCGCGGACGATTATATCGCTGAAGATGAGGAGACGAAAAACTTCTCTAAAACAAAAGGAAAGGTATCAGACTTGATTACTTTAATGTCCCCTCTTGTTCTAACTGTTACCTAATTAGCGTCGTCTCCGCCGCATCTCCTCATCGGACTCGAACTCCAGCTCTGAAGAAACAACAACACGTACATCAAGACGGGTTCGACTACCCGACAAACTTCACAAATTCTCTTCGCCACGATCACAAACGCCCGTGTCTCCAGCCTTAGTTGGTGCCACCACACCAGTGACTTCAACCTCCAGCAAATCATTATCAAGGTTAAAAAGGAAAGCTAGTATAGTTGAGAAAGAGACTTTAGCCCCTCCTCCAAAACGTAAAAGGTCAGATGCCGGCGGAGGTGGAGCGACAATTGATCCTGTGAGGAAGTACTGTTTGGGCAAGTTCGAAGATGTGTTCAAGGAAGTGTTTTTGAGATATCCGTATACACGGTCTGTCGCTGGTCAAAGTGGTGAAACCAGAGACGTGAAATTGGAAGGTCAAGCTCAAATTTCGATCGTGATGAAGAAGTTGGAAGAGTTGACCGAAGAGGAGAAGGAGAGTTTAATTGAAGATAGTAAAAATTTCGCTGCAGAATTGGAGCGGTGCGTGTTTGATAATTATTCAGAAGGCGATATCGCTGGTGCCAAGTACAAGTACGTCATTTCTTCCTTCATTCATCTATTTCTTTGACTTCCTTTTATCAAACAGGGATCGGTTCCGAACGCTTCAATTCAACCTGAGCAAAACCGATCGAATCGTCATTCATCAACGGATCGTCATGTGCACAATCACCCCACAGGAAATATCTCGCATGTCCTCTACTGATCTCGCAGACGAAGAAACAAAACAAAACATAAAAATTGCAGAGAAAGAGTCACTCGAGCAGACCATCCTACAAAAACCTACTGTTCCTAGAGCAAAAATTACTCATAAAGGTTTACAAGACATCGAGGACGTTAACGGCGATCTTGCGAGAGCAAGAGAAACTGAGGGGCAGAGAGAAAGAGAACAAGAAGAAGAAGAGAGGAGGGAAAGAGAACGTAGGGAGAGGTTGAGAGCTGTTGAGAAGCAACAACAAAAACAACGTACTCTTAGTGCAACACCTGAATCACCCTTGGTATCAAGTCATAGTCCCATCACGGTGGATCAACAAACTTGGGGGGCACCGCCTCCTGTGCCTGCGCACGTACTACAACAGCATCAACAGCAGCACGACATTGTAGGTCCAACTGATGATATACTCGGTTCGTCTATCCGACCGCTTTTTGCGCACACGATGTCAGACGTAGTTATGGCCACTGTTCCGGAGGAACACGAGTTGAATCTCGCGGATTTGATCAACATAGACGAGGACAGCATGGATGTTAGTAATGTTTCTACGACTACTAGTGTCGCAGGTGTTGGAGATGCTAGTACCCTAGGATCCTCTGGCGATGTCAACGCGACAACCACAGCGACAGATACTACGCCCTCTGGTATCGTTCTTTCTCCATTGGAACAACCTATTGAACCCAATGGGAGTATTTCTGATAAACCTCTTGGGGCGCATCATACCATATCCGGATCGGCACACTTGATGGCTACAACACCAATGAGTTCTAGGTCTTCTGCCGTATCACCATTCTCAGGCCCCCGACCTCGTGGATTATCATTTGATTTGAACTCACTTTGGCAGAGTGTATCCAAGGGTGAGAATGATAACTCGCAGGCACCGAAGTCACCACCTGTTTCGCACCAACAACGAGGACCTTCGACATTGCTTGATCCTGAAAAAGAAATCACTGCACGCGCTGGAGGTAACGATGGAGGAGAAAATGGTGCCAGTGATATCTCATCAGGTACCAAGAGATCTATCTTGCAGGGAATCGGCAGAGAGGAGCCTGAACCAATGGAAGTGGCAAATGATGACGATTTTGACATGTTTTTGGCAGAAGAGAAAGACGTGGTCGATCGTTCTGGTTCTCACGAGGTAGCAGCTGGCAATGGGGGCACCATGGCAAATTCAGCTGCATCGGGTAAGATCACGTCCGAAGCAGAAACCCATTTATCCCAGGACCTCGAAACAATCCAACAGTGTTGGACGGGCAAGGTACGTTTGACACTCTTGTGGTCTATTCTCATGTTAATCGATTTTTGTAATATGTAGATTCTCATGCCACTCGATACGGCTGCGCCCCAAACCACAATAGTGTCCGCCAAACAGGTTGGCGGTCGATCTTTGGAATCTCAATCGCTTTGGTGGCAGACATTGTTTCCTTCGGACGAATTGAGGATTGATGGACGTGTGAATACAAAAAGCTCTGAAGACTTTTTGACACAGACTAGGTTGAACCAACATAAAGAATTGGTTGCAGTAGCATTCTTGCCTGTGTCAGAGGAGATGAAGGGCGATTTCATTGCATTGATTGAGTATTTGAAAGATAGGGAGTAAGCCTCGTCATTTCGACTCTATGTCTGTGTGATATTAACCTCTTTTTACTATTCGTTTAGTCGTCACGGGTTGATCTTCCCTTGGGGCCATCGCCCCAAAGATACGTGCCCTGGGCGTGAAATGTATCTTGTTCCTTTGCGGGCAAAGGAGCCATTACCGGAGTATATTGAGCTTTTGGATGAGCTCAAGATCCCAGGGACACGTAAAATGGATCTTCTGATTGGGATATGGATTTTGCACAGAGGTAGGCTCAACCACCCTCCACCTGAACCACTCTCTGCCTCGACCAGCACACCCACAAGTGCTGCACCTCCCACAATATTGACACCGGCAGCACCTACAGTTCCAGTTCCACTTATGCCTAATATTCCTTCTCTACCACCACATCTTGCATCCGCCAAATCTCAATCTCCATCTGTTCCCATGCCTTCACAAAATCTTCCTCCATCTATCCACTCCGGTGCCCCATCTCAACCTCCTCCTGGCCTTTTGGCTCAATTTGCTCCAACGATGACGCCGGAAGTAGCGCCGCTCACACATGATCAAGTACAAAATTTGCTTCGCTCGCTCTCTACCAACCTTTCTTTCCCTATCAATTTGCCTATTCCGAGTAACAACGGACCTTCTGCTGCTGCTCCGCCTCCTCCGATGCTAGGTCAATCTCATCGACCGCCTTCACTTCCCTCTCAACCTTGGCCTGGTTTTCCGGTACCGAGTGGTCCTCCACCCTCTCAGCCTTCGGGTAGTTATCCTCCTCCAGGTGCAATATATGGACAACCATCCCACTCTCATTCATTTTCACCACCCCCGCCCCCGCCCCCACCTCCACCTCCTCATCACGGTACATCTAACAATGATCGTAGGGACTCATATGGTCCGTCGCCTAATTTCTATGGTGGTGGAAGAAATGGTGATCGTGAAAGAGGAGAACGTAGTGGTTGGCGTGGTGGTAGGGATCGGCATCAACGAGGACGTGGGAAACATCGTGGAGGTGGCGGAGCGAACGCTACCCCACGTCCTGTTGATTCAGGGTGGCCTAGACGACCAAGGCATGATGATGAGAATGGCAGCCCCAGCCGTCGTTGGGGTTGAGTTGTGGGATTTGACTTTACTCCTCAATTTTGTGCTGATGATTGATTGATTGTTGCAGTCATTATTGTTATTCTCTTTCCCTGGTAGACATTTCCGGCCACGATTTTTTTGATTCGTGGATGTGCCTGCTTTTTGTATGATCTTTTTTACGAAGAAGGATTTTCAGAATATGTACTGTAGTAGTAATCATACATATGCATATGCGGATCCTTGTTTTCTTACTATGGTAGCACAAGTTTATTGCAGTTTTCATGATGCTCAAGCTTAAGTATGTTAAAAATAGAGCATCTTCCAATTTCTTTTTAATCCTGAATCTGGACTTTGACTGCACCTTGAGTTGGATCAGCAGCCACTTGGAAGGCGTCGACAGCGTCTTCCAACTTGAAGCGATGAGTGACAAGAGGTTTGACATTGATGAGCCCACTTGAAACAAGGCGGATAGCTTTCGGATACTGGTTAGCATAACGATACTGGAACCTAATGTCGATTTCGTTGGCACTGAAATGCATAAATGGGAACTGGAGAGAAAAAAAAGAAACATCGTGAGATTGAAGTAGATATTTTCGTCTTGGCAACATACCACTTGTTCGTTCTTCCCGACACCAATGATAAATACTTGTCCACCAAATTGTGTTGCCTAGTTCAGGAAGTACGTCATCAATGAGGGACGGTGAAAAATGTATATACGTACGTTAGCAGCTGTGTGGACACTGCTCTCCACGCCTGTACATTCCAATGTTACTTTGACTGGACCATTTGCAGCCTGTTTGATCTCTTCTGCCGACTCCTTTGGTGTTGTACCTCTTTTAATCAGCACTGTGCGTACGCCTGGTACTAGCTTTTTGGCAAAGTCAAGACGAGATTGGAAGAGATCAGTGATGACGATGGGTTCAGCGCCTGCTGCGCGGGCTGATAGAAGAGAGACCAAACCAATAGGTCCAGCACCACTGCAAGGATACCAATGAGTGTAAATAATACATTTAATGGAATGAAGATGGTGGATATACCAGATGAGAACAGAATCACCAAGGCGGAGGCCGGAGCGCTCGATACCCGCCAGAGCAACTGCCAAAGGCTCACAAAGGGAGCCTTCTTCGAAGGAGACATTATCTGGAAGACGATGAAGCCATTGTGCGGGGTGCAAATGCCACCTTGTCAAAGTACCTAAAATCACAGATCCTCGTCAATCAACAGATTTTTTGATTTCGTGGAATAGAAACAATGAACCATGGAAGGGTGGGGTAGAAAAGAAGACAACATCGGGACAACCGTTATACCTCCCTGTCCTACAACCATCACAGGAGGGTTGAGAACATGGAACTCCAGCCTCGATAGCCACTCGGTCCCCTGCAGAAGATCTGAGTCCATAGAATGAGTTAGATATAACCAGCGCACCCTTCTTCCATTGAGTAACGCCTTCGCCAACTTCAACTACTTCACCAGCACTTTCATGTCCAGAACCACACTGTCAAGCAAGCTCCTATCAGCCACAATTGCCTTGAAAACCATCACTCACTTCATCAGAAACAACCATAGAATCGCCAATGCGTCCATGTTTCCAGAAATGTACGTCACTCCTTTTAATTCATCGACACAGTTGTTATCGTTAATAACGGAGAAGACGCACCCGCAAATTCCCGTAGCACGCACATGCAACAGAACTTGTCCAGGCCCAGGCTTGGGCCTAGGCTTTTCTACAAGGTGGATCTCATGTTGAGGGTTATAGAAAGCCGCAATATTAGCTTCAGGTTTGGGTTTCTCTCCTTGCCGCAAAATTCTGAAATCAGGGTGTTCAAGAGTCTTGCGAGGATTATAGATCTGAGCGTTGCCCACTTCGACAGCAACTGCGGCCATTTCGAGATATTTGTTCCTTAATACGAAGAATTGAAACGTCAGCAAGAACCTAGAGAGTCTGCGATAGTTGTCAGGAAGAGAGACGTAGGGTGCATGATTGCCGCTTTTATCTTCCGTTACCAGGAGGATGTTTTGTCCGCTCAGCCGAGAATATGATCACAATATGATCACACGGCCTTTTGCCTTTTGCTTTCCTCCGGTCCGCCGCAGTCCGGATATCCCGCCCTGTGCCTGCCGAAGCCCCGGCCTAAAATATTGGTTTCCGGAATCAAGATTTATAATTAGTGCGATAGCTGTAGGGGTACAGAAAAGGGAATCCGTAAAAAAATTTCAGATATCCTCGAGTGGCTCCAGAGATAGAATTATGAAAACCATAAAATCATGATCACGCTTTATGCTGGGTACACAAGACAAGCTCTTAGCCGGAAGGATGAACACCCCCTGTAAAACGCTTGAAAGTAAAGCTGGAAGAGAAGACGAGAGGACGCTATAAATAAATGAATCTCGGTGACCTGGACAATGAACATACCCCAAAAATGCCAAGTCTTTTTCAGCACCAATACCTTCCACCTTCTCAAGATGGTCAGGCATGCTGCCGAGATCATCCGTTGGGAAATATGAAGTGTCCGTGATAGACTGAAGTCGAGGAATGAATGGAGGTTCAATTTGGCGAAGAGTAGTCCAGTCGGCACCATAGAAGAAAGGATGAGCCTTGATTTGATTGACGTTTAGGCGAGACTCAGCCCAAGTCATCATACTAACATGTGATGCGGGTCAATCCAAGCCCCTCTGGGTAGTAAAGGCGCACCTTCGAATCAGCTCTTCACCTTCCCTCGAGATGTATACCTCTTCGGGAAAGTAAAGGTAGGTGGGCCAGTCGATGATCTTCTTGTACGTGTCCCCTGGGTTATCAGAGCAAAAGGGCGCATACCCAACTAGACACTCGAAAAAGATGGCGCCTAGCGACCACCAATCACACTCTTTACCATAGCCCTTCATCATGAAGACTTCGGGTGCGATCTAACAGAAATAGCAAATGCCTTAGCAACGACCAGTCTCATGGCAAAGGGGCTCGTACATAATCAGGAGTTCCAACAGTCGAGTAAGCCTGAAACCGGGTGTCAGTGATTCTTCGGAGCCATAACGGAGACTGACAAGTTTTCTTCGGTTAGCTTTCCAAGTCGCGATCTGTTCTCGACTCATCGTAAGGTTGATCGGATTAACTTGTACACTGTTGCGCTGCGCGTCCCTTCCTTTTTCTTGTTCGATATATCGTTTGTAGTACTCTGGATCAGATGCCTTGTGTAGGCCTGTCGACAGGCCGAAGTCAGAAAGCTTTAGATGACCGTTTCTATCAATGAGGACGTTGTCCGGCTTGATGTCACTATGAAAATGAATGAGAAGCGAAAATAACAAGACGAAAGTTCAACTCACCGATGGATATAACCAAGGTTATGTACAGCCTCAATGGCAAGAATGCATTCGGCCATATAAAACCTTGTAACGTCTTCTGAGAATACATCATACTTCATCAACATTGTCATCAGATCGCCGCCAGGCAGGAATTCCATGATCAAGTAAAGGTATAGAGGGTCCTGAAATGAATAGAAGAGCTGAACCACCCAGGGAGAAGTAGACTCTGCAAGAACATCCCGTTCAGCGCGAACGTGCGCAAGCTGAAACGAGGGGTGAGAGGGTTCCTATAGGGAAGGCCATCACCCACCTGATCTCGCTTCAACATCTCCGTCTTCTGCAAGCTCTTCATGGCATATACTTTTCCCGTGTCAACCTTTTGCACCAACCGAACCTGTGATACATGACTATCAATATCCCCCTGCACCAATATTTAATTCGAATTTTCTGACTTCACCAAAGGCACCCTTGCCGATGACCTTGACTGTACGGAAGTCGGACAGTTTGATTTTTGTTCTTCTGAGACGCAGTTGTTGTGACTCAGATTTTGTATATTTACGGATTTCACGCTCTTTGGCTTCCGGGGTATGAAGCTGCACAAGCTTCGTCTCTAGTTCTATTCGCCTGCAGTTGACCATAAGTCCGCGTGCCGACAATACACACGCTAACGCAACGCACCGTGCATTCCTCTCAATCGCCGAATCCACAGCGACCTTGTAGAAAGATTCTAGCTTCAGCTTAGCAGCGGTTGAGCGGGCCACAGCATCATTGCTGAGCTGGTGCGCTGACCGGTTAAAGTAAACATCTAGCTAATAGCATTAAAACGTCCACGGCAACTCATTTTCAAACGTACAATCATCAGCTCGGTAATTGGTGGACTGTTCCATCGCCTGCGTTTCTTTGCTGGTGAGGTTGTGTGACAAGTTCAGATGGTTATTATACATGTTGCATGGTTGTTGATACAGGGACGAAAATGCATCTCGTGACCTTACTTCTCTATTTTCGAACCTTGTTATACTGCAAAGACCCCCGATGCCTGAACTCACTTTCGACACGCTTATGGACGATGGGGACTATCTGGGCTCCGAACGTGCCCGGCTTGAGAACAAAGTCATTCTCGATGAGCTCGAACGAAAAAAAAAAGCCCGCGCTTTGGCTGTTCCGACGGACGACAATCGCGTCAGAGCACGGTTGAGAGAAATTGGAGAACCCATAACCCTCTTCGGCGAGCGTGTTCGTCTCAATTTCGTTGCCTCTTATATGTTTCCTCAACATAATCTAAGGCCGCTGATCGTCGAGACCGTCTGAGATATGTTCTATCTCAAATCAATGCAGCGCGCGGGGAAGATGCTATCCTAGTCGAATCAGAGTCTTCTGAAGCAAGCGATAATGTTGGCTCCCCGTTTATCTTGATACATTACTCCCAATCATGGTCACTTTAGGAAGAGGAATTCTATACACCAGGATCTCTTGAATTGTTGGAAACCCGTCGGCGGATAGCAGAGTTTTCGCTGCCCAGGTTGGATCTATCAGGTCTTAGACAGAACAGGTGCTTACAGTTGTATTTTACTCGTTTTCCTTGACAGAGCTCAGAAACGTGTCGCTCAGCAGCGTCTCGACAGCAGAATGGACTTGGGCAGAATTGTCGACATCCGGAAAAAGGTGTTCAACGAGGTCAAGGTGAGTGGCCACCAGTATCAACTCAGACTTCGTTAACAATGTAGTCTTGTAGAAATTCTCCAATCTAGGCTCGCAGATTGGCGATGAACGGCCCATTGCACAGGTACGATTTGCTCCAAACAATGAAATCCTTGCCACGGGAAGCTGGTCAGGAACCGTGAAATTATGGAACGTACCGGCCTGCACAGAAATTCGTGCTCTGAGAGGTAGGATAGATATCCCTTCAGGAATTACATATGATTGTAAGTACGTTGTCAGGTCACAGCGAAAAAGTCAGCGGTGTAGCATGGCACCCTCAGGCTACCCTTACTCAAAGCCCTGATGCTGTTAACCTTGCAAGCGGTGCCGTCGAAGGGAATATAAATTTGTGGTCCATGAACAGGCAAGTCAAGGTGTCTCAAGAAGTGATTTGTCGATTCATGGCTTCCTCAGCGACCAACCTCTTTCAGTCTTAAAAGGCCACAAAGATCGTATTGGCCGTGTTGCCTTTCACCCATCGGGTAACTATGTTGCCAGTGCTAGTTTCGACACTACTTGGCGCCTATGGGATATAAATTCTTCGAAAGAACTGTTGCTGCAGGAAGGACACTCGAAGGAGGTTTTCACCATAGAATTTCAGCATGATGGTGCTCTGATTGTGTCCGGGTATGCAGTACTTATTTGATAGAGTCCTCATCGTAGTCTAAGTTCTTTCAAGTGGTCTGGATGCTATTGGCCGTGTTTGGGATTTGCGGACAGGAAGAACGGCTATGGTACTTGATGGTCATGTTCAAGGAATTTATTCAATTGCATTCTCACCGAACGGGTTAGTACAATTTTACACTACGTCGTGCCAGTTCAATTATTCCACAAATTAGATATCAAGTTGCTACAGGCTCTGGTGATGATACAATCCGACTCTGGGACATACGATCTCTGAAAGCACTCTACACCATACCCGCTCATCTCTCAAATGTGTCCGATATCCGATTCTTCCATGCCAACGACCTCTTCTTCAAACCCCTTACTTCAGCCACAACTGACGAAGACACCGAAATGAACGGTATCGAGGAAGAACCAGGACCCCGCGATACACCTGATTCTGAAGAGCCTAAAGATCAAGATTCAGACTCAGCAAAGGGGTATACAGAAGAAGAGTGGCGGTATCGTTCTGGATTATTCTTCACCAGTGCAGGTTATGATGGTCTTGTCAAGATTTGGAGTGCGGATGATTGGCAGTTGTTACGCACACTTACAACCGACGCGGGTAAAGTCATGTCGGTTGATATCTCAAGCGACGGTGCCATGATTGCTTCTGGAACTTACAACCGGAATTTCCAGTTGTATACTCCCGAGGGCTTTTAATACTTATTAAATTATACCAACTGGTTAAAAATATGCTACTTACCACGGCATAAATGGGAACAGGGGATTTTACTCCTGCGGGCACCATATCGGTCTATATCCATAGTCTTTTGAGCGACAAGAGGCTTAGACTCATTAGCTGAGAACGTGAAATGTGGTGGTTTGGATCTCAGAAGGTATGACATGGAACGGGTAAAATGTTTTGGGAACGAGTGAGCTAAGGGCAAAGTTCAAGCCATATTCGAAGATCTTCATCTCCAACGTATTTGAAAATGCATTCAGCAAACATCAGTTGAACAGGATTTTATCATGAACCTCTAAAGCCACCACGACCACGATTCCCACTACCACGGAATCCACCTCCACCTCCTCTGCTACCCCCAAATCCTCCTCGCACTCCTCTGCCTGGAGGACCTCCCCGTCCTCTACCCCTGCTTCCGCCTCGCTGGAACCCACCTCGTCCACCTCTGCCACCGCCCCTTCCACCTGCTGCACCTCCCCGTCCACGACCACGCTCTACAGGAACAGAAAATAAGCAAGAATCATATAATAAAGATTTCAAACTGCATACTTTTGATACCTTGGGTAGAAGAAAAGCAAGGTCAATACCAAGAAACGATGGAAAAGCAACAACAACATACCACCTTCGACTTTAGGTTTGGGTAAAAACCGTTCGATCGGCAAGAGTTTATCACCACCAACATACACCTTGTCTCCCTTTTTAAAACTGGTAGCAACCATTCCTTCCCCCATCTTGACCGAAAAATACACTTCGTTGATAGGTCCAAGAATCTCGTCTACTTTACCGATGACGGATTTGTTTTGTAGGTAGATTGGGGCGTTGAAGTAAGGGACTTTATCAGCCATGGTTGATGTACAGAGCATTTCGTCTTCGACTGCATGGACGAATGTTCCTAGTTCTAAGGATAATAATATTCCACAAGGGGTTTGATTTGACCTGAGCTTGAAGAGAGAGGAGAGAGACGTACCCAAGACTGTATCTGGAGGGCCAGCATCACGTTGTTGAAAACTTCTGCCTTTGTTTAAATTAATAAAACAAAAATTAATTCGGTATTACAACGAAGACACACCTCCACGAAAATGCCCACCCCCTCGACTCATAGCTGATGGATGTGTGGATGAGGAGGCGGGATAATAATAAAATTTGTTGATCGTGGGTATTTTTTGATCTGACTTCCTGATCAGGCAATCAGGGCTCCCACTTTACGAAACTCCTCCACCGCCCTAGAGACAGATTTGAGATCTCTATTGACATAGACTGAATTGAATCTGAACAGTTTCCATACACTTCATATTGACTTCCGATTGCATAGCGATCGGTCAACCTTGTCCCCAGCATAGCTACTAACAAGAATGTCGTTGTCTGTGCGAACACATCCTTTTGTAGAGAGGTGCTCCAACCTAGGTTTAATTGCCAGTCAAGGACCATCCACCTACTGAGATATAATAATAACACAATTACATACATCGAAAGCGACAATATGCAAAATACTACATTGTTCAAATAGTACCATCCCGCACTTTTTGCATGAATCCCGATACCCGCCCAATATCCACAATTTGGGATTCACTTTCAACTGCAACCACAAGATTTTCCAACATCTACACCAGTATCAGTAGGTTCAAAGAGGCTAAATACAAGCAATCGCTCACATCCTCGACTTTATCAATCGGTATCCCAGTACAAAGCGCCACGATCTTCTTACACTGATACTCCTTCTCTGCATTCATAGTTTGCAAATTCGAAAGTCTGTCGCTCAACGACTGCTCTATTCTCTGATGCCAAATTTTCATCCTCCTCAACTTCACTAGCGTCGTAACTGTATCACTTCCCGAGGGAGGCATAGGTGGATCCAAGTCCACATTTACCGATATATCTACAGCACCACCAATTCCGATTATCGTAGATCCGATACCTCGATATGAGAATGCTGGACCAGCAGATTCTCGTGCATCTTTGCCAGAAAGGTCAGTGCGCCCTGTCCAGTCGAATTTGTCTTCATCGGACAAGGCCTTTTCGACATTTTGGACACGTTGGTTGACTTTATCGAGTTCGGCGCAGTGTACTTGCCAAACTTGGATTTGTTTGCGCTTGTCCGAGAGCTCGCGAGTCGCGGCACGCAAATGGGCTTGTGTTACGTCAAGAGAATCTTGTTTTGCTTTGAGCTCGGCTTGGAATTCCGTGCTCAGTGATTGGATCATGGAAGTCAAGTCTAAAGGCGACAGGAGGTATGTGGACTGTCTTTGGCAGGGGTGAGGGAGACGAACCTGAAATGACATTCTCACTCTTTTGTATAGGTGCCGGAGGACCGGTTCGTAACGCTGCCAGAATGTCCTCAGCCTTTGAACTACCCGCAAGTTCCTAAAATACGCATCAGCCAACTCATGAAATATAGTGTCACGTCCGATTTCACCTCCGTTTCAACACCAAAGTCACCGGGTCGCAGTCCAAGTTTGTTGGATAATGTTCGATTTGCATTGACATCCAACAACGTCCTTACTAGACTCCTGTTGCCAACTCTCGCAGCAATGTTCAATGCCGTGTCCCCGTGTTCATCTTGTAAATCTACTAAAGAACGAAAATCCCCGCCTTGATGTTGCGCTATCCAATACAGGATCTGATCAAGGTAATATCGCGCAGGCACGGCTCGGCCTTTAACACCAGATAGAGCTGTGACATGATGTAAAACAGATTTTTTTGCAGTATCAAGGGTACGTATGGATTGGTTGAGGGAGGCGACGAGGGTGTTGAAACATTGTTGGTCTGCGTTGTGAGTTGCTAAACAAGCGCGAATAAGAGGGGTTTCGCCAAGGTAATTACCACGGTGGATATCTGCACCGTTAGTTATGAGAGCGGTAACTGTTCGCTGTCGTGCCAAACTAGCCGCTAGATGTAGCCCAGTATGGCCTTGGTTATCAAGAATGATGTCAACGTCGAGAATACCCGGGTTCGCATTATTCGAAGGGTCAGAAGCAATTTCTCGTAAAAGGTCCAGGACTGGGCCAGGTTCATCACGTTGACAGATAGCAGCCATTACTGCTGCTCGTCTGCCATCTTTTAAAGGGGCTGATGGGTCCAGTCCACGTGTAACAGAGGGTTTCGACGCGAAGCGCGTCACATAGGTGATAGTTTCTGCGCGGGCATCGACAGTCCCGATGGACTGTGTACTTGTTGGTCTTGAGGTGCCGTTGAAGGTCTGCTGTGTGGAAGGCAACGAGGTCAAATGAGTTTGAGACGATGTTGACCAGGATTCTGTCTGTGAAGTAGGTAATTGAGAAGGAGACTCCTCGCGGCGTCGTCGTTTTGCAGGTGAAGAGTTATCTTGACCATGTACATGGAGAATATTTGACGCTGGTGGGTGGATGTCTAGACAAAATCAAGACGCGTGATGAGTGAACGGAAGAAATGGGCTGACCAGATATAATGGTGTCGGCATCGGCTTCGGACCGATTCCTCTTTAAGGAAGAAAGGGGCGGCGTTTGAGTAAAGGGTGATCGAGAGAATCCCGGACCATGATAGGGTGAAGGTGAACTGAAATTCTGTACCTTTGCTGTCGACTCTGAGGTCGAAGGGGTAAATAGACCCTGAGCACGGCCTTGGTTCAAGAGACGAAGGGCGGAGCCAGGCATAATTGGTGGTGGAGCTAGAGTGGAGGGGATTGATGGAACATAGTTGGCTGAACCTCCCAGATTCGAGTAAGAAGAGGAGGCGGAGAGTGGACGTGGGGAGGTTGGTCCAGTGGGAGTAGCAGCAGGGAGGGCTCCAAGGGAGTTTGTGGATGGCTGGAAATCAAAGAGGGGAGATAGTAGAGAGGCTACGCCATACTGGAAAGCAATATCGCGACCTCGTTCCAGCGGGATCCTTTATAATTACTGAGATGAGTCAGACTGCCAGATAAATAACAGAGAAACACAGACCAAGTACCCTGGTACTTTCCATAGCCACCTTGGACTATCTCATGCTTTCCGGGCAGAATTTCCTTCTCCAGGATTTTTGTGCGCCTGCCCTTGTCAATGCCCGCGACTTTGAGGATCTGTGTCGCGTTGACATAGGAGTCGTTGCGTCTGCGCATGACGGCGATGCCGCGGACCATGCACTCAAATACCTGGAGGACAGGGGGAGTGAGAATGAGAAAAATGAGAAATAAAAAGACAGGAAGACCTGGACGGAGGAATATACTGCATTGTAGATCTTAACGGTAGGACTTGTGTTTTGGGGCAGCTTGGATGCTGACTGCATGGTGGACGAGGGAAGGGCGTGATGCCAGGTCAGGTGTTTTATGCGAGACGCGACAACGCGTGACTTTTGATATGTTCTCTCCGTATGTCGGAACATCAGCCTTTCCTCATCGATGTCGTCCCCGTATTTCCCCTCATTCATGCCTTCCGCTTGGTATGTCAGACCACAGTTTGCAATAGCCCACTCACCCTCCTCATAGGACATCATGGTATGTTCACTTGCTCAGCATAGCCTGACTTCACTCATGGCTCCAGCATTGCATCGGTGCGTCTTCAATCTGCGGCACAAGAATTGCCAACTGACCACACTACATAGATACTCCATTGTCATTTGAAGCCGTGCGTGTTTTCTCTCATCTTCAAGCTGTCTGTCATTGACCCTTACCAGCTCACTGCGCCCGAGCTAACTTACTCACTCGTCCATCCTCTCGTCAACAAATACACCTCCATCCAAGAGGGGAATCTCTCCGTTGTCTTCTGCTTGCTTCTCAATCGTGTACACTTTTTACGCGATGAGAATGTGACTACGGCCCCCATCTCACGGTCAAGAGCCGACCTCTGTGAGATTTTGGCTACCCGCGTCCTGAGACAGCTCGGCGATGATATATATCGTCTTGCTGTTGCAGCGGCTACTGAGTGGCCTGTATACAATGGTGCTGATCCAGCATCAATTGCTCAGCTTAAGCAGGAGCGGAACGACGACTTGGAGAGCCATGTAGGCAACGCCATTGAGCTGGCTATTCTCAGCAAGGCCAGAAAGTTTATCAAGAGCTCTGCATGTCAAAAGCTCATCCGTGCTATCTGGAGGTGAGTTAGAGTTCTCATCAAAATGGACATCGAAGAGCTAAATTTTCCCAGTGGTAAATGTGTTTATCAAGCACGGAGCAGTCATTCAATCCTCTCAGACGTGAGTCTTGTCAAGTCGATGCAATCACATTTCTCATGACACACAGACATACAAACGAAAGTCTATTCACTTTTATGACCCTCACAAGGCACCTTTGCTTGACCACTACCGGTAAGCTCCAAGTCTTGAGTTTCTCAGACCTCACTTTATCTTTCTTACAGACTCAAAGTTCCCGCTATTCGCTCTGTCCTTGACTACACCAAGTAAGATCGTCTTCTCAGCGTTATGGGTCGGATCGTTACTGAATCAGTTATCCTAAGCTTTTTAATCCTCTTCATCCTATTCACCATTAATATCGAATTCAATAGAACTGAGAGTATCAATATACCTGAAACCTTGTTTATGATATTCGGCCTTGGATTCTCCTTAGAGAAGATAGCCGCAATGCAAGAACATAGTATCGGAGGTTTGCCTTTTTTTGGCCTTTCTCTTGATTGATTCTGAATCATACCAGTCTTTTTTAAGGGTACCTGGGTGTGTATTTCATTGTTCAATCAACAATGGTTTAGCTTGATCCTTTTGGTTAGAACGTCTTTGATGTGGCATTTGGTGCGCTGTTCCATATCTCTTTTCATCGAGAAGGTGCCCATAAACGTATTAGTAGCCTTATATAGTCCATATGCAGTTCTCAGGCTATACGGTGTCTATCATCATAGTAAGGATGTCATGGTGAGTAAGAAAACCATGCTTATTGATGGTCGTTGTAGAGCGATGGGCGCGAGAACTCGGAAAACACTTTCTCGCTGTCACTGCCAGTTTCATGTTCCCTAGGCTGGCATTTGTCACTTTGAAGGATAATCTAATGGTCCTTTCGCTTCGAGCTATGTTGATGCAATTCATGATGTTGATGCTCATCGCGGCCTTCTGTTTCTGCGGATTTTTGTATGCGTTGTGGACGTGCGTTGGTCATTCCTTTCCTCTTGATATGATCAGGAGCTTATTATTGCTTGTTTTTCTGTAGGTTGGGTCGAAACCGCGTATCGTATGTCATTCTCTGATTCTGTGTTCTCTTGTATTGATTTTTTCCTTTTATGGTTACAGTATAGGGTACAATCATTTGGCTTTCCATGATTGCACAAGGGCAAAACTTATCTTGATTGTAGTGAAATTGCTTGGTGGATGCTTGACCTCTACTTTGGACTCGATGCCAGCGGATTCGATCATGCCAGTAAGATTTATACTTCTCGCAGCTATCGCTTTCTTTTGAATATAATAGCCGACTTCCATTCTGTGTTTGGTCCTATGCTTATGGTAACCTATGCATGTCTAAGTAATACACTCTTATTGACAGGTAAGTTGGGTGTTCTGCTCCTCTCTTGAAATAAGGACTGAGATGATTTTAGTACTTGTTTCGGTACGCCCCATTTTCATTTTTGAAAAAAAGCCGTGAGCTCAGAAAAATCAAGATTCTGTCAAACACATTTTCCCGTATCAATGAAGACGCCGCAGCAGAGGTAAGTTACGCGTTTCCCAGATTTTTTTGTCTACCTCAAACGCCTTGCAGTCGATGTTCAGGAAGGCTGTCCGGACTGTTGAGGGGTAGGCTGACCTCTTGTGATGCGATGTATCTATGTTGATCAGTCTTCAGTGTCAAAGCAGACTCCTTGTTCTCTTATCAGCCACCTATCAATGTTCTCGCGCTCTGCATCATGTTGCCTGCTAGCTATGTTCTATCGCCCCGTTGGTTCCACAAAGTGAATGTGCTCATGATAAGAATCACCAACTTGCCAATTCTTCTAATAATATCTTGGTACGAGCGGTATGCAAAGAAGGCAGGGACTGGGAGCTTCTACGATACAATAACCCATGCAGCTGAAAGACTGTTCGATTCCTTACCTCGGCCATTAAGGCTGAAACGAGTGTGTGAGTGGATACCCTGTCTCTTCTTTCAGAAGTTTGATAAATTGGCTTCTAGCTATTTTTGAAGGAATGGTGGGACCAGGTGCTGATATTGATGCTGTTCGTGTCTATTCTCCCACAAGAACGTCAACTTCTCATTCGCATGTGATAATTTAGGTTTTTGAAGTCAATGATGTGTTCGGAAGTGCCCTTGATATGACCGATTCCAATGAACCTATTCATGTTCAACGACAAATGACTTCACGCCGCCGCTCGTTGGATTCCATGTCCCCATTTAGACGACTCACAAGATCGGGGACGTATTCTTCTGGATCTCCAGTGTCACCTCATCTCCCACCTTCTCGGATTCACTTGGACACCGTTAGACCGATGCAAAGTGCGTCAAGCGCCCTTGCACAGATATATCCCCCTGTTGTAGATCAGATTCCGGAAGAGCGAACGGAGTTGAATCATGATCTTTTTTTCGCGAATGAAAGTGCGAGAACATCGAGGGGTGTTTTGAGGAGACGAATGTTAGCGGGGACGCCTTATCCGTCTATTTCCTCGGTCCAACAACATACTGGGTTTGTCGATGTATCTACCGGCGGACGTTCGATGCCGGACCCGGCTCCTGTCACTCAGTTACATCAGAATTCAAAGTCGATGGTGCGAGCGAGGATGATGAGCCCAGAGGAGGATGATGACAATGATGAGTCGCCAGAAGTTTCTGCCGCTGCTGCTGGTGTTGAAGATGAATTAGAGAGTCCTGGATCTGTGGTTTTTTTGAACAGGTTGGGTGATTTGGAGAAGCGACAGGCGAGGATGGAGGTGTTGCTTGAACAGATTGTTTCCAAGCTGTGACGTATGGCGTATTTTTATTGTAGTTTTTTTTCACATTGAAATAGAAGATCAATGTGCCTCTCAGATTGAATGCTGAGTATATCACAGGCCGTATGATTAAGTTTCATTATCTGAAGAATTGCATACATCAAGTGTATATCAAGTGTATATCAAGTGTATTTCATACTCAAGTCAAATACAAACAAACAACACAAACAACTAGGGTATCCAAAAACATAGAGTAAATATTTCTTTGGGGACTATATGTGTTTTGGCCTTTTTTTAAGCATCAAACTGGACAGTAAGGGAGCTAGGCCACGGCGAGACGAGGTATCTGCTGTCAAGATAGGCATGACGATACTGCACATTCGTGCCCTCGGTGAATCTCTTTAACTTGCCGGATATGCCAGGAGCACGCCTGATATTTTTGTACGCATAGACAGCACGAAGGACTTCAGAGACGACTCTGATAGTCAACGGTTGACCGAGATACTTGATGGCACCATCACCATCAATGGCTGACGAAAACGAACGAGTATGGTCAAATGTTGTAGCTTTGGTAAAGACCTTGTCGGCTTGATTGGCAGTACCCATATCAACAAAGATACGATCACCCTTCTTGAGAGTATGACTACCAATGTGTTGGTCCTTGGTAGAAACACGGTAGAAACCTCGGAATGGACCATCAAGGCCTTTAAAATCGTCAGATACTTATCAAATCAGAGTGGATCAATACTCACGAAGGCTTTCTGATACATATCCGCTAAATGCAGAGCTGTCACTGCTCTTCGCAAGATCCTTGAGACTCCCATCAAGGTCAGTGCCGAGTAAGAGATCGAACGTGTTGGCCATGATCAGAGAGAGATTTACAGAGATGACCATGACAGCCAAGACACTGTTTGCAAGTTCATCTGTGGAATGACTGATCTCGTGCAACCTCGTAACGATTTCGTGATGCTCCGTGCTGCGTATATTCTTGTTGAATAATGCTTGGAAAGTACCAATAATACCTGGGGCTGAGAGCTTGGGAGGTGCTTAGATGAAGATGTAGTGAGGCAAAAGGGTAAAACATACTCGGTTACCGACACCAAGGTGAATCTTGATGTAATACAATAGATCCTGGATGGTTTTCTCAACCCTGTATTGGGTCTCACGAATCTGGGATGGCTCAATATCCAGGAAGATAAAACTGTCGTCAAATGCCTTAGACAACAGATACAGCAGAATACTGAGATTTGACTTACGAGTAGATATCGGCCAAAATCTCATAGAGTTCATCAGGAGTGTAAGTGCCTCTAGGGTTGTCCTTGGTCTTGAGTTGGATGCCAGCCTCAAGTAACGCATCGTCAGTAAACATACAAAAGGCATTGGTCCACAGTCTGCTTACAAGGTCAGAGGCTGCCCAATGGACAGGGACAAGACGGATGACATATTTGATAAGGTCAACGCCAAAACTCGAGCCACCCACCAGGGTAAACGAGTTTTCGGCAATTAACTTCTGTGAAGTTTCATGGAAATAGTGACCAATGCTCTCCAACAGTCCGGGCGAGCCACTCAGAGCATTGATAACACCCTTTAGAGTTTGTTCACTTTGGACAGGATAGAAACTTGGGATATGATGAGCATATAACTCTCAATGACTTAAGGTTCCACTAACCCATCCG
>Ga0153942_1000054_pt1 | contig 36161 bp, 39 predicted proteins | sample TSNJ026MetaG_FD_104731 | JGI IMG/M metagenome (GOLD analysis project Ga0153942, IMG submission 104731) | Attine ant fungus gardens microbial communities from New Jersey, USA - TSNJ026 MetaG | ecosystem: Host-associated > Fungi > Mycelium > Unclassified | place: USA: New Jersey, Brendan T. Byrne... | reverse complement strand
TTTTTCCATGAGGAATTACTAGCTAATTGGAAATTATAGGACACAATGGGTTGAATCTCATTAGAAAAAAATTAGAAAAAGATTAAAAGAGTTGAAATAAAATGTGAACGAAGGCTATAAGGCTAACCTACGCTTTCTGAAAAACTCACTCATTAGGCTGCCGCACTTTTCTCCAAGCACCTCTGAGACAACTTGAACCTGATGGTTAAAGCCTTCGTTTTCCAATATGTTTATAACCGAACCGGCGCAGCCGGCTTTTTTATTATAAGCGCCAAAAACCACCCTGTTTATCCGGGCTTGGACGATAGCTCCAGCGCACATGGGGCACGGCTCAACCGTTACATATAAATCGCACTCCTCAAGCCTCCAATCCCCTACTTTGCCGCAGGCCTCATTGATGGCTATTATTTCCGCGTGACAAAGTGAATTTTTTCTTGTGTTTCTTTGGTTGTGGCCTCTGGCGATGATTTCTTCGTTATGCACTATGACACAGCCCACGGGAGTTTCATTAATACAAAACGCCTTTAACGCTTCCTGATATGCTTCTTCCATAAAAAATTCATATGACAATTGGATCATTCCTTTATTGAGAGTAATAGTTTAGGTCTTGTGTAATTATATGGTAACGTGATAATATAATCTTACATATAATGGTTCATATTATTAGTATCAAAAATGGAGGAATATAAATATGGCTGAAAAATTTAATTATGTCAAGAGAGGCTACGACCCCAAGGAAGTGGATGAATACATATCAAAGCTGGATGAAAAACTAAACGGCTACATGGAAAAAGACTCAGCCATTACAAACGCTATCTTAAGCGCGCAGGTAGCGGCCGATAACATTGTAAAAAATGCTGAGTTGCGTGCTGAAGATATTACATCAGGAGCTGTACAGCAACTGAAAAATATATCCGAATCCATCGTGAAGCTGAGAGCGCTTTTAAACCAATTTACGGATGATTATCAAAAGTTGATTAAAAAATACCTGACGGATTTTGAAAGCGCCCAAATAGACATGCTTGGTCAGCAGCTTGACAGACTTCAAAAATATACGGAATCTTTGGCAAGCTATGAAGAACAGCAGCCGGATTCCGCATTATCTCAGCCTGCCCCGGAAGAATGAATGCAATTTGTAGGGGCGGCATTCTGCCGCCCGTAATCTGCCCAACACCAGTTATCTGCATGCGGGAGTTACGCGGGCGGCAGGATGCCGTCCCTACTTTTGGCAATATTCTTCAAGGCTGAGATTCTGCTTTGTAATGGATTTGGCATTTTCAACACCTACATAACGCAGATGCCAAGGCTCATAGCTTATACCGGTTTCATTCACCTTGTCTTTAGGATAACGAACTATAAAGCCATAATCGGCGCAATTTGCCGCAAGCCATTTGTAGCAATCCGTGTTCTCAAAGCTTTCAGTAAGCTTGTAGTCAAGAGAATCAGTAGAAATATCCAACGCCAAGCCTGTTTGATGCTCACTGCCCCCAGGCAGGGCTACAAGCTTTGCAGCTTGAATTTTCGCTTCTTCCCGGCCCATGGTCTTTAAAAAGCTATCCACTTCCTTATTAAACAAGTTTTCTTGATATTCATATGTACGGTAACCGCTTACAACCGTCAACGTCTTAGTAACCTGCCCTTCCATGGCATTAAGCATGCTTTCAAGGGCCTCAGCCGCGGTTCTCTCCAGCAGTATCTCCCTGTTTAAGGAAGATACCTGTTTTTGTATATCCACCATATTTTCCGGCACATAATCCCTGCCAAGCAAATGATTACTGCTTACTAAGATCAAATATTTATCATCTGCTTTATTAGTTTTGCTTCCTCTGTTTAAATCGTTTATCATTGCTGACGACCCCGGCGCCTCGTTCTCGTCCAAAGCGTAAACATAACCTATGTCAGAGGAAAAAGCAGGAGCATTTGCCGTCTCAGTTTTTATAATCATCCAGCCAAGCAGCATGGAGCCTGTAATCATAGTCATTGGAATAAGTTTTTTAACAGACCTTTTGGGCTTTCGCTTTCTTTTATGGCCTCCGGGAGCTGGGCGCGACACTATCTTTTTGGGAGTATATCCATCCACATATTTTTCCGCGGAGTTAGTATAGCTTGCTCTGTTCATGATACACCCCTTAAGACTTGTCCATCTGCTTTGGATGCAAAGACTTCTATTCCTTCTCTATCAATATTATCTATTAAAAGCTTACAAAGCTTGTCTACTATTATTACCTCACTTCCGTAATGTGTTGCGTCAACTAATGAAAGGCCCATATCCAGAGCCATTTGACCGTCATGAAATTTTATGTCCCCAGTAATATAAGCCTGACATCCTGCTTTAACCGCTTCCATAAAAAATTCTCTGCCCGACGCGGAGCCTGAGCATAGCGCAACCTTTTTCACTTCTTTTTTTGGGTCGCCCACAAAGCGTACATGATCTAAAGAAAGTCTCTCCTTTACAAGCAAGGCCAATTCTTCAAGCAATAAGGGCTTGCTTAATGATCCTGTCCGTCCCATGTCATAGTTTTCGGCATCATCCGCCGAAAACAAAGGCCCTATGCCACAAAGGCCAAGAACTTCCGCCAACCGGTCATTTACTCCCCCTTTCGCCCTGTCCAAATTAGTATGGGCGCTGTATAAGGCAATGCTGTTTTTAATAAGCTTGATTAACTTGCGGCCTACTATGTCGTTAGCTAATACTTTAGAGACAGGTTTAAATAAAAGAGGATGATGAGTTATGATCAACCCTGCTCCCGCGTTGACAGCCTCATCAATTACCGCGTCAGTACAATCTAACGCGCACAGTACCTTGTGCGTTTCGGCTTCATCATCTCCTACCAAAAGCCCGGGGTTATCCCATGATGATGCTGTAGCAGCCGGCGCAAACGCTTCTATGATTCTTGTTATTTCTTTTATCTTCATAATAAATACACCCCTATTTTTTACGTAGTCTCTCTTTGTATCATCCCTATTATCATTGCATTACGCAAATTTTACATTTTTCGGCTTGCAACTACATTATAATACAGGATGGAATAAATTACAAATATATTTCATTTATGTTTATATATAGTTACAATCCGGTGTGTTTGCCGAAATAATAATTAATTGATAGAATTAAAGAATCTTATTAAGGAGGAGGTTTTTTATGTCTAAGCTTATAGAGTGCATACCGAATTTCAGCGAAGGGAGAAACCTTTCAATAGTGGAAGAATTGGCTGATACTGCCGGTTCCATTCCCGGCGTAACGCTGTTGGATCATTCCTCAGACGCAAATCATAACAGAAGTGTTTTCACTCTGGCAGGCTCACCTGATGGCATACAGGAGGCAGCCCTTAAGCTGGCGGCAAAGGCGCTGGAAAGGATTGATCTTACAAAGCATACTGGAGAGCATCCGCGGATGGGAGCTGTAGATGTGATTCCTTTTGTGCCGTTACGAGACGCAGCTATGGAGGAATGCGTTGAAATTTCTAAAAAGGTAGCAGAAAGAATAGCCAGCGAGCTTAATATCCCGGTTTATTTATACGAAGAATCCGCCTTAAACCCCGAGCGTAAAAATCTGGCCGCAATCCGGAAAGGGCAGTTTGAAGGCATGGCCGATAAAATGAAGCGCCCTGAATGGTCTCCGGATTACGGCGGAAGAACGCCTCATCCTACGGCCGGCGTTACAGCTGTCGGCGCGAGAATGCCCTTGATTGCGTTTAATGTCAATTTGAACACTCCGGATGTCAATGTTGCTAAAAGCATAGCTAAAATAATCCGCGGCTCCAGCGGAGGCTTTAAATACTGCAAGGCTATAGGCATTAAACTGTCTGACAGAAATATTGCCCAAGTATCCATGAACATGGTAAACTATGAAGGAACACCTCTATACAGAGTATTTGAAATGATACGGACCGAGGCAAGGCGTTACGGCGTATCCATCCTCGGCAGTGAGATCATCGGCCTGTCTCCTGCCAAGGCTCTTATTGACTGCGCCGAATACTATCTTGGCATCGAAGAGTTTAATTACAAAAAGCATGTATTGGAGAATCATATTTGGCAGTGAAATGAAATGAAGCGAAGGAGAAGTGGCATTATATGAAAACCGATATTCAAATCGCGCAAGAAGCAAGCCTGAAGGACATACGTGAGATTGCCGGCGACCTTGGCCTATCAGAGGACGATATTTTTCTCTACGGCAAATATAAGGCCAAGGTTGACCACCGGCTGCTGCAAAAAACAAAATGCAACCCCGATGCCAAAGTGATTTTGGTAACCGCAATCAGTCCTACTCCAGCCGGTGAAGGAAAGACTACAACTACCGTAGGCTTGGGCGACGCCCTTAAAAAGCTGGGCAAAAAAACAATCATCTGCCTGCGCGAGCCTTCCTTAGGCCCGGTGTTTGGAGTAAAGGGAGGAGCGGCCGGCGGCGGCTACTCCCAGGTAGTGCCTATGGAGGATATCAATCTCCACTTTACCGGAGATCTTCATGCCATTGGAGCCGCTAATAATCTGCTGGCTGCAATGGTAGACAACCATATTTTCCAGGGGAATGTATTGAATATTGACCCACGGCGGGTTACCTGGCGGCGGGCTATGGATATGAACGACCGTCAGCTGCGGAGCATAGTGGACGGTTTAGGCGCAAAGGTCAACGGTATGCCAAGAGAGGACGGCTTTGACATTACGGTTGCTTCAGAGGTAATGGCTGTGTTCTGCCTGGCCCAAAGCCTGTCTGACTTGAAAGAAAAGCTGTCAAGTATGGTTGTTGCTTATACAAATGACAATAAGCCTGTTACCGCCGGACAATTAAACGCCCACGGAGCAATGACCGCGCTGTTAAAGGATGCTTTCGACCCTAATCTTGTGCAGACCTTGGAGCATACACCTGCTTTTATTCATGGCGGGCCGTTCGCCAACATAGCTCATGGATGCAACTCTGTGGCCGCTACCCGGCTTGCAATGAAGCTCAGCGATTATGTTGTAACCGAAGCCGGCTTCGGCGCTGACCTGGGGGCTGAAAAATTCATAGATATAAAGTGCCGCAAAAGCGGAATCCGACCTTCCGCTGTGGTTATCGTGGCAACTATACGAGCTCTTAAGCATCATGGCGGCTGTCCCAAGGAAAGCCTGGGGACAGAAAATACAAAGGCACTGGAAGCCGGAATAACAAATCTTAAAAAGCATATCAAAAATATTACGGAGGTATTCGGCCTTCCTGCCGTAGTGGCGGTGAACCGTTTCCCAACGGATACGGAACCGGAGATAGAGCTGTTAATTAAAACCTGCGAAGCAATGGGAGCGTGCGTTTCTCTTTCCGAAGTATTCGGCAAGGGAGGCGAAGGTGGTATAGACCTGGCGGAAAAGGTATTGTCCGCTTTAGATAAGCCAAATAAATTCAGCTTTGCATATGAGGATACGCTTTCAATTACCGACAAAATAAATGCCATAGCAACCAGAATATACGGAGCCGGCAGCGTAACAATTTCGCCTCAGGCGGCGAAATCCATAAAGGATTTTGAAGCTATGGGCTATGGCAGCTTACCGGTTTGCATGGCTAAGACCCAATATTCCTTTTCAGATAACCCTAAGCTATTGGGAGCGCCCTCCGGCTTTGAGCTTACGGTGCGTCAGGCAAGACTTTCCGCCGGAGCCGGTTTTGTTGTGGCAATTACCGGCGACATTATGACAATGCCAGGCTTACCAAAAGCACCCGCGGCGGAAAAAATCGACGTAGATGATAACGGTATAATCAGCGGATTATTTTAATAAAGAGGTTAACAAGGAGGTTAACATGACTTCAGCGGAATTGAAGATAAACGAATTTACAGAAGCATTATCCGGCAGCTCCCCTACCCCTGGCGGGGGCTCGGCAGCAGCGCTGGCCGGAGCCTTGGGAGCGGCTTTGACAAGCATGGTGGCTTCCCTCACTACAGGCAGAGAAAAATATAGGGAACATGAAGAACTGATGCGGGAAATTTTGAAGGAAACAAAGGAGCTGAGAGAAGCCCTGCTAATTAGTATAGACCGTGATATTGAGGCTTTTAACGGTGTATCGGCAGTCTATAAAATGCCAAAGGAAACAGTTGATGAAAAAGAAGCTCGGAAGCAAGCCATGCAGACTGCTCTAAAAGATGCTGCCAAGGCTCCTTACCATATGATGGAGCTTGCGTTAAAGGGTCTAAGCATAACCGACAAAGCCGTTGGCAAATCCAACGTCAACGCGGCAAGCGATTTAGGAGTTGCCGCGTTAACCTTAAGCGCCTGCGCGAGAAGCGCCTGGCTAAACGTGCTTATTAACCTTTCCAGCATAAAGGATCAGGCTTTTGTGGACGAATACAGGAGTAAGGGAGAAGATATCATAGCAAGAGCCATACCCTTGGCTGAAAAGATATATGATGAGATCGCGGCTTCTGTGTAAAGAATGCGCCAAAAAGGGATGTTGCAAAATGTTGTTTTGCAGCATCCCCTTTTCTTTATCATCCGCCCACGACACCCGACATCTGATTCGCAAATTGAACTAGCATTTCTTCTGCCGAAAGCTGATCCCTAAGATATTGAGAAAGATTTTCCTGAAATATTCGCATAAAGCTGGAGTAATGCGGAGTAACCGGACGGGGATGGGCATTATCAATAATTGCCCGAAAGCTGCGGCTGCCGAAGTGTGGATTACTCTCCAATACGCTATTATCATTCATTACAGAAGTTAGAGTAGGAATACGTCCTCCCTCAACGGCTGAAATCACTTGCCCTTCATGGCTTATAATGAATTTTACGAACTCCCAAGCCTCGTCCGGATGCTTTGATGAAGCCGTAATAGCGGAAGAAAACCCGCCGAATAACGTAACAGCCTTTTTATCACCTTTGGGCAAGGGAGCTATTGCTACGTTTTTTGTAACGGGAGAACTGCTGTTTGTGCTTAAGGCCCAAGCATAAGGCAGGTTTCGCATAAACGCGCTGTCTCCCTGCAAAAAACTTACGCAAGCATCATTTAAGGATATTGAGCTAATATCCTCAGGCACAATATCCGAGCAATAAATTTCCTTGAGCTTTTCAAGGCCTTTTACGGTTTCCGCGACGTTAACGGCCAAGTTTCCGTTTGGATCCATCAATTTGCCGCCATAGGAATATATAAATTCCAACGCTTCTACCACAAATGAATCGTCAATTACTCCGCTGAATACAAAGCCGTATTTTGTATAGCCGTTCTCCTGGGCTTCTCTTGCCATTTGTATGAGCCGATCCCAATCTTCCGGCGGATTCTCAGTTAAATCCGACCGATAGTAAAGCATACCGGGGGCAATTGATTTGGGCATGGAATAAATCCTATCTTCATACTTAACGGCAGTTACCGCTGCAGGAAGATAACTGGAAATATCAATGCCATCCCGCTCAATATAAGCTCCAAGCTCACGTATATAGCCTTTAGAGGCAAATTCCGCGTTATATATAAGCTCAATGTTAATAACGTCATATTCCGACCGGCCTGAAGCAAGCGAGGAGGACGTTTCTTTATACCTTTCGTTTAAAGAATACGGCAACTCCTGATATTTAACATAAACGTTTTCGCTTTTCCGGTTAAATTCTTCAATCAACCGCATTGTAGCGGGAGTTTCATCCATTCCGCCGGCGTATATGATTACGGTTTTTTCGTTTTTAGCTTCCGAAGGTTGGACTGACGGCTCAGGAACAGATGTATATTCAGGTTTAGGCTGTTTCCCTGTGCAGCCGGATAACATAAAAGCCAGAATAATCATGAAGATTATCTTGCGCATAAACCACCTCCTTAATATCCTCGCGCGATGTCTGCTATATCTTCATAAATTTTTTGACTGCAAACCTAAATGGGCGGTATAGCGGCCCTTCCATTTTATTAACCACATCGGCAAGCGTATCCCGTATAGCTATGCTTTGCGGGCAGTGTTTTTCGCATTTGCCGCAGCCTGTACAAAGAGAAGCGTTGTGGTTGTTAGTTCTAAAAACATAATAAAACTGACACTTTAACGTCCCTGCCATCTGTGTGATACTATCGTTGTAACAACTAAAGCACATGGGTATGTCCACACCATGGGGGCAAGGCATACAATAGTTACATCCGGTACATGGAACAGCGGATTTGCCCAAGATTACTTTTCGGGCTTTCCGGTACAGCTCAAGCTCATGGTCAGAAAGGGAATCCGGCATTGCATTTGACGCTATCCTGATATTTTCTTCTATCATTTCCATTGTGTTCATTCCTGATAACAATGTCGTCACCTCAGGGTGATTCCACACCCAGCGCAGGCCCCATTCGGCAGTCGAACGGGAATCTGACGCCTGTTCAAATATATCGGCGGCTTCCTTAGGAAGCCTGCCGGCCAGTCTGCCTCCCCTCAACGGCTCCATTATCATAACAGCCATGCCTTTTGACGCCGCGTACTGCAACCCAATCTTCCCTGCTTGATTGTTTTCGTCAAGGTAATTGTATTGCAGCATACAAAAGCCCCAGGCATATTCATCTATCAGTTTTTTAAATTCCTGTACGCCTCCGTGATAAGAAAAGCCAATATTTATGATCTGTCCTAATTTTTTCTTTTCATCTATCCAATCCAAAATGCCCAAGCCGCAAAGTCTGTTCCATTCCTTTACATCGGGCAGCATGTGTATAAAATAATAATCAATATAATCTGTTTGCAGTCTTCGAAGCTGTGTATTAAGCAGCTTATCAAAATCTTCATATTTGCTTACCAGATAAGGGGGCAGCTTAGTAGCTACGAAAACCCTTTTACGGTAACCCTTCGCCAGCACCCGGCCTAATCTTTCCTCACTGTTTGGATAGATATACGCCGTATCAAAATAATTAACCCCGTTTTCAATAGCATAAATAATTTGCTGTTCCAGCTTCGCTTCGTCTTTTACAAACCGCATACATCCAAATCCAAGAATAGAAAGCTTGTCTCTATTTTGAGGATTGGTTCTGTAAAGCATAGCATACCAACTCCTGTTCATATGTGGATTTATTTTATCATAACTTAGAGGCTTTTACACTACGTATATAAAATGATTTTTACCATTAATATTGTATGGAGTTTTTTAATTTGTACATACTATTAGACATAAAGAAAAAAGGAATGATGAGAACAATGGCAAGATTATTATATTTAATAGCTGCGATTTGTGTGGCGGCCATTGTACTGGTAAACTCGCGGTTTATGTCTGGTAATGGCAAAATAGGAGTGACCCGAGGCTCCGGAACCATGCAGGAACATGTCCAAACGGAATCGGAAAGGCTTTCGGAAATTTATCTTTTGAACTTTAAATTAGAAAAAAATGTTCCCGGAACAATAAATACTTATTTACCGGATTATACGGAGATTTCATTTGAAACAGCACGATATTACAGCGCGCTTTTTAATATGACGGAAAATGAGGAGGAATCGGAGAGCTATTATGCTTTTCATAATGAGGATGAAAGTCTTTATGTAGATAAGTATGTGGAAAAGCTTCGTTACGAATCCGCGCCGATGGCAAGTACCGATAACAGAGAGCCAATATCCGAGGAAGAAGCTATTGATAAGGCCCTTGAATTTATATCAGAAAAGCTGTTGCTTTTAGGCTATGATGAATGCAAGGTTAGGTTCGACGGGGATTTTTTTGTAATAACCTTCGTCGGGGGATTGGCAAATATAAAAAATTTAGCGTTTTGCACTAATGCTGTTCTGGATAAGGATGGAGATATTATTTCACTGGACTATTTTAATATGACTTATACAAAGCTTGGAAGCTGCCGAATCAAATCTATGTCCGACGCATTTTTGGAGCTTCCGATAGATTTTCCTGAGGACGTAAAAATACCTTTGACTCGTTGCGAACTTGTTTATATATATGACAATAGTATAGTACAGCCAGCCTATTTATTTGAAGGGATCTATCCCGGCGGTCAATCCTTTTCCGCTAATGTGAAGGCTGCTATTTTTGAATGACTTATGTTAAGCTGCTGCTAAAACGATGCATCTTTTTGAAATTTTTTGATTATCAGTTTAGTCAAATCACGATTCCAGCATTTGGTTCTATTAGTAAATCGCTTCCGCAGCATAGGATCAAGAAAAAATAGTCTGATAAAAAGCCATGTTGCTACCATATGTATTTGTAACATTAATTCATATAGTTTGTTTATTATTCTTAATTTTTGTATTATAGTAATAACGATTATGCTTGAAAGGTTCACTAGAAGGAGCGATTACATGTCGAAGGAAGTCATTAGGAAGATCGTGGGAGAAAACATCAGAAGAGAACGTTTGGTACGTAATTTATCCATAGAGGAATTAGCTGAATTATCAAGCCGCACTCCAGGCTTTATTGGTTTAGTTGAAAGAGGCAAACGTGGCGCTACAGCCGAACTTTTAACCAAACTTTCAGAAATTTTCGATATATCTACTGATAAACTATTACAGCCAAGAAATTATGAAAGTATAGAAAAGCCATTAATCCAAGTAAGCGAAGTCAATAAGCCTAAAAGTGAAACAAAAACTAAAAGAGCTACTATCAGTAGTTTGTTATATGATTTAAGTGAACACGAATTGGATTTTATTATATCAGTTATACGAAGCATGAAGAAAATGTCCGAATCTGAATGAATAAAATGCAATAAAACCAGTTTATCTTAGAGTTGCGGTCTCTTTATACGGTTAAGGATATAAAAAAACATGGATTCATACACAAGTTTAGGTAGAAACGGAAAGCTGAGAATAAAGTAAGTACAAAAAGCAGACATATACTGTATGTCTGCTTTTAAATTTGTGTAAAGAATATGCTTTCACACATCTGTTGTCTTTGGTGTAATCGATTCCGTTTTACCGGCGTCGGCTGCGGCTTTTCCCGGCGATAATTTTTTTGGTAATTTTTTTGAGCTTACGATTTTACCTATAGTTGACTTAATTACGTCAATACTGTAAAATGTCACTGTTTGTGTAAAGACGAAAAAGGAGGTGAACGAGCTTGGCTAATATTAAATCTGCAAAAAAAAGAATTCGCGTGATTGCGAAAAAGACTATGCGGAACAAAATGATCAAATCAAATACAAAAACCGCTATGAAAAAAGTAGTGGCATCAGTTGAAGCAGGCAACAAAGAAGAAGCAAGGATGGCATTGATAAACGCTGTCTCCGCAATTGATAAAGCTTCCTCTAAAGGTGTTTATCATAAAAACAATGCCGCTAGAAAAAAGTCCAGACTGTCAAAGATTGTAAATACAGTCGGCGTATGATTCCAGGCGAGCGAAGGATTTGGTAAGCTCTGCAAGTAAGAGGCGAACTTGCAAGCCAGGCAATCATTCGCTCGCTTTATATTTAAGGATGAAGAATACCGTAAGGGGGTAATAATACGTACGGTTTTAAAGATCTTCTACAGATAATGGATACTCTTTTAGGAGAAAACGGCTGCCCCTGGGACTTGGAGCAAACCCACGAAAGTATTAAGGTCAATCTTATTGAAGAATGTTATGAAGTTATTGATGCTATTAACCTGACGGATATGGATTCGCTCTGTGAAGAACTGGGAGATGTGCTTCTTCAGGTTATTTTTCATTCAAAACTAGCGGAAAAGGAAGAAGCATTTACTCTGGATCAGGTTATTGACGGTATATCAAAAAAGATGGTACTTCGCCATCCTCATATTTTTGGTCATGTCCAAGCGGATACATCAGATCAGGTGCTACGCAATTGGGACGCCATAAAAATGGAAGAAAAAGGTTTTGAAAGCAATACACAGGCATTAAGAAGCGTGCCTAAGGTGCTTCCCGCTCTGCTAAGAGCTTATAAGGTGCAGAAAAAAGCCGTTAAAACAGAGCTTATCGAATGGAGTGCTGAAGATTCTATACAAGGAGCTATTGACGGGCTTAACGCCTTAAAGGAACAAATATCTGAAAAAAGTACCTTCACGAACAGAATTTTTGAAGACATACTATTTTTTCTTGTAAATATTGCAGGTTTTTTTGAATTAAATCCTGAATTTGCCTTGACAAATGCCACCGAACAGTTTATAAATAGATTTGAAAACATTGAAAATACGTTTGTTTCAGAGGGGATAGCTAAAAAGTCATGCCACACCCTAAAATCTACAAAAAATAATTAAAAACACTATCAAGGAGGAACAAGTAATGAACAAAACTGATTTAATAGCGGCCATGGCTGCTAAGGCTGAGCTTAGCAAGAAGGATACTGAAAAAGCTTTAAGGGCTTTTGAAGATGTTGTAACCGAAGAATTGGCTAAGGGCGGCAAAGTTCAATTAGTTGGCTTCGGAACTTTTGACGTTCATGACAGACAAGCCAGAGAGGGCATTAATCCAAGGACAAGAGAGCCTATGCAGATCCCCGCTTCAAAAGCACCCCGCTTTAAAGTTGGAAAGGCTTTGAAAGACGCTGTTAATGGTTAATGTTTTGTTAAAATTATGAGGCTTGACAAGTATTTAAAAACATCCCGTTTGATCAAACGGAGAACGGTGGCTAATGAAGCCTGCGACGCCGGAAGGGTTACTGTAAACGGTAAAATTGCCAAAGCCGGTCTGGAGATAAATGAAGGCGATTTAATCGAAATACGTTTTGGAAACAACTTGACCCGGGTGGAAGTTCTCAATATTAAGGAACAGGTCAGGAAAGAAGAAGCCTCCGCAATGTACCGTAGCTTATAACTAAAAAATTAGTCATAACTCCTTTATTAACTCGATATAATGTATAGGACATGATATTGATAATAATAAAGGAGTTATTTTTATGCCTGATGAAAGAAAATCAAGCCGGCCCCATACGGTCACAATTGATCGAAGGAAAAACGCAAGTATTACAGGAGTATTGGATGTTATCTCTTTTGATGAAGACGCCATAATAGCCGAGACAGAGTTGGGAGTCTTGATCCTTCATGGCAATGGTCTTCACATTAACCGTCTTAATCTGGAAAGCGGCGAACTGGAAATAGACGGCGAGATTGAAAACCTTACCTATGAAGACGATGGTCATTACGGAAAAAATAAAACCTCTATTTTGAGCAAATTGTTCAAATAAAACAGGAGACATATTATGATACTTTCCATGTCTGAACAGGCCCGGCTTTTTCTCATGACCGTGGTCATAGGTTTTTTTCTTGGCTTTTTATACGATGTTTTCAGAATTATACGTAAAACCTTTGCTCATCCCGATTGGCTTACTCAGTTGGAGGACATTTTATACTGGTTAAGTGTTACCGGACTAATGTTTTATTTCATGCTTAATAAAAACTACGGCGAAATACGCCTGTTTTCCATCATGGGCTCATTCCTTGGAATGGGCGTCTATTTTATGACTCTCAGCCGTATAATTATGAAGGTTTCTCTTGCGGTCATAACATTCATTAAAAAAGTTCTTAGCACCATGTTTGTTCTGATAAGCTTTCCTTTTAGAATGCTTTGGAGAATCATCTCAATACCGTTAGGCTTTATTGAGTCAGCAACAAAAAAATTCACAGGAAAATCAAAACAGCTCTTGAAAAAAACTCATACATGTGTAAGAATAAAGCAAAGAAAGCTATTTAAGGATATAAAAATAATTTTTAGAAAAATTTAACTAACGAATAGGCGCTAAGGAGGATCATATGAAAAGTATAAAGCTTCATTTGTTTTTGATTTTCATCAGCGGGCTTACAATTTTATTCGGTAGCCTTATAATTAATAGCTTAAATAAGTATGAGCGGCTTAGAGCAACTGAAATAGAAATAGAAAATCAAATCCTTGCGGAGAAGAAAAAAGGCGAGGAGCTTCTTGAAGAGTTGGAATACAACAAAAGCGATGCATTTGTTGAGAAAATCGCCCGTGAACGGTTAAACCTGGTTATGCCTGACGAGATTTTGTTTTATAATGAGGAACAATAAGAACAAAACGCGCTGCTGCGAGGAGAGTGTCCACCATAAAAGACTCATACGGAAGAGAAATAGATTATCTGCGGCTTTCAGTTACAGATCGCTGTAATCTTAGATGCCAGTATTGTATGCCTCCTGAGGGTATAGACAAGTTTTCGCATTTCAACGCTTTGCCATTGGAAGATTATGTGAAAATAGTCAGGGCCGCTGTAAAGCTGGGTATACATAAGATTAGAATAACCGGCGGAGAGCCGCTGGTTAGAAAAAATATTGCCTATCTTATCAGTGAAATCAACTCCATACCCGGCATCAATGAAATTTCCATGACCACCAACGGCGTGATTTTTGCCGAAATGGCTCAAGAGCTTAAGGCTGCCGGGCTTGACCGGGTAAACTTCAGTCTGGATACTCTTAATGCCGAAAGGTATGCAAATATCACGCGAGGCGGCGATATTTCAAAGGTAAAGGAATCGTTGGAGCTGGCATTGAAGCTGAATATGACCCCGGTTAAAATAAACACTGTAGCTGTTAAGGGATTCAATGACGATGAAATAGACAGCTTTGTTTCTATGTCGGTCAATTATCCCTTCCACATAAGATTTATTGAATTGATGCCTGTAGGCAGTCTGGATTTTTTTAACAAGAATAAGGTTTTTACTATCGAAGAAATACAAAGCATAATATCTAAAAAATGGGAAGTGGAAAAGGAAGCTGTTATAAAGGGCAACGGGCCGGCAAAATATTGGCATGTGGCCGAAAGTCTCGGTTCTATAGGCTTTATAAGTCCTTTAAGTAATCATTTTTGTAATACATGCAACAGGCTGAGGGTCAATTCTGAAGGCAAAATAAGAAGCTGCCTTTTAAACAACCAGGAATACGACCTGAGAGACGCATTGGAAAGCGATAATGAAGAAGACATTGTCTGCGTCCTGCAAAAAGCCATATCGGAAAAGCCTGAGAAGTTGGGCATTAAACCTGATTATACTTACAAAGACAAAAAAGAAATGTATAAAATCGGAGGTTGAAATGGATCTTACTCATTTTAACGAGGCTGGGCTTTCTCATATTGTAGATGTCGGGGACAAGCCTGTTACGAAGCGCGCAGCCACGGCACAAGCAGTTATCAATATGAAGCCGGAAACACTGGAAAAAATACTTCAAGGAGGCATATTGAAGGGTAATGTGTTGGCTGTTGCTCAGGTCGGCGGTATTATGGGAGCCAAACAAACCTCGGGCATCATTCCTATGTGCCATAACATAAGCCTGTCCGGAGTAGATATTGAATATGAAACAGATAAAACAAACTCCCGTATAAGAGTCATTTGCACAGCCAAATGTAACGGACAGACCGGTGTGGAAATGGAAGCTTTAACGGGAGCTGCTGTTTGCGCTCTTACTATCTACGATATGTGTAAAGCCATAGACAGGTTTATGGTAATAGACAATATTACTTTGTTAGAAAAAAAGGGGGGTAAAAGCGGTCATATCAAAGCCTTACCGCCTGACTCACATAACCCCGTTCCGCCAGCATAAGCATCACATCGCAGCCTACTCTGATCTTTTTTTCCTGCAGAATAGTACGCACAGTATCCATGGCAATAAGAGGACGGTTGTTTTCTTCGCTTAAATGCCCAAGATAAACATATTTCGTACGTGAAGACATTATTTCCGCCAGCATAAGCCCGGCATTTACGTTTGAGAGATGTCCCCTTTTACCCATTACCCGGTCTTTCAATTTCTGTGGGTAACGTCCCCTTTGGAGCATTTCCATGTCATGGTTACTTTCAAGCAGAATAACATGAGAGTCTGCTATACTTTCTTTTATTTCGTCTGTTGGCTCGCCTATATCAGTGGCTACGGATATTTTATAATCCTCCACAAATATTTTATAGCCTACAGGGTCCGCCGCGTCGTGGGGAATACTGAAAGGTACAAGCTCAATATCCTTAATACGACAGGCTTGTCCATGGCACACTGTCTTTTTGTTTTCCGGCTTTATTTTGCCTATCATATTATGCCGCTCTATACGCTGCCAGGTCTTTTCCGTAGCGTACAGCGGTATATTGTGCCTGCGGGATAGTATACCGGCTCCCTGTATGTGGTCATTGTGCTCATGTGTAATGAAAATAGCGTCCAGCTTACAAGCCGGTGAAGCCAGGCTTTCCAGTCCCTTTTCAATACGTATTCCACTTAAACCCGCGTCTATTAAGACGCGGGTTTCTTTTGAACCTATATATACGCTGTTGCCATTAGAGCCGCTGGCAACAGGACAAAAAACTACGCTCATATCCCCTACCCCACTAAGCTAATCCGGCTGATTGATTCTCTCGATTTTCGCACCCAAAGCCCTAAGCTTTTTTTCCATATTTTCATATCCGCGGTCAATATACTTAGTATTCCCTATTATGGTAGTTCCATTGGCTATAAGGCCCGCTATCACAAGCGCGGCCCCGGCTCTAAGATCCGTTGCGCATACCTCGGCTCCCGTAAGCTGTTCAACGCCTTCAACGACTGCAACTCTGCCTTCAACTGTTATATTGCAACCCAGTCTTTTCAACTCATTGATGTATTGGAATCGGTTTTCCCAAACTGTCTCCGTAATAATACTGGTGCCTTGAGATACGCTTAAAAGCGCAGCCATTTGAGGCTGCAAATCGGTAGGAAACCCGGGATAAGCAAGAGTTTTAAGCGTTACGCCAGACGGCCTGCTATTCCCTATTACCCGCACACTGTCACAGCCTTCGACAATTTTACAATTCATTTCCAGCAGCTTAGCGGAAATAGAATCCAGATGCTTGGGGATAATATTCCTTATAGTGATGTCGCCACCGGTAGCGGCAGCAGCTATCATATATGTTCCCGCTTCTATTTGATCCGGGATTATCATATATTCGCCGCCGTGAAGCTCCTCAACACCGGTTATCCTTATAACATCAGTACCAGCGCCTTTAATTTTTGCCCCAAGCATGTTAAGGAAGTTTGCAGTATCTACAACATGGGGCTCCTTAGCCGCGTTTTCAATATTAGTTCTACCTTTGGCGAATATGGCCGCCAACATAATGTTGATGGTAGAACCTACGCTTACCTGATCCAGATATATATTGGCGCCTATTAATTCGTCCGCGTAAGCCTTTACCATTCCCTGCTCAATATGAACCTTGGCTCCCAAGGCTTCAAAGCCTTTGATATGCAAATCAATTGGGCGGGTACCAAAATTACAGCCTCCTGGCAAGGCTACCTCGGCTTTTTTAAATCTACCTAACAAGGCTCCCAATAGGTAATAGGAAGCCCGAATTTTTTTAACTGAGTTATAAGTTGCCCGATAATCATTTATTTTGGTAGCGTCGATTTCCAGCGTATGACAATCGCGAAAGCGACACTTGGCACCGATCTTGCTTATCGCGTCTATCAAGCTTGTTACATCTTCTATACATGGAAGGTTTTCGATTACACAAATTCCGTTAGCGGCTATAGCAGCCGGCATTACGGCGACTGCGGCATTTTTCGCGCCGCTTATATCAACCGGACCCTCCAATCTGTTTTGACCGGTTATTTTAAAATACTCCATTTATACACCTCTAATAGAATCTAAAATTGTTGAATATTACAATTATGTTTCACTGCATTATAACATCTATCGAAAGAAGATAAAAGTACTTTTGCCGGACAAACGCGATAACCACGCAATGTGTGAGCAGGCGCTGCGCCAATATAATTCGTGGCCAATAAGCTAATTTACATCTTCCGACAAATTTCAGCACCAAAAAGTGATATAATGTCTAATAAAAAAACAGATTAAGCCATTATTTGAAGGATGTATAATATCTAAACGAAAAGGAGACGTACTATGAAATCAGAACTGTTTAAGTTAAGCCAAGAATTACTTGTGGTAAGAGAAAAAATGGAAAATAATCGTAAAAAACTTAATGAGCTGGCCAGTAAAGACTTGCCTTTAACGCATCCGTTTATATTGGAAGCAAGCAGGAAATTTGACGAGCTTCATAATTATTATATTACAAAGGAAAGAGAATATCTTGCAATTTCTTCAAATATCATATAACATTTCTTCGAGTGTTTGATAGAACAAAAAAACGTTCATGGCGCGCTTTCAGCGCCGTGAACGTAATAATGTAATACAGGAGAACCATATGCACATAAAAGCAAAAGCTAAAATCAATTTAGCTTTAGATGTCGTAGGCAAAAGAGACGACGGCTATCATGAGCTTCGCATGATAATGCAGGAAATTGAGCTTTATGATCTGCTTAACATAAGGAGAATCCGGCGTCCGATTATCCAGCTTCGAAGTAATCAGCCCTGGCTTCCGGTAGACGAGCGTAACCTGGTCTGCCGGGCCGTCAAGACGGTAATGGAAAAATATTCCTTGCCAGGAGGTGTTCAGATATATTTACATAAGGTCATCCCGGTAGGCGCCGGTCTGGCAGGCGGCAGCAGTGATTGCGCCGCCGCCTTAAAGGCTATGAATAAGCTGTTCAATCTTTCTCTTTCATCCCGGGAGCTTTTGGAGATTGGCGCTTCCCTTGGCTCAGACGTCCCATTTTGTTTAGTCGGAGGCACAGCTTTAGCTGAAGGCCGCGGCGAGCTTTTGACGAAGCTGCCGCCCCACCCTTCAGTTTATGTTTTATTAGCTAAGCCTGCTTTCTCGGTATCCACAGCATCGGTTTTTAAAGGCTTCGATATGAATATGGTAAGTGAAAGACCGGATATAGATGGTATGATACGAGCCTTAGAAGAAAAAAACCTTAAAGGCATAACTGACAGGCTTTATAATGCACTAGAGCAGGTAACGGAAAGAAAGCGGCCCATTATAAGCGATATAAAAGAGATAATGCTTAAAAACGGCGCGTTAGGTGTGCTTATGACCGGAAGCGGCCCTACTGTTTACGGCTACTTTACCGATAGAAAAATCGCCTCGCAAACATTAAATCAACTGAAAAAATCATTTCCGAAAATTAGAGATATTTTTTTGACACGAATAACAGGAGTTGACACCTTTGAAGGAAAGAACACTGAAAACCCTTGAATACCATAAAATAATTGAGCAGCTGGCCGGCAAGGCTATTTCTTCTATGGGAAAGGATATTGCCGGATCCCTTAAGCCAAGCACCGATTTGGATGAAATTAGGCTAATGCAACAGGAAACGTCCGAAGCCGCGGGGTTTATAGTAAGAAAGGGTTCGCTTCCACTGGGCGGAATAACTGATATCCGTCATTCCCTGCAGCGGGTGGAAACCGGAGGCGCGTTAAATATTGAGGAGCTATTGCAAATTGGTGATTTTTGCTACGTCTGCCGTAAGGTTATTACTTATTCAACAGACAACAGAAAAACAGAGTCCTTCCCTATTCTGGATTCATTGTTCGACTCTGTTTTACCCTTTGGCGCCTTGGAAAAAGAGATCAACCGCTGCATAATAAACAATCAGGAATTATCCGACGATGCCAGTCCGAAGCTCTATGAAATACGCCGGAGCATAAAAACTTCAAACGACAGGATACGTGAACAACTGAACAGCATTATACATTCTCAGGCTTATAAAAATATGCTTCAGGATAATATTATAACTATTAGAAGCGGTCGTTACTGTGTTCCTATTAAGCTGGAGTACCGGCAATCATTTCCCGGCATGGTTCACGATCAAAGCTCTACCGGAGCCACAGTTTTTATGGAGCCTATGGCGGTAGTGCAGCTTAATAATAAAATAAAGACTCTGCATACCGATGAAGAAAATGAAATCGAGAAGATTTTGCGGGAGCTTTCTTATTTGGTGGCGGAGCAAGCTCATTTACTTGCCGCTAACCTTGATATTCTTATCAAGCTTGATTTTATTTTTGCCAAAGGGGAGCTTTCGCTGGAAATGAAGGCCAGCAAACCTAACTTTAACCTCGACGGCTATATAAATATAAAAAAAGGCCGTCATCCTTTGCTGGATCAAGCCAAAGTAGTACCTATTGATATTTACCTTGGCAAGAGCTTTAGCATTCTCCTTATTACCGGCCCCAATACCGGCGGAAAAACAGTCGCTCTTAAAACTCTGGGCCTTTTAGCGCTCATGGGGCAGGCAGGGCTTCATATACCGGCCTTCGATAATTCGGACTTGGCGTTATACACGGAGATATTTGCTGACATAGGAGACGAACAAAGCATAGAGCAAAGCCTAAGCACTTTTTCCGCCCATATGAGCAATATTGTTAAAATACTTGAAGAAGCTTCCTTATGCCAGGGTAATTCATTAGTGCTTTTGGACGAGCTGGGGGCCGGCACCGACCCTACCGAAGGAGCTGCCTTAGCTATGTCAATATTACAGTTCTTATACCAAAACAAGATACACACGGCGGTCACCACACATTACAGCGAGCTTAAGGTTTACGCGCTTTCCACTGAAGGCGTAGAAAATGCCTCTTGTGAGTTTGATGTAGAGACCTTACGGCCTACCTACCGTCTTCTAATCGGAGTCCCCGGAAAGAGCAACGCTTTTGCTATTTCAAAAAAACTGGGGCTCCCCGATGATATTATAAACAACGCAAAGGAATTTTTAAGTCATGAGGATCAGCGGTTTGAAGACGTCATAACCGACTTAGAAATTAATAAAAAATCCGTGGAAATTGAAAAAGAACGGGCAAGCCGCTATCGGCAGGAAGCCGCGGCGTTAAAAACCGAGCTTGAAAAGCAAAGAGAAAAGCTTAACAAGCAGCGGGATAAAATATTATTGACAGCTAAAGAAGAAGCCCTGAAAATAACTCGGGAGGCCAAGGATCAAGCCGACATAATAATAAAAGAAATGCAAAAGCAAATGAAAGAAGGAGGCTCTCAACGAGAGCTGGAGGAATCCCGCCGGAAGGTCGGCGACATGGTGTCCAAAATAGATGAAGAGCTGGACGGATTGGCAAAAAAAGACCGTCCTCCCAAAAAAGTACCCAAAAACCTGAAAAAAGGCGACGGTGTATTTGTCCACTCTATGCACATGACAGGAGTTGTATCGGAGCTTCCGGACCGGGACGGTTACGTGACTATACAGGCCGGCATTATGAAGCTTAAGGTAAAGCTTGAAGATTTGTCCTTAAATGAAAAAGAAGAGCAAATCAAGGTCAATGCTCAAAATTATTCCGCAAGGGTTAAAAGTGTTAAAAGCCAATCAATCACGCCTGAGGTAGACCTGCGCGGCCAGATGGTAGAGGAAGGCCTGGAAAAAACAGACAAATATCTAGACGACGCCTATCTCGCAGGGCTTAAGCAGGTGACCATCATCCATGGAAAAGGAACGGGGGCTTTGCGCTCCGCCGTTCAAAACCATTTGAAGGGGCATCCCCATGTTAAAAGCCACAGGCCGGGAAGTTATGGCGAAGGAGACCTCGGCGTAACAATAGTTGAACTAAATTAGGAGGAAGTTACAATGAAGCTGGCAGTAGGATGTGACCATACCGGTATTGATTTAAAAAAACGTATATTTGAGCATCTTGAAAAAAGAGGCATCAGTTATCAGGATTTCGGCACTACCCTTGAAGAAAGAGCGGACTACCCTTTAATTGGCGAGGCTGTAGCCGAAGCGGTAGTAAGAGGCGAATATGACGGTGGGGTACTTATTTGCGGCACCGGCATAGGCATTTCTATCTCCGCCAACAAGGTGCCGGGCATTCGTGCCGTTGTTTGCAGCGAACCTTACAGCGCGCTTTTGGCAAAGCAGCATAATAACTGCAATATTTTAGCAATGGGCGCAAGAGTGGTAGGACAGGAATTAGCGGTGATGATACTTGACGCCTGGCTGGACGGAAAGCACGAAGGAGGCCGCCACCAAATGCGTGTTGATTTGATTTCGGAAATAGAGAGAAAATACTCTAATGGCGGAAGGAGAGATTAATGAAGCTTCAGCAGCTTTTAAGCTATGTCCGGCGGTGCGTTGACGACTATCATATGATAGATGCCGGTGATAAGCTGGCTGTAGGGCTATCCGGAGGCAAGGACAGTCTGGCGCTTTTAACGGCCCTTAAATCCATGCAGCGCTTTTATCCAAGGCCATATGAGCTTGCAGCCATTACCGTATCTCTGGGCTTTGACGGTTTTGAAACATCAAACCTTGAAAAATTCTGTGATAAGCTTGAAGTGCCGCTTTATGTGGTTAAGACCGATATAGGGGCAATTGTTTTTGATGAAAGAAAAGAGCGGAATCCTTGTTCTCTATGCTCCAAAATGCGTAAAGGCGCGCTTAATAGCGAGGCCAACCGTATTGGCGCAAATAAGGTTGCTCTGGGACACAATAAAGACGATGTTCTGGAAACTTTTTTCATGTCATTGTTCTATGAAGGGCGGATTCATACGTTTTCTCCTGTCAGCTATCTTAGCCGGACTAATCTTTACGCCATACGCCCATTAATATATGTACCTGAAAAAGACATTATTTCTTTTGCAAAGCATAACAGTTTGCCTGTAACAAAAAACCCTTGTCCCGTTGACGGTTACACCAAGCGTGAAGATATAAAAGGCTTTGTCCGGGAACAAAGCTCAAAATACGACTATTTTACGGAAAAGGTATTCGGCGCGATAGCACGCTCAGACATCTGGAGCCGCGTTGGAAGCGATAGTTTGCCCCATTGATAAGGGAGGGCTGCACTTGTCGGATTATCATGAAGAATTAAAAATAAATAGTACGTTAAAACTCAGAAACCTGTTGAAGGGCCAACCGGAATTTTTGCAGGAATTTTTTCGCGGTATCAGAGATACCACAAGCGCCCGCACCCGAATAGGTTACGCTTATGATTTAAAATTGTTTTTTAACTTTTTAATGGAGAATAAACAAGACTTTAAAGACAAGCTTCTTAACGGGCTCACATTAGATGATCTTGTCATGGTCACACCGGATGATATAGAAATATATATGGAATATGTTTCTTACTATGAGAAAAATCATAAGCGCACTACATTAAAACGGACAAATGAAGAAAGCGGCAAATCACGTAAGCTAGCTTCTATCAGAACATTGTTTACATATTTTTACAAAAAAAGAAAAGTCCCGTCAAACCCTGCGGCTCTTGTAGATTTTCCAAAGACTCATGACAAGGTTATCACCCGCTTGGAGATAAATGAGGTTGTTAAGCTTCTGGATGAGGCGGAATATGGCGAACATCTGACGGAAACACAAAAAAAATATCATCAAATCACGTGCAAGAGGGATTTAGCTATAATCAGCGTCCTTTTGGGAACAGGAATACGGCTTTCCGAATGCGTAGGAATAAATCTGGATCATATTGATTTTGAAACAGGCGGTATTAAGATCACACGAAAAGGCGGAAACGAAGTGATCGTATATTTCGGCGAAGAAGTCGAGGAAGCCTTGAATGATTATCTTAAAGAGCGAAAGCAAATAGAGCCGCTTACGGGCCATGAAGACGCGTTATTCCTTTCAATGCAGCGACGGAGGATCACAGACAGGTCTATTCAGCTTCTGGTCAAAAAATATGCTAAACCGGCGGCAAGCTTGAAAACAATCTCACCTCATAAGCTGAGAAGTACATATGGTACGAACCTTTACCGTGAAACCGGCGACATATATTTGGTAGCCGACGCTTTAGGCCACTCCGACGTAAATACTACCCGTAAGCATTACGCGGAGATTGGAGAAGACCAGCGCAGAAAGGCCGCTAAGCATATAAAATTAAGGAAAGAATAGTCAAGACGCAAAAGACAAGGCAATGCTGAGATATGCTTGTCTTATTTTTTTGCTTAAATATACATGCATTTGAATTACCATAACTTGCATTAGCTTTCACGGGATGGCTTCCGTTATACTTGTGCCAGACATTAAAACGGCTGAGCCGTTTTCATAAATTTTACACCACAGTACAGCGAAAGGGATGAATGAGCATGAAGTCATTAAATAAAAAAGACAAGAAAAATATATTCGGAGCCATTACTTTAGGGCTAATATTTGTAATTTTCATCGCAGCCATTACTTGGAAGGGAGAAAACCAAAGCATAACGACCTCCTATCAGGCTTTTAATGAGTATGTTGAAGCAGGGCGGGTGGAAAGCGTTACGCTTCAAAACAGCTCCACCTTCCGTTACCGCCTTAAAGGAGAAGAAGCGACTTACATAACCGATGACCCAAGGAATCCGGCTTTAAAGGAAACTTTGCTGCTGTCAGGTATCCAGGTAACCGAGAGCGGCCAAAGCCTGTCTTATGTGCAAACAGGATTGAGCTTGGCGGTGTTTGCCGGAGTTTTTTATTATGGGTTCAAAGCTTTATCAAAGCAAACCGGCCGCGCTTCAATGGCGCTTAACCCAGAGGAGGCCGGACCAGATAACAGACTTCTGCTCAATCATGTGGCAGGAAGTGAGGAAGCCAAGGAAAGTGTACAGGATATTATAGATTTTCTTAAAAACCCTGAGGAATATGAGAAATATGGCGCCAGAATGCCTCGTGGAATAATTTTCTACGGGCCGCCGGGAACAGGCAAAACACTAATGGCCAAGGCGATTGCGGGAGAAGCCGGCGTATCGTTTTATGCTGTTAACGGTTCGGACTTTGTCCAGATGTATGTCGGCGTAGGAGCAAGCCGGATTCGCGAATTGTTCAAAAAAGCAAGGGAAGCCGGTAAAGCGGTAATATTTATAGATGAAATCGACGCCTTGGGAAAAAGGCGCGGAAACGCTTCAATGAATGGTAACGACGAACGGGAGCAAACCTTGAACGCCCTTTTATCAGAAATGTCCGGCTTTTCAAGCGGAGACGGTATAGTGATAATTGCGGCCACAAATCGCTTGGATACTCTTGATGAAGCACTGGTAAGGCCCGGGCGTTTTGATAGAAGAATAGAGATCGGCATGCCGGATTTTAACGCCAGAGAGAAAATTCTCCGTCTCCACGGAGCAGGCAAGCCCATGTCCGGTCAGGTAGATTATAAAAAGCTGGCGCGCCAAACTGTATTTTTCAGTGGAGCAATGCTTGAAAATCTATTGAACGAAGCAGCAATTCTGGCAGCAAAGAACAGATTAGAAGAGATAACCCCGGAGGATGTGGAAAAGGCTTATTACCTGGTGGTGGCAGGCAGTGAAAAAAAGGATCGCTCAGGTATCAGGGAAAGAGATAGGCAGGTAACGGCCTACCATGAGGCCGGCCATGGTATCATAGCAAAGCTGGTATCCACTGAGAACAAAGTGTCAAAAATTACGATCATACCCAACACTAACGGGGCAGGAGGCTTCTGCATAAATATTCCGCCGGATAAAATGTACTATACCCGCCTTGACATAGAGAATCAAATAATGGTAAGTCTTGCCGGAAGAGCTGCCGAGGAAATAGTTTTCGGGCAGGACCAGATTACTACAGGGGCCAGCAACGACCTTGAAAGAGCTACCATGCTGGCAAGGGATTACATAGGAAGGTATGGCATGGGCGACAGCCTGGCGAATAGAGAAGTGCTTATGGACAGCTCAGGATTAAATCAGCAATGCGTCCTTCTTTTAGAAAAGCTTTATGAAAAAACAAAAAGTATCATTTGTGAAAAAAGAGAGCTTTTATCAAAGGTGGCTGATGCCCTCCTACAGAAGGAAACTCTACATGAAGACGAGTTTGAGGAAATGACCCGAAGCTTTTCAAACGTGCCTGAAGAGATTGTCGATAACATGGATAATACCAATTAATAAGGCAAATACTATAAGGAGCTTTTTCTGAAGGAGAAGTGATAAAATGCTAAAAACTATATTAATATGTCTTCTGCTTTTAGTATTGCCGCCAGGGTGTGCCTACAATACCAAACCAATTGCGATAGAACACAGAGCAACAGCAAATATCCAAAAAGGCACAACCAAAACCTTTAAAAGGGAGGCCCCATATTATCGTTATAATTTTGTAAATCCGGCTAGGTCCTAGCCGGATTCTTTTTCTTTTTCTTTAGTCCATACATTAATTCATCCGCCATATGCAGATATTCTTGTGCCTCTTTAGATTCCTGCTCAGATATTTCCGTTATGCCGTAGGAAAAGGATAAGGTGAAGGGTATAGTCTGGCCGTCAAGCTCCTTTATTTTAACGAGCTTTTGCAGCATTCTTTCCAAAACCGGCGTTATATTTTCCTTTGTTGCATTGGTAAAGATTATAATAAACTCGTCTCCGCCCATTCGGCTTACAAAATCATTTGAACGTATGGAGCCCTTTATTATTTTTGTAGTAAGCTTAATATACGCATCTCCATAAGCATGTCCGTAATTATCGTTGACTGATTTTAGATTGTCCAAGTCGATATAACACAGACAGATTGGATAGGCAGTGTAATTCTTAAGGGTATCATCGAAATGGGTAAGACCGGCTCTGCGGTTCGGTATTCCTGTCAGTTCATCATAATTGGCAAATTCAGCCAGTTCTTTTTCCTTATTTTTTGTTTCGGTTATGTCAACAGCTATTTGCAGTCTGGCGCCTTTTTCATCCTTCCAAAGAATAGGAAAGGTTTTTATCAGATAATATTTTTTCCTGTTAGGATCGAATATCTCAAAAAAAGGCTGTTGACTATCATTATTATTTGTTTTTAGAATTGCTTTAAACAAAGCATTGTCCTCTTTATGTACCGGAAGCTTTTCATCTTCGGTCAAGCCAAACTCCTTTCTGGCTATGGAATTGGAGTACAAAATATGTGAATCATGAGTTACCACTACTATGTCCGTAATTGTGCTGAGTACTGCTTCCAGCAAATTTTTAGAATTTTCCAGAGCCTGAAGCGCGTTATTCTTTAAATCTATCTCGTCCTTTAACGATGTCTCCCTCTCTTCAAGTGTCTTCACCATATGATTAAAGGCATCGGAAAACGCGCCCATAAAATCAACCGACTGACTGTAATCTCCTTTTGCTACCTGTTGAGTTTGCCATGTCAGATGCAAAAGGCGTCCATGCAGGCCCTTTATATGTCCGGCAAGATAATTACTGCGGCCTGGTGGATCAGCATCCAAATTACCTTGCGCCAGCTTATTGGTAAAGGTATTTAATTCTTTAAGGTTATCAGAAAGCTTTTCAATAAGTTCCATAAGCTCATCCATAAGCTGTCCTTCATCGGTAAAGCTTTGACCGTGAGGTTTGTATCCTGTAGTTAATTTATATAGTCGTTCCCACAGCATTGAAAGGTTTTTCAAGTCATTTTCCACTGTTGCACCTCCAACAGTAATAATTATATTAGTTTATGTTAGTTTATGTCTAAGGCTTGAGAATTCATAATAGAAGTTTCTCCTTGAGCAGTAATACCCTTACATATTATAACCTTAAATAGTTATTTAGCAAATTGTTTTTATTTAGTACCTTTAGAATATTTTCGCAAAAAAATTACCCACTTTTTAATTAAAAGCGGGATATTGGGTAATTCGCTTAAAGAACATATTCATAATAAAATAGTAAAACGCAAACCTTTGTTAAAACTCTGCCCTCGGGTATTCATTACACAATAACCGATAGGGCTGCTCATCTTCTTCTATAGCGGGAAAACGGCCGATTTCTTCATAAAACCTATTATCGGTGTTATCGTCGTTGACCATGGATACTTCACCGATTAATACATCTCCGGTTCCGGGCTTTACGTCAAAGTCATGGTATTGGTGAGGCCAAATAGTGATGCTCTCGCCTGGCCTAAGCTCTACGCCCCCGCCCGCGGGTATGTTATAAGTACGTCCATCAGAATTGACCACTACATCGCTGGTGTCAAAGCCGCCGTCGCCATTGTCGTTATACATGTGAATAATAAGCGTGCCGCCGCCTCTGTTGATGATGTCTTCCGACTTTTTCCAATGGAAATGCATAGGAGAGTGCTGCCCTTCCTTAAGCATTAGCAGCTTTTCCGCATATGTTTTTTTATACTTTGGGTCGTTCAGATTACCATTGCGAAGCGTTATTAAAGCGAAACCGACTTTTTCCCAGTCGCCAAGGCCGTAATCCGTAATATCCCAGCCTAACATGTTGTCTCGTATTTCATCGTATTCATGGCCTTTTACCGGCCAATCTTCAGGAGTCCAATGGCAAAAAGGCGGCAGATTAAACCCGTTTTTTGCCACAAGATTTTCCATATACCGGATAATATTATTTATTTCTGATCTTTGCATCTCAGCCTCCTGGTTTACCTTTATTCCAGAGCGTTAAGCCTTGTTTGAGCCGTCCTGGCGTTATTGGAATTAGGGTATTCTTCTATTACCTTGTTATAATAATTTTTGGCGCTGATTATATCGCTGTTGGCCTCTGCTACCCGTCCTAAATAGTAATACAGGTTACCCATAAAGCTAGCGTCTTCTTCTGCAAATAGAAGGCTTTTTTCAAGATAATTTTTAGCTTCGTCATAATTGCTTGCGTTGTAGCTTTGAATGCCGCTGTTGTAATAGCTTTGAGCTACCTTTGGATAGAGCTCGTCCTTCAACTCCCCATACTGCGCCAGTGTATCGCTGGGCAGGCCGGAAGGATCCATAGCATATATTAAATCCGCCGCTTCCTCCGGGTCAGAGCTGCTTAATGATTGCACCCTTTCTAAATCCTGCAGCTTTTGCTGAAGGGTAAGCTGCGCGTTTAAGGTTTGATTTTCACTGGTCAAGCTCTTAATTTTACTATCCTGCTCTTCTATTGTATTATCCTTTTCTTTAACTTGTTGAAGATAGGTCTGTTCAGCCGCGGTTCTTTGGCTCTTTTCGGCATCCAGAGCCTGTGTAACCGAGTCCATTCTTGATGGCATTACCAAAACATAAAACACGGCAGCCATGCAAATACAACCCACCACAAAGCTAATGATCTCAGCAAATGGGAAATATTCTCCAAAGCTTTTCTTATCCTTAGGGTTTAGATGGCTATAGGAAGGCTGGCTTTCCAATACAACGTTCGGACTCGCCTGTCTTCTGGGCCTTGTGGCGGCAGGAAGCCTGCTGCTGGGGTTCACCTCATTATAATAACGAAGGGCTATCTGATTATTGGCGTCAATAGCCAAAACCCTCTCAATCATTGTTATGGAATTGCTTTTATCTTTTTGGATGAGATAACAAAAAGTTAGAAGATTCATTGCTTCTATGAACTTCGGACTCAGATCTATGGCCTTTTTCAATTGGATGATGGCCATATCGTCGCTTTTTTGAATGACATATTCCAACGCCTGGTTATACATATTTACCGCGTCAGCGTATCTTTCCAGGGTACGAGCGCTTTCCTGCAGCTCGTCTATATAATCCTTGGCCGGATTATTCGTCTTCATGATAGAGGCGCTGATTATCCAATGACGCAATGCTTCGCCAATACGCCCTACCTCGTAATATATAAGCCCCAAAAGGTTTCTGGCTACATAATTGTTTTTATTAAATTCCAAGCTTTTATTCAGGCTTTCGATCGCTCCGCCGATATCCTGATTATTCACCTGCTGCAATCCCTTATTATACAACCGGTTAGAGATGTTTCCTGTGTTGATAAACAATACCGGGTCTATATTGCAATTAGGGCATACTGCTAAATTTCCGATTTCGTAATCGCAATTAGGGCAATTCATAATGAATCTACTCCTTATTCACCATATTTATCTGCCGAGTGATGTACTGTAGTAAATCCATTATATCCCTTATCTCGTCTGACTGAATGGATTGCTCTACATCGTCCAATCCTAATACAGGTTTATATTTAGCTATTTCTTCTTTAAAATCCAACAATTTTATCACCCTTCTTTATATATTTTCTTATGTCAGCTATCAAGTATAAGGAACCTGCGCATACTACAACTCCGTTTTCGTCCGTTAGGCTAACGGCCCGCTTCAAAGCCTGCCGATAATCCTGCTCAAGATATATGGTTTGCTTTGACATGCTTACTAATTCATAAAGCTTATCTGCCGGATAAGCTCTCTTGTTGTTCGGCTGTGTAACTACTACCGCCCGGGCCTGTCTACATAGATACTCCACTATTGTGTCGTGTTCTTTGTCAGCCAAAACTCCAAGAACCATTATCATATCCTTATCCTTGAAGTAATGGTACAACTCATCCTTTAGAGCAGCGGCTCCGTTTTCATTATGCGCGCCATCTAATATAACAAGAGGCTTACAGCCTACGATTTCCAATCTTCCAGGCCAACAGACCTCAAGGAGCCCATTCGTTATTGCGGATGTATTTATGGTAAAGCCCTGTTCCATTAATGCCTCCAAGGTCAAAATGGCCAGGCAGGCATTATTTACTTGATATCCTCCCAGAAGCTTTATTCGGATGCTGTAAACCGCGGAGTTCTCTTCCAAATCAAACCTGGCTGTAAAAGAGGTACCATCCAGATTTCCCCAATGCTCACATACAGTACAACAGCTTTTAAGATAATATAACTTTGATTCTTTAAACAACGCTTGATTTTTTATAACATTATACACTTCATCCGTTTGGAAATACAATACCGTTGGAGAATTTTTCTTGATTATTCCTGACTTTTCCATTGCTATTGTTTCCAAATTATTCCCTAAGTATTCCATATGATCCATACCTATGGCAGTTATTACAGATAAAACCGGTTTACGAATAATGTTGGTCGAATCCAACCTTCCGCCGATTCCTGTTTCTAGGATCAAAAAGTCTACCTTCTCTTCGGAGAAATATAAAAAAGCCATCAATGTCATCAATTCAAAAAAAGAAAACACCTCATCGTCATTGTTAAAAAAAATCCTGGACGATCTTTCCAGGGTCTTAATCATGTAAGTGAATCTTTCATCGGTTATGTTTTTTCCATTAATACGGAAACGTTCGTTATATGTAAGCAGATGAGGAGACGTAAAAAGCCCTACCTTATATCCGGCCCGCTCTAAAACTGAGGATAGCATAGCGCAGACCGAGCCTTTACCGTTAGTTCCCGCCACGTGAATTATATTCAAAGCTTCCTGGGGGCTGTCAAAGCCTTCCAGGAAGCTTAATAAACGCTGATGCCCTTGCTTTTTGCCAGTATCAATAGCTTTTTGTACATATGCCAGAGCTTCCTCGTAGTTCAAGTTATGTCTCTCCCTTGCTATTTGTCGAAGTTTAACGAATCTATCTGCGCCTCCACCTGCTCCAGTAACTGAACGTATTTGCTTTGCTTTTCCCTTTCTTCTTCAACCAAAGCGGCAGGAGCCTTTGCGATAAAGCCCGGATTAGACAACTTGCTCTCCACCCGGTCAACTTCCTTTATAAGCTTATCCCGTTCCTTCATCAGCCGCTGTTTTTCCTTTTCTATGTCCACCAGCTCGGCAAAGGGAAGATACAACACGGCCTCCGGTACTACTACCGATAGGCTGTCAGCCGGAATATCCTCCTTACCATTCTGTATTTCTATGCGGGAAGCATAACCCAGCGTAAACAGGAAGGACTTCCCCTTTTCAAACATCTCACGTACTCGCGGGTTTTCCGATACTATAGTTAAGCCTGTTTTCTTTGAAGGCGGCACGTTCATTTGCGCGCGTAGGTTTCTTATCCCTTTAATGGCGGATTTGATAAGCTCCACTTCTTTTTCTTCTTCCGGGAAATTATATTTTTCTTCATATTCAGGCCATGCGGAAAGCATAATGGTTTCTTCACAATTTTGAATGGAGGTAAATATTTCTTCAGTTATGAATGGAAGGTATGGATGCAGGAGCTTAAGCGCTCGTATAAGCACTTCCTTTAGGGTCCAAAGAGCTGCCTGCCGGGTAATGTCGTCCCGGTTATAAAGTCGTGGCTTTACCATTTCTATATACCAATCGCAAAACTCATCCCAGATAAAATCATAAACCTTTTGCATACCCAGGCCCAAATCAAAGTTTTGAAGATTTTCCGTAGCCTCCGCCGCGACGCGGTTAACTCTTGACAATATCCACTTATCAGTGGACGTAAGCTGCTCAATAGAGGCGGTCGGCTCATCCTCGTCAAAGTTCATGAGTATGAAACGGGTAGCGTTCCAAAGCTTGTTAAGGAAGTTTCTGCCGGATTCCACCTTCTCCCAATAAAACCGGGAATCATTGCCTATGGCGCAGCCAAGCACAAGAGAAAGCCGCAATGCGTCGGCTCCGTATTTATCTATAACTTCTAAGGGGTCTATGCCGTTATCCAGTGACTTGCTCATCTTACGGCCCTGAGAATCCCTAACCAGTCCGTTTATAAAGACGTGTTCAAACGGTTTTTGCTTCATTTGCTCCATTCCGGAAAAGACCATCCGCACTACCCAGAAAAAGATAATATCATAGCTTGTAACCAGAACATCCGTTGGATAAAAGTATTCAAGCTCCTTGGTTTTCTCCGGCCATCCAAGAGTTGAGAAAGGCCACAGCGCCGAGCTGAACCAGGTATCCAGCGTATCCGGGTCTTGAGTTAAGGAATGGCCGCCGCAGTGTTCGCATTTTTCCGGCGCGTCCCGGTCTACATTTATGTGTCCGCAATCTCCGCAGTAATAAGCGGGAATGCGGTGTCCCCACCAAAGCTGCCGGGATATACACCAATCCCTTATGTTTTCAAGCCAATGCTGATATATCTTTCCATAGCGCTCAGGCACAAATTTAAGCTCGCCAGCTGTATATACATTAAGGGCAGGGCGTGACATTTCGTCCATTTGCACAAACCACTGCATTTTCACCATAGGCTCTACTACGTCATTACAACGTTCGTGGACTCCTACGGCGTGAGTAATTTTTTCTTCTTTTACTAAGGCGCCCAGTTCCTTTAGTTCCTCCACTATTAGCTTACGGGCTTCAAAACGGTCATATCCTTTGTATTTACCGGCATTTTCGTTCATCGTTCCGTCATCGTTCAATAAATTTATTTTCGGGAGGTCATGACGAAGCCCTACTTCATAGTCGTTAGGGTCATGGGATGGAGTTATTTTTACTACTCCTGTGCCGAAATCCTTTTCTACATATTCATCGGTGATAATAGGTATTTCCCGGTTTACAATTGGTACTATGGCAGTTTTGCCTACAAGCTGTTGATAACGTTCGTCCTCCGGGTTTACGGCCAAAGCCGTATCAGCCAATATGGTTTCCGGCCTTGTAGTCGCAAACCTTATATATTCTCCTGTTTCCTTTATTTTATATTGCAAATGCCAGAAGGAGCTGTCCATATCCTTATGGTCGACTTCCGCGTCCGATATGGTGGTTTCGCACTTTGGACACCAGTTGATTATTTTTTCTCCGCGATATATCCAGCCCTTTTCGTAAAGGCGTACAAAAACTTCCGTTACGGCCTTTGACAAGCCTTCGTCCAATGTGAAACGTTCCCGCTCCCAATCGCAGGAGCTGCCCAGCTTTTTAAGCTGCTGAAGAATACGTCCGCCGTATTCCTCACGCCATGACCAAGCTCTTTCAAGAAACCCCTCACGGCCCAAGTCTTCCTTTGTTATACCTTCTTCTTTTAATTTGTTAATTATCCTTACTTCTGTGGAAATACTGGCATGATCCGTACCTGGCACCCACAATGCGTTGTATCCCTGCATCCTTTTCCACCGGATAAGAATATCCTGCAAGGTATTGTTAAGGGCATGTCCCATATGAAGCTGTCCTGTAATGTTAGGAGGCGGTATCACGATGGTAAAAGGCTTTTTGCTTTCATCAGGTTCCGCATGGAAATATCTCTTTTCAAGCCAATTACTGTAAATCCTGTCCTCCACACTGGCAGGATTATATGTTTTTTCAAGTTCTTTTTTCATAATGCAATGACCTCCGGAGGTTATGCTGTGGACAATATATACGTTCACAGTCTAGAAATTCTTTTACATTATATTGAAAGGGTTACCCTATGTCAAACTTAATAAACTGCGTGAATGGTATATTTTTCCTAAATTAAGTTAAAACTTATTAAAATAATATATTTACGGGAGAGTTTTGTAATGACTATGCGAAAAAAAATAACTATATATGGAATAGTCTGTCTGTTGACCGGATCTTTGAGTTTATGGACAGGCTACACACTTTCAAAAAATCCACAGGAAGATACTCAGGATTCAACTCTGGCCAACAGGTCTGCCGCTGTTCAGGATGAAACCCAGCCGCCAGTCCAAGCAGAGACTCCTATTGCTGAAGCTGCGGAAAGAATAGTGCCTTCTACGCTGATGGTTTATGAATATGTTTATAAAGACGGCAGCATACAGGAAACAACACAAGATAATTCTCCATATTTCCTGCTGGACAAAACCGAAGAAGAGATTAGCGATATGTTTTCGGATTGGGAGATAGTATCTTTTACATCAGAGAAAGTAGTACTCAGAAAAACTCTGGAAGAAAAGAGTGGTCAATATTATATACTCGGCATTCAGGACGGTTGCATTGCGGTGTTTTACAGCGAACCGGTAAACGGTTCTAAGCTTAAAGAAGTCACCAGCACTCCTGTATCGGCGCTTTCTGCCGAAGAACAAATAAGATTGCGGGAAGGAATTAATGTAGATGGAAAGGAAGAATTAATGCGCCTGCTGGAGGATTACGGAAGCTAGAGCCGACCAATGTATATTTATTGATTCTGCCTCCGTATTCCTGTATACTAAAAAAATTAACATATCAACTAAGGAAGTGAAAATATTTATGAGTGATTTTCGCAAAGGCACTTCGGTAAGAGTAGATACAGGCTCCTACTCCTATACCATACATATCGAAAATAATTTTAACAATCTAGCTGAAGTCTTTAAGGCTGCCGGCTTGACATCCCGGAAAATTTGTGTAATTACAGATTCGCGAATAAAAAATGTTTACCTGAACGAGGTAACGAAACGGCTGGAAAATTTAGGCGAGGTAATTCATTACGCCTTTCCGGAAGGTGAAAAAAATAAAAACTTATCTGTTGTACAGGATATGTACAAATTTTTTGTTGAAAACAATATGGATAGAAAATCTGTAGTCGCGGCTTTGGGTGGCGGCGTTACCGGAGACATTGCGGGCTTTGCCGCGGCAACCTATATGCGAGGGATTAGCTTCGTCCAATTGCCAACAAGCCTGCTGGCCCAGGTAGACAGCAGCGTCGGCGGCAAGGTCGGCGTAGACTTTATGGATAATAAAAATATGGTTGGAGCCTTTTACCAGCCGGAATTTGTTTACATAAACACCAATACTCTTAATACACTGCCTCCCGGTCAATTTGCTTCGGGCATGGGGGAGGTTATAAAGCACGGACTTATACAGGACAAGGAATATCTGGATTATATATGGGACAACAGAGAAAGCGCGCGCGGTCTTGACGAAAATATTATGGCCCAAATAGTTGCAGGTTCCTGCCGTATTAAGGCCAAGGTCGTATCCGCGGATGAAAAAGAACAAGGGCTTCGGGCTATACTAAATTTTGGTCATACCTTTGGACACGCGGTAGAAAGCTTATCCGGTTTCTCCCTGTCTCATGGCGCCAGCGTTGCCATAGGCGTCTCGGCTGCCTTGCATTTATCCGAGACGCGAGGAAGCATCAGCAGGGAAGAAGCCGAAAAATTCCGGGAGCTTCTGGAGTTTTTTGATCTGCCCGTCAGATGTCCCGGGTATGACAGGCAGGCAATTTATGATTTTATGACAAGAGATAAAAAAACTAAAAATAATGAAATAACCTTAATATTGCTAAACAAAATCGGTGAAGCCTCTATCTGCTCCAAAGTACCGCGGCAGGAGATTTTTGAGGGGATTCATTATATCATAGGAGAATAATAATGAGTTTAATAGCAGCATTTTTCGCGTTGCTTCTTATAGCGCTTGATCAGTTATCCAAGGCCTGGGCTTACAGCGCGTTATATGGACTAGGCTCCATCCAAATAATACCCAATGTTCTTAATTTTACATTAGTAAAGAACACCGGAGCCGCTTTCGGACTTTTGCAAGACTATGGCTGGGCGCGATGGTTCTTTTTGATTTTCACCTTAATCGTTATAGGAATAATTATTCTGGCTTACCGAAAGCTTCCAGATACAAAGATATATAATTATGTACGTATTTGCCTGATATTTATAACAGCAGGAGCTATAGGCAATTATATAGACAGGCTGCGGCTTGGTTATGTTGTTGATTTTATTCAGGCGGCATTTATTAATTTCCCAGTATTTAACCTGGCGGATATTTTTGTAGTAGTAGGTACGCTTTGTCTTGGAGTAATTATGATATTTTTTGTCAAACCGGAAGAGGATGTATTAACGAAATGATGGAAAACCTAGTATTTACGGTGGAATACGCCGGGGAAAGACTGGATGTTTTCCTTGCTGGAAAGCTTGAAGGCTATTCCCGCAGCTTTGTTCGGAGGCTTATAGATGAGGGCCTTGTGCTCATTGGAGGAAAAAAAGAAAAATCCGGCTACAAGCTGAGGCCGGGAGAACGGATTGAGGTCAGTATTGAGCCTCCAAAGGAAATAGAAGTTGAGCCGGAAGAAATGCCA
>Ga0153942_1000053_pt1 | contig 36244 bp, 34 predicted proteins | sample TSNJ026MetaG_FD_104731 | JGI IMG/M metagenome (GOLD analysis project Ga0153942, IMG submission 104731) | Attine ant fungus gardens microbial communities from New Jersey, USA - TSNJ026 MetaG | ecosystem: Host-associated > Fungi > Mycelium > Unclassified | place: USA: New Jersey, Brendan T. Byrne... | reverse complement strand
TTGCTACGAGTTCAATTTCTCTCGGAAAATATATAAAGCCGAAAACCTTGATTTTACAAGACTTTCGGCGTTTTTTGTGGCGTCCCCGAGACGATTTGAACGTCCGACCCTTCGCTTAGGAGTTCGATACTCCCTTTGATAGCGAGTATCATGGAGTACTCTGTAATGCACCAAAAACCCTGATAAATCAAGCGAATTGGGAAACAGAAATGATATGCTGTTATCCTATGTACTGTACTGAGTCCATACTGGCCAATTGTTTTTAGTTAGCATTGTTAGCGGGTACAGCAGGCAATATCGGCCGTTCGATTCCATATCAATGCTCAGTGCGAGAGCAAAATATTGGGCTTGTGGAATGGATAAAATAGCATCCAGCACATGAGACTCACACATAAGAACCATCTGTAGTTTAGGAGCAGCCATAACCGGCTGCTCTTTTTATGCAAAAATCTGGAGGGCAACTATGCAATCATGTCTTTTAAAATATCAATGGGTCAAATTACCCAGAAACCGTATACCCACGGGCAAGGGGCTAATGGGTCATTGGATGAAGTTGGCGTCACGCGCTGCATTCCGTAGAGGTAAAGCCTGGTATTGCGGCCATATCAACGACGTGACTGCCGGCACATGGGCTGGTGGCATGGTGGGCCTAAAATCCATACTCGGTATCAAAGACAGAAGTAAAGCCTTGTCCATCTTACAAAGCCTCTTTGATCTTGGGTATCTGCATTACGAACTAAATCCAACTACCAAAAAATTGACCTACTCTATCAAAGACTGGGTTGTCAAATGCTCCGGAGACCCATGTGCTGAAGGAACCGTTTATGCGACTGAAGGTTACGGTTTTCTGTGCGTCCCCCGGAACATCACTGCCTGTCTGGTCGAGCAAAATCATGTATTTGGCGAGCTTGATGCATGGCTGGACTTATGGTGTCATACCACATGGCGCGAAAGATCAAATGCGTTCTCGTTCCTGGCACCATCGATCCAGTTTAACCGGTATTCCTCAGTACTGACTCTGGATTCTCTTGGCCGGCGCTGGAATTGGGAGAAAACGAAAGTCTGGCGTTTCTTCAAAAAGTATGCTGACGATTTCTATCTCTACAAACTGCCGGGTTCTTACGGTTGCCTTATCTTCAACACAGGTTACCCCGGCGCCGATGAACTAAAGGCATCCCTTCCTGCGGATATTGAACGCATACTTGAGGAAATACGCACAAAAGGTACAAATGCGCACAAATATGAGATGACTGACCATCAGTATATCAATCGGATAATCGCATCGTATAGTCCTTCAACAGTCGATATCATGGGACTGGATCAAGAAGAGCCGATTTCAGAAGGCCGTGTTGCACTTTTGGCCCCTATATATATTCGCGCGTATTTTTCTCCAGAGTGTAGTAGTACTAGAGTAGAGTTTGACTGCCAAGGTAGTAGATACCTGAGAATACTGAAAGAACTAGATAACCCACCCACACGAGGGCCAGACAAAAGAGCTGGCCCTTTAGATTTGACAGGAGGCTATAACTGATGAGCAATCAAGATAAAAACCCATATAAACAGCAAGAAAACGATCTATCTATGCAATCCAACGCATTTGTGGAGCTTTTGACCAAACGCGGTTTGCTGGAAGATCAGGATATCGACAATGAGGATATTCGCAAAGCCAGGAAGGCAAAAAAGCGCAATATGTACCACAACACCCTGCAACTACTCCGGCACTATCGGGACATCTGCTGGCTGATGGAGGCATTCCCTGCGGAAGTGGCTGAGGAGCTGGATCGCCCCTTCGTTGACCTGGACGCCTTACTCAATATGGTCGATATGGAACTGGGTATGGAAAACCGGAAACTGGAATCCCGGTTAAGCAGTCTCCAGCGATCCAGACTGTTGGTTGACCGTTTAAACGAAGCCATTACTGTTATTCGCAAGAAACCTGGAGATGGCGAGCGCATGTATGAAGTCATCTATCACACTTATCTTGCACCGGACAAGCTGACGCATCTGGAATTGCTGGAAAAACTGAATTTATCCTCCCGCCAATATTACCGTTACCGTGAGCAGGCCATCAAGCTAATATCACTCCGTCTCTGGTCGGTACCAAACAGCGAGCTGGACGCCTGGCTTGAAGTAATCTCTCTACTGGAAATGCTTTGAATCCGGACGATGAAAATATCTTGCGTAAAAAACGGCGGACAAAAGCGGATGACACGGGTAAGGGAAAATTGTATGATGGTATTGTCCAATACTGGGCATGATGGTGAAGCCGTCTCTTCAGGCACTATACTGGGGGGCGGCTTATTCTATCTCAAAATGTTTAAGGAGGATTGTTCATGATTGAAAAAAACTCAAAGAAGCCACGGTTGCAAGGGCTGCCGACAGCCGGACAACAGCTAATCATACGCAGCAGGAATAAAGTCGTTTATGGATACTGGTCCCTCGTAAGTATTGCCACGGCTTTGATCCTCTCACTGCAGCCGGTACTTGCGGACGATATCTGGTCACGCTTTTCAGCAATTATGAAAGATGTGTACGGCCAGCTTGTCGGCATCAGCACAATTGTGGCAGTGACGGCAGCAGCGGTCGCATTGCTAGTCCGTATGATATCCAGAAATCAGCGTGCGGTTGATGAAGCGACCAGCTGGCTCAAGCGTATCATTGTTACCTGGATCGTTTTGAACACGCTCGGATTCGCAGTTGCATATCTACAGCCACTCATAGTAGGGGGCCAGTACAGCGGATAAGCTGTGTAGTGACAATAGTAAAGTTAATCAGAGAATAAACAGATTAACTGATTGTTTTCATACATAATCTCACCTTCATTTCACTTTTTCGTTATCATATCACATTATTTCACTTCTATTAAGTGGAATGGGTGGAATGGGTGGAATGAAGATTCTTAATGAGCAGGATATCAATATTCATTATTGCTACTGCACATAAACTGCAGACTACAAAATGGCATCTTCACGGGAGCCATTACTTTTTTAGGAGAACATGAATGTATTTAATAATATACTGCCCTTGCGGCAGACAAAAAGGAGGTGAGCGTGATTGCTGGATTGGATATTTGAGGGTATTGCCAACTGGCTGGCCTCAATCGTGACTTCAGTCATGGATGCTATCTCGGGTGTTTTTCTCAATGCCTTGGGTACTGACATGACGGCTATGGAAGAATACTTCCCGTTTGTCACTACCGCGTTTCAGGTACTTCAATACTTCGCCTGGGCGCTGCTGTTCCTGATAACAATATGGCAACTTTTCAGGGTGTTCGGAGGACCCATTTCCGAAGCCGAAAATCCTGTACACCTTATAGCCCGCAGCTCAATCTTTGCTTTTCTAATAGGGTATGCAAAGCCCATCTTTATGCTTTGCCTGGATATTGCCCGGGCACCCTACCTGGCATTGAGTGAGTTAAGCATGGGCGCTGAACAGTTTACGTTTGCCGGTGTTGAAGAGGTTGTCAGTAATGGTATTACCACGCTGGTCTCAGGAATCACGATCGTCGGCCTTATCCTAATGCTGATTTTAATGATTTCACTTGGCTGGAACTATTTCAAATTGTTGCTGGAAGTGGTCGAGAGATATGTTGTTGTAGGCGTTTTGTGCTACACTTCTCCCCTGGCTTTTTCTATGGGGGGCAGTAAAACAACCAATCAGGTATTCAAAAGCTGGTGCCGGATGGTCGGCTCACAGTTATTGTTACTGGTACTCAATGTTTGGTTTATCCGGGCATTTAATACCAGTGTTGGTGCGTTCACGGCAAACGGCGGAGCATTAACCAGCGGACAAGGCAATATATTCCTCTGGCTTTTCTGTGCATTAGCCTTTCTCAAAACGGCTCAGAAGTTCGACAGCTACTTAGCCAGCCTGGGCCTCTCGGTTGCACAAACCGGTTCTAGCATGGGCATGGAAATACTCATGGCAGCCAGAGTGCTTGGCGGTTTTGGGGGCAGTGGTGCACGAAGCGCCGGTAGTGTTTTTCGAGGCGGTTCCGCAGCGGCAGGTACAAGCGCAGCTGGTACAGCAGGATTTGCGGCAGGGTTTGCAAGCAAGTTTAAGCCCAATAGTTTTGTTCGCGATGCAGTAACAGAGGGTGGCTCCAACCTAGGCGCTGGCGGAGGGGTAGGTTTTGTGGGCAGGGCGTTTGGTGGCATCGCTGCCCGTAACGGCGCAACGCTCACAAGTGAATCCATCGCCTCTGTAGCCAACCGGCCGAACACTGTATCCGGCAGTATTGCCAGTGATATCGCCGACCGGTCGTTGTCGAACTTTATGCCGCATTTATCAGGTAATAACCTGAGTGATACCAATATTTCCGGCGGCAGAATCAGCTCCACGGCAATAGGCGCCAACGGCAAGGCCGCAAACCTGGAAATGTACAGCGCTGCGCAATTTGACAAGCCGGCAGCTCCGCACTCGCTCGTGAACGCTGCCGATGGCAGCCAGTGGTACCAGATGGCAAGTGGCGAGGGCGCCGCGTCCTTCTATGGTACTCCTGGGTTTTCTGGTGCAGCTTCTGAAGCAGATCAGATTTCCTCTGCCTTCCCGGGCATACAGGAGGGCACGAGTCTTCGGACCGTGGGTGAAGGTGTTTTGGAGGCAACTCACGAGAGCCAGGGCAGCAGTCTTTGGTACAACAGTGCCCTATATGATGAACCGGATGCACCGCATGGGTATATCAACGGCTCCAATGGTGTCGGCTGGTACACGATGGATCCGCATGCAGCGCCGCCACAATTTGAGTCCGGCGAAGCTGCGGCAGAATACAACCGGGCGCAATTCGAGCAGTACATGCCCGGCTATGACCAACCGGTATCGCAGATTGATTCCAGCAGGTCTTCTGACGGCGTACTTGAAGTCCGACACGATGACGGTTCCGGTACCCGTTTTTATGACGCGACGATGTATGAACCCCCGCACGGCGACTACACGGTCTATGAAGACCGTGACGGCAGCCAGTGGATTTCTGTTCCCGGCACAGCGGCAGTTGACCGTACTCCTATTTATGAGAATGGAAATCCGGTCTACAATGGTGCCAACCTGCGTACGCAGAACGTAGCGACTATCCACTACCGACAGGAATCCAATCAATACGGCGATCCTTCCAGGCGTGACCTTACAGATTCCCCTCAGCCGCCTAGAAAGAAATAAGGCAAAAAAGGTGTGTGATACATGACAGAATTATCCCAGCAAAGCCTTAACCCATATGCAGGGCGCAGCCGGTCTTTCTCAGACTGCGCTTTTTTTATTGGAGGTGAAAAATACAGATGGCAGAGCCTAACAAGCAATATACAGGTGATGGCCAGGATAATCCGGGTCAAGCTGTACAAAAAGGCGCTGAAGCAATCAAGCAGGCTTCACAAGCGGCAGGTGTTGAAGCCACAAGCAACGCCGCTACGGCGGCGGTATCAGCAGCGGCAGAGGGAGGACAGGCGGCGGCTGGTATCGCTGCGGGCACAGCTGCCGCCGGACCATGGGGTGCTATCCTCTCTGCGGCATGGGCTATGCGGCATACATTATTCAAAATCCTGGTGTGTATATGCCTGCTGCTCCTCTTTTTGATAACAGCAGTCATTTCATTGCCGTCCATTATAGCCAACAACGTATTCCGGACCGACCTGGATTCATTTGATCCTAATGCACCGACTGAACTGAATGAGCTTGCCGATATGATGAGCGAGGTTGTCACCGGCTGTATCCAGTCCGGCCAGGACACGGCTCTGGCCGAGGTCGAAAGAATCATTGAGGACAAGGGCTATGATTACGAGCTTTCGATGGAAGCGCTTATCAACTATTCTCTCACGCCGGATTATGATGTCTGCTATGTTTTGGCCGCTTATTCGGCGAGTATGAACCAGAAAGGCACTACGGCTGCGGATCTGAAACGTAAGCTTGAAGCGGTTACTGACCGGATGTTTTCTGTTACTTATACAGAAAAAACCGAGGAGCGCACTGTACCGGTTACTTACGCTACATATAAAGCTACAACCATCACGGCTGTAACGAGCAAAACTCAGACCGGTACCATCAATGGCGTGCCGCAGTACAGGTACACGACCGCAAGCAGGATCTACTATGTGCCGGATGGTGAGAAGACCTCCGATACCGCTGTATCTGAAACCGTCTATGTTGCTGTGTCGGTGGAAATGCCGGTTTATTCTGGTGGTGCCATCACCGGAACAAAAACGGGAACCTACTATACACCGGAAAGCACTACAACTTACGAACCAGAGACGGAAACCATCACCTATGGTGCGTTTGTCATACATCCGTTTGACAGCTCCGTCATTCATGAGGCATTTGGCATTGACCCTAATGCAACATATGATCAATTTGGCGTCACCTATGATGAAGCAATTAACACCATGACCTATGCAATGAAAATGACGCTGTATGGTACTGCGAACGGCGGTGTTCCTCAGATCACGGATTCTGAGCTGCTGGCAATCCTCAATAATCTGGATTGCAGCAATCAGCGTAAGGAACTTATCCGTGTCGGCCTTTCCTTGGTCGGCCGTGTCCCCTATTTCTGGGGCGGCAAAGCGACTGCCGGTTGGAACGAGGACTGGGGCAAGCCGAGACTGGTGACCGCCCCGGGATCCAGTTCCAGCGGAACGATAAGACCCTATGGCCTGGATTGCTCAGGTTTTGTGGATTGGTGCTATAAGACAGCAGGTCTTGGCGCATTGCCTGCCAGCACCTATAACCAATGGGCCCAGTCAACGGCTATCTCGGCCGACGAACTGTTGCCGGGAGACTTGGGTTTTATGGCAGAACCCGGCAGCGTTCCCATCAACCATGTACTGATGTATGTTGGCAGAGATTCCAGCGGAAATATGCTCTGGGTACATTGCGCCAGCAGTACAGGCGTGGTGCTTAATTCGCCGAACTATGTCAAGTTCTACCGCCGCATGACCGGCTATGACCTGGAGAACGATGATGTGGTCATCGGTGGCGGCACGAATGTTCCGGGCAGCCTTGGCGAACCTCTGGAGGTTTTACAGGTCAATGTTACGCATTATTGCGCTTGTTCTAAGTGCTGCGGTCAATGGGATGACGGAATTACCGCCAGCGGTAAGACGGCTGCTCCCGGCATGGTCGCCATGTCCTCACAGTGGCCGTTTGGCACATTGATTGAGATCAACGGCACCGTATACACCGTAGAGGACCGTGGCGGCAGCAACATTGAGAACGATAGAACCCGGGTAGATATCTTTGTTTATGATCATCAAGAGGCCCTGCGTCTTGGTAGGTTTTGGACAGAAGCAAAAATCTATCGAATAGGACGGTGAGAGTATGAACGAAAGAGAGTATCCAAACATTTACGCCATCCCTGCAAACTATACAGACAGTGGCAAACTCATGGGCGGTCTGCTGGAAATGAGAAATACCATCGAGGCCATCATCCTGATAGTCCTTGTTGGCTATCCTGAGTTGGTCTGGCTGCCTGTAGGCACTACCGCGAAAGTCGTCATCATGACCGTCACACTGATGCCACTGGCAGTATTTTCCCTAATGGGGATCGGCGGCGACTCTCTGCTGCAATTTGTCGGGCACATGCTGCGTTTTGGGACACGGCGCAGGAAATTGCATTATAGGAGGATAGGATATCGATATGACCCAGCAATCATCAAAAGCGGTGGCGGCAAAAAGCCGAAAAACCGCAGCAAAGCCGCCAAAACAGGCAAAAAGGGTCAAGCCAAGAAAAAAGCCGGCAAAGATCGAAAGGCTTGAGTTCGTACAGCCCTTTATCCCGATCAAAGACATTCGTGGCGGCATAATAGAAACCACGGACGGGCGGTTTATCAAAATTATTGAAGTGGAACCCATTAACTTTATGCTCAGATCCGCAGAAGAGCAGTATGAAATTATCGCCAACTATGCCAGTTGGCTAAAGATCAGCCCTGCGAAGATGCAGTTTAAGTCTATCACCCGCAAAGCGGATTCCGATAAGCATATCAACATGGTCAAAGATGAACTGAAGGACGAACCCAATGAACAATGCAGGGAGCTGGGCAAAGAATATATCAACCTTATCCGCGAGGTCGGGAACCGAGAGGCGCTAACCAGGCGGTTTTTCCTGATTTTTGAATTCGAACCCATGCCCGGAAGGCGGCAGATATCGAACGATTACGCCGATGTCTACAGTATGATCCAGTCCGCTGTACAAACCGCAAAGACCTATTTTGCCCAGTGCGGCAACAGCATCGTGATACCCAAAGATGAAGATGAGTTCACGGTTGAGGTGTTGTATATGTTCTTTAACCGAAAAAGCTGTGTGGATGAGCCTTTTAAGAGCCGGGTTGACCGTGTTGTCCTGGATACTATGATAGCGAAGGGCAAGACCATAGGCGTTGACCCTGTCCCCAATATCAGGACGACTAACTTCATTGCGCCGCGCGGCGTTGATTTTACCCACCGCAACTACATTTTTATGGACGGCACATACTATACTTTTTTATATATCCGAAAGAATGGGTTCCCCACGACTGTCCGTGGCGGCTGGATGAGTTCTCTCATAAATGCCGGGGAAGGTATTGACGTGGACGTCTTTTTGAAGCGTGAGATACGGGGCCGCACTTTGGATAAGGTCTCCCAGCGCATTCGGCTCAACAAGACCAAGTTAAAATCCATACAGGACACGAGCACCGATTACGAAGAGCTTACCAACTCTATTCAGAGCGGTTATTACATCAAGGATGGTATTGCTAACCGCAACGAGGATTTGTTTTATATGTCCGTGTTCATCACGGTATCGGCATCTACTTATGATGAGCTGTACTGGCGTAAGCATCAGATGACCGATCTGCTCAAGTCGATGGATATGTACATCAACGAATGCGCGTTCCAGCAGGAATCGGCACTAAACACAGTGATGCCTTTTTGCCAAATCGATAAAAACCTGGACAAAAAAACCCGGCGCAACGTACTGACTTCCGGTGCCGCCAGCACCTATATGTTTACCTCCTTTGAGATGTCCGACGACAACGGAGTGCTTTTAGGCATCAACCGTCACAACAATTCACTCTGTGTACTGGATTTATTCGATACGACCAAATACAAAAATGCCAACATGGCCATCGTCGGTACGACAGGAGCGGGCAAAAGCTTCACGTTCCAAACGCTGGCGCTGCGTATGCGGATGCGTGGGATCCAATGTTTTATACTGGCGCCGCTAAAAGGCCACGAGTTTCGCCGGGCGTGCCAGTCTATAGGCGGAGCCTTTATACGCATATCCCCAGGCAGCAAGGATTGCATTAATGTCATGGAAATCCGGCCTACTATCTCACCGGAGATGGATCTGATTGACGAGGTGGATTATAACACCACCGATTCGCTGCTGGCAAGAAAGATCCAGCAGCTGACCACCTTCTTTTACCTGCTGATTCCCGATTTGAATAATACCGAGGAGCAGATGTTAGATGAAGCATTTGTCAAGACCTATAAGGATTTTGGCATTACACACGATAACGATTCCCTCTATGCTGACGCCGAGAAAACCATATTTAAGAAAATGCCCATCCTCGGCGACCTGCACAAAATTCTGGAGGACAATGAGCTGACCAAGCGGCTGGCTATCATCATCAGCCGTTTTGTGACAGGGAGTGCCCAGAGCTTTAATTCCCAGACAAACGTCGATCTGGATAACAAATACGTGGTACTTGACCTATCTGAACTCAAAGGCAAGCTGCTGCCTGTCGGTATGTTCATCGGCCTCGACTACGTCTGGGACAAAGTCAAAATGGACCGTACGCAGCGAAAGGCCATTTTCATAGACGAACTTTGGCAGCTTATCAGCGGGAATGTCGGTGCTGCTTCTAATAACCGTATGGCTGCCGAGTTCTGTCTGGAGATCTACAAAATAATAAGAGGCTACGGTGGCGGGGCTATCTGCTCGACCCAAGACCTGTCTGATTTCTTTGCACTCGATGACGGGAAATACGGGCGGTCGATCCTCAATGCCTGCAAGACGAAGCTGGTATTAAACATGGAAGCCGATGAAGCGGAATATGTCCGGGACACACTGAAGCTTACCAAAACTGAGATCCGCAGCATCACCCAGTTTGAACGCGGTCAGGGGCTCATCACCAGCAATACCAATAAGGTGCCTATCAATATCAAGGCATCCAAAAAGGAACAGGAACTTATTACTACCGACCGGGCAGAACTGGAAAAGCTGCTGCGTGACAAACAAAGAGAAAAACTGGTGTAAAATATGATAATACTGGTGTAAATCATTAATACCGCGGAAAGGCGCGGCAGGACGTTTTACAAGAACAGCGGCTTTTTCCCCAACAGAAAATCTTCTAAACCAAGATTCGCGCTGCCAACAATGAGGGAGAGCGCTTCAGGGTAAAGCTTTTTGAAAACAAGGCTTCCTCCGACATTTTTCACTCTGCCGCTTTTCACCTCTATGGCCGTCAGTTGACTTCCTTTTTTGATGACGAAATCCACCTCATTGCCGCGCTCCCGCCACCAGTACACTTCAAACCCTTCGTCATTGCCTCTGGCAAGTAAATATGCACCTACCGCGCTTTCGACAAGCCGGCCACGGTCTGTCGCGTTGTCAAGCAAACGCCGCCTGTTCGCGCCGTCTGCGTATGTCATCAGCGATGTGTCGTACACCATGAACCTTGGGGAGCTTTTGCGGGTGCGGATTTGGTTACCAGAATAATTCTGCAAGCCCGTAAGCATACTTGCCTTGCCGAGGAGTTCAAGGTAATGTGCCAAAGTTACCGTGTTTCCCGCGTCTTGAAGTTGTCCAAGCATTTTTGTAAAGGACAATTCCTGTGCACTGTACCCGGAACCGAGCATAAAGAGCGATCGCAGCAGCGCGGGTTTTCGGACTTCTTCCATCAGAAGGATATCCTGTGAAATAGTCGGTTCGACAATGGACGTTCCCATATAGCGCGCCCAACGGTTTTCATCCTTGATAAGCGCCGCACCGCCTGGATATCCGCCGAAAAACAAAAAGTCGTCAAGGCTGTATCCGAACGCCTCTTTGCATTCAGTGTAATTCCAATGCGGGGAGTAGAGGATTTCAAACCGACCCATCAGAGATTCCGCAAGTCCCTTTTGCAGCAGGAGAGAAGACGAACCGGTGAGAACCACTTTCAGCGGAATGCGCAATCTGTTGTCCTCATCCCAAAGAAGCTTAACGATAGACGACCATTTGCCGACCTTTTGAATTTCGTCGATAATAAGAATAGCTTCGCCGGATTTTGCAAGCGCACGGGCTTGCTCCCACTCATTTCGGAGCCATTCCGTCGAAACAAGGTTCGGATCATCCGCGCTGACAAAATGTTTTGGCATATCCAATTCTTCGAGAGTTTGCAGTACAGCGGTCGTCTTACCTGTTTGCCTTGGACCAACCACAATTTGAATAAAGCGGCGCGGTTCATTCAGTCTGTCCGCAAGCTGCGCAACTAATTTTCTTTTAAACATGGCAAAGCCTCCTGACAATTTACTCACTACGATTTACTAATTACTCATTATACGGATATTTTAACAATTGTCAAGGGGAGACGGGACTTCTATAGTTTATAGCAGTTTTTTCACAAATGCAGCATTTAGTTTACAGCAGTTTTTTCACAGCACAGTGACCGGCAAGCCCATCAAGGAGTATAAACTTGTGCGCATACACAGTAAAAAACGCATTATGCCCCGAATACGTTTGAGAGGAGGAACATCTATTGCTGCTTACAGAGGAGAGGTTCGTTATAAAGTGGCTCTCACAATACCACGCTTTACCTTTTAATCAGGTCATTAGAATGCTATATGAAAAGCCCCCGCAGGTGGCTGAGAAGATTATTAAAAATCTGAAGCGCGAGCATTATATTTGCGATTTGCCTGGCGGGTATCTTGCCCTTGACCCATTGGCTGAAGCCGACCACCGGATGATTGCGGCAGTTTGGGTACTGCTGCAATTTGACCAGGTGGATCCGCTGGCGCATTATCCGGCCACATATCCGGCACAGATTTACTTTCTAAAAGAGGAAACAGGCTATGAGATTGTTGTGTTGCAGGATGGCGAACAGCACTTGACCCATCTGCTGCAGGCAGATGAGCATATGAAATACATTATCGTATTGCCGGACATCGCATTGGCGCAAGGGCTGGCCCTACCGGCTGTACCTATACTATTTGCCGTGCCCAGGATATTAGACATCCATGATGAGCCTGAAATCACATTCTACTCACAGGAAGGGGTTACGCTATGACGCCATTTATCAAGCAACTGGACCGGGCAGAGCGGCAACTGACCAAGGTCGGCACGGCATTGGAACTGGTCCGGTTGAATGTTTCTGCCGATAACTTAGACGAAGCCTATCAAAGTGCTTTTGAGCTGGCTTACGAAGCAGAGCGTTTTACGCTTATGGCGAGACTGCTTCCGGTATATACCGGCCGGCCGGACGCCAGAGCCAATATGGAATCGGTCACACTGAACAGCATCCCGATCTCAATTGGTTTTACGGCGCAGGGTTGGCTTGGTCTTCACATACCGGCATTACTGCCCGGCAAGGAAAAAGGCAACTCTGATTTTATTCGGCTATCCCTCTACCTGGCATTTAGGGAATTCTTCCGGAACCGGCAACGCCCGTGGTACCACGATACGGTTCTCATCTTTCGCCACCGCTACGGGCGGAACCGTCCGGAGCGCCAGGCGCGGGACCATGACAACATAGAGGTCAACACCGTGGCAGATATAATTGCCTTATTCACACTAGCTGACGACTCCGCTTACCTGTGCGACCACTTCTACTGCTCTGCCGCCGGGGAGCGGGACGAGACCGAGGTTTATATCGTGCCCCGGCGCGAATTCATGAAGTGGTGGCTAGAAAGCAACGCCATTGCAGGCGCAAAATTTAACCTGTTTTGAAGCAAAAAAACGCATGTCAAAACCACCAGTTTCAGCGGCCTGTTTTTGACATGTGCTGCATTTGGCATAAAGCGCAGCTTTATACGGCTTTACAGTCTCTCACCGCCCCCCATTTGAGACAAAGGGAGCAGTCCACATGTCGTAATCCGCACACTCTAAGGAGGGTTTGAATGCTTTCAATACGACCACTCAATTATGCGCACTCTATATTGCTGCTTCTCTCTATGGCTGGTGAGATTCCGACAACTACGCTGCCAATGCTGGGTAATGTCCGGGCTGTCAAGGCTATCCTGCGTAAGATGGAGACACCGCAGCGGATACTGCTTGGCGGTGAGGTCTTCTCAGAACGCTTACGGTTGATTCAGGTCAGCGGCAAGGGCGACTTGAAAACTATACGCCTCACACGCAAAGCGCTCCCGATCCTTCCGTGCATCCATCCCGATGCCCTGGAGTTTTATCTGGGTACCTTTTATAACCACAAGTTTCCTGGTACTCGTTCTCACATCTGGCGACACCATCGGGTAGCTGAAGCGCTGGCCATGTTCATGGCGGCAGATATCGAGATCCGGCAGTATGTACTGCCAAAACTACAGCGGACCAACATTAAACAAGTGGTCTCCGTGGTACCCAGTTTCTATACTTCGCGCAGCATCAAGGCCCTGGATGCTCTGGACTTAAACAAAACGATCTTCACCCGGGTTGTAGGCGCTCTCTTCACAGGGGACTCCGTCTACGCCGTTTATAATACCCGCGATGCCGTAATGCGTTGGAGTGGGCTCGGCGAGTTCAAGACGCTGCACCATTTAACGTTAATTGCGCGCATGAACGCCGGTGTAACGGATATTGACTCTGCAATATTATTCGGCCGGGATCCGGATATAGCACTTGCGACTTTATTGGACTCCGATAAGACCCGGCGAAAAGAGATGCGGTTCGACAGTATCTATCACCATATCCATTACATTCCCATGACTGACTCCGGCAAGACCATTATCAAGCTCTTGACCAGGCTCGATTGGCGTGAAGCCCTGCTCTCAGCGGTCTTCCCGGAGGAGATGCGGATCCGTGGCCATACGTTTATGGAACTGGACGCGATCTCGGATGGTACTCACATCCTCTGTCATCTGGATAGTGATCTGGCGAGACTAATCCGATTCAGGGAAGCCGCTGCCACACGACCGGATTTGCGGTTCGAGGTGATTGCTTTCCCCTGGCAGGCAGATTTTCTGCGCGCATACCTGGAACCGGAAATAAGCATAAAAATCCTGGATGAGAGCGCTCTGGCTAATGCTATAGAAATCTGATCTTTCTCTATTAAAAGCAGTGTATTTATATTTTTCTTGGCGTATAGGTTGATTGCTTTCAACAGAAATTTTAGTATTGATTTTTCTGCGATAATTGTGTATACTATAAGTGGGAAAGTAAGAAAGTCGGAAATTCCCACTATATCGAAAAGGAGATGATATTATGTTAGCTGAATTACGCGCAAAATCGCAGATCACTATACCGAAAGAATTCGTTGATAAACTGGGGCTTGAGGAAGGCGACAAATTAGAAGTTTTTGAGAAGGATGGAACGATTTGCATCATGCCGGTTGTCGTATACCCGAAAAAGTATCTTGATGAGTTAAAGGACGAAATTGAGGAAGCAAAAGCCAAAATTGCCTCTGGAGAACAGCCTGTTTTTGATAATGTGGATGCTTTGTTCAAAAAACTGGAGGATAACTAATGGCTTATCAGTTTACTTTTACACAGCGGTTTCAAAAGCATTATAAAGCACTTACTGCGCAGGAAAAAAAGCAGCTTATGAGGAAATTGGAACTACTGGCTGAAAATCCTATGCATCCATCTCTGCGCACAAAGCGCATACAAGGTACTGATGACCTATATGAGTGCAGCGTAAATATGAGTATACGCATTGTTTGGTACTATGAAGAAGATAAAATGATTATTCTCGTTGACGTCGGGCATCATGACATCTTGAAACAATTTTAACCAGTAAAAAACAACAGACAAAATAGCGTTTGCCAGGCAGCGGACGCTATTTTGTCTGTTATTCTAAAGAAGGCAATGGAAGATGAACCACCGACATAAAAACGTGGGCATAGCCATTGCTGTGGTAAGAGCAGTGTATTTCATTACGAATTTGAAATTGCTTCGACCGACTAAGTAACCGACCAAGTGACCGACTAAGTCAAAAAACTGCTTGTTGCTTTTGTAATGACGATCCCAGATAAGCCAAAGAGCAACCGGCGCAAATACTGAAACTGAATTTTCCAGTACTAATCTGGTAAGAGGAACTTTTATGCCGTTCCTCTTTTTTTATATTTAATTATAAGGAGGTGATGGAAATAGACCCAAGACGCAGGAAAATAGGTATCATCATTGCCGTGGTACTGGGTTTGCTCGCATTCATTTATTTGAGCGGGCTCGTTGGCCAGTTGCTTTCAGGATATAACATCTGGATGGCTGAAGATGGTATCTCGGGAAACGCTCAGATGCCGGCCATTAATGTTCACCCACTCTACTGTACCAGATACACCTTTAGCGCAGAAGGTCTTCGTGGCGTCGGGCTTTTGCTCATTGTTGCGGGTGGCTCTGTACTGGTATACCTCATGTACAACAGGTTTGGAAAAGGTCAATTCGACGACCGCAATTTCAAGCGCAGCAACCGCGGAACATACGGTACCGCAGGCTGGATGACCGAAAAAGAACTCAAAGAGGTACTGGAAATTACCACTCCGCAGAGAGCAACCGAGATTATACTTGGCGAAAAGGATGGCAAACTCATTTGCTTACCCAACAAGACCCATCTCAATAAGCACATCGCCGTCTACGGAGCCAGCGGTACCATGAAAAGCAGAGCCGTTGTCTTTAACTATCTCTTCCAAGCGATTCGCCGTGGCGAGAGTGTGATTCTGACCGATCCCAAGAGTGAGCTCTACACGGAGACCTCAGCACTCTTTAGGAAAAACGGGTACAGCGTACGGGTCTTTAACCTGGTAAACCCAGCACATTCAGACAGCTGGAACTGTATGGCCGACTTGCAGGGCGATACCCTGCTGGCGCAAGTGCTCACAGATGTTGTCATCGATAACACTGTAGATGAAGATGACAAGGGCGACCACTTTTGGGACGCTGGCGAAGGCAATCTGCTCAAGGCTCTGGTACTGTATATCGACCAGGATGTCAGTCGAAAAGCTGAGCAAAAGCATCTGCCGGCCGTGTACCAGTTACTGACCCAATACAGCGAACGGCAGCTGATGGCCCTGTTTGATAAGTTACCCATAACCCATCCGGCAAAGGCTCCGTTTAACTTATTTAAGAATGCCAGTGACTCGGTGCGAGCCGGAATCATCTCCGGACTGGGTACCAGGCTTCAGGTGCTGCAAAACGAGGCAATCAAACGCATCACTTCCGGTACCGGTATTGACCTGACACTACCGGGCAAACAAAAATGCATCTACTATATTATATTGAGCGACCAAGACGGAGCTATGGATTTCCTTAGCTCTTTATTCTTTTCTTTTTTGTTCATGCGGCTGGTCCGGTATGCCGACAGCCGCCCGAAACGGCGCTGCGACATCCCTGTCAATATCGTACTGGAAGAGCTAAACACCATGGGCGCCAACCCGATCCACGATCTGCCGAAAAAACTCAGTTCCGTGAGGTCACGCAACATTCAGGTTTGCATCGTGGTTCAAAATATAGCCCAGCTCAAAAACCGTTACCCCCATGACCGCTGGGCTGAGATCCTTGGTAACACGGACACACAGCTCATGCTCGGGTGTACCGACGAGCTGACAGCGGACTTTATTTCGACCCGCACAGGCGATATTACAGTCGAAGTCAATTCAGCCATGATGACACGGCGTACCATTGCGATAGCGCAGGTGATACCGGAATACAGACACATGGAAGGCCAGGGGCGCCGGCGTCTCATGACGCCTGATGAGGTACTCAGATTACCGGGCGACGAAATGCTGATTATCATCCGCGGCCACAACGTCCTCAAGGCGCGTAAGTTCGATTACACCAGGCACCCATTATTCGGACAGCTGGAGCCGGCCTCTATCTATGACTACTATGGTACTGGTTTGACAAATGAGAATTTAGTGTACCTGGATGATATCTCTGAACCACCTCAAACCCAGTACCACCAAGAGGGAGTACCGCATTCGGAGAAGACCGTTGCGATTCCTCTAAGCCGTAAATCCAAGGTGCCCTCTGCGCTGTATGGTAAAACCAAACCGCCCAATGACTTTTAATTTTATAAGGAGGACCATTACTATGCCTAAAAAGAAAGCTGAAACAACCGAGCTCATGGCTGTAGACAATACTGAGCTGGAGCAGTCCCCGCCCGAAGAAAAGACTGAGAGGATCCTGGACCTAGGTCTTGACACTGCCCCAGACCCGGTACCACAGGAAACCAAAAAACCGGCGGAAGGCGCCATGCGCAGCAATGACGTAGACCCGGTACCACAGGATGATCCGGGGGAAAGTCTGAATTTGTCGAATAATGTCGGCTTTCCCCAAAAGCAGGACACCTCAGAGCCGGTTCCACAGAAAGGTCGAAAATCAACATCCCTGGGCACGAGATCTGCTAATTCCGGAGATTTAGACGTAGTATCACCGCAAGGCGATCCGGTATCTGGTAATACCGCGGCAATTGCTGCAGAGTCCCAGAATTCCAACAGCGCAGACCCGGTACCGCAAAATGAAGACTTTCGAGAAGACTTATCCGCCCAGGCTTCAGCGGACAAAGACGAATCCAAAACTATCCCCGGCCCGGTACCACAGAAAAAGAAAGGGACGCTCCCCGAAGATTCAAATCCCCAAACCCAGTCCCGTACAACCCGCAGCAGTCCAGCCGGCCGAAGGCATGCCCAGGAGAATATTCTTGGCTTTGATGCTGAGCGTACTGTTGAAACCCAGGCCGATAAACATGCCAGTGATGTACTCGACCTGGTCGAATCCCTCAAGGCAGGCAAAATACTGTCCGGCTATATCCAGGGCGTGGAACGTTCGGTGGACAATCCGCTTATAAGCTATGCGGTGGTCTATCACGGAGATATCAAGGTCATCATCCCTGCCGGGGAGTTTATCGAGCTGCCGCAGGATCTGCGTGGCCGCCGTCCGGAAGAGATTCACCACTACCTTATCACCAAACGGCTGGGGGCTGAAGTGGATTACATTGTACAAGGCATCGACCATGAGACCGGTCTTGCAGCTGCCAGTCGGCTGAAAGCCATGGCCTCAAGGTGCAGGGAGATGTATTTTGGTGTGGATCGTGACGGCAACTACCTGATCTATGAGGGCGTCTGTGCCGAAGCCCGGGTCGTATCCGTCATTCAGGCAGGCCTGTTTGCCGATGTACTTGGTATAGAAACTTATATTCCCTTAAGAGAGCTGTCGTACCAGCGCTGGGTAGACGCGCAGTATCATTTCGTGGCCGGTGAACGCATTTTGGTCCGCATCTTATCTGTTGACCGAAGCGACCGGGACAACATCCAAATTACGGCTTCTGTCAAGCAGGCTGCGGCAAACCCATATGAAGCTGCACTGAAGAAATATACGGTTGGCAACCGCTATGTCGGTACTGTCAGTATGGTCGATCAGAACGGGGTTTTTGTCGCGCTGGATGGCGGAATCGACTGTCTGTGCCCGCATCCTAAACGCGGCCGGCCGCCCAGAGGCTCCCGTGTGACAGTACGGATACTGGGGATCAATGATGAAGCAGGTCGGATTTGGGGGGCTATTACACATATGACAACTTCAACCTAAAGGAGACCAAATATTATATGAGAGACTATTATTTGACAACTCAGGAACGGCAGGCTAGAAATAAGATCGCAGCCGACACCCGGGCGATGATATCCCGGGTACTGTCTATTGAAGACCAGGATGAGTCATCGCTGATGATGATATATGAGGATTACTACTTACAGGTCAGTTTTTCAGGGGTACATCCCCTGATTGTCATCTACCTGGCTAAGACCTTTGAGTCGGATATCACACCAAAACGGCTGCGGGCGCTCAATGACCTGAATCTCAAAAGTGTGCTAGGTGGCCACGCACTCAATCAAAACCTTGGGTGCTATTCATATAGAGCTACAAATTGGCTGGATAATCCTCTGAGCGAGAAGCGTTTTTTTGAAATCCTGGGGCGCTGTATCGACGAAGCGCAGCGCGGCTACAGAGCAATCTCCTGTGCCGCGTAATAAAACGACTGGAGGTTTATAATGAGCAAAAAAATCCTGATACTTTTGATAAGCGCTATGATGCTTGTACTGGTTCTTAGTCCGGCAACGGTATCAGCTGAGCCGGCCGAAGAACCGGTCCAGGCGGAGCAAACGACTCCGGTACCACAGACAGACCCATCTTCGAATTCGGCGCCGGCTTCGCCGCCTGGATCATCAGAGCCTGATAAGCTGGTGGTCAAACTCGGTAAGGAATGGGCTGGTGCAGAATTTACCCTGGAACTGGATTATGGCAAGTATCCAGGGACCATCGTTGTGGATGAAAACGGCGTATTATCCTGTGAACTGGGTGGCAGCAAAACCTATACCTTCAGCTGCCTGACCACAGCAATAAAGGTAACCCCTGCTACCGAAACCGATGACGCTGCTGAGAATGATCCGCCGGCAACAAACGATGCAGTACCAGAAACGGATGATGCAACAGTACCAGAGGATACTGGCAGAATCCCCACGATGCATCTGGTTCTCTTCATCGGCGGCATGGTGCTGAGTGTGAGTATCCTGGTTGGAATGCGCATTGCGCGCAACCGCCGTTATACACGTGAAGCGGATGACGATGATGACAAGTAACGCTATGGTACGTACTAGCTAAATGAAAAAGGAAATATTATTTCCTAATTTCTTTATATTCTCAAAAATAGGAAATATAAAGGTTGACAGCAGGAGTTTTCCATGCTATGATGAGGGTGTAAAAGCTGTACCCAGGCTTTCTGAAGCGGTTTATTCCGCCATTACGCACCTGATGCATTGTGTATTACGCAACGTCCCGGAAAGGGGCTAGGGTGTGGATTCAGTTACGGTTCGCCAAGCGAAACGCGAACCTCACGGTACAGTTTTTGTATTGAGCTGACAATGGCGAAAAGGCTGATGCTTTAGAAGGTATCGGCTTTTTTGTATTCCAAAAAGTAATGGGAGGTGAAAGTTTGAAAAAGACGAAAAAGAAGGACGGTCTGGTACCGGACCACTGCCCTAAGTGCGGCGCAACTATTGTGCTGCGCAGCGCAGAAGGAATCTATAAAGAGAATAAAAACAACACTATGCTGTATATCTGCAGCAATTATCCGCACTGCGACATGTATGTACGTACCCACCCCGGGACCACGAAACCTGTTGGCACCTTAGCGGATGCCCGGCTGCGAAAACTGCGGAGGGAGGCGCATTTTTACTTCAACCAATTATACGAGTCCGGTGCCATGACCGACGACGATGCCTATACTCTGCTCATGAATATTGTTCAGGCTCCACGGTCCAAGGCACACATTGGGTATCTGGGTGAGTACTACTGTCAGCAGGTTATCGAACGAAGCCAGGGGATCCTGCGCAATCATGGATTTACCCCGCGCCACCCTGCACGGCGGCAGCCACACAATGGAGGTCGGTCCGCATGAAATTGAGTACTAAAGCCCAGCAGCTTGTAGAGAACAACCTGGGTCTGGTATACAAGGTGCTTGACGATTGTGGAATCGGCGTCGCCACAGGCATTTATGCGCGTGAGGATCTGTTCCAGATCGGCAGCATTGGTCTTTGCAAAGCGGCAGCGGGATACCAGCCGGGCAAGGCAGCCTTCGCTACGTATGCCTATGTGTGTATCCGCAATGAAATCTATGACGCGCTTAAGTACTCCACACTCAGAGCCGAGAGCCATACAGAGCTGCGGGCAGAAATGATTCCGGATAGCTGTGACGCTGCCGCATCCGCATCCCAGTACCAGTCGCTGCGGGAACTTTTGGAAAATGAGTCCAAGCAGCGTACAGGAACCACAGCGCGTGGGATCAGGGCACTGCTTTTACACCATGACGGCTATTCTTACCGGGAGATCGGCAATTTATATAAGGTACCGGAAAATCATGTCCGTGCCTGGGTAGCAAAGGCCCGTACCTGCCTGAAGCTATTGGTCAAGGATTTCATATGAAACGCAGAAAAAAAAGCTGGATTGTACCAGCTGTCTGCTTTCTTATAACGGTCGTAGCCTTCCGGGTATTCTTCCTCCTAGGATATGTTCCCTCGTCTTCTATGGAACCGGCAATAGCCGAAAACAGCTATATTCTCGGTCTTCGACATACGGGCGGACTGGCCGTCGGCGATATCATTATATTTCAAAGAGGCGCTGATATCCTCGTCAAACGCATTGCCGCATGCCCCGGAGATTCTATTTACTTTTGTGATGATGAGGTGTATCTGCTTGATCCATCTGATGAATGGGCTAAAAAACGGACCGTGCCGGCCAGATGCTACTATGTGCTGGGTGACAACACCCTAAATTCCTATGACTCCCGGTTCTGGCATGACAATCCCTTTGTCAAACAAGAGGATATCCTGGCCAGGGTGCTCTTTCATTGATTATGTGGCGGTTGAGAATGCCAGCCATTTGACACCCAGCTGGTGGTAATAGAACCGGGTGCCGGTCTCATTGACAACAAAACGGTCCTTGGGCAGGTACCAGCCTTTTAGTTCCGTACATAGCTGCCGGTCAGGTGAAATGGGTTCCACGAAAACCGCTTCCGCGGTCATGATACCATCGATCGTCAGGGGCTCACCACGGCCCATGCATGACACTGAAAACGCAGGCGGGATAGTACTGAGCGGGTGTTGTATATCATCAAAAGCCAGGCTGGCGCCGTCAACGAACACGAGCTCTTTTTTAATCGAATCTACGAGCGCAGCACTGTACTGGTACTCAGGGGCGTCGATATAGACCGCACAGCCGTGCATCAGAATCAATTGCGATTTGGTAACCGGGTCGGAGGCCTTGCGCTGGATATCCTGTTCTGTGGCGACGCCCATCAGATATGCGACCGGCAGCCCCAGAAGCTCGCTCATGAGAACATGCTTTTCATAAGGTATCTGGACTTCGCCGGCTTCCCAGGTACGCAGCGCCCTGAGCGTAATGCCGACCATTTCGGCAAACTCCGCACGCTTGATACCACGCATTTCTCTGGCGTTTAGCACATTATTGGGTATTTTCATCCGGCACCTCCTCTCACAAAGCTATTATACCATGCAAATTTGGTATCTCAAGCAATATTTGTAAGAAGAGGCGAAACGCCCACAACGATCAGTCTGGAGGTGATAAACAAATGTAATTTTATATTATTTCCTTCAAAAACGAGAACTTTTGCTATTCCAAATTGACTTAATATTATAGGATCTCCATTGTCAGCAAAAGCCATCATGTACAGGAGGAGAAAATATGTTCAGAAAATTAATGGTTATATTATTACCTCTCATGCTCTGCATGTGTTTGATAACAGGCTGCGCGAATGACGCATCAGGCTCGGACACGTCCGCTGCCACTAATTTATCGGAAAGTGATTCACTCAGTCCGGAGACCTCTCTAAAAGAGAGTTCATCGCCGGACACGAGCACCGCATCGGATACAGCAGAGCCGGAACAGCCGCAAACTGTCACACCCAGTACCAGTACCACTTCTGAAACCAAAACCAATACCGGCCGCAGCACAGCTGGCGGGAACGGCAATACCGGATCCAGCAATGGCGGAGGGTCGAACAACAATAGCAGCTCTTCGAGCAATGACAGAGGGGCGGGCAACAATAGCAGCTCTTCGAGCAATGACGGAGGGTCGGGCAGCAATAGCAGCTCTTCGAGCAATAACAGCACCTCATCCACCTCGAAGTCCAATCCGGTTTCGACGCCCAGCCCCGAGCCGGCCTCTGAACCAGAGAGACAAAAAGGTAGCTACGAATACCCCTTCACCGACACCGATGCGGCAACAATTTGTGCCGAGACCATTGCTTACGGCGAGAGTCTGGGTATGATCCGTGATACCAGCTGCGGCAGCTCTACCGGTACCATTGTAGCCAATGAGGGGATACAGGGCAACACACTGAAAAGTCAATTGCGCCAGACCGTTGCTATGTACAAGGATTATGTGTATTTCAATGTCACGTATTCTGTAAATAACGGCAAAATCACCTTCACCGTACAATATTAAGGGGGACAGGATGAGGAAAACGGTTTTAGTTATTCTTTTGGTACTGGGTCTGCTGCTAAGCGCCTGCAGCAGCGACCCCGGCCCGGACCTGTCGGCTTATAAACCGCCATTCGACATTGAGGTAATCCGGGCGGATATGATTGGGTGGGCCATGGAACTGGGTGATGAGGATACCCCTTCCCCAGAGCTGGATGAGACGCTCACGACCTGGAATGCCAGTTATGAGAAGTCTGTGCCCGCCTCAGAGTCGCTGCAGGGCCAGGATCTGTATGACGCCTTGAAGAACATGGTACTCTATCATTCCCCTGACCGGATGACAGAAACCCGGGGAGGACCCATCGAACGCTTTAACATATTTGTGATTGAAAACAACGGTACTTACAATATCTATTTTCTCTATTAACACAAGCTGAATACTGTTCCCTAACCCTCTGTACACCTGTGCAGGGGGTTTTTCTATATATAAAAAAATAAGGAAGGACTATTTTCAATGAGCAAAAAAAATAATAGCAAAAGACCATTGGCCATTCTTCTTTGCATCCTATGCCTGTTTGGCTGTCTACCGGTAACAGCATTTGCGGATCCGGGAGAAGGCCAACAAGCAACGTCCCAATACGGCAGCGAGATCATCGGCTCTGATGGGAACACTTATAACTCGGTCATCGGTTATATCACCATGACGTACCACGACGACGGCACCACCTCCTATGCAACCCACAACGGCGGCAGAGCATACCGGTACTTTCAACTCATACACAGCGACAACTCTGTTGAGAATGCTTACTGTATCGAAGGTGGTGTCTCCTTTGATGCAGACAATAGCTATACATCCGTAAACCAGAACAACAATTACTACTTCCAGCAGCTGCCGCCTGTCGCCCGCAATGGTATCATCCTTACGGCCCTGTACGGAATGCAGCCTGGTAAAACCTCGCCTGTTTCCGATACCAATACGGCGGATTATCAGATGGCGACCCAGGTTATCATCTGGGAGTATCAGCAGCTGCTGCGTACCAGTCCCACCACACTGGTTGATAACGGTCCCATTGATTCGCATCAGTTTTATAAGATTATTCAGGGCCGTCCTGCGGAACAATGCTATAACTGGATTCTGCAGCAGATTGCAGGGCATGCGACCATCCCCAGTTTTACCGGGCGTAATCTGAGTACCACGCCGACGCACACCTTAAAGTACAACCCGGCGACAAAGCTTTATAGCCTGACATTGACTGATACCAATAACTTAGGGGTTGACTTCGAGGAGCTGGAATCGTTTCCCGAGCTGACGGTCTCCCGCAGCGGTAACACCTACACCCTGACCAGTACTAAAATGATTGAGACGGCTGTGGCATGTAAGTTCCGCAAGGATATCCCGATTATGGGCGCGCAGCTTATCTGGGGATACCCGGGCAAACAGACAATGATGACCGGTTCTGAGGATCCTGTCATTTTCTATATGTTAATTAACACCGAGACCTATGGCATCGGGCGGATCATCAAATCCAGTGAGGACGGCAAGGTTGACGGGGTAACCTTTACCATTACCGGAACCGACGTCAATAAAACGGTGACCACCGGCGCCAATGGCCAGGTGGATGTCGAGCTGATGCCCGGCACCTACACCGTAACCGAGCAGCCGATCGACCGCTACGTGACGCCAGCGTCTCAGACCATTACAATCGAAAGCGGCCAAACCTCTCCCGTCTATTTCTCGAATATTTTAAAGAAGTTCAGGGCAGGGGTAACTAAGCGCGATTCCGAAACCGGGTACAGCCAAGGCGATGCGTCCCTGGCCGGGGCCGTTTACGGTATCTACAAAAACGGCGTTCTGGTTAACACGTATACTACTGACTCCAATGGTGGGTTCACGACTGCTGAGTATGCCTGTGATACCGACTGGACCATCAAGGAAATATCACCTTCCGAAGGCTATCTTTTAGACACCGCCATCCATAAAGTGGGCGCTGCTCCCGGTCTGTTCACGGTTGCACACAACCTGGTCTCAAACGATGTGACCGAGGATGTTATCAAGGGCAGGATCTGGCTGATTAAGCACACCGACGAGGGTGAAACCGGTATCGAAACGCCGGAATCCGGCGCTGAGTTTGAGATCTATCTGGCTTCTGCGGGCAGCTATGCAGACGCACGCAACGCTGAGAAAGACTATCTCATTACCGATGCAGACGGCATCTGCCAAAGCAAGGAACTGCCCTATGGCCGCTATGTGGTCCATCAGACCGTTGGCTGGGAAGGCAAGGAGAAGATCGACGATTTCGTTGTCTATATTAAGGAAGACGGCGAAATCTACAGATTCATCTTGAACAATGCGCCTTATAGGGCGTTGGTCGAGATCGTGAAAAAGGACATCGAGACCGGCCGGATCATCCCGTATGAAGGGATTGCGTTCCAGGTGCGCGACCTTACTACCGGTGAGCTGATTGTACAGCACATCAATTACCCGGCCCCGGTCGATATCGACACCTACTACACTTCCACTGAAGGCCGGCTCATGATGCCCGAGAAGCTGCCCTGGACCGAAAACGGCTATGAGCTGATTGAAGTGGCCACTGCCTACGGCTATGTATTGGATTCTGATCCTGTATGGTTCAACGTGGATCCGGAGAACGGCAATGCGGTCGTGGTGGTAGAAAAGCATAATATTGCCCAAAAGGGACGGATCGTGATTACTAAAACCGGGGAGGTATTCAGCTCGGTGCAGGAAAATGACGGGTACTACCAGCCGGTATACGAAGTCAAAGGGCTTCCGGGTGCCGTTTATGCCGTCTATGCGGAAGAGGATATTATAACCGGTGACGGCACAGTACGCGCCAACAAGGGCGACCTGGTCTGCCGTGTGGAGACCGGCTCTGATGGGATCGGCACTTCGGACTTACTCTATTTAGGCCAATACCGTATCGCCGAGGAGACGGCGCCGTACGGCATGATTATCAGTAAGGAAATCCAAACCGTAGAACTGACTTATGCCGGCCAGGAAATCGAGGTTACCCAGACCGAATCCAGTTTCTATAACGAACGTCAGCGCATCCGCATAGATCTTTTAAAAATGCTGGAGCGGGATGAGAAGTTCGGTATCGGTAATAACGATGAATACCAGAAAGTCTCCTTTGGCCTCTACGCCGCAGAAGATATCACAGCAGCCGATGGCAGCCGCATCCCGGCTGACGGCCTGATTGAGACGGTCAGCCTCACCGAAGAGTTGACAGCGGTGTTTGCCGCCGATCTGCCCGTAGACACCAAATACTATGTGCAGGAACGCAGCACCGACAGCTGCTATATCCTGAGCGACGCCAGGTATCCAGTGGACTTTACTTATCAGGGCCAGGACGCCGGGGTTTATAAGATTTCCCTCGGTACTGAAAAACCAATTGAAAATAAACTCATCCGCGGCAGTATCGAAGGACTAAAAACCGGCGAAAAAGCTGATCCGCTGGAAGGTGCCGTGTTTGGTCTGTTCTGTCCGGATACCACTGAGTTTACCGAGGAAAACGCGCTCATAACAGCGGTCAGTGACAGTGACGGGTATTTTAAGTTCGAGGATATCCCTTGCGGTCATTGGATTGTGCGGGAGCTCTCAGCGCCGAAAGCCCATGTACACAGCGATGACCTGCATCACGTCTACATCACGGCGGATGGTGAACGGATTAAAATAACGGCCGAAAACCGCCTGATTCGCGGGACGGTGCAGCTGACCAAGGTAGATGCTGCCTACCCGGATAACAAGCTCACAGGGGCCGTTTTCGAGGTTTACGAGGATACCAACGGCAGCAAGGTACTGGATAAGGATGATGTGCTTATCGGTGAGATGACCGAAATTTCCGAAGGTGTCTACACCATGGAAAACCTGGTATATAACGGCTATCTGCTGAAAGAGAAGCAGGCCCCGGAGGGCTTCGAGCTTGACGAAGGCGAATACTATTTTGAAATTCGGGAAGACGGTGAAACCCTCATCGTAGAAAATCAGGCCGGTGTTGGCTTTATCAACAAAGCCCAAAAGGGTGTTTTGAAGATTATCAAAACTTCCAGTGACGGCCAGATCGAAGGGTTCTCCTTCCGCATTGAAGGTACTGCTGCTGGCGGGATCTCGTATTCAGAGGTCTTTAAGACCGATGCCAACGGCATAATCGAGGCCGAGCTGCGTGTTGGTGAGTACACCGTAAGTGAGGTAGCGGATAATATGTCCAAGCGTTATGTGCTGCCTAGTGACCAAGTGGTGGAGATTTTTGCCGGTGAGACGCTGGAGGTTAGCTTCTACAACGTCATCAAGGATACCCCCAAAACCGGTGACGACCGGAACCTGACGCTCTGGATCGTGCTGCTTGCGCTGTCGCTTGTCGGCGGCGGGGTAACCTTCTGGGTTAATCGCCAGAGGAAACATAAACACAAATAACCTAAAAATAAGGAGGGGCGCATTGCTCCTCCTTATCTCTTTGGCCCGCCTTTCCTCTTTCGGGGAAAGGACTGCCCACCAGCCGGGTGCCCTCTGACAAAGACAAAGAGTGTAGCGCCACCCTGCCCGGTGCGGCATATAGTTTCCATATCTGTGAATCCTATGATATAATACCAAATTATAGCGGGAGTGTGATGGATAACCATGATACCGAAAATTATCCGTACAGAAATTGTAACTGCCAAGATGATACGTAACAATGAAATGATTCTTTTCCAGGTACAAAAACACGAAATCAATGAAAAAAATCACACCAGGATCGATCAACTCGTCGGGGAGCTTAACAAGGCAAAACGGCATGGCCGCAGCAAAGTATCCTTGTCCTTTGCCTATGACGATGATCCGCGCGAGCTATTTGAAATTGAAAACGTCTGCGAGTATGTGAAAAGGGCGCTGGAGAAATGCCCACATCTCTTCTATTTCCATATCCCTGATCAACTAGCCTTTGGTACATTTGTCCGTTGCATCGTTGGGTGCAAGGTCGAATCTCGTACGCCACAATCGATCCAGTTAAATATGGATATGGCGGCCTATCGGAAAAAAATCAAGGAGTTATCCGATGCCATGATTAGCTATGGTGCAAAGATAAACGATTTGCAGGGCGCACGCAACCAGTTACATGCGCTTGGGATATGACCCGAGTACATTATCCCATCTGCGTACTGTTCTAAACGACTGTACATTAACGCAGCACAGTCGTTTTTTTTGTACTTTGTAATCGTCCAGATGTGACTTAGCTTGCTATCAAGGATTCCCCGAGGACCGGCGCCAGAACGCCGGCGTCCTGGTTAATACGCAACTACCAAAGGTAAACATTTTCTCTGCCAAGTGAGAACATTCGGGTTTAAGAATAGACTTACTATTATGAAAGGGTTTTCACATTTCTCTTTCACTGCACCAGTCAGGCGCAGGTTGGGCCCTAGGCGTTAACCTGCGCCTGAACTGATTTTAGCGGATGCTCTGCTCCGCTAAGACAGCAAGGAGTGTATCAGACAGTATGCTTGACATCCTATTAGTGATTTTAATATTGGTTACAGTACTTATTTTTGTTATACTGATTTATCCGGATATTCGTGTGCTGCGCTGGCACAAAAAGCGCACAAAAGAAACGGCGGAACGAAGGGCGCAGAAAAACGATTAGACACCGTTTTGTCCTGCTTATTTTCCGTATGATTGATGACTAAAAAGTTAAGGAGATCAAAACAAACGAATGAATAAAATACTATTTCGTACCCTGATGATTGCGTTTGCAGTCATTTTTGTCGTTTCGGCCTTTTTTATCATGAAGCACTACGCCGAAGAGAGTCGGAACGAAAATGATTTTAATGAGCTGATAAACCTCAAAGAGGAGATCCTGTTGAAGGCTGCCTCCGAACTCAACGGGGCCGGTGACGAGAATACCCCGGCAGAGGACCCACGGCTTATTGCTTACCGTGAGCTGTATAGCCGGAACAATGATTTTGCCGGCTGGATCAAAATAGAAGGGACCAGGATTGATTTTCCGGTAATGCAGACAGCCGATGACCCGGAATATTATCTGAAGCGTAACTTTGAAAAGCAGTACAGTGACTATACCGAAGAAATAACTATGCCGATAAAATTATGCAACCCGCTTGTTTAGTGACTTGTTTCATAAGATTATCGGCATAGTATTTCGTATTACAAGCTATAAAGCTTCGCTAAAGTTTCCTTGCTTGTCCACTTTTTAATTGTGTTGCCATCATCAGCGTTTATCATGGATTTTGCAAGGGTATCCAATGTGGCAAACGCATAAAAGCCTGAAGTAGTTGACAACTGTTCGTGTCCAAGCAACTGCTGTATATGAGTAAGCGGCACGCCATTTTGATACAAATCCATTGCTCTTGTCTTTCGAATCATATGGCAATTAAATTTGTCCGGCATTTCCGTTCCTGCCGAAACACATCTTGCTACATACCGTTTAATCATAGATTCCACCGTATCTGATGACAGACGATGCATTTCTCCGTGAGACACGGCGTAAAACAAGTAGGCGTCACTGTTGTGCGATTCGTGAAATTCTTTTAAATAGCGAACTAAATGTTGTTGCGTTTTTGCCATCACAGGAATATTGCGATACTTTCGACCTTTACCGTAAACGGTAACGTACGGAACATCTGATTTCAGATGTACGCTATTAATCTTCATTTCCAAAAGCTCCGAAACCCTTACAGCGAGATCATACATCATAATAAGCATCATTTGATTGCGACGTTCTGTTTTTTTGCTTGTGTCGGGGGCAGATAGCAAACTTTTCATCTGTGATGATTCAAAAAATTCAATTGGTCCGCTTGAAGCCTTTATGCCTTTTACACTGCAAGCGTTGAGATAAACCGCCATAAGTTCCGCACATTCATTTGAAGCATATTCCAGCAGAGAGTGTACTGCCGTAAGCCGTAAGTTACACGTTTTTGGAGCCAGTTGCTTTTTATTCAGCATCTCATCCATATATTCTTTTAAATTATTGCGGTCAAAGTCCGTAAAGGAGATGTTTTTCCTGAGAAGCATCTTTTGCTGTTCAAGATATCCGATATAATGGTTGATAGAATCTCGGTAAGCCGATACGGTATTGGGACTTGATTTCCTTATGTCGGGTAAATGGTGGTGGATATACTCTTTTGCCATATTCCAAAACACCAAGCTGTTGTCTGTAACATTATTATTCTTCATATGGCACCTCCGGTAAAACGGATTCCGATGACTGCACCATATCTGAATAATCCGAAAAGAAATCCGGCACGAAACGAAAATAGTATAGCGTACTGTTAATATTTTGATGCCCCATGTACCTTGATAAATATGGAAGCATAACATTAGCATCAAGCCCTTCCGCTGCCCAGCGGTTTAGATTTTTCCAAACAAAATGATGGCGAAAATCGTACGCTCGTGGCCTTGATGCCCGCACAAAATCCGGGAAAGCCAGCGACCAAAACCTCCAAAAGTTTTTCGTTATTGCTTGTCCATCATAGCAAGTGCTTTCCTTGTGTGGAAAAAAATATGTGCGATTCGGGAAAAGGTTGTTTATACGGTTGTTATATCCCTTGAGATAGACGGATAGCTCGTGGCTAATATATATTCTCCGGCTTTTAGGCCCCTTTGACTGCATGATGTCAAAATAGCAATCATCCAAATATACATTTTCGCACAGCAGCGTCCGTGCTTCTTTGCACCTCAGCCCACAGCAATATAGCAATCTGAACATTGCCGGGAAAACAAACTCACGACCTGGAAAGCTGAGGTGCTTTTTGATTGTGTCGCAGGCTTCAAAAAAGGAGTTGATTTCGCACTCTGTGAAAAAATACGGTGGTTCGGGGTCAAGTGCCGGGGTGCTTTTAGGCGGAATTACATAGGCACTGATTCCCTGTCGCACAAGATATTTTCCAAATTCCCGAAGAACAGCCGTTGCATTGTATAATGCTCCGGGCAAATTTGAAAGCGTACCCAGATAGCCCAAAACAGTCTCTTTGTCCGGAAAGCAGGTTTGTTGAGAAATTGATTCTGCGTAAGCAACATAATTCAATAATGAATATTCATGTGTTTCGTATGCGTACCCCAAGCTCCTCTTGTATAGGACAAATTCTTCCGTTAATGTTCGTAGTGTTTTATGCGTTAGCATAATTATCCCCCCTTCCAGGTAGGGGTAACGTGCATTCGGCAAGTTTTGCACCCTCGGTAGTCAGATAAACCATGACGCTGTTCGGGTTTCCGTGTCCGAGAGCTTCTGAAATTACAGGCAGTGGAACCCCTTGACGCAGCATTTTTGATGCGGTACTATGCCGTGTGATCCTTGTTCCAAAGCTCCTACCGTTTGCTTCAATACCAGCTCCAGTTATCGCTTTAAATAATACAGATCTGTATCCGGAATGGGAACTTAATGAATTGAATGGAGCAAGGCTTTGAAGAAAAACATATTCGGAATCGGTGTTTGGCCTTTCGGAAAGCAAATAGTCCGCAAGGGCATTTCCATAAGAAGCATTGAGAGGAACGTTCAATGTTCGCCCCGTTTTTTCCTGAACAACATGGATAAATTCATTTTTCCAATCAATGTCTTGTATTTTGAGCTTACATATATCCACGGCGCGGAGTCCGGTTTCCAAAGCAATCAGACAGATTGCCCGGTTGCGCAGGGAAATATCGCTTTCTTCAAGATATTTGTATATTCGTTCGTACTCTTCGTCCGTGTAAAAATCAAGAATCTCTCTTTTTTGGGGAAGCCGATCCGGCAACTCAATTTCTAAACGGCTGATTTCTTCTGTCATTCTTAAAAACATACGCAATCCGGACAAATGGGATTTTAGACTGGCGGGCTGATAATAATGTTCTGTGCAGATAAAAGAGATAAACAAAACAACGTCACCATTGTTGATCTGCGAAAAAGCACAATATCCTTTATCCTCAAGATAAAGAAGAAAGTAATGAACCAGTCTCCCATATGCGTCTTTCGTGTTTGCTTTGAAACCTCTGGATTGCATTGCTTCCTCAAAACGGTCTTTTGCATCATTGAATTCAATAGATTTTAATGGCAATCTTGGCATTCTCCTCTGAACAGTCAAATCAACTTGTCCATCTTTAATATACGATTCGATAAATTGAATGCAACGAGTATGATAGAGATATCTGGAGTGGCAGTATTCTTGAGAATTTTCATAACAGCTGTCATCAACAAATGCCTGTCCTAATCCGGGATCGTAATACACCTCTTTCCTCGCTTTTGCAAGTTTTTGTAGTCGCTTAAAGATTCTTTCGAAAAGACCTATGCTTCCAATTGCATATCGGGCTTCCTGCAGGGCTTGAATGGCGATTTCAATCAATTCATCCAACGTTTTTTCCTGTTTCATACTGGATATACCTCCTTGTTTTGATAAAGAAAGTATACCCATAATTACCGATTAAACTCAATGTACTATGCCGATAATCTTATGAAACAAGTCACTAAACAAGCGGGTTGCATAATTTTATCGGCATAGTTATTTCTTCGGTATAGTCGCTGCTATTCCGATATCGGAATAGCAGTGATTACGGTACTCCGTTTATCGATGCCGGCTGTAACCTGGAGGATTACGATAATCTTACTATTTATGGTCATAACATGAAATCCGGCGCCATGTTTGCCGGACTGCTCGACTATGTAAGCGAAGACTTCTATCAACAGCATACGATCATCCAGTTTGATACTCTGGATGAAATCGGGGAATATGAGATCGTGGCAGTATTCAAAAGCCAGGTGTACACCACTGATCCCGGCGTATTCCAGTACTACCTGTTTACCAAGGCCGATAATGAAGAGACCTATGATGAATTTGTTTCGAAGATTAAAGAGCTGTCGTTATATGATACCGGTGTCTCCGCCGGGTACGGGGACAAGCTTATCACTTTGTCAACTTGTGAGTACAGCAAACAAAACGGCCGTATGGTCATAGTAGCTAAAAAAATCGTTAAAACTTCATAACATATTCTTCTAATCATTTTTTCATTGTTGTCAAGTGAGGAGAAAGCAAGTTTGATGGAATCAAGACAAAATATAAGCATATACGGCTGCACCCGGTTATTGTTGGGTGCAGCCGTTTTTTTACGTTGATTGCCAAATTCCAGATGCGAATAGCAGCACTTTCATAAGTCGCACATCACAACTCACAGGTTGAATTGATTGACGCAGCCGGACAAATTTAGTATAATACTCATATAAAGTATCTGTGCATCGCGGCAAGCTATGCAAAGTAGTCAGAGTAACAAAGAGCCTATAGGGAGTTAAAATCCTTATACGCTCTTTTTTATATAGATCACGGGCATACATAGCCCATAACCTTATGTTCCGGGTGGCGCTATGCACGCCTGTTTATTATATATACCATAAATAGATCATTATTCAGGACATCCTAAGACCTGGATCAAAACTCAGGGGCGCACACTGCTCAAAACCCATTTTATCGGGAAGCAGTGTGCGCCCCTTTTTTTGTGTCTGGATTCAGACAGAAAGGAACGAATTATGAAATTGAATTTACTCAGAGGAGAGGTTACCTAATGGAACAGATCCATAGTTTTCGTGATGAATATGCGTTTCTGAGCAATTTTTATCCCTGTAGAGTCATGCATGGTGATCTGCTGTTTAGAAGCGCCGAATCCGCATTCCAGGCAGCAAAGTCCACAGACCAGGAAACACGGTTACGCTTTATACCTTTGTCAGCGTCTGAGGCCAAGAAACTGGGACGGCAGATAGCACTACGCCCAGACTGGAAAAAAGTCAACCTCGGTATCATGCGCGACATCCTCATCTCAAAATTCACATTAAACGAAAGTTTGTGGGCAAAACTCTCTGATACCGGCGATGCCGAGCTCATTGAAAAAAACACTTGGCACGATAACATTTGGGGAGATTGTACCTGCCCTAAATGCCGTAACATCCCTGGCCGTAACCTGCTCGGATCCCTTTTGATGGAGATTCGAGACACATACAAATTTTACTGGAGGTTATAACAATGACTGAATACTTAAAAACCCCGTTGACAGAAGAAGAGAGCCGTTTTGCTGAAGACCGGTTTGGCCTGGTAGACCGGTTTTTAAAAAAGAACAGACTCCGTAGCGCAAAGCACTACGATACGGCCACCATGAGCTATCTCATCAGTGTCCGCAAATACCTGGAACTGGATCCCGAGCTGCCCTTTGAACAGTATTTTGAAAACCGGTTACGGCGTGAGCTGCATCGGAAGCGCCAGAGCGCTGAGGCTGATTGCTGCAGCTTGGAGCTGCTGATCAATGCTGACGAACTGGGTTCACTGGTGTTTGAGAAGTACGACCAGTACGCAGGCTCATTTAAGCCGCGGCTGAGTATGACGCAGCAGTTAATCCTGAACATGCAGCACGCCGGGTACTCCATCAGTGAAATCCCTTCGATTTTTGAACTGGATATCAGTGTGATAACCGAAGAGTATGGAATGATAGAACACATGCTGGAAGCGCTTTAAATTAAATCATTTAAACAAAACTTATTCTATGTAAAAAACAAAAGATCGGAGGTGTTTTTATACCTCCGGCCTTTTACGGCTATAGACAGCCGAGAAAGGAAATAAGATGAATGATGATTTTGAAATTGTTAAACAAATCATGAAACATCCCCTAAGCATGAAATACCACTTCCAGTTTGGATGCAACCGATGCGGACGGTGCTGCACAACGATAAGCGCTATTCACCTAACGCCATATGATATATATTGCCTGGCGGCGCATCTGCATAAGCCGGTAGAGGATTTTATCGATGGGTGCTGTGAATTAAAGGTGACGGAAGGCTCAATAGTACCGGCGGTATTTATACGGCTAAATGGCAGTACCTGCCCTTATCATACTGCCGATGGCTGTATGGTCTATGAGGCAAGACCTTTTATCTGCCGGCTGTACCCGATTGGGTATATCTATAGCAGCCTGAACCAAAGAGCGTATTATTTTGAAAAGGATGAAGCGAAAGGCCATTGCATAGGCGTAGGAGGCAAGTCGTACAAACTTAAATTCTGGCTTCGGGAAAATAACGCTTATATCACATACAGCTGGGAATGGTTCAAGAAAAACTACCAGACTCTTGAAGCCATGCAGGATCTTGAACTAGGAGAATCGGCACACGGAGTCATCGCCCGGCTCATAGATGAATTCAGCAGACTCTATTTTGAGTACGACATCGGCAAGCCCTTTGACGAACAGTACAGGGCACACGAGAGAAGGGTGGATGACTTTATAGCAGCTCAGCAGAGCCGGTTTGCACATAGGTCCCACAGCGGACAAAAATAAGTCAGAATAACAAAATGATAACAGGAGACATGCCTGGCGCGTCTCCTGTTAGATTTTCTGAGAGGAGCAATTCAGTGAAAAAATCAAAATCATTACAAAAGCAATTTATGAAAAAAATGGAGACTTTGAGCACAACCCGGAACATACGACAAACATTGCACGAGCTGGTCGAAATCATGGCGCTTTGCATCAGTAATAATAGATGAGAGCCAGCGGCATATGCACTGGCTCTCTTTTCGCTTAGCGGGAGACCTTCGTCACCCGCCTAATGGCTTGTTCAACTAATATGGCGAATTGAACAGACCGTTCAATATCCTGTACTGCCTCTTTCTTAGCCCTGAGGCTATTCGGTCAAGTAAACATACTCTTCCTCTGTCGTCTCGGTTACGGCGCCGGATGACGCCTGATTCGCCACCACACTGTTCAGCCGGCTGATCTTCCAGTCCTTGCCGTACCGCAGCAGAGTAAAGCCACCCCCATAGTGCTTACCGTCCAGCTCATATAGCACAATCACTTCAGTTTGTTCATCCGCCCCGTACATGGCGGCATACTCCTTAAACAAGGCTTTCGTTTCTTCCTTGTTCATAGTGTCTGGGTACGGCGTGTCGATTCGGACAACCGTAAGATTCTTCAGCTTCGCCGGGTCTACCGACTCTATAAACGCGTCGATTTGGTCTGTGCCCTCAAGTGGCGTAGCGTCAATAAGCCCTTTATCGGTGAAAAAGCTGTAGGCAAACCCTTTTATCTGTGTCCCAAGGTAACTAGCCTGCGTATACCGGTTTATCTCCGCGTACATGGAATACCCGGACGGCGCGCCGGTGACAGACACCGGCAGAATAGCGCCGGTCCGTTCGGTGTAGGCCGCGTAGTCAAAATTCTCTCCGTACT
>Ga0153942_1000052_pt1 | contig 36448 bp, 45 predicted proteins | sample TSNJ026MetaG_FD_104731 | JGI IMG/M metagenome (GOLD analysis project Ga0153942, IMG submission 104731) | Attine ant fungus gardens microbial communities from New Jersey, USA - TSNJ026 MetaG | ecosystem: Host-associated > Fungi > Mycelium > Unclassified | place: USA: New Jersey, Brendan T. Byrne... | reverse complement strand
TGACAGAGGACATTGCGCATACCGATATACTTCTTTTCAAATTCACCAGTCTGGTAACGCTGTATAGCTCAAAGATCAGATTGCGATCGAGAGTTTTTTGGACGACTATGTCTCGTACCTTGACGTAAGTAGTTTTGCCAGTGCCGCCATCACCAACTAGACGATTCCAGATCAAGTGTACGACACCGAGATGTATGGGAAAGAATAGGAGCGTATAAAACCACATTGTCGAACAGTAACGCGTGATCGATTAGATTCATGACAGAAATTTACTGAGTTCAACAGTTAGGCAAAGTGAAGGAATAAACATACCAATGACGATTTTGAAGGTGGGAACATTTTGTGGCTGCTGCTCCATACCGGACACTTCACAGAACAGAAGAATAGGTGAAGGTGAAGGGAGAAGTAAAGATGAAAGAGACTCATTCCGATCTTATATGGTAATGCTGTTTCACACGGGGGCTATGAACTAATTGTAAGTAAATCATTTTAATAATAATAAAGCCCAGTTGAACACCTCATGCTATTCTTCCCTCATACCATCAATGTCGTCACCGACTCCCTCCACGCTGTAGCGAAGATCTTCGACAGCTCTCGCCACTCCTACCATAACCAGACAATCACCATCCTGAAAAACATCAAATCCTTTGTATCTCGACACCCTAATTGCCGCATCATATTCTGGGACTGTCCTAGTAAAAGGGAATAACTCTCACACAAAAAAGTCGACGTTGAGTCTAAACTACAACCAGTCACAGCCAATGTTTTCCCATGCAAGACTTCCTGGGAGTTTTGTCGAAAAGAGAAATGTGATTTGCTTGTCAACCAATGGAAAATGTACTTTCAAGCCGCGGACTGGAAAGGACACCATTTCCTGGAGCTCACTGATGATGAGGGCCACATCATTGAGCCATCTTATTCTAAAGGTGGCACCCGGCTTGACTATTTCTCTGGCTCCCCTTCACTATGCGCTAGAGCCATGTAAATGATCACCAATCATGCTCCTACTGGAGAGTACTGGCAGCGCTTCTCGAATCCAAGACATGTCCATGCGACAATACCACCTTCGAGACAAGAGAACACATGATTTATAATTTATAATTGCCCGTTATATGATAAGTCGTGGAGACTAATAGACTCATCTTTACCTAACCTTCTCGGAAGCTAATCCTCGCGTGTTCTGCTTCCAAGACAATATCTCATAATCTCTCCATTGCCATGCATAGTCAACCTGCTATAGCTAGTTTCTCATGTCTCCCAGTTCCCCTTTTGTTTCCCCTTTCCTCTTATTAAGTAGATGTACTACCATGGACTACCACCGCGCCCCATGTAATAAATTGCTGAATTAAAAAAATGCTATTCTTTCCTTGTCTATTCCTCACCTAGGAGGACTACACCAACTGTGCGGTCCTCCCACACCATGCTTAGGACCTACCAAGGGTATGAAGATGAGGCAAGCTTGGACTTGGTCTTTTCTGGTTAGAGGGTATGACTTCAACCTATGGGGTTGTGCCAGCCACTGTACTGGCCTGTATTTCACAGTGTACTGTTTCAATAGTAAGTAGTAGTTGGGAGTTAGAATAAAATATAACTCAGGCATCACCTGGTATGGCAGATGACTACAGATTATTGTCTAGAATAATCATTATAAGATACCCCGATTAAATAGTTTCTGATAGCTTACTACTAGAACTTATTTTTGACTCAATACTGATATCACATCAAAACAGCTCAGCATTAGGAAAGATTATTCATGAGTACTATTTAAACAATAACTACACTGGTGCTGTGTTTTTATAGCTGCGAGACAGTGGTCAGTAGTACCTTGAGATAGCTGAGCTGTCAGCATTCTGATACTACACACGTAGCATCAGGGCAATCAACCTTGCTCATGTTTTGGTTCCCATCTGAGCTCTGTATATTTATCGGGTACTTTTTTTGAGAGGCTGACAAAATTTTTTTCCTAATGGGACGTCTTGGACCCATGTTTCTGGGAGCTCTTGCCGGGAGTATTTATCAAAACATGGGGATACATGGGGGGTGCATTGGAGCCGGAAAGGTTGCGTTCCGAGCCGAGTGATCTCAAGTCAACGGCAACCTTTTTTGGGAATATATTCCGAGCTTGCGCGTGCCTGGTCAAGGGGGTGAGTCAAAAGCGTAAATTGGCTTATCTAAACAAAAATGGAGATTTGATCATTGACATGAACGCGACATGTTGTATTAATTTATACATCCTCGGTACCTGTTTCCTTCTTCAACCATTACCCTCCTCCCTTTGATTTCTCTTTCAATCGATTTATGTCCTCGAACACGAAGGAGCGTACCTCGGACGATGACGATGGCAAGGACATTGAGGAACAGAAAACCAAGGCCAAGATCCATCAAGCATGGAAAGCGAACGAAGAATATATTCTACCTGAAAACAACATGCCCCTGGTGCATCTACTTTACAAGCCTTCATACGACAGGATTTTGTGCTCACTCGTACGCAACAGGTGCTCAGTGGTTTGATGCTTTGTGTCTTCCTTGCAGCTTTGGACCAAGTAATCGTCCTTTTTTTCTACTTTTTTGAACCACTGAAGAACAATAACGGCAGACCATCGTGACGACGGCTCTTCCAACTATTGTCAGCAAATTGGGTGGCGGGAGTCAGTATAGCTGGGTAGGAACGTGAGTGTGTAATTCGATAAATCTCTTGATTTCGGATCTGATATCACATTCTTTCCGATAGGGCTTACATGTTATCAGCTGCAACGTAAGCATGTTGACATTGCCTTGTAATAACGTTTCACCTCCAGTCGTCAGATTGTCTCCGTTCTATGGAAAGGTGTCGGATATTCTTGGCAGAAAGCCTATATTGTACTCGAGTATCCTCCTCTTCTTGGTCCGTCGTCAATATTTTCTTGGTGTATATGTGACACGCATCGACCGCCTTTCATAGATCGGCTCAGCGTTGTGCGGGGCTGCACAGAACATGGTAATTCTCAATCAAGTGAAACTGAGGAAATTTAACGCATTCTCCGCTGCTAGACTTGGTTAATTGTCACAAGAGCTGTACAAGGCATAGGGGGAGGGGGCCTCCTTCAAATGGTAGGTGTAACAACTGTAATGCTAATCTGATTGCTCATGATCACCATCAGGGAAATATCACGCTTAGTGATATTGTTTCTTTACAAGAGTATGTTAATCCGTTGGATTACATCACCCATAATACTCATCATCATCCGCAGCCGCGGAAAGTATGGCGGTTTGCTCGGGGCTACGTGGGCTATTGCGAGGTACTCGGATCGAATCACAAAAATTTTTCCACACCTGATGGCTTTCAATCTAGTGTTGCTGGTCCACTGATTGGCGGTGTAAGCATTATGTCTCCTAAAATCATCATGAACGTGACATGTGGCTAGGCTTTCTCAGATCACGTCTCTTGGCGCTGGTGTTTCTTCATTAATTTGTAAGAAGATATGACTCTTGTCAAAAATCTAACACCAGACCTGATTTTTAGGCCCACCGGGGGCGTGGCCGGTCTCGTACTATTCTTCTTTCTTAATCTTAATCCCCGACCTACAAAATCCTTCCGTGAACATGTGGCAGAATTTGATTTTGTCGGGTTGATTCTCTTTACAGGTGGTATCTTATGCATTCTATTCGGTTTTAATGAGAGCGAAAAAGGCTGTGAGAACTCCAGTTCTTCTCGATGTTGGCCTTCGACTCATGGAAAAATGACAGGGTCACGTACTTCGACAATCGTCTTACTCGTCGTCGGGTGTGTGACGCTTGTCGGGGCAGGGGTCAATGAATGGTTCACTGCGCGCTCACCGATGATTCCACCACGCCTATTCAAGGTCAGTGTGATTTGAGAATAATTGATGCCATCTGATCAGCGGGCCGTACAGACTAGAACCACAGCGTTTGTTCTGATCGCCACCTTCCTACACGGCACGGCCTTTTTTTGTGGTAAGCTTTGGTTCTAGAAGCTGAATTATAGGTGACGTTGTCGTCCAGGTGCCTTTTATCTACCCCTATACTACCAAGTACTCGGCGCATCAGCTACGAAAGCTGGAGTGGAGTGAGTGATATCTGCATGGGATGATTAACCTCCGGACACTGAAAGACAAGCAGAATGTTGCCATTTACTCTTGGTGCTTCAATGACATCTGCTCTGTCTGGACTCCTCGTCACGCGTACGGGAAGCTACCGGCCGGTTATCTGGGGGTCGTTTGCAGTGTTTACGCTGGGGATGGGCTTGATGATCATGCTCACGGGGACTTCCTCGACGTGAGTAATATTTACTAGGGACGTGATGGATTGTGTGAAGTACTGATTTTGCGCAGTGCTGTCAAGGAAGTGATTCCGATGATCACAGCATTAGGGCTTGGAGGCTTGTTCCAGGTGCAGTATAGATGAAAAAGGATAGATGATTTGAGTATTAAACACTGGATTCAGGTGCCAGTTGTTGCACTCCAGGCGGCAATGCCGTTGAAGGACATGGCTACGACAACGTCGACGTTTGGATTCACCAGGTAGGAGGGGATTTGTTAGCCCGTTGCTGTATTTCATGGTCTACGACAGGATGCTGGGTGGGACGGTCGGTGTTTCGGTGGGACAGGCTATTTACTCGAGTGTAAGTTGCAGGAGTACTTGTGCTGAAAATTGATAACGTTGTGTAGGTTCTGGCGAAGAAGGCGAAAGCGTTCCCGACGTTGGGCTTTGACACGAGCCCTGGTGCGCTGAGCCAGAGCGTGGACCGACTGAAGACGATTGCTGTAAGTGACCAGGACTGAAGTTGGAAGCGAGAAGGATGACATAAGTGACTGATAGGATCCTGAGGTCAAGGCGCTGGTGATTGATTCGTATGCAAGATCGATCAGCACGATCTGGAAAGTGATGACGCCGGTGGTGGGAGTGGGATTTATTCTGAGTGAGTTTGTGATTGAAGGCAGGGACACATACTGAGAAGTTTCAGCACTTGGGATACGGAAGTACACGCTTAAGCGGAACTTTGTGAAGCAGGGAGATGTAGAAGTAGATAGCAGTAAGAATAATGCAGAGTGACGTGGACACGTGGTTAGTGGAGGGACTGTGACATGGTGGAGTGTGACATGGTGTATGCCTCACAACTCTCAGCTGGTCATCGGTGGACGCCAGCCCAAGTGCTGTCCGTCGTGCAGAGCGCTTGTGTTTGTTTTTGACAGAGATCTCTCTGCCACATGTCCCAATTGCAGAGAACTCTTTTGCAGACGTCTCCTTGTCCCTCCAAAGCCTTTGTCTCTTCCCATCCCTCGTGACCCTCCAAAGAACTTCTCTCCCTCTCTTTCCCGTCAAGACCAGCCCACTCCGACCACTCGTCATCCCTCCCCTCCTCCTAATCCTACATCCACTCCAGATCCTTTGTCTGATGTCACTCGCATCCGTGTTCGCTCCCGCGCAAGCCACTGCCTCTACCCCGGGGCAAAGTTCCAGGGAACCCAGAAGAGCGGCAGGAATAGCTATGATGTTACCGTCACTATCGTCGTACGTTCTCCCCCTCGCTACCCTTCCCCCAACCTTACCCTTCTCCAGGATGTCGATTTTGCTACCTCCTTTCTCTGTGGCTATCTATGCATCCGTGGCCTCACAGATGACTGGCCCGAGCTCACAACCTATTTTGATGCAGAGATCATCGGCAGTCGCTATGGCTTTCTCACCCAAAATTGGGGCGCCAGCGAAAACGAGGACATCGTCCATTGGTCCCGTTTCCCTGCATTCCGCAATATCAGACACGAGGCAAAGCGTCCTCGCTTGACCATCGATGATAGAGATAGAGGCGCTGTCTTCATGCGCTGGAAGGAAAAGTTTTTGGTTCCAGACCACAGGGTACATGACATCAGCGGCGCCAGTTTTGCAGGTCACCTCCATCTCTTCTTTCCCAAAATTGTCTTGCTGAATGATCCTTTCAGGGTTTTACTATGTCTGCGTCGACTGCAACCCCCCAGCAACTCCCTCTGCTGCAGGCTCAAGCGGTGACTCCTCCGAGGAAGAAGACCCCCGTACTGGTCGCAAGCAGAATCGTTTTTGGCAACCCTCCACCACTAGGAAATCAGTTGTAAAAAGACCTCCTTTGTATATACCATATACTGCTCCTGCAGCAACGATGAGTGGCTTCTATTACCACCAGAATTCGGAACCGTATGCGTCTTTATTCGAATGTGTATCGTGCAACTGACAAATGGTCCTTGACAATCACAGATATCAACAGTTATCGCTAACGCATGTACCCGAAATCTCCAGTTCAAGCTTTGAATTTCGATAAGACCCGTTTGTCGTCATAGCGGACACGGTCTCTGGCCCCCTTCACCTTTGTTGTATGTGTACATGTATGATGTCTATCATCCAGGCATTAGGTCTTTTGTATATGTGCAGGCTGCTTTAGCAAGACGTTGCTACGCTTTTGCCGTCACTCGTTATAGGATAGGGATTAGGCTAATTTGATAGGTAGTTTGTAGTTCTAGTAGGCCGTTGCAATCAATACCTCACTCCAAATATATTCAAGATTGTTCAAGCTTACAATAAATCAAGATTTCATTACAATATGTTGTTATATCATGTGCTTGCGGAAATCATATGCTATCCTGTCTTTTCGATCGAGCTATAAGCTCCTGTTCCTTTTGTCCATTCTTTGCTACTAACTGTCCTTGGGTTCAGCTACAAGTGACGGTGAGTGTGTCTATAAATTCAAAAAGTGTGATGGGGCCTGATAGAAGAAAGCAATGACAAACGGTGACGCCAAAGATATTGACAAGAGTCCTTACGTTATCATTGTCGGTGCGGGGTACGCTTCGCGTATTTTGATTTGAGAAAATTGTTGTCGAACTGCTTCTCTTTCTCTGGGCCAACAGACTCGCCGGAATTTCAGCTGCTATTCAGCTCAAGCGCCAACTTGGTCATGAAAATTTCACTGTGAGTTTTCGGTAGCGAAAGATGATATTGAGTGTGATCTTGATCTTGATTAGATATTCGAAAAAGCAAGTGCTGTCGGTGGGACATGGAGAGTGAGTCCATGGATTTCCAGCGTATATGCAGATTTTCAACTGTCATTCTATAGGATAACACATATCCGGTAATTCGCAATGTCCAATTCACATGTTACAATTGAACGGGCGCCAATGTCTGATCTATCTATAGGGATGCGGTTCAGACGTTCCGGGCCATTGGTACTCCCTTTCTACAGAGCTAAATCCCGATTGGAGTAGTTATTTCGTGAATCAACCTGAGATTCAGGCATACTGGGAAAAGTTGTGGAAGAAATATAAACTCGAAAATCATACTCGCCTTTCCACTGCTGTGAAGTGTGCGGAATGGGATAAGGAGAAGATGAATTATAAAGTGACTGTGGTTGACGGTAATGACGGCGGAAAGGAGAGTGTTGTGAGAGCCGAGATCATGATCTGGGCGATCGGTGGATTTTTTAACCCAATGTTCCCGAAAGAATTGGAAGGGTCACTAGGGAGATTTAAGGGTATGACATGGCACTCAGCAAGGTGGAGGCATGACGTTGAGCTGAAGGGGAAGAGAGTGGGTGTCATTGGGAACGGTTGTTCTGCGTGAGCTCATTTTCTTTATGTGCGATCTGAATCCAAGGGAAAGATACTTTATCCTAGGGCGCAGTTCATCCCAGAGATCTCAAAGGATCCTTCTGTAAATGTTGTCAATTTCTGTCGCACGCCTCAGTGGTTTGTGCCCCGAGTACGTTGTCTTCTGTCCTCGGAATACTTGGCTGATTGGGCTGTGTAGAATAACGCGAAATATCCTGACATGGTAAAATGGATTTTTCGCCATATACCCTTCGTAATGCGATTATACCGCAACATTCTCATGACTCGGGTATGAACTAGGTGTGGAACTTGAAGGATTAATTGTTAATCGCATTCTACAGTCCGATATAGTTGCCGTGACTTTCTCTAAAGAGAACAAGATCATAACACAGCTTGGGAGAAAGGTGAGATTTCTTTATAACAATAAGGTGTCGAGTAGGCTTCCCAGATCAAGCTTTTGAGCAGATATATCAGGCACGAAGCTCCCAAGGAGTATGTAGATAAAATGATTCCGAGTTATTGTAAGATTCTTCTTCCATGATTATAACGTCTTTGAGTCGCTGATAATAGATGGGTACTTTGTATAGCTCCTGGATGTAAGAGGATTATCGTTGATCCTGATTATCTCAAATCCCTTCATCGGCCCAATGTGTCACTGAATTGGGATGGCATTGAGGAGGTTGTGGAAGAAGGGATCAAGCTCAAGACAGGAGAAGTGATTCCTTTGGATATCATCATCTTCGGAACGGGTTATACCCTTGTAAGTTCGGCTGTGCCTTCTATATAACCGGTTGAGCGGCGCATCGCAGGAAGCCTCCGAAATGATCAATGTCAAGGGCAGCAAGGACCAGACAATAGGTGAATACTTCGAAGAACAGGGCGGAGCTACTGCGTATCTGGGAAGTTCGATACCAGGCTTTCCGAACTTGTATATACTTCTTGGTAGGTGTTAGATCGATTGTGTTTACAGTGAAAATTTGGTACTAAAGTCTTATTTAGGGCCTAATGTAGCTACGGGACATGCCTCTGTGATATTCAGTCAAGAAGCACAGGTCAGTACTGTGGCGTCATTGCCAATTTATCGGACAGAATGGATGCTCAAATGCCGTTGAATACAGATCGGATTAGCTCTGCAGCTCATAAAGCCTGTGCTTGAGAGAAAAGCCAAGTATTTTGAGATTACAGATGAGGCGACAGATAAATACAACGAGTGGCTGCAGGAGCGGCTGCAGAAATCGGTCTGGACAGAGTGCATGAGCTATTATCGGGCGGACAGAAAGCAAGGAAAGATCATAGCAACATTCCCAGGGCCCGTTGCCCTATTCTGGTGGCTCTCGCTCTCACCAGTGTGGGAGAGATATAAGGCAGTGGGTGCGGAGGCTTGGGCAGCCGAAAGAAGGCAGTCAGGGATAAGGAAGCTGATGCTGACTGTGGTGATGCTGAGTATTTCTGCGATTGCTTGTAAAGTACAGTACTAGGGAATAATCTTGTTTATGCGGTGTACATATTTGGCCTGGTGATGGTTTGAAGCGCTTTGCTAACGCCGGGCCTCTTCTGCTTTCTCTCTTTCTCTCTCCACCGGCCTGGCTGGTCCTTCCTCTCCTCCAGCACTCCATGAGCCAGCACGCCTCTACCACTGCAAATCTCGTAGGCATCCACTATCGCGTCGGCCGCAAAATCGGCGAAGGCTCCTTCGGCGTTATTTTCGAAGGTCCGTTGTCTTTCGAATTTCTCCTGCCAACATCTTCTCGTTTACCTGTCTCTCTCGTTCTGCCGTTCTGCAGGGACCAACCTTCTCAACTCTCAGACCGTCGCCATCAAATTTGTATGTTGCTCACAGCACCCCACTGCCTCATATACTTTAGACCTACTCACCCCATGTGCTCTCTAGGAACCCCGCAAGGCAGAAGCTCCTCAGCTCCGTGACGAATGTCGGTCGTATCGTATTCTCGCTGGCTGCAGTGCGTTTCTCAAGGTCTCCTGTGACAATTCGGCTCACATGCCAAATATAGCTGGTATTCCCCAGATTTATCACTTTGGTCAGGAGGGGCTACACAATATTCTTGTGATTGACCTTCTTGGCCCAAGCTTGGAAGATCTGTTTGATATGTGTGGGCGTAAGTTTTCGATCAAGACCGTCTGTATGGCCGCTCGGCAGATGGTCAGTCTCTGAACATGAATCACTCAAGCCCTCCTCACCCTTCGCTTAGATCACCCGTGTACAAACCATCCATGAAAAGAATCTCATTTATCGTGATATCAAGCCCGATAATTTTCTAATAGGACGTCCCAGTACCAAGGGAGCCAATGGTGAGTTTTCGTTCATTTTTTCTGCACTGCCCTTTTCTTATTACCATAACGCCATACCCTTTCCTAGTGATACACGTCGTCGACTTTGGTATGGCCAAGCAATACCGAGATCCAAAGACAAAGCAGCACATTCCCTACAGGGAGCGCAAGAGTCTTAGTGGTACTGCGCGATACATGAGCATTAACACGCATCTTGGTCGAGGTGGGTATAGTGTGTTCTTTGCGTGTCGTTGCCTTGCATACTCATGTTCATGTTCTAGAACAGTCACGGCGAGACGATCTGGAATCTCTTGGTCATGTCTTCATGTATTTTCTTCGAGGCAACCTACCATGGCAGGGCCTCAAGGCTGCTACAAACAAGCAAAAGTATGAGAAGATTGGCGAAAAGAAGCAGATGACACCTATCAAGGAGCTTTGTGAGGGCTTCCCTGGTGTGTATCCGAATTTTGGTGCTTGACCTGCTTTGATGTTCGAACCATCCATTGTTCAGAAGAGTTTGCGATTTATTTGAATTATGTCCGCAAACTGGGATTTGAAGAGGCGCCTGATTATGACTTTCTGAGAGAATTATTTGCAAAGGTTATGAAGAACAATGGAGATGCGGAAGATGGGGCGTTTGATTGGAACCTCCTGAATGGTACGCTACGCCAATCATCTAGTTGGGTTCTCGCTGATTCGCTGGTTCTTTTGCATTCCAGATGGTCGAGGATGGGAAGTCTCTCCCGGTGTAAGTGTTACGCAGTTTGATGTACTCGAAGATTGGTAATTACCAGACCTTATCAACAGCAGAGCCAGAACGCTGTCCTCAATCAAATGCAATCGGGTGCCGATCGAAAGAAGGAAACACGTGAAGATCGTCGACGTTCACAAGGTCCCGTCGTCCCTCCTTCCCCCGCTCTCGTCCGACACGGATCCAAGTCCCGAAAGATTCCTCCAACATTGATCCCAGGTGTCACTGGCCAACAAACACCCCAATCAGGGGCTGCACAAGTCAATGTTCCTATTGGTCAGACACAACGAAGCCCCCATCCATATGTCAATGCGGCTAGTGGCGGATATGAGGGTTATGATATGGCGAACGCCAATCTGAATACCCAGCAATATCCTCGTGCGTCACCAATGTTACCCAGCGTTGGCACAGTACCGCCCGCTGTTAGTCAGGTTCGTGCTCAGGCTGGTCAAACAGGTGTATCCCTCGGTGGCGACTATCATGGACAAGAGCTCGATGAGCTCCCGCGGAAAAGCACTCTGCTAAAGATCCTCACCTGCCGATGTTAGACGTCTGTATTCCCCCTCTGCTTTGGTTCCTTTCGTGGCTGTTACTGTTACCATTCTCTCAGCCTTGGTTGTTTATTCAAAGCTCTTTCGTTTCACGACATGATCTTCAGCTTTCCTCATCATAAACGCTCCTTATGCCCATTTATATATACCCTTTATTGAAGTCGCCTAATCTCGCTACGGTACTGGTTTTCACTTGGCCTCTCACCCACTTCCCTTTTTATCACGAACGACCCCTTTTCATTTTCCTTTCTCTGACAGATCTATGTGACCGTTTTTTTAAAGTTACGATATACCATTTAGACACGGGATGCATGGAAGAACATAAAAAAATGTTGGGAAGCAGAAAACTAATATGAAGAAAGTAATCAATCATTTTCAAGATCGGACACTGGATGCGAAAATTAGGTGTAGACGAGTGAAGGAAGCTTAAATAATATATAGCTCACAGGGAAGACTAGTCCTCATTGTCACCGTCTTCATTGTCATCGTAGATAATTTTTTGTCGTCGCACACTGTTTTCTCCCCATGGGATTGCCTGTGGCTGTGTGCGACGATCGACAGGAGATATTTGTCTCTCAGGTTGGGTTCGATTTTTGCTTGATTGGACTCTGTCTTTCAAGATCCGTGGATGTTGACTGTCTTTGACTATTGTTGTCGCAGAATGAGGCTGATGATCTGTCAGTGTTCCTTCCACAAAAAAAGAGGCGCCAATCAAGATAAGAGGATATGGGGTAACGTCAATGAACCTACCATTGTTTTTGATGCTCGTGTTTCCCATAGACGATGCCTCAGCGAAATGACTCATCTAGGAAGTGAGAATCAAACGGAAATAATGACAACTAAGAGAATACTGAACACACAGAGGGAAATAGGAGTTGCATGTTGTTGTTCATGAATTGACCGGAAGCTGCATATCCAGTCATTAATGAAACCGCAGTATGAGTAGTCGACAGCGTGTGTGGCATATCTCCCACCAACTGACGAACAACTCGTTCTGCTGTTTTCACAACCATATCCTGCAGATCAGCAACATTGACCAAAATAGGAACGTGATCTTGAACAGGCATCTGAACCTGACCAGTCGAACCAGTCGAACTCGCCATCTTTGATGGTGCTGCCATTTCCGTAGTAGTAGACTCACTTCGTTGCCGGTCGTCATGGGTTGAGGAGGGGCCGCCCTTTGTCCAAACTTCAGTTGCACCTTGCCTTACCTGATTGATTGCTGCACCAAGAGAATCAGCAAAACTCGGCGTTTTCTCTTCTTTTGGCTCTGGGGCATCACGATCGAAGCTCCTCTCTGCTTCCCTACGTCTCTTTTTAGCGGGTGGTCCGATTGGAAACACGGTTTTATCTCCGGTGACATAATCTTTAAGTGGGCCGTGCAGTCTTTGGCGACCAGTGCCGATGTACATAGGTTTCTTTACCCCCCGGACGGGATCGGGCTCAGACGGAGAAATTTCTGGATTTGTATTAGGAAATTGAGGAAGACATTCGATTTGAGTATGAGTATCTCACTTTTGCCGGACAATTGATCACGAGTCGCGGTGTCTGCTGCATCTGTAACGAAATATAAGAAAGACATTCAGCCAAAGAGAGATACTACAGTCCGCACTATGTCTACGCTTCGAATATAACAACTTATCATTCTTGTTTTTTCTTTCATTGGAGTAATCATCATCCTGAAAATTCATGTAGATGGGCTGATCGCAAAATAAACTGACTGCTCACTGAACCAAGCTCTTCGTGATCAGATTCATATTCACTGGCCGATGATAGCAAGCTCGGACGCAACTTTGACGATACAGGTCGCCAACGTTCTATTGGCTTAAGTTCGATATATGCAGTATTCTTTATGCTTCGTTGTGAGCCACTCCCTAAAGAGTGAGCTACGTGCGCATGGTCCATTTTGGAATCCATATCCATGTTCATTGATACAGATACCCCCTTTCTGGAGGATTCGGATGTTGCCTGACGAGATCTTTTTGGCATGTTATCGTACCAACCGAGGCTTGCATGTCCATGTTTAACAGGCTGGCATATTGGAAATGTGATGGCATAATAGGTCATGAGAACATGAAAATTGGGTGTTGATCCTTCCCTCTGCGAGTTGAATAGGCTTTCTTTCCCTTTGTCATAATCAGGGAATTTGTTGATATGATCTTCATGATAAGAAATTGTGGTCGGATCCCGCTCTTGAAGGAGAAGCGCACGCATTGAATGCATCCTAGATTCTTTGAGAAGATGTGGATAACATTTGGATGAATGACATTTTTTGCAATTAAGTGCCCACGATGAGGGGACGGAATGAGATTCACCCTTTATCCGACATTGCCTTGAAGGTTGGCGCTTGCAAACTCTCAGCTACAGGTCATGAAACATAGATCCTGATCAACACATACCTCAGATGCCCTGATCTTGGATAGCAGAAAAGCTGCGTGAAATACACTTCGCTCCGACGGCTCCGCAAAGAAACTGTCCCATAGATGATAAGTGCGATGTTTGGATAAAAACGATCTACCGCGTACCATCTCTGCTCTTGTAGAGATAAAGTACCTTCGAAAGACTTCAATGAGTAACCAACGCCTGTCAAAGCCTGAATGGCATCCCAACGGGCATTAAGAAGGACATCAAAACTTTGGCGCTCTCGTCCCTCCATTTTTTGACAAGCACATGTACGACCCTCAACATAACATCCTGGACATACAATGAAATCTTCCTCGCCCTGTTTTTTACCCAGACATTTAAAATAGTTTTGGAATATGTCCGCCCCACAGAAGTCACAAGTGTGTATTTCGTCGGCTAGTTGTAGTGATGCTGGACTCTCAGATTGCCCTTTGTTATCGGATCGGATAGTTCCCTCGCAAGAATACTCTTCCATAAGAATGTGGTCGTAGAGACGAAGGACAGTCACTAACTCTTGCGCGACAATGTTGTTCTCAGCGGTGTTGAGAGTGTGTGTATTCGTTTCTACCAGCTTCTGTGTGTAGTTGCGAAGTGTATGGTAAATGGTGCTCTTAATTTGATAAATTTCCGATCGGCAGACCCTAAAGATAGTAAGCCAGGCGAATAGTTGCTTGGATGGACAAGGTATTTCACCTTCGATACATGGGTAACTCGTGATATAGTGCCGTAGCTAGCCCAGCCAATGTCATCCGTGACCAGGACATCTTGATGGTCATTCCACCAGAATTAAGTACCTGATGACAACTTCGAGGAGGGACTAAAACCAGATCCCCAAGCCTTTGCTCCGTAACATATACTTCGAAGGGTGCTCTTGCCAGATCAGATACAGACATGAAATGATTTTCATGGTCGAGTTCATGTTTAAGCGACCGAAAATATTTTGTGACCTTGCTGGAGTCCCTGTTTTCTGTCATAAACCAAAACGAAGAACCATCATTCTCTGTGTAACACATCAGGTTTTGGCCAGAAGAGGCACACAGGTCCTTGTGACATGGTGTATATGTATCAGCAACGCCAAAATAACACATCAACGTTTCAACATCTGAACGCCCATTCTTCAACCGGTGAACCAAAAAACTCAGACGGTAGAGGCACACAACACATACCTTCTTTGGCCGGAAAGCAAACAAGTCGTCACTTCCTTCTGGTAGTAATTTATCTGGGAGAACGCGCTCTTTCACAAGCCATTCTTCCCATTCTTGTGGGCATTCGACATCCTTGCCATACCACCGCTTGGTTTCTATTGGTTCCAATAGCGTTAGTTGAGAAACAATGCAGATGGATTGGGGGCATACCTTCTGTATCTGCGTAGGTCGTCATGGAACGCGCTTCTTCGACGAAATCACCGAAAGGCATGATTTGATCTTGGCGAGTGTGTACGTTCCTCACATTTATTTCTATAAAAATCAGAATGACAGAAGTAATCCAGCATTCAGAACCGACGCACTTTCTTTTTCGCCCCGAAAATATTGAAGACAAAAGTCAATGCTGAAGATCTCCTTCGACCAACGGTGATGTTTATGCCATCCTTCAATAATCAAAGGAACTCCAGATTTCTCGTGGTGTTTCACCTGGCTCTCGAGATTCTCGCTTCGGAAAGAGAAGCGTGGCACAGGCAGAAAACCCTGCCGGAGTAGGTCACTGAGCGTCAAGTCTCGAGTCGAAATATGCTGCATATGAAAATGGCAAAGCCTTTGATATTTCGAAGTTTAACAAACAAAGCGCCTGGATCACGTGTACCCTATTTTTGAAGTCCTATCTACATGAACACAAGTCAGATTATTCGCAACTAATCGGAACATCTGAAGAAAGGGGTAGAAAAAGAGGAGAGAATGAAATTATTGTTAGTAAACGAGTTAACGCCTATTAAGTTATATAATCCAAGTAAACACTAAAGACAGAAAAGGGAAAGAATTCATCATTCCTATAAAACAGCTGCGCGATTTGAGATCTGTTGGAAGGGACTGACCCACTCTGGAAGCATAGGGTCGAAGGTCGCAGAAACGAAGGTCGCGGGAAGTGGCTCCATATCCACGGCACAGAGGGTAAAGTGGTTCTTGGACAGCGGCAGGACTCGTAACTAGGACTCAGAGTATATATATATATATATGATATACCTCAGTCGTCAACTGCAGAGGGGACGTCTGAGCTCTATAACTTTCTAAGATCTAGTTTCGATGACCGAAACTGATATCATGTTTCTGATAGCGGAACAACAGCAGATGGGGTGTTAGTGAGCATGCTAGCAGCTTATGTATGAAGCTGTGACGAGGCGACCCGTTGAAGGGAAGCAATCACGTGTACCCTAATTAAGGGTCGACATCTAGTGAAACACTTGATCTCGAACTCTGACCAATACTGTCATTTAATGGCCACTGAAAACACCGTTGACCTAGACTTCTGGGAATTTGTGAGTTGTGCAAAGTGCCACTTGCCATATGCCACAGAATCTGGAAAATCGTTACCATTCTGGCTTACTGAATGCGGACATGTTATTTGCAATAATCATCTCAGTCGGTTCCTCTGTGTTCAATTGAGCTCTTGCTCGCAACTATCTTCTAGATCCAGATCAAAGCTGTGCCTCATGTGGCTCCACAGAAATACTTCTTATACCATTACAACAAGAGGTTCTCGCTAGAAAGCCTATATTAACTGAACCTCCAAAGTTGATCGATCTCTCCACCTTCAGGTTGATGCGCCAATGTCGGACTGGTTTAAATCAATACCTGCTGCGTTGGACTTGTTGGCATTTGCAGCAAAGGTTTGGTTCGAACCAAAGTGCCAATATGTCTCTAAAACACTTTAAGTTTCAACAAGAAGTCATGGCTCGGCAAATTCGTTTCTTTCGCGGAAGGCACCAGCAAATACGAACCGTTTTGGAAAAATTACGCTCAGATATAGCTGAATTGAAGAGGTCTAATCTTAAACTGCACTTCCCAGCAAATGCTCATGAGTTCCTGTCCCCAGGACAAATGAGGCATTAATTCAGGAGAATCATCAACTCAAACAGCAAATGGGGTCCCACAATGTTGGCTTAGAAGATGGGCATGAATCCCTGAATGTGACGAATCAGAACGGCAAACGTCAAATAAGCATACCGGCATACCAGTGAGTTTTACCGTGTCGATCATGTTACCATCGGACATCCTAAACAAAGTTAGGTATGAATACCCCTCAAGTCGGCCTCGAACTGGATCCAGCCCACTCCATAGTTCTTCTACGCCCGCTCGGCTTACTCTGCCTATCAACCAGAGAACTAGGGAGTTTACACATTCGAACGAGGGCTCTCGACCCTTGATGCAGATGCAAACTTCTGTCTCGGCGCCTCAGCGTGGAATAAATCAAAGGAACGTCCGACCAATGTCACAACAGATCGGGTCTGTAAATGCCCAACGTGATGTATGATTGCTACTCATATATCTGGCTAGGAATTTCGCATATAATCCTCCGGAGTCCGCTCACACCCCGACTACATCCCTTTCGAATGCCCAGACTCCTGAGCTCATTCGACCAAGTCAGCTCAACCATGGTAAATACAACGATCATGTAAAATCCAACATGCAACCACAAATGATCCAACACCAAACCCCGCTTTCGCAACATCCAGCAGTACATCAAAGTCGACTTAGAAGCATGGGACCGCCACCTGTTCCTCAAGCACGGCTAGGTACACCAGTTGTTGATCATGGTGACGGTCGTCCAATAGCTACCTCGAGCCGCCGCTTTGTACCCTATCAGCAGCAGCCACCGACTTCCCCACAGCGCTTCTTTTCGAGGCCGTACCAGAAACCGCCATCGAGTCTACTTCAAACTCAGGAACTTGATCGTCCAAGGTAGGTAATGACCACTGAACATGTTCAAGAATATAGTTGTATAGTTGTGTATCCTACAATCCTTGTTTGGCTATGTTGAAATACTACGGTTCCCGGTTGTCCAGAGCTATTTGATGGCATGCAGTGCAGAGGCAGGCTCCATACAAGCTGCGCACTAAGCAACGTAACACTACTCTTCACAACGACCATATCCTAGCCATACTACAAATTTAAGTTTATCTGGGGGAAACATGTCCTATCGCGACCCCTATTCCGATCCTTACAACGGTTCCGGCCACCAGACCAATCAAACTGATGTCGTGCACTCAGACAGCAATTTCGATTTCGACCCTTACTCTCACCCCTCTCATCCTACATATAGTCAAAGTGGTTACGGCGCCGGTGGCAATGGCACTTACGCGGACGATCCGACATATCCTCCTCAACGACAGTCGACGCAGAGGACACAGAGGAATGGATCTGAAAACCCAACACAAAGGAAGGAGACTTATCAACCTGATGCCGATTCTGGTATGGTGCATCTGACGAACCAGTGAGTGGTCTGTAGAACTATCTCATGCATCATCAAGTATTGATGGTTACCCGGCCAGGACTGCTAGTACTTTAAGGCAATACAGATATGATCACCGAGGAGCAATATGGACGAATGTTTGGGTTTTTAATTATTCGGAAATTAGGGATAATGATCATGAAATATCTGCAGGGCGGACGTGGTCGATGCATTGGTCGATTCTGCTGTTGCGCAATCATGACGATAGTGTTCTTGATTGTCAGCATTGTGCTGTCTCTGGCTCTGGTAAGGCTATTCTATTTCGCTGTCATGTGCCTTTCATTGACGTCGTTCAGTGGATCCGACCTCCTTCAATCGCAATTGGTCAAGTTGCTCCCATGCAAGAAGGAGGGAGCACAGTGCGTCTCCCACAAAATAAGTCGTCATGAGATTCTGAATGTTATGCTACCAGATCACTACCAGCTCAGATGGTAACGGGGTTGCATTCTCTATCCACTTGGCATTGAATATAACGTATGCAGCTCCTTCCCTTTGCCTCAATGTTTTTACGTGATGTTCAGGGTAGATAATCCCAATTACTTCTCTGTCAACTTCAGGGACATCAAGGCAGAAGTAGGTCGCCGTTATTGCTGTCTTGTCCATTTGTGATCTCATGGTCTCTTAGCTATTCTATCCTATCAATAACACGCCCATTGGTGGAGGAACATCCACCAATGTAGTATTTCCAGCGAATTCACAAACAAACTGGACATTCCCCTTTGATGTTCAATACAGAACATCTGCTGATACCCAGGGAAGAGTTCTCTCAGATCTGTTGAGCAAATGTGGCGCCAATCCGCAGAATGTGGTCATTGATTTTACGATTACGGTCAGTTTTAAGCTTGAGCATCCTCTTGAATACTGACCATAAATCGCATTTAGCCGGCTTTGCGGATAGTCTTTGTAACTATTTCTCCGTCCATCTCTAATTCCTTCAGCTTCCCCTGCCCAGTTGATATCAGTGAAATTTCGGTGAGCCCTTAGCCATGTCATCCTCAGTTTCCGAGAGACTCAACTTTGCAGGGTTTGCTCAGTCTAGGAGGCTCTTAGGAGAGCCGCATCAGTGTTCTGGTGTGTTTTCAGAAGTGACGACTCAGAATCCTACGGCTCCTTGTAGTTTGATGGATGATTTAGCTGGAACATTTTCATCCCTGCTTCAATGCCACGCCGATCAATCGTCAAGTGTCAATTCAAATCTTATAAGGACTCTTGTACATAGTTGCCTCGCCGCCACAACATTATAGATACCGATGTAAAAATCGTTTCTATTTTTGGCCTCGATGATGTCAGTTACAAGCACTCCATTGGTTCTCAAGTTCTCATCACATTGAGTTTCAAACTGGTATGCCTGCTGACATAGAGAAGATTGTACCGCCAAAGGAACTCACAGCTCAAGAGAAAGATACGGTGTTCCAATATTTCTTTTGTCATCTTGCGGATTTCAGAAACATACATGACATTTATGCGAGGAGGGAATGTGATAAATCAGAGTTGGCCAAAGGACCAAGCGAGGAGAGAAGGAATGAAATCATCCAGTCTATCAATCAATGGGCTCAAGAATTGGCTCATAAGGCTTGGGTCGTATGTCGGCAGTCTGAAAATGACACAGAAGGTGCGTGCTTTTCCGCGATTTTACATTAAGATCGGTGCGCTAAAATTGCATGGTGAAGCTGAAAGGTGTCCCGAGGTAGATGAGTTTGCTGATACTGCTACTACGGGTCTACCGCCTCTGCCGTCACAAGAAGCAGTGAATAAGATTTTCACGACTATTCTTTTCTTACATATCACTACTTCGAAGCAATACTCCGCATATACTCGGGCATTCTTCGCGAAATTTGAGCCACACCTCAGACCAGATGAAAACGCGATAGTCAAAGTTCTGAAGAATCCAGAAACAGTTGGAGTGCAAGTACAACCCCACACTGAAGCGATGCGCAACACCCATGTAGATAGAAGCTACATGAGCCGAATTGCAAGTATAGGCCTGGGTGCGGTGGCAGGTGGTGTGTTGATTGGTGTGACAGGAGGGCTTGCAGCACCATTGGTTGCTGCTGGCCTAACGAGCATATTTGGTTGGTTTGGGCTGAGCGGAACAGCGATAGGATTGATGGCAACTGGATTGGCTGGATCACCAATGATATGCGGTGCACTCTTCGGGGCATATGGAGCGAAATCAACCGGGGAGATGGTTGAACGATATATACGAGAGGTCAGAGACTTGGCAATTGTGCCTGTCAGGATCAGGGAAGGGGGAGAGACTCTAGGAATAAGGTTGTGCGTGAGTGGCTGGTTGACTGATGAATCCGACGTGCATGAACCTTGGAATATATTCAAAGGAGATGACACTTTTGCATTGCAATGGGTAAGCATGCATTATTACATGATTCCGGTATACTTCACAGTCACTTCAGGAGATAGAAGCCTTAAAGGCGCTATCAGATGCTATGTATAAGCTGGTCAAAGGTCACGCGATGAAATTTATCAAGGCGGAAGTCATCAGACGAACTGTATTTGCAAACCTGATGAGCGCATTGTCCCCGGTCGCTTTGCTCAAGATCGGGGAATTAATTGGTAAGATCATAACATATTCCCATGAACTTTCTGACTTAACCTCATAGACAATCCATGGATGAATGCAAGGGCTCGAGCGTACAAGACGGGTCTCGTGCTGGCAGATTTGATAGCAAAGCGGGCCTTCGGCAATCGCCCAATCTCACTGATCGGGTACTCGCTTGGATCACTTGTTATTTTTGAGGCTCTCAAAGAGCTCGGCAAGCGTCCAATCTCAGAATCATTTGGACTAGTTGAGGATGTATTCTTATTCGGCACTCCGACAACAGCTGGGCCTGATGTCTGGGCCAAAGTCCGGCGTGTTGTTGCAGGACGACTCGTAAATGGATACGCAAATGAAGACTATGTATTGGCAGTCCTAACGCGTGCGACGGTCGTCAGCTGGTCTGTGGCAGGATTGGGACCTGTCGAAGTGCAGGGTGTGGAAGATTTACATTGTCAAGAGGTGACAGGACACACAATGTGGCGGGGGCTAATTGGTAAGTATCTGGAGGAATGTAAAGCACGCGACATCATACGGAATGCAGTTCAACTCCATGTGCAGAAGGCTGAGAATCAAGAGAAAAAGAACCCCGAAGGATCATCTTTTGATTAATTAAAAGCCCATAGAGGGTAACTAGTAAGTTAATGAAGATTAATGTCAGAAAAACATCAGCCTGAATATAAGTCTCAATAAATGAAAAATACGTTATCCTCTTTCCTGTTGTCTTTCTAATGGCCGCTCCTGCGCCTTTGAATTCGTTCTTTGGGGGGCTTTCTATGTCTATCCCAGTCCATGTCCTTACACTGCTCAATGGAAGTGTTTTCGGCATCGCTGGTTTCGTTCATCGCGCATCGCGCGGTTCAACAGAGGCCATGGTCGCTGTTGCAGGTCTTATTTGTGGAGGCATAATCATTGGATCTACTGAGAGTGAAAGGTTAGGACCTAGTGGTTCTTCAGTTTCAAATCTCGTTGCTTCTGGAGTTTTGGCCGGTCTTGGGACCAAAGTATGTACTCCAGCGGTCACTATAGTCGATTCGCCACCTGATCCTTCCATAGCTGTCCAATGGTTGTACCTCTGGGTAAGTAGACGATGCAGGACCAGAAGGATCATCTTCTCACCGAGGATTCAGGCACATGGTTTGTGGGATTGCCCGATGTTCAATGAGGTCAGCATCCCTGGTCATACCCAATCTGTTTAAGACTAACGATTTCGGTTAGATCAATTTTAGCTACAGCTATATTTTTTATTACTGGCGCTGTGACGGCGCATACATTGTATGGAAACTTGGATCCTGTTGCATCACTTGACTGGTCACTCGGAATTAATGAGCGCAAGCTCATTGTTGCACAGATAGTTCCATTTGCTGTGTCTGGACTACTATATTTCTTCGTAAGTGAATGTGTCCACCTAGTGGAAGCGCTCATGATCATTTGTTTCATTCCGGACAGGCTCCCTTTCAACAATCGGATGGACCAAAATTTAATACCAACAAGGAAGGATCGATAGAACTAGAGCCTCAGTCAGCTCTTCGACACCTCGCCTCCCTGACTACCTCGATACATTTTGCATTCGCTCTCCAGCTCTCTGGGCTCACCGATCCTTCGCGTGTGATAAGATTTTTGCTCCTGCCTTTTCATAGAGCGTTCGATCCCTCCCTCGGAATTTTAGCAGCGGGAACAATGCCCCTCACAATATTCCTGTATCATTATGCGCGCGGCAACGAAATCCCGCGCCTAGGCGGAAGGTGGTCAATTCCCAAGAAGGATCAAGTGGATTGGAAGCTCATTGTTGGTTCTGCGATCTTCGGCATCAGCTGGGGTATGGCTGGTGTGTGCCGTGAGTTCTTTGTTGATCGCTATGCCGATCAATTACTAACCATCCGGAATCACAGCCGGTCCCGGTCTTGTGAATTTTGGACACGCCTTGGTGAACAATGCACGGTTACCTGCTACAACTCTCTGGTTACTCGCAGTAGTCGCTGGTGGTCTGATCGTTTGATCTGGCCGGTTTGAAGTACTATAGATGATTTTCATGTTTTCTGTATGCAAAAACAACCCACGAAATGTTTGAGCTGTTTTCTTTACACCTGCGCTGTGCACTTTGATAGTCAGTTGACGTTCAACAAAACGCTTAAAGTGGTTCAAACGGCTTGATGATATTCTTCTGAGCCTTGATCCGCATTGTATGCCACGAAACCACGATCATTATCGGAACTTAGGAAATGTTACTATACAAGGATACACTGGCGTCATGAAACCGGGACCGAAACTCCGACAGCTGGGGCAGACGATGACGATGCAGCAACATTTTTGGGTCTGCTGCGGCCCCATTTGACGGAGACAATTTCCCCATCTACTTCAAGGCCATTGGCCCATGCCTGAGCGGCAAGCTCCGCTGAAGCGCGATCTCTGAAGTTTACAAACGCGCATCTGATGCGACATGAACCTGTTTGAACTGATGTGTCAAAGATTGTTACTGACCTTGTTTTAGCCACGTGAACGATGGATTTGAGTTGCATTGGCTGTATACCTGGTAGAGAGTGGAGAACGCAAGTGCGAATACTTTGCTCCGCCGATGAAGACGACAAGGAAGAAAGGAAGAGGGAAGTCTGTTTCCTCACTGAGCAGAGGGAAACAAATTAGAATGAATAAGAGGACTTACAATGCTTTCATCTTCCGGGGGTTTCAATCCTTGGGCTTCGGCATGTGCACCCAATATCTTCTTTGCTACAGGATCATTTCTCCCATGGTACCTCTCCTGTATACTCTGATGGGCTAATGCATCATCCACTGGTTTCTCATGACGATACGGGCACTCTGTTCCGCGATTACACTCTCCCTTCGCGAAAAACGAGCAGATTTGTGGTCTATTCCTCTTGTAATACGGGTCGGTTCTTGCAAGTTGTTTCAACATCTCTCTTCCTGCAGCTGTACTCTTGTTGACATCCAAACCGGACTTTGCATTGTCCCCACCGTCCTGCATTTTAGCTTCCATATTCTGTGCATAGTATTCACGGTTGATATCGGACGTGGGTGCTTCGTGCTTATAACCCAATACGGTGTCGCGGACTTGTGTAGGCAAACCATACTCGAGGTCTAATAGACAAGTTTGGCAGACATTCTTGATTTTGGCACAGGTTTGGCAGATCACGGTTGTTTTGAATCGAGCACCTTGACCTGGATTCCAACGAAAAACCGTGAAAGGACGAGCACAGGTACCACAAGAGCGACCATATTCCTGCTTAGACTAATAGCTGTGAGTAGTGAGTTCACGAGGGGAAGATTTTAAATACCATCCGGATGAACGGGTTAGGACCAAGACCTAATAGCAAATGTTCAATGTCACCGTTGTTTTAACGCAAGGATACACACATGTTTCACAAAGGACAGGGAAATCACTTTGCTCCCATCCGGCCTTGTTGATATCAGCTTTCGGCATATCTTCAGATGGGAATTCGTCAAGGGAGAGGAGCTTTAAAGAACCAGCTGACAAAGACAGACAAACATGGACACAGCCATTTTCTGCCAAAGGCACTGCAAATGCCGACCGCTGAGAAAGGTGGCGGGTCTCTGCTCATCGCATGGCAGCTCAAGGGAAAGAAAGTCCTCATCGTTGGTGGCGGCGAGGTTGCCTCCCAACGGGTAGATTCTATCATGAACACAGATGCGCTCATAACCATCATATCACTCTCCGCTAGCCTGCACGAGCGCACGCGCAAGCTCATCTCACAATTTCCTCTCAGTGTCCAACTCTTAAACAAGGCATACGAGCCCAACACTGATAATACAAAACTGCTCGATTATGATCTTGTTCTCACTGCTCTCGATGACTTTGAAGTATCCAAGGAGATATGCCAATTTTGTCGGGAACACCGGATACCGGTCAATGCAGCTGATATTCCAGAGCTATGTGACTTCTACTTTGGTTCCCAAATACGCGATGGACCTTTGCAAATAATGGTTTCAACGAATGGAAATGGACCCAGGCTGGCGAACCTGGTAAAAGGCACGATCGTCAAAGCCTTGTCGGGAAATGAGGGCACTGCAATAAGGAATGTCGGTGTTCTCAGGATGAAGCTAAGGCAGCGGGCACCAGGTGTAGGGGGTGAAGTTGGGAAGAGGAGAATGGGTTGGATGACAAGGTTGTGTAATGAGTGGAGTATGGAGGAATTGGGAGCATTGAATGAAGAAAATATACAGAGGTTACTGAACGAAGGCTGGGAGAATGACAGAGTACCATCTCCTAGGGCCTTGGGCGTCAAGATTCCACGGATACACGCACCCTCATCGAGCAATAATATAATACCTGGATTTATCGGATTTTGTGCAGGCCTTATGTGCATTGTAACGTGGAAATGGCTTCGACAGTAGTTGAGCGGTACTTTCACTTTTCAAACAAGGCAAGAACATCAAATTCAGTAATATATATACAGTTATGCGAGTGTCCGGTTGGCATTGACATATTCTGTCCCGTAACATGAGTACAGCAGCTGCGCGTTGTCAGGATCACTAGGATTCACAGCAGCGACTTTGAAGGACGTCCCAAAGAAACTCCGTACATCTCTGAGGAATTGTATCCTGTGCAGTTGAGCTATGGGCTTATGCACTCGGTGATATTTACTTACGTTTTCGCGGTCGGCTCACTCATTCTACATCTCCCGATGTCCTCGCTTCCCAATACCATCATAAGAAGGACCAGTGTTTGATGCCGTTGATCCACACAACCGCCTCGATGAATTTCACAAAGCAAGGCCCGTGCTGCTTCTAGTCCGACGTCCTCTGGAACTACACCGGCTCGAGAGATGGCTTCGGAACAATAGATTGCCCCTGTCGTTGATTCGGCCAGAAGACTAAGAGCATAACCAGGCGATCTAAAAACAAGTGGATGAATATCCTGAACATGTCTTAGATTAATGACCGACTTGCTTTCCGCTCTCTTCACCCTTGTAAACATCAGAGTAGAGGTAGATATCGGGAATGTATCTGTTCAATATAGATCGCGATGCTTCTATCATCCGATTTGAGAACTGAGGATTAACACGAACAGCATGTCTTGTGGAAACTGTGTAAGACATATACCGGACGAACTCTGATTATTTACTCACGAAACTCCTCTTATCCGCTTGATCTTACCAGGTTCAACAAAATTTAAAGTCTTGACCTGTTTCACAACCGGACATAAAAATTGTACTTCGCCTCCACCCCCAGGAAGTGCGCCACGTTTTTTTATTCGAAGTTCGAGACCGTCGGAAATACCGAATGGCTGGAGGTGAGGAAGAGTAACAGTTCGCAAGAGATCAACCTGGGATAGGGGGTGAGTTCAGTATCGAAAAATAGGAAAAGGAGCCGAACAGAAAGATCTTTTTCATCCGTTGTGACCCCTGCCAGTGTGAGGTTCAAAGGTTTTTTGGAAAAAGGTGCAAGCATAATGACAGGTTCAAGAAAATACCCGACAGAACGGGATAATGGACAATCATGGACTATAGCGCCTCCTGAGATGATCCCCGGCCTCAGAAGGAGAGCGGTACCTAATGCGAAGAGCTTTGCTTAAAATTGAGTCTCAAGGCGATAGTCAGGTATTATGCGTACCTGTTACAGATATTTCGATGACAGTACCATTGGTTACACGCTCTAACAGTCTTAGAAGGCTGACCTCATAATCTATGCAAAGTCAAATTTGCGACTCAACCTCAAAATCGCATACACACCTCTGAGACCGGGATTTTTATCTTCCGGTCGAATCTTGTCTATTCTTACATGTTTTCCGCTCAGAACTGATAAAACAAGGCGTTGCCTCAGGTGTTGGTGCCCACTAAATGTGAGAAGTGAAGAAGACATGAGTTGTCGATCAATTTAGAGCTTTTCCAGAAGTACCGGGCCGCATCGGACCGCCTTCCAAGTCTGCTTCAGAATCTGAGAATTTGAGAGTGTTCAGGAACAAATATACTGAGGGAAGCAGAGACCAAAACATGAACAGACAGTCACCTTCCTGATCACACTATAATCAATCACCTGCCAGCTCACTTTCATCACAAAAAATATGGTTCCAGATGATCCAGGAGTGACAGATTGGCCGGGACGCCATTTCCACATTGACCAAATCCTCGATAACCCTGGACCACGTACAGATCCTGGTTTCGCGGCAGGTGCTGAGGCATGTTTTGAACCTTCCATTATCTGAAGGATCGAAGTCTTGTTCAAACACAAACTGACTATTGCTCGACTTTGCCATCTTTAGGTGAAAGCATTCCTTCGCAATCAGGCCAAAATCTTGGTCATCGGAGCAGGGGGTCTAGGATGTGAGATTCTCGCGAATCTCGCGCTGACTGGATTCAAGGATATACATGTCATTGATATGGATACAATTGATATAAGTAACCTGAATCGGCAGTTTCTCTTCAGGTACGTCGTGCGGTTTGGATTTACGGGTCAAGCGATTAATTCGTTGTCCAGACCAAACGACGTGGGTAAATCCAAGGCCAATGTAGCAGCAGAGTTTATCATGAGGAGGGTACCTGGTGTTAAAGTGACACCGTGAGCTGTCATTACTTCCCTGTAGCACCCCAACGTCAATGTTTCTCGATATGCAGGTACTTTGGGAAGATCCAGGACAAGGGAGACGATTACTACATGCAATTCAACCTGGTCATCTGTGGTTTGGATTCCGTAGAGGCACGACGATGGATAAACGCAACACTCGTTAACCTGGTGGACCCAGAAAATCCAGAGAGTTTGAAACCTTTGATTGATGGTGGTACAGAAGGTGAGATATTCCCTACTTGTCGCAACGTCCTGACTCCCGAAATGACTCTAGGTTTTAAGGGTCAAGCTCGTGTAATTCTTCCAACAATTACATCATGCTATGAATGCTCGTTGGATATGCTGAATAAACAAACTACATACCCCATCTGCACTATCGCGAATACTCCTCGCTTACCCGAACATTGCATAGAATGGGCTTCCGTACTGGAGTGGCCCCGTGTTCATGGAGGTCAGCTACTCTCTTGATAGTCAATCATCGATGACTGACATGTCATGATTTAATGCAGATAAGAAGATGGATACCGACGATCCTGAACACATTTCATGGCTATACCAGACTGCAGCGGCAAGAGCAAGCGAGTTCAAAATCGAGGGCGTGACGTGGTCACTCACGCAAGGAGTCGTTAAGAATATCATCCCCGCCATCGCATCTACAAATGCAATTATCGCTGGTTGGTACCGATTGATGCGACGACTAGGTTTGTCACTAACATACCATCTAGCCGCCTGTTGCAATGAAGCCTTCAAAATCGCAACGAGCTCTGCTTCTTATCTCAATAACTATTTCATGCTCATTGGCACAGATGGCATCTACTCTTATACCTTCGAACATGAGAAGCGGCCCGATTGTCCTGTGTGTGGTGGCCAATCTGTTGATTTTCCAATCAGCCGCGAATTGATTGTCGAAGAGCTCATTGAGATGTTGACTGAGAAACAAGACATGTTTGTAATCCCTCGTTTTTTGCTGCTCGGCGACTGACGCACGTGTACCACGTAGTCAAATCAAGAAGCCTTCGCTCTCAACCCCGACGAAACAAATATATTTCCAGGCACCACCGCAACTGGAACAGGCCACACGGTCGAATTTAGAGAAAAAGGTATCGGAACTGGTACCAGATAGTGGAGAAGTAACGGTCACCGCCAGTACACTTCCTTTCAGTCTCTCTCTAAACATCTTGTATTCTTAAAAGGCATTGTCGCTCATGCTTTCCTTTGCATTAGAGTTCTAGTATCACAAGAATTGTCTCGCTTACGCATTATACACGTCCTCGCCTCATCGAAAAATTACTACGACTGTTGCTTCTTCACTCCCAATCTCACCACCTCCGATCAATTCAAGCCACCTCTCAAGCAATGGCCAACCAACTTCGAATTTTGTGCACAGCTCGTCCGAATGGTGCTCACCATCCAACAGTTGAATCAATTCTGACGGATACTGAAGCCCACTACTAGCTGCTAATCTTCCTTGACCTGACTGGGATGCTGACCCCTGTGACATTGAAGTGCTCTGTCCATAACTTCCCCCAGGGGCTATTCCTTGTATTTGACCTACCTGCTGAGCAGATGGTGAACGTGACATCTTGGGCCTCGAGGGCATAGTCAGCGTTGCTTTTGGAAGCACTGGGGATGGAGGTGGAGCAACGTTGATCAAAGATTGGCGATTGTCAGTGTGTCGTACTGTTCCCGCGTTGCTCACACCACCAGAACCGAGCGTAGACGTTGGGCGAGAAGGTGATCCTTGAGGTGGGGGAAACTGTAGCCCGGAAACAAGTGCAGCGCCAGGACCAATACCCATCACGGCACCTGTGCCAGCACCAGTGGCAGCAAGACTATGGTGGCTTCTTGTTGTCGAAGTCGGAGTGAGAAGGCCATCGACAGTATGAGTGGGTGTCACTGAGCCACTTGTATCGTGTCCTCCACCAGCCTGCAGGGGGTTGTGTGGTGAGGTGGAGGACGAAGGTTCTACAGAAAGATTAGAATCTTGATTCTGGAAAGGGATCCATGATGTCCTAGGAGAAGCATATCCTGCTGCTAGTTGCTGTTGCTGAGCTGCCGCTTTATCTCGATTACGCAGTTGTTCGAGGACTTTTTCCGCTGCACTTGCTCGTCTGGCACGATAAACAGAGGTAGAAGTCGGCGGTAACTGCGTATGATTGTGATGAAAGGCATCACTAGAGGATGCCATTCCGTGCAAGGAGTGTTCTGAGCTTGGGAAAGTAACTGACGATGTTCCAGCTGTTGGTCGCGCGACACGATACATCTGAGTGTTGGTTGCTACGTCGCCACTTTGAGCTGTAGTGAATGGGAAACGCAGAGGGGCTGCGTTGTTCAAACTGTGTCCCCGCTTGCGAGAGAGGAGATTATTCATGTCGAAAGAAGCACTATTGTCTGCCAGGGCTACCTTGTTTTTGGACTTATGGGCTGGTGAAGCTGGGGACAGGAGATAGACAGGCCAGCGGTGTACTCGTCGAAGAAAGCCTTTGATGACTCCAAAGGAAGCAAACCGTCTCACATCGACACCTATCCCCTCGACTTCGTATTCTTCTTTCCATTCATGTATTGTCTTGCCGGGCTTGAGTCGTGAATAAAGATGAAGTAGTTTTGGCCAGTCGGGAATGTTATGTCCTAACCAAGGGTTATACTTTGAACAGCGGCCAAAATAATACTCACCTGGTTTTGTCACGTACGGACCACATTCCTCTTTCACATGAATTTCGTCTGCGAGCCATTGTATACTCTTTCGTAGGGTATACATATTTGACCATTGGAAGATATCGATGGTCATTATGACTTGATAATACCTGATTAAGAATGAGTAAGTCGTTGATGGAATCAGATAAACCTCACAAAAGGTGTGAAATAGCCTGTCGAGCGAGTGCAATATCACAATTAGCCAGATAAGCTATACGGCTGACATGGTTCGTGCCATCTATGAATTGACAGATCTGTTCCAAGTTAGAGGTGACCACACACACAGGGTGGATCGAAAACATGCTTTGGCCATTGTGAGGTCCCAGTTATCTTCCTTGCGTTTAGTGAGATTGATAAGGGCAAGTGGGACCATCCAGTCTTTTACAGGTTGCGGGTTCGGATAAAAAGGGAATATTTTGAGTTCTATCGAATTAAACTGGTCGAGGGAAATCGATGTTTCCGCATAGGAATTCAAATCCTCATATAACTGTTCTAGAATCGCAGAGATAGGATAAGATTTGGATGGTTTCGAGAGAAATTGAGACTCTTCCTGTAACCAAACATATATAATGTTGCAATGAAATCAAGCGAAAGGGAAGTTACATACCTCACAGGCTGTCATGACACGGCTGACTTTCCGCACAATGGGCTCATAACAGCTCAGATCAGCACCCCTCTCAAACACAAAACAAATGTTATATCTGAAGAAGTTCCGCTCGTATCGTCTCCCCTTTAATGCGACAGGGAACCCAATGATACGGTGATCTCTTGTTGAACAGATTACCAAGCGGCCACAGAGGGTGCTGGGGGGTATGACATATTTTTGGATATCATCGAAATTAAACAGCGTTCTCGGGTGCGCTGATCCACTTCTATCCTGTTGCAACGAGTGATCCCAGTAGGGCGGCCGTGGGCCGACAAGAGAGACCATAGATGCACCACTTGAATTGCGCGACAAGGCTCCGTTGCTACCATAATTCGAAGGGGTGGCAGAGGGAGGCTGGGAATACAATGACTGGAGGTCTCGCGGCAGCAACTCTACGGAAGAGGTGGGCAGGACCAATGGACTGTCTGCTGACAAGGCAGAAAGACTACCTGAGGAAACTATGAGGTCCTCTGGGACTTGATAGTCTATCTTGGGGCCATGTTTAACGTCGAAAACAGCGTAAAAGACAGATTGAATACGTGGAAGAAAGGAGCCTCCTCCGTCTGGCATTCTGAATGTCCGGGGATGGCATGGTTGTGTATCAGGAGAACAGATCCGGGAGCACGTAGAAATGTATGGACTTACCGTTTTGTGATGAGATCAAGTTATGACCTCTATATTTGTAACTCGATGTCCTTTTTGTCCCTCCACATCCCAATTGCCCAGCTCAACCTCGCTGCCGTTCTCAAGTGCGGTCAATCTTTCCGCTGGTCTTGCCTACGCCTCCCGATAACAGAGAACGGACCTACTCATGAGTATCGTTTCTGTCTAAGGGATCGCGTCATATGTCTACGCCAGGCGTCAGACACGCTTTTTTACCGTGCTGTTTTCCCAGAACCTCAGCCTTTGGCTGGCCAACTTGCACAACGTGATGCAGAAACACTGGCTTGGCTCAGAGACTACTTCCAGCTGGACACTGACCTTGTATCGCTGTATGAACAGTGGTCTGGACGTGACAAAGTGTTTGCCAGATTTCGGGACCGTTTCATGGGAATACGCATGATTAGGCAAGATCCATGGGAGAACGTCGTCTCGTATGTGTCATTATGTCTACTATGCTCGTCTCATAGGCTCTTCAGGTTCATATGCTCCTCCAATAACAACATTTCCCGCATAACAAAGATGGTCAGGGGACTTTGCGATCACTACTCGCCTCCACTTTTATCCCTCGCTGATCCTGAGAATCCAAACCTCTCGTATCCGTACCATCCTTTCCCGCCACCGTCAATTCTTGCCCAGCCAGATGTCTCCGATACTCTCAGAACTTTGGGTTTTGGATACCGAGCAGCATTCATCCAGAGGACAGCCGAGTTTCTCGTCAGTTCATATGGGTCAGATACCCTTCCAGATGATCCGAGCGAAGCTGCGGAACGTTGGCTACGGGGGCTTCGGAGAGTGAGCACCACAGAGGCCAGAGAAGCTCTTCTCAAGCTGGCTGGTGTCGGGAGAAAAGTCGCTGATTGTATATTATTGATGAGTTTGGACAAGGTATGTAATTTCAATTTGAAAGGCTTACTCGAAATGATGCCGTGTCAAAGAAAGAAGTTGTTCCTGTGGACACCCACGTGTATAGCATTGCTGTAAAGTATTATGGGCTGAAAAGCATGAGTGCTGGAAAGACGAATATGACCCCCAAAATTTACGACGAAGTGAACGCTAAATTAGTTTCTGTGTGGGGCGAATACGCCGGTTGGGCACATTCGGTAAGTCTCGTTTTGAGGAAATTCTCTTGTGTATTCTAAGAAGGTGTTCTCTTAGGTCATGTTTACGGCTGACCTCAAATCTTTCGCCGACTTTAACACCACACCGAAAAAGCCTTCCACCCCAAAACGAAAACGCGAGAACAACCCAAAAGGAGAAGAGATAGATTATCTACTGACTCCTCCGATCACACCAGGTCCAGCGACATTATCCGAAGCTACTTTGAAGGCTTCTGCTACTATTTCGAAGGATAAACCGTCGGATTCATTTCTAGTACCTGCAACAATCGCCGATCGTGTGAAAAGACGAAGACATTCGAGAAAAACATGATTTTACTTGTACGGTTACCTATAATATTATACCTAGATATACTTGAAATCTACGATGGCATATGTCTTCAACTGCACTGCCACCATCAAAACAGGCTATCGCACCTTCAACTCTTTATCTGCTGTGATATGTCAAATACCTCACTACCAGAATTATACAAACGCTGTCTCGAGAAAACGTCCAAGCTATGTGATTTACCAACTATCGATGAAGAAACACAGGTGAAGAAGCAGCTTTTCTCCTCTCATACTTCCACATGCCTAGAATTACAACTTACACCTTAGGAACTCGTGCAATCGGCCCTTGGGGACCTCAGACAAGTACGCATGCGCATTCGAGAACTGGTGTTGTTCAGTCCAAATGAAAGACTGGATGATATCTCCACGAGGGATTTGGTGTACTTGACGCTACCTTATGTCTTTGCTGAGGTGGAGAACCGTGTACGGACGACGGAGAGGATGGATCGGATGAGTGTGTTGTCTAGCACCATTGTATGTCCTCCCCTACCCCCCTTCTTCTCGCGTTTGTGTGATTCATTTCAATGGTCGGTTTGGTTAAGGAATGTCATCGGGCGTTCGTGCGTCAGCTAGAGCACTACGAGATCGTACAGGAAGATGAGAAAAATATCTACTCGTATAAATCATCTAGTCTTGCCAATCCAGCGAAAAGGAGGGAGGTCAAGGTGAACCAGTACAAGAAGACCAAAAAGATCAAGGACCATATCCAAGTAAGACTTGGCTCTGTGGTGTGTCCTCGTTAATGTCCACTTGTCAGGTCCTACAAAAACGACGTAGTCTACCTACGTCCTCATCTGAAGACACCCACTCCCAATCTGACTTTGATTTAATCTACTCTCTTCTCCCGTCCTCACCTCCCGTCTACAATTCCACCATTTTTGCTTCCTCTGATGAATTAGACACAGAAACAGACGAAATTCTCCGTACGACGACATTACTCCTTCTCCGAATGTTGTACGGACAAGCACATACGCATCTCGAATCAATGGACCAAGAACTCGAACTGCTAAAACAAGCACCACAAGAGTTTGGTGGTGGTGGTGCACCTCCTGCCCGGGGTGAGAGAGGGGATTTCAGAGTTGGGACACGAAAGGGGAAGGGAAGAAGCGATGAGCAGATGTGGAAAATTGACTTGAATGTACTGGACGGAAATGGTCCTTTGCTAGATGGATATGGACATGTGAGTGCCGCGGTGTCTTCTTGGATTGTGGATCATGGATGGTTCCAGCCTTTGCGACCCTTTACGATTCTACCATCGAATGTAGTTGAGAGAACAAAGTTGAGAGCCAAGGTGTTTGGGCCTGGTTACAATCTGCCTACAATGTCGATTGACGAGTACCTGACAACTGAGAAGGAGAGAGGCAATATCATTACTGGTGGCGGGTAAGCGAACAATCTCTTGTTTGAATAGATTGGTTGACGGCGCATTTTGCAGGAAAGCAAGTTTGGAGAAGCCCACATCATCACAGCAGCTTAAAGTTGATTCTGAGATGGACGGTACAGTTGCTGGTGAAGAAATGGCGGAAAAGGCAAGGAAAAAAGATGAGAACTGGTCTCAATTCAAGGATGCAAATGCAAAGGGTGCGGGAAATACTATGAATAGGGGTTGATCGGCTTCCGGAAAGTATAGACATCAGAACTTTGTTCATCAGGGTACATAACTGATTTGATCGGGATCTGGATTAATGGTACAGGAATGGTGGTAGTGTACAAGAGTGCGTCAACAACATGAAGATGCCTGTGGCACTTCGCCCGCTGCCGTCGTCGTAACATCAATTTCTACCCAAGACGATGTGAGAAAAGATTAGTTGGAAACAGAAAAAACAGGCGGACTTGTATTGGGCTCCGTTTGTGTGTCCTTGTCCATCCCAGGAAGTGACATGGCGATCTTCTTGAACAAACTCTTGACGTTGTGACCAGCCTTTGCCGAGGTTTCCATAAACATGATATTCAGCTGCGTCGCCTTTGTTGTGGCTTCCTCTAGCGTGACTTGGCTACAGGAATAAATTGTTAGTAATTCATGGGGTGTCCTGAAGGAGTTACAGACCGCTTGTCGGACAGATCCGCCTTGTTCCCCACCAGTATGATAATCACGTCGTTTCCCCGCTCTGACCGTACATCTTCAATCCATTTTGCTGTTGACATGAATGACTGTCGATCTAGAAAGAGAAGGTCAGAGGACCGTCAGTCGTTGGAATTGCATGAAAGGGCGCTCGCTTGTGATATCAAAAACGACGATTGCAACTGAGGAGTCACGGATGTATGAAGGTATGAGGGAGCGAAATCGTTCCTGGATGGGGACATGAGAAGTGGACGTAGAGGGAGGACGTGTTGTACCTGACCGGCGGTGTCCCAGAGCTGGAGACGGACAGTCCTGTCCTCAAGGTACATTGTCTTGCTCAAAAAGTCGATGCCAATGGTTGCTTGGTATGTATTATCAAAAGTATCGTACATGAATCTATTCGTTGAGGAAGCAGGCTGTGAGGGAGAGAGGGACGGCACACCTTGTGATGAGGCTGGTCTTGCCGACGGACTGGTCGCCGAGGAGAACGATTTTTGTGCGCTTGGGAGGTGCAGAGGACAGGTCGGTATGTTCGGCCATGAGGGTAGACGGGTAAGCACGTGACGGGGAGACCCTCGAAAGTGGACGATGAAGATAATCGACAAAATCTCGTCTTTTGCGCAGAGCAGACCCTTGTTCACATTCGAGTTCTTTCCTCCCCGCACGGACCAGGCATGTCCTCTCTTCCCCGTATTTAAACCAGCTCACTGGCTCCAGGGCTTTGACAATCTTCTTTCTCGCATCGACCGCCTTGCCCTCCTCAATCCTCTCGCTGTCAGTGTTACTTGGGGGGCTGGCGGATCTACAAAGGACAAGAGCATCGAGCTTGCCTCTCTCACGCAAAATGACCATAACCTGACCACCCTCTTACATCTCACCTGCACAAATGCAGAACTCGGCCAGGTCGATGCTGCTCTCCAGGTCTGTGTCTTGACCACTGTCCTCGACGCTTCCTCTCATGTCATCTCATTCAGGCAGCGCAAAAATGTGGTATCCAGAACATTCTTGCTCTCCGCGGCGGTGAGTCCCGTTCTCGCCATCTCTTTGTCTCATATCCCTCCAGATCCACCAAGAGGACAGGAAGAATGGACTCCCTCCGACCTGCGCTTCCAGCACGCCATCGACCTCGTTAAATACATTCGCAAAACCCATGGCAGCCATTTCTGCATCGGAGTGGCAGGTACCCCCCTCATCCTACTCGCCCCATCGCCTCCTGTTCACATGTCCTCTCAGCCTACCCCGATGGCCATCCCGACAATCTCCTCGATACGGATGTAGAGATCGACAATCTTAAAGCAAAAGTCGACGCTGGTGCCGATTTCATCATAACACAGCTATTTTATGACGTTGATGGTTTTCTGGCGTGGCTGCGCAAAGTTCGCCACAAAGGTACGCTTGACGTGCCATCTCGACGTTTGCCCCTCCCTCATTATGTTTTCTAGGAATCAATGTACCCATCATCCCCGGAGTGATGCCCATTCAAACTTATGGACCATTTCAACGTCTGACACACTTGACGGGAGCCAAAGTACCTGTGCATATTCAGGAAGCATTGAAGCCTATCAGCGTATGTTTGTGAATCTCTAGTTTGAACGTCTAGTCCTGACATTGGGTTCAGCACGACGACCAGCAGGTAAAAGACTATGGCGTCTCCCTTGCCGTCGACATGGTTCGCAGGCTCGTGTCCGAAGCCAATGTCCCTGGAGTACACTTTTGTACTCTCAACCTTGAAAAGAGCGTCCAGCGTATCCTTGAAACCCTCCAGTGGACGGATACCCTAGCTCACTCTCACAATAGACTCATCGCTGTAAGACCATTTTCGTCGTCTTCAGTTAG
>Ga0153942_1000051_pt1 | contig 36675 bp, 34 predicted proteins | sample TSNJ026MetaG_FD_104731 | JGI IMG/M metagenome (GOLD analysis project Ga0153942, IMG submission 104731) | Attine ant fungus gardens microbial communities from New Jersey, USA - TSNJ026 MetaG | ecosystem: Host-associated > Fungi > Mycelium > Unclassified | place: USA: New Jersey, Brendan T. Byrne... | reverse complement strand
ATTATTCTGGGCTGTTCACACATACATGTGGCTAATTCATTTACCACTGATATGGTGTACACAGCCCTATAGTCTATGATAATTAATAGTAATTCAATTCCCAGGAATATTGATATATTTAATGGTGTCTAATAGCAAGCTACTAGGACATTAAATATATATTTAGAATTTTCTCAACAAATATTTGGCTGTAGGAAGGTAGTCTGGGAATGCCGTTGAGTTATGGAATTTGGAGGATGGCAAGATCACTCATTGATTCCTGCATCCCCCTGGCAATCTCAGATCACTCCACTTATCGCCGGCTAGTGACTGTTTGATGATTGCATTTTGGGAGTCTGACTACAACTGTATTTGGAGGTTGGACACACAAGAGATGGTGCCCTTTATTCTTGATATTGAATATGATCCTCCAGCCATCATTAATTCATCCCACACAAATTAGATATTTGTCCCGCGAGATAACACAATGGAGATATGGGAGGTCTCGATGACCGGTTCAAATATGATGTTCGAGACAGCTCTGAGCACCCAGTTTATAACTAGTATTTGTGCATTGCACGATGGCCGCAGGTTTTTGGTGGGCACTGTCGATGGAGCTGTGGGGATGCAAAACCTGGAGGATTTGGCGGGTAATCAGCCTGTTACTCAAGATACAGATGTACCAAGAATTATTGCATTCTCGCCCTCTGGAAAGATGGTGGCTACAAAATCACGACGGCCTGCCTACATTGAATTGCGGGATACAACTACTTGGGAGTCTGTAATGCTTGAGGATATTGAGCACCGGTCTGACGTAGAGGTCGCATTTTCCGCAGACGACAATCAGATAGCTGTTTTGTCCCATTCTCTCGTCACCATATGCGATATACTCCATCCGGAGAATCGCCTCTCATTCAATCCCTGGCCCAAAAGAAGGAGTGTCCGTGATTCGAAGGTTGCCTTCCAAACATGTCATGAATTGGTTATATGTGCCAAGCTGAAGGGCGATGACTCAGATGAGCTCTCAGGCTTACTCCAGGTTTGGAAAGTCAAGGATCGCAGTGAATGTGCTTTCTCTCTAGACATTAGCATTGGCAAATACTCAGACATATACTTGGCACCTGATGGCTCAACCGTCATTTTCCCTGATCTCACCTTATGTTATTCATGGAATCATGACACTGCCCAGTTTCATCCTTTCCACTTTACTGATGAAGCGTATCTTCGTGGGTATCCACTGGCATACTCACCTGATAGGAAACTCTTTGCATGTTGGTCTATCAAGGACAATGACGTCCGAGTCTGGGACGTACGCACTGGTCGACTCTGTGGCAAGCCCATAACAATGTTCTGGCTGGATGCGATTGCCCTCTCACCTGCTCTGAATGAACGATCCCTTGGTGACCGACTCATTGCTCTTCGTTGCCGTAGCACAAACACAATAACTCTCTTCGACGTCCACACCGGCCATTTGTATGCTCAGTGTTGGGACCTAGGATTGGACATGGCATTCACTCGAGATGGAACCAAGTTGGCAACGCGGGCACGCTCTCATATCGCTGACCCGATCAGAATCCACGACCTCACAGCTAAGCGTCGGAATGCCACTGATGGATATGAGTCTGTCCTACAAGACATCAGGGATGGATGGATGATAAGTCAGGATGATGAGTCACCTTTTTGGGTCCCCCTCGAGCACAGGGAGGTACTATGCCTGCCTTATGTAGAAATGATCTGGGGGCGGCCAATGACGGTGGACCTCTGTAGGTTCAGATATGGCAGCAAATGGACAGAATGCATTGACCAAGGAATGGTTGAAAGAACTCGGGAAAGGGAAATGGAAATAGGGAGGCTGCTTGAGTAAGAGCTAAACGCACAGTTGCATACCCTTGAGTACAAGTCTTTATCTCCCACAGTATCCATGACCAAATTCCGTAGACTGCCCTATACATTATACTCCTGCGTCATTATAGAAACGCAATGATCACAACACCAACATTTTCACACCATTGTCTTGACAATGCTGCTTTCACTCACAGGTAGTAGATGGGAAGTCTCAGCAAGCGGCTCGAAAAACCATTGTTGACATCTGATTCTTGTGATTGAATGTATTATTTCGTCATCTGACTTGACGGGCTCATGGAAATCAAGATGAGGCTAACTGTGCTGAGAGTGCTTAGGATGTAGCATGAGCCAAGAGAGACGATGACCGATCGAGAGTGGTCCTCAATTGTATCTCAAGTTGGACCAGTGAGGATGTGGATCAAGTATTTGGTTATCCACATGCACCTTACACATGATGATCTACCACTTTTGAAAAAAATGTATGAATGAATATTGTACTTTCTCGTGCACAATCCTGTCTCGATCTCCCTTGTTTGATCATGCTAGAATTTAACAAATAAAACGCTACTATTTAATTCTATCCTCTCACACTTGATAAAAACCTATATCCACAACAGGACGGACATGTCTTCCTCATCATGTCTCCACACACATCCCTCATTGCAAATTCCACCTTAGGTGAATTGGATTGGGATTAATAGTCCACATATCTCTCCTTGCCTTGAAAAACAAATACTTGCCTTGGTTGGTGGTGATGCCAATTTAAATTGATATATGTTGAAGAGTAGTATCGATGCAGCCAATGGATGTGCTCTAGGTCTTACCTGTAAGGTGGGCACGCAAGATAAATGGATAAAACTCTACTGATATTTGCAGTGCATCTTCTGGTCCTTATATACCTATCCGGCTATCTATTCTAGGAGTAGCATAGGTATGCAACGTCATTTGTAATTAATATGTAGCGTCGTCAGTGTGATCAAAAACTTCCCACCTACAATCGATGTAATGAGCAGCATAAATGATTCGCAATTACACTCCAGAAAAGCGAGGTAAACTTATCAATGGACCCTACAATGATGGTCAGTGGACCAGAAAATCTAGGCGGAGTAGATCGCCCTTTTTATATAGATGAGCAATTGATGCCTTCTCCAACAATGTCTGCAGCACCATTGGCGAAATCAACGTTACAAGGTTTCACACCAGTCGTTTTACAGCCGAACTTGCTGATTCAAGCGCCATGAAACCATTGGTCTCATCATCTCTCGTGCCAATTCACTGCCTTTTATCTCGCATTCTTTTTCCTCTGAGGCTCTGTTATCTAACCGAACAATCAGGTCTTCCCATTGCTCCCCCCTTTCATATGTAATCGCCTGCGATTCATGAACTCTGTGGATATACCATGTAGGGAGAAAATCACAGCATCATTCAAGATTTTGATTGATAGCCTCATTGTCGAGCTCCGAGAAAATTACCTGCCTATTACTCGATGGGTGAAGCAGGGTGGCAAAGATCTCTGTAACCAGGGGATTTACTCTTCGCGACTGGGTCGAAAACAGTTTGCATGGTGACTCGAACCGTCATTCTGGTCCCTAGAGAACCCACATATACATTACCTGAAGTAGCGTATGAGAAAACCAGAAAGCGCTATTGTCGAATGGTTGATGATCCACCTTCGAGGACAACAGAAAACTCTGCGGACGAGGTCATATTTGATCGTCTTCCTCTGCAACCGCAAGTCTACGACATGTTAAGCTACTTTCACAGGTTACATGCTCCATTACCTCCAGGACGTCAAACCATGACTTCAAAAGAAGCAAAGACCAAGTCATAGTGGCTAAACTCGTAGTTGATCTTGTCTGTCCTCCGATATTTGATGGGGTCAGCTTCCTCGTCTGATTGGATGCAATTCAAGGCAGCTCGGAAGGCTCCTTGAGCATCCTCTGCGGCACCCTCGGAGTTTCTTCTATCATCGTTTTGGTTTGACATAAACAGTGTAAGAGTTATACGGCCAGGCCGGAAAATGGACACGACGCGTTTAACAAGCATCTCTATACTGGGCATTGTCCTTGGGTCCTTCTCATCATGTGAGGAGGCCAGAGGAACGTTGCATTCAAAGCTAGCATAGGACCAGCCTTCTTCCGGGGTAACGTGGATTGTGAAATAGCCCTCCCCAGAATTAGAGACAGTGGGCATATTGGGGTACTCAGGATTACCCCATTTGATGAGTGCGTTGGATGAATAACCGCAGGGGGTAAAGGCATATGCATCCAAAGACGTGAGTTGAGAAGGAAAGATATTATTGATACCTAGTTGATGGGAGATGTCGAGAGCAAGGTTCGATGGGGATTTGGATGCAAGCTTTTGACTGAAGAAAAAGGAGTCGCGTGACTCTTTGCCGAGATCGCTCATGAGAATTTCTATGGTATAGTCAGGCACAGCCTGTAAATTTGGTAGAGAGTCATAGTCGAGAATCTGGCTGTTGGATAACGAGGTAATGGTCCGAATTTGTGAGGCCATGTAAAGAAGCCAGTGGTCGCCATTGACTTTGCCAACGGTATAAGCAGCACCATCCTCGAAGATATTATCAAGGAACTCGACTTCTCGTTTCCAGTCTCGATGAGGGCCCTTCTGGTGTTCGGGGAACATAAATGATTTCCGTGAGTAGAAACAACGATAGATGATGGGCATATTACAATATTGTGTGGCAATCTCGAGAATGCGTGGTAAACCAAAAAGGTTGAGAGTGGTACCACAGGTCTTCAAGATAAGTTTGTGAGGGGAGACAAACAAGGATGATTCACTATGGGGCAAAAGAACAGATATCAGTGATCAGAGTATGAAAGGTAGAAAGATAGAGATAATGACCTGAGCAGATAAGCATCGATTTCGTTACCTTCCATTACACTGAGGACTTCGCACTTGACAATCTTGAGCATATCTTCCCAGACCTTTCTATTAACTCGGCGCAGACCTGCCTTGCCGTTCACATCTGGAAGGCCTGGAACAGCTGCTGCCGATGGAGCAAACCAGAGCTCAAGGAGCTTTTCAGTACCCTCGAAGGGATTAGACATTGTACTGAGATCAACGCGATACAAAAATGTAGCTTCCGGTAATCTTCCGATAATTTTGATTAGTAAGATTATGTCCCAAATCTTGATAGCCAATTTGATGGGCCCGAACTCATCTTTTACAATTCGTAAACGGATCGGTCTGCCTATGCGCCCCACGCAATAAGTTGATGAATTAAAATTTTTAGTAAACGGATCCTATTTGATGGGCCAGTGATTTATTTATCCACAAAGCCTGCTCATAGACTTTCTACTCCAAGTCCGATGCATAGTATATTAACCGCGCATGATATCGCGCATGATATTGCAAACAATCCATGCTCTTCCCATGATCGACACCGACTTCTGACTGTTGTTATTGGTGTTGGAACCTAAGTGCTTGATGTCTGGTCTATCTCGGACATTTTTCATCTTATCGATGCATGCTATCCACGCCGTTTGCCTCATTTGGCGGGAATCTATAAACATCTTGACGTCCTTTCTATATCAACGACCGCGTTGGGATGAAATCAGGAGATGAATACAGAAGTTCACCTTTTGAGCATTATCCTCGGATCAAGATTAGTAAAGACCCAATACTAAAGTGGATCATGTAATTGCATTTTCACATATGAAAAATCTTTTGAGAAAGATCTTGAATGACGAGTTTGTCAGAGATGGGCATCGTAACTTCTAGCTTCCTTTTCAACGTGAATGTGAAGGATAATATTTTGTGCAATAATTGAATTCTTGAGTTGAGACTCGCTGTCGATAACCACCGACTCTGTGCAGTGCAACAGGAATGGACATGCATTCTCAAAATGGGTTAATTCAAAATCTTCAGCCCATTAATGTACTTCTTTCTACAACACTGGGAGAGGTGGTTTAAACTGAAGATCGCCAAGCCGCAGTTCTAAAAATGTGTCAAGGCCAGCTTCGTGCACAGATTAATAGTGGACATCTCCGAAACGGGGATAATGCGTTGAATAAGTTTTCTCCATACTTGACTATTTTCAGGGGGTACTATCAGCCTGTCCCTGTCCTTGCTGTCTAGAACTCAAATTTACAGGTACGAATGGCAGACTCCCAAACGAGGGCTTCACAAATGAGGTGCAAGACAAAGGTCAGCATTGTAAGTGACAGTGTCCAATCTTGCAGATGTACCTTCTGTGAGTCTACCACAACGTTGTCTATAGGAGATAATTAAGATGACACCTCGGACATAGAGCGTCATTTAACTACGGCAAGAATGTACCTATGATTCCACAGTAATGGCACCTACTGGATTATCTGACCACAACTGCGGCGCCTCTTTGTATATCCTTCATAATTATGATCTTCCCTGTCTCATGGATAATTTACGCTTTCTCAAATGAATCTTTGTCGACGGCAAGATATCATCATGGAGAGTAGGATCAAAAGCCAGCCACACATACTATACATTCCATCCATTAGACTGTTGGCTTGGACTAGACCAACCTGTGGCACCACCGCTAGGCCACGAGCCAGCTTGTGGACTGGCACCCCAGCCTGCGTTGGAGTTGCTCCGCTGGCCGGGGCTTGTGTTCCCCCACTGGCTGCTAGCACCCCCTGACCAGGTGTTGACAGTTGGTGCAGGAGCCGCGGCCCAGTTTGATTCAGCACCAACACCAGTTGGCTGTTGTGGATTTTCGGTTTCTGGCCCTTGATTTAGGCTATATATAAATTTTGCCAATTTCTGCTGAAGTTCAGAAAGACCCTGTAAGAACATATTAGATATTGGCTCAAAACCTCGTCATAACTCTGACCTTCATGACAACCTCCTGTGGACTCAGACTGCCATCTGTCTCGACCTCGAAATAGAACTTGGTAGGCTTAGCGATGTAATCAAAGGGTTCATCATCCCGAGGTGCTTCCTCTTCCTTGGCATTGCTGCTTACGGGCCATTCTTCCTTCACATCGGTTTCAAACCAATAGGACGTATGCCGTAGCTTGTTGTAAGGATCATATTCAAAAGCTACGGCAGAACACGGAGACCACTTGGCATGCTCTTTGGCGATACCCTGTGGAGTTGATGAGGCGAGCCTGAAGGGAATGAGAAATTGCCAACCTTCTTGGCAATGCATTTCGCTTTTAATTCTTGACCCTTACGGATCTTACATATTAATATAGGCGATGCATTCGCATCATCTGTGAAGTCATAGTTATGAAAAACGAGGAAACATATTTGTTCGTAGCCTGGCTTACTTTTACCCACTGGATGACCAAAGTACTCTCCTCGCTTCGATAGCTCCTCTCCTGGATCTGCATGAACATCGTGTTGGTCTTCAGGGAATGGTGCAACATCGAGATGATTGCTGGTCACGTTCATCGTATTGTCGTCGTTACATTTGACATGCAGGAGGAGAACGATAGAGCAAAATGAACAACCAACAAGGCAGGTACAATCCTATGAGTATAGATTCAGGATGCTCATGGAACAACCTAAGACTGCGACAAACTCTTGTGTATCGTATTGCCTCATCGCAATTCGAGCTTAACAAAGGAATTTGACCCAATCTATGGGCGATGAATTCATCTGGTAACACGGTTGTATTGACATCAATTTCCACCAAGTCGATAGCTGTTTAGGAGACAATGGTTAGTAGACCCTAAGATGCAACACGATGCATACCGACTGTGGGAAGGTCTGCCATCATAACTCGACGAAAGGAGTTGGCAAAACTGGGTATTCTGTCAAGTCTGAGATGGAGAGTAGTGCAGGAAACAGCTTACGCAAGGTCGACATTCTCAAGGACAAAGTCTACTTTGTCCTTCGTTAATTCGCGAATCCTGACGGTAGGCTCTAGGTCTAGTGAGGGTTGCATTAAGATCACGTTGTGGTTATAAGGAAGCAATGACCGAGAATAGACGAGAACTTGTGTTTACAACAAGGGTAAATATACATTGACAAAGTATTCTTTAAATTCTTATGATGCAAGAATCCCCCTTGCGGCTCACAACATATGTCCTCGGATGGTGTCATTTGTCAATATGTCATGTGTACCTTTCTGACATGCCAAGTTTTAATAGAATGTTGCAAGCTTATCTGCTCGGAACTCGTTTGTCCGTTGTACCACGCAGTCAAAACTCTCTCGGTCGTGTCAATCACAAACATAGTATTCTCTTGTTCTTGTAATCATGTCAAGTCAAGATGGCTGCTTCTTCAGCCTTGTGCACTGAACCACCATGTATTTGATGAGCACACATCCGGGAATCAGCCCCTCTCACAGAAAGTAGGTAGCCTCGAGGCGTTCCTGATTCAGAGAAATATTGGGGTGATAGTTTTGGTTTACGATCTAACAACTGCCCGACCCGGAAGCCATGAAGAATGACATATGGTTATCCGAAAACCGGTGCATTTCAGACCATAATGTTTCTGAGGGTCCAAGGGAGGGGACTGAAATGGACGAAAACAGATGGTTTCTACCCACACAAAAGGCTGATTGTCATTGGACGAATGATGAATCTGATGGCTCGCAGAACAGGGACCGCGGATAGCCTCGTTGTCCGCGGCGGAAAAACGAGCCGGCATAATCGAAAATCATTCATTCTGGTTTTGGCGCTCGGTCCAATTATGACACTGGGAGGAGAGTTCCGCCGCAGAGTGACAGCGTTCTCCTTGCGGAGGAATCACATTACAATAAAAGCCTCTCCGTTAATGTTTATTTCACCATTCAACTTCTCCACCGTCCCCGCTGTACACCATGCCATCAACTTCTCCCCATTCTCTCGCAGAAAGTAAGCCTGCTACTAGTCTGAGTATCCATGTCTTTGCTCATCGTTTCTAGCTGAAGCGATCCTTTGTGCGCCTGGAAATATCCACGAAACGGAAACAGCCTTGGTCGATGGAAGACTCCTCCGCGTATACAAAAATCTCCCGCCTTCTTGCAGAGACTTCTGGCTGTCAGCTGTCAACCAATATGCAGACCAGACATACATTGTTTATGACGACTGCCGTCTCACCTATCGCCAAACACATGAACGTGCGACTAAAATTGCGAGTCTCTTTCGCAGAGTTTACGGGATACACAAAGGCAAGTCAGAGTTCTGCGCTGAAATCGTACTCATTAATTGACATCCTTGATAGGGGATCGGGTTGGCATATGCTCGCGCAACCATTTTGATTATCTGGTTACTTTCTGGGCGTGTCGTGAGTCAATATATGCGTCTTTCAATTGGGCTCGACTGAAACCACATATACCAGACCTGATTGGTGCAGTCACCGTGCTCGTCAATGCGTTCGTCGCAATGGTTACTTCCTTATATCGAGACTGATCCTTTCTCTTAGTTGGTTGCCTCTGGAACCTCTTGAGCACTGTCTGGTGTACACCGGGTGCAAGCTAATCATTGTTGACCCAGAGCGAGCCAGCATCGTTGAGTCGATAACCTCCCGACTGAAAGAGGAGATGGGTGTTACGGGGTTTCTGGTGCTAGACCGATGTAATCGATCATGGAAGCATATGGAATCACTCAGCAAGTTGGTCGATGCCTGTCCTAGATATAACGATTTCAACGATATCCTAAACCAAAGTATCAACCCTGAGGATAATGCTACGATCATCTTCACATCTGGTATTCGCTTTCCAGTTTTTCAATTGATTGCCTCTCATTCCTTTGATCGTAGGGACAACGGGCCTTCCAAAAGGTGTCCTTAGTACTCAACGACAGTTTTTGACTAATGTTTTCAATGTGCGCACTGAAGATCACTCAGCATCAGGGTCCCCTCTAATAATCCGCTGCAGGTGCTAGTGGGCGGATTCAGAGCGGCATTGCGCAGGGGAGAGTCCCTGCCTAGCGTCCAACGACCCGGGCCGCAAGTAGGAGCACTCGTTGCTGTACCTTTGTTCCATGTGACCGGCTCAACTAGCTATTCGGTTTGTTCCATGTTTCTGAAGGCCTGGCATGACAGATGGATTTATTTTTCTCTCAGATGATGGCTACATTAACCGGCATGAAAATAATCCTTACAAGGAAATGGATACCAGAGGAAGGTGCGTAGCTATTGATAGATATAATGTTATCTACCTGTTGACTTGATGAATCTCTCAGCTGTAAGGTGAGAGTGCAGTCCTTTGAAGTCAAAATCAATTCTCATAACTGGGAAAAAAGACTAATCAGGGAAGAGAACGTTGGTGTTGCTGGAGGGTGAGAATATGAAAACCTCTGTTCTTCAAGTATCTTGACAAATCGCCTTCCCGTATTCCCAGTGTGCCTTCTATGGTTGCTGATCTAGTTGAGAGCTCTCTTGTTGGATACCCGCTTGAAGGCCTGTTATTCGGTGGCTCTCCTACACCAGATTCTCTGGTTGTACGTGCTTCTAGAGCCTTTCCGAAAGCCTCAATGTACGCTTCCCTCATTGTCTGTTCAATCCCTGCTAAAAATTGGAAATCCAGGACCCAGGGATATGGCCTCACAGAAACGAACTCAATAGCTGTTTCGGTATGATGGCTTGAAGTCCTCCGCCATACTTTACTGAATAAGGTTCAGATCTCTGGGGACGATTACTTGATGCGCCCTACATGCGCGTAAGCTTTTGCATGCTTTAGCTTTTATCTCGGGGTGTTCTGATCAATTGATTGTCAGGGGTTTAGCAAGCCCAGTCAATGAGATCCAGATTGTCGCAGGCGAAAAATGCTTATCTCCAAACAGTGTCGGAGAAGTTTGGTTGTAAGTACCCAAAATCTACATTCAGACTCTTTGTCACTATCATTTCTAGGCGAGGGCCGAACATTATGAAAGGATACTGGAATGATTCGGGTTAGCCGAAAGTTTCCTTTTAATTGATTTCGTCTTTTGATGAAAATGTCTGTAGAAGCTACCGATCGGGTGGTAACGAAGGACGGGTGGTTGCGGAGCGGAGATCTCGGATATCTCGACGAGGAAGGCTTCCTTTACATCAAGGATCGGCGTAAGTGGCCTTCTGTATCTTCTCTTGGCTTTACTCACAAGATTGATTATACTAGTGAAAGACATCATCATCCGAGGCGGAGAGAATGTGGTAAGTTGCAAGCATCTTTTCTGAGGGAGTTGTCCAACTCGCCGTAGGACTCCGTAACAGTGGAGAATGCATTATATAATGATCCTCGGGTCCAAGAAGCCGCGGCGGTGGGCGTTCCAGATGAACGCTTAGGGGAACTAGTGGCTGCAGTCGTCTCGATAAAGCCTGCCTATCAAGGATATGTCACAGAAGCCGCATTGATAGCGACCACACGTCAGAGGTATACTCAGATGTCCCTCAAACCGATCTGCACGGAAGCTCATTCATGCTTTGCAGTCTTCCTAGGTTCGCAGTACCTGTGATGATCGTTCTTCTAAATGAACCATTCGGTAAGCGATTGCGTCATCTGTGAACAATGGTATGTTTACGACGGGGTCAGAACATACACCTTCAGGAAAGATAATGAAGGCAGAGCTACGCAAGCTTGCACGACGGTGTTGGGAGGATCGTCGTCAGAATGGAACAGGACGTGAGCCTCTGGCAAACTTATGATTGCCGGCATCATCTAAGACTATACCTCTTTCGAACCCTGCCCTCACGGTCGGGGTTCTTGTAACTATTATAGTTATGTAGATGTAGCATATTGTCATATATTTCTTCCTTTCTGCAGGTAAGCTTGGGTACGATCATTTTATTGGTGTCTGGATAATATACAGTACATTTACATGCCTACCTCCGGAAGTACCGGGAACACTTGCTGGGATCGACATGCTGCACCCTGCGCGGAAGCGATACGTCTTGAGCGCAGCCCGTTCACAAGCAATGGGGTAATGGGTGGGTTGAGCAAGTCTCGTCCTATGTCATGAAGTATCTTAAGAGTATCTGCTGGATCAAGGGCAGCATGCAACCCCTTCAGCCGTTGTACCCAGAATGGGGACTTTGATACTCCCTACAGCTTGGATGACGGTTAAGTAGAATAACAGCAATCGCTTCTTTGAGTCCGAACCAAAACGTACCTTCCCGAGAATATTCCCAAGAAAAATAACAGTTTGCCCTGGCAGAACTCGAACAAGTCGAGTGAAATTGGGTTAGGAGAATAATAACAAACAGGAAGATGGGTGTTTTTCGGGAGAGGGACATCTAATGATGGTTAGATCATATTTCTGCCGGCTAGAGTTCACGGTGGGAGAGAGGACCGAGAAATTTGTGCATGTGCATTCATCATGCACGCTACACCCTATACTTGACGGGTCACTTGACGGGTTCCATTGGTGTTCTGACATGTCAGGGCATTAGAAGTATCCTTGAATCACATGCTGAAAGAAAGAATACGCCGCAAAGAGACCAGCTGTTTATCGAGTCCGCAAGAAGTATGGATAATTGAACTGGGATGTGAGCAGATTGGGGTGACAGAGGGCATATTCGGTAGATATTTTCGATTGTTGTTCTTGCAGCCTCATTTTCCCCGAGTTCGGAAGGTATTCGAAAACTCCATGACAACCTGTCGAAAGCACCCTGATCATACACTGTCATAGGCATTGGTCACTGTTGATCCTGAGCCAACCATCTTCATCAGCATTCTAGTAATTTTCCCGCGTCGAGGCTCACGCGGCCATCTTAATCAGCGCAACCTGTCAAGTGCAACTTAATATTTCAGATGGAAGAAAACATATCTGATTTCTCTCCTGAACTCCCTCCGTATCTGTCCCTCTTTCATCAGCACCTCAATGAACTATCAGAGCATTTAAGTGATACAACTCACGCAGGTAGTCACTCTATAACTCTCATTAATGGTGTAGAGTGGAAGTCATCGGAAAAGGACGCATTTTTCCATGCCTTGAGTGTGTACTCCCGCCTTCGTCCGGATCTCATTGCCGCTTCAATCGAAACGAAAAATGAAGTGGAAGTTTTGGAGTATATTTCTCTTTTAGAAGAGACCAAGCAGGAGAATGTTCAGGAGGATATGTGCCGCAAAAATCTTCCTCTGGCTCATGAAGTATCAGACGCATGGATTGAGTGGGAGGAGGAGAATGCGGAGAGATTACGCGTCAACGAGGAAATCTGGTCTACAAAGGCTGAGGGCTGCTCAAACGATCCAGAGGGTGTATCGAGGCTTATGGATGAATCTCGGGGCCCTCTTAGCAATATACCCTACCTTACATATGGTCATCTGGTCGCGATTGATTCAATTCTCAAAGACGATACTGCCACCTCGTCAGAGTATGAGTACTCTTGTTTTTCGTCAAGTTTGAACTGATTTTTCCTCCCCCCTTTAGTTGCAGAAGAGGTTCTTCTTCGACCAGATCTGTGACTGAGGTAGAGCCCATCTCATCGATACGAAGCCTTCAATCGAGTTCTCAATTCTTGAGTGGGTCCTCGTGTTTCCTTGAAAATACGGCATCCATCACTCCAGAAAAACATCTATCTAGTTACCAGGACATGAGCCCTCGTTCCCGTCGTCGTCACCAGAAGCGCATGTACATGCGTCGAAAGAGAGCTACAATAAATGGAGCCGAAGCTGATAACACCACTAAAAAATTGCAGCCAGGAGTAAGGCGAAAATCTGCGCAGAACCGATCCAAGTCAGCTAACTTGAATATCGCCGGAGATCGAAGTACTGAGTCCGTAGACTGTGTCATGCCCCAAACACAGGATATTGAGGGTGGTGCCGGTTGCACGTCAGAGTTGGAGAATACTGAGAATGAAGGATCGCCGTGCTCGGCGCCTGCTTCATATCTGCCGTTCCAGAAGGCTTTATCAGACTTGCGCAACTGTCATGTTAACGGAAGGTCAATTGTAGCTGCTGGACTTGATATATTCCATTATAGGAGGATTGGAAAGCTTTTGCGGTGCGCTGCTTTTCAGAGAAAATTTAGGATCTCTCATGTGTCCTATAGGGTTTTTATCTCTGGGTATGAATCACAGCTCGCAAGCGAAGATGCATCCATCAGAACGGATCTAGTCTTTCTGATCTTTGAAATACTTAGAGACTTTTTGGTTCAAGTCATTGCTCGGGTGATTATTCTAGAGGAGGAGCATTGTAGATTTCGAGGCAAAATAAAAGTTTGGCGGAAAAACGTTGACGGGGTCAGTTTAAAAAGTTTGGATCACATTTGCGACCTCTCACAAAAGTTTTGACATAGACTCGGAATGGGCTAATTGACAAGTCTGCTATTCAGTTTGCTCTGAAAACTATGGGCATCCTCAACGAAGGTCCCAATCAATACTTCTCTGAGTTATTGGGCGAGCACAGTATTCCATTTCACCACCAGCAAACTGGATATGACGACAATGAGCGACTTACTGCGAGTCGAAATGTGTTTCAGCAACACCCACTGCAGCGGGACATCTGCCCTCCTCATTTTCATCTTTTTTTAAGATCTGATACAGCAGACGAAGAGATTAACGACCTGGTGGACATCGACGACGACGACGACAGATTAGATAATGACCTGTATGAAGAGGAGATGTTAGATGTGGAAGATATTTTGATCGGTAAGGTCCATGAAGACACATTATGGAGTAAGGTACCGCTGTCGAAGCAAACATTATCCTCCTAGTCACCAGTTATGGCCACTTTCTGGATATGCTTTCCTTCTTCTAATTATAGTTGTACTCCTCGCCGCAAGATATATCCCAAAACTAGCACTTTAACATGGGTTTTAGATATGGAATCCTACATGTTCATAGTTTTGCTCTCTGGCTTGTTCCCTCCTCTTTAACCCGGACAATTACTTTCCCCCAGGATTCCCGACGTTCGATGGCACCTAAACCGTCTGACAGTTTCTCTAGTGTAAAAATTTGGTCATATATGACTGGTGTGATCTTTCCAGGAGCAAGCAGCCTAAGATGAGGTTAGATCGGTATTTTTTAGCTGAAAGAAAACATACTCAAGAATATCACTCCAAACCGAGGAGATGTGTGAGGGCTCATGGGCTAGGGCGTGGTGAGAAAACAGAAGTGATATTATATCGACTCTCACTAGTATATGCACCCCAAAAGAGCCCGACAATGGAGACATTCTTCAAAAGAACAAGATTCATTGGGAGTTGTTCAAGAGTACCCCCAGCGAACCCTATGACTAGCGCACGTCCTTTCCAAGCAATGCACTTGAGAGAATCTAGTGCACAGATAGTTCAGGTGCGTGTACATAATTCATCAGATATTACACTCGCCCCTAATGAGACCGACAGGATCATATATGACATCGGCGCCTTTACCCTCAGTGATTTCAAGAACTTTCTGTTGCCATCCAGGTTTCGAATAGTTGACGGCGAAGTCAGCACCACCCACTCGTTTCGCGACCTCGAGTTTGGCTTCTGCACCTGCTACTGCGATTACACGTGCGCCAAGAGCTAGAGGGCGTTTTCAAGCTTGACTAACGAGTCGCAAGACTAAAATCAACGATACCTTTGGCTATCTGGACGGCCGCAATGCCGACACCCCCGGCAGCAGCAATTACGAGAACCCACTCGCCTATTGGAATAATAAGGCTGGATGAAGAGCGTAGCAACGTCCATACTTTGACATACCTGCCTTGAGGTTCGCTCGACCCACTAAAGCCTCGTAACTAGTGGGCCATGTGATATAGAGACCTGTGTGCCGCTTAGTGGGTTTTCATGTTCTTGACGAGGCAGTCAGAGTTACCCGCGCCCTGATCAAAGGTTATATTGTCCGGAAGAGCAAGCAGTGCATTCGGTTCCACAGCAACCTTGTCGGCGAAAGACCCTAGGGCAGCACCGAATACGCGGTCCCCTGGTTTAAATGGACAGCCGTCTGGGATAGGTGAATCGGAGGCTATCCTTCCAGAAAATTCAGTTCCAAGGACGAAGGGCAATGGTGGCTTATGCTGGTATTTTCCTTGCGCTTGCAGGATCTGGGAGTTCACGATTGGCGGACTGGTTACTGGTGATTGTGTTTGCTTACGTCAAAGAAGTTCAGGCCTACGCTATAGACATCCACAAGCACCTGACCTCGGCCTGGAGTTGGTTCCGGTACGCCATGAGATAAAGTGATTTCAGAGGGATGGCCAAGCTTTTGAACGACAAAAGCCCTCATGGTAAGGAGCAGAGCGAACAGCCGGTCACATGCAGGTACTAAGATTGTGATATAAATTAAGGGCAAAGCAACATGACAAACACAAAGATAACTTTTATAAAGGAAGCCTCAATCAGCTGAAGGCAAAACCCTCGCCGCCCTCATTAATCGCAAGAATTAACTGCTGCCGTAGCATCTCGTATGACGAATATTGAGGGAGATCGATCTGATTAAAGCCTGCGAAAAGTTACAATCAAGTTAACTGGAGGTCAGGTGCTAAAGTGCTTACAGGTATGGGCTTGAGGCAGTCTATCAGGCTCTCCGTACGCACGATGGATAGAAAATCGTTGGACCCCTTGAACACCTTGCAAATCAACGAAACCACTGAGAGGCACCCGTGACGTCCCAGTAGCAAAGCTTAATACTTTCGCTCTTTCCTCTCGATTGAATGATTTCAAAGCCCTCCACCACCACACAATGTTAGGATCAGAGCTAGAATAACCATTATATTCTGTTGCTGCTCTCCATTCATCCACGTCAATGTCAGGTGTGCCTGAGATGAGTAGCTCGAGTTCTTGCTCGTTGAACTGAAGACATCTAAGTAAACGACAGGGAGCAGCAAAAAGGACGCACGATGGTGATGAGATCCTTTGGTATGATATCGGAGAAACCACTCAGTAAGTTCTCAATCTGATCTTTAATTGAGGAGTAGAGCCGGTATTGAGCCGAAAGTTGAACAAACTCGCGTTTATTCTCCTGTGTGACTGGTAGGGTCTCGCCATTTTCCTTCAGCGGGACAATTCGATTGATACCAAACTGAAAAAATAATGAATACGATGAGAAGTTCCTACAGAGATTTTCATACCTCGTCAGCTTCGACACTGAAGGTAAGCTCAAGTACTGTTGGGTCGTTCTCCAAAATCCAGCAGAGGGAGTTAAAGTATTCTGGATCGACCCATTCGACATCCCTGTAATCAACAGGTTTACCGAGAATTTGACGATACAGACTTTTTGCGAAATAGGCATCCAGGAGGCGGCCATCATAAATAGCCTTGCCAATGACTCGTCCAACAAACTTGAAGAAGGACAGATGCTCTGGATTGACCCATGAGTTCTTATTGGGTTGGTACGTGAGCTTATCAGCGGCGCAGGGTTGGAACAACGCATTATTGGGATCAAACATTTGCCTGGCAAGGATTTGGAACCACTCTCGAGTGACACCACCTGCATCCACTCCTTCCTCGTCATAGAAGCGTACGCTGAGCTTTCCGTACTTAATCTGATCTCCGGTTTTGCGTTGCAGGTACTGAAAGCTATCCTCGAAAACTCGTGCTCTACGGACGTTCAATTGCAGCGTGCCATAGTGTTCACGACCTGCAGGGCGACGATGAAGTTGTTGGTTAAAGTAATTACGTTTATTGTCGAAATCGAGCACACGTGGATTGTTGACAAGGAGTGCAAATGAGCCGCTCATCAAGGATGGGTTATTGCGAACCATGGCATTCAAAGCTTTTCTGTGGGCGTCTGTGAACGTGATAAAGAGATCTTCCATTGTTTCACGGGGTGTAGTGGGTGTACGGGGGGAGAAGGATCCACGGAGTGCCCGGGGGATGGTGGTCGAAGGCTTGGGACTGGCATATTTACAAACGACCATCAAAGCTTCGATCAGAGGCAAAAGGACAGTAACAATGTGCTCGGTCTGCGGCTTTTCTTCAATGATCGACAAGCAGTCTCCAAGCCGCCGCCATAAAGGTGTAAAGTAGAAGGACTCATAGATAGCCTGGACTTTCTCTTTGGTGGTACTGAGAGATGGTAATTTGGAGCTATACATGTAGTCGATGGTCTTGAGCACCCGGAGAAGTTTAGCTTGTAATGAAGAGGCAGGAGAAAATTTAGCAGCGACTGCATTAAGTTCTTCTGGAGACCCCCCTTGCAAGCTGACTACTAGTTCATTCAACTCGGTATGAAGTGCACGTCCTGATTCTTCCGCTTGGGAACGGAGTTCCTGAGCGATCACCTCGCGTGCATCAGGGACAAACGACAAATTTTGAATGAGAGCAAGACTTTGCTGGAATGTGCGTCCGGAGCATTCGCCGATGGTCAAGATGTTTACAATAAGCCTCAGAACGGTATGAGGTATTTGGGGAGGGTTTGCGAGGAGAGTCTTTTCTTCAGATGCTTCGGGCGAAGCCTTGGTGTCTTTATTTGGTGAAGTGGTAGTTTGGTTAGAGGCTGTATCTAAACGAGGAATAACTCAAATGTTGGTCAGTCTGATCTTTTTGAAGCTAACCTGGTCGAGAGTTCGAGTCGGCTTGACTTTCGACTACTGAAGTGGCAATAGAAGGTGCCATCTGGGGAACGATAGATGGGGACACTCCTGGCTCTTTGGTTTTCAGATTTGTCAGTGGTTTTGTAACAGTTGCTAGCAACGTCACAAGCGATTCCATGATTACAGGTGTCCTGATTAACGTCTGTCGGTCGAGAAGACCTAAAAGAAGAACAATTGGGTAATGAGTCTGTGGCACCTGTTTTTCCTTTCCCTTCCCCTTTTTGCCCGTGGACCTGCGTAAACCAGCTGGTAACTCGTGTTCTGCAAGGAAAAAAAGAGATGCCGATTCATTCGAGCTAACGATAAAGGTCAGGCCCTCAAGGCAGCGCTGTACAACCAGATCAGGTACAGCTTCAATGCGAGCACTTGCAGACGGCAGGGCTGTGAGATACTCGGAGGTTGCTTTCTGTTTTCCAGCAGATTTGAGTGCTGGAGCCTTCAAAGTATTGTGCACAGTGAGCTGTGAGAAGCTCCTGTCAACCGCAGCTAGGTCAGCTGGGCCATCCTGCAAGATCCCTAAAAGGATATTGAAGAGATCCGCTCGTGTTCTTGCATTCTCACATAGATTGACGAGGACTTTGAATAATAGTGTCTTCTTGGACACTTGAGGGAAAAAGAGTAGACGGACAAGGGCAGCAATTCCTGGCTTCTCGAGTAATTGGATGGCGTCGTGATCTGCAAGCTTGCGGGTTGTCATTGCATGAGCAGTAGGATTGCGGGGTGTCCCACGGTGATGAGGTTGTCTTTGTCTATCTACGAAGCTGCTGGTTTCAGCGAGTATATGAGGAGATAGTGATCGGAGAAAGCCTCCATCCTGTTCCATCAAAACAGTTTGTCGCAAAGTTGGATCCAGACTGGCAAAGAAACTTGCAGGGTCCATTTCAAGTCCCTGACCGTGCTGTGTTGGGGCACTTTCCTCTGCCCGTTGTCGTGACCGGTCCATAGCTTCTTGCTGTATTAATTCTGCTCGGAGTTCGGGCGGAAGAGCGTCAAGGAATTCAGTGCTGATCTGAGAGTCTACAGGGCGCTCAACTCTGGCTGCACGCTGGTCTCGAACATGTTGATTAAGAACTTCCTCTCGCATATCATCAGGAAGAGCTTCAAGAAAAGTCGGGTCAATGCCTGTATCAGTAATATCGACGGGACTTCCATGAATCATGACGGTAACACGCTGGGAAGGTTGACTAGACGATAAGGCCTCAGCACTAGCCTCTCGTGCGGTTGCCACTTCGTGTGCTTCCACTACACTAGCATCAATCATTGATGCGTCCTGATCGTCGACGATATCCATAGCCTGATCATCTGTGAATGTTGGTTCGATTGGCCTTTCGGAGGTGGCGACAGACTGTCCTGTCTGTAATTCAGTCGTTGTGTCAGAAGTGATAAAGGCATTTTCAGCAACTGTTGAGGTATATTCTTCATCTTGCCCCTTAATTTCTGCTCTTTGATATAGATTTGCTCTTTCCTCCCTTTCGCTAGCGATTTTCTCTTCTGCCTCAATCTTGGCTTTTTCCCTAGCCTCGATAGCCGCTGGTAGCAATCTGAGTACCACGTGATTAGCAAGCCTCCCAGTCCTTTCTGTAACAAAGTTCCTGTTGAGAATCTTGGCCTCTTCGGACCAACGCTGCATGGTTATAAGTGGTTCAAATTCACAACCTTGCCTAGGTGTCGGTGTCCGAGGGCCCCTCTCTACGCGGATGGCAGCAGAGATGATAGGTTGACCATGGCGGCGGCGATCAGCATTCATGTTGCTCATATCGAGCTGGAATGCATGAGCACGTGCTCCAGTGGCTGCAAGAATTTGTTGGAAGAAATGAGTTGATCCACGGCCCATGATGTCGTCTAAGCTTTGGAACAGATCTGGTCCAATGGCTACATTTCGATGAGCGTGCCGGGCACTGCGACGGGGATTGGACGTCAAGCGAGGTGCATTATTTGTTGTATCGAGCAGCAACGGGTGTGTTGTGGTATCCAGGGCAGGAGCGGGGACGTCACGAGCGCGACCAAGGACCAGCTCTTCATTACCTATAGTGCTCTTATTAAGAGGAAGTACAAGGATTGCCGCTGATCCTTACCTGAACGACTGCGACGCGAAAGGAACACAGCGGGTGGTTCACGACCAGAAGTGATATTAATTACGGAAGCCAATGGATTCCCAGTCTCGGCACCGAAGAGTCCTCCAAATCGAAGGCCCTCATCATCTGAACCCACGTCAGGATCCTCTTCATGATGAATAATTTGGATTGGTACTAAGTTATAGACAAATCGTGGATCAGAACACCAATAATTCACTGAAATTCTTTTACCTCTATGGACATCATCATCGTCTATGTCTTCCCCTGCAGGTCCCAATCCATCGCCCGGGGGAGGAACATCCTGAGCAGATCAAATTTTATAAACAACGACAAGAACTGATGTACTAACCTCCCATAGCAGATTGCCATCTTCATCTTCTGCGTCCTCGTCTGCAACATCCTCTTCGTCTTCTTCCTCGTCCTCATCAGTGTTTTCCACTAAATCGTGTTCTTGTTCATGGTGTCCATCCGCTGCGCGCCAATCTTCCTCTGTTCCTTCATCTTCCTCAAGCTCGTCTTCCTCATCTTCCTCCGTGGCATCTGAAGTGTTCTCACTTGCTGTGCCGTCGTAATCCATCTCGACATCACCCTCATTTTCTTCGTCTTCATCCAATTCATCACTACCAGAATACTGCCCATCATCCATTTCCTGTCAAGCAATAAGCCAACTACGAAATAAAAGATGAAGCATCGCTTACTCCTCCATACATGCCTAATGCAGAATTACGATATAAATCGGGGGTTTCTTCGCGAGTCTCATCTTCAGACATGTTGCTATCAGCATCTTCTTCTGAAGACAGTGATGATTCACTTTCATCTTTCTTAGCTTCTGTTGTCTCTTTCAGCTTGCTTCCACGGCTCATTTTGATCGCAATTTTGGTACTGTGGTAAAGCAGTAAGCACAAACCCTGAAATATCTTTTAATACGTACAGATATTGTAAAGGTCGCAGTATGAAGTCAATAAGAGTGCGAACATGGGGATAGTTGAGGTCAACTTCGGACAAGGCGTTAGTCAATGTGGAGACAAAGTTTTTCTCAAGCATGATCTTCGCAATATGGGTAGGAATTTCATCCTGTGGCTTGCGCCCAGAAGTGTTCGTGTTATTGAAGCGGACGGTCAGCAAGCGGTGACAGAGGTCGGCATATGCAAGAAGTTTCCCATATCTGACTTGAAGATTTTCCATTGATGAAATATCTTTAAGGCTGCGACTGAGAGTTTCAAGGACGAACTTGCGCACTGTGACTAGGTCCGATGAGATGTCTTTGGATTCGTGAAGTGACACTGAGGTGTCAACACATATGGAGACAATCATCAGCATAGCCCAATTGCAAAGCGAGAGGTATCGATGATTCGGGTCAGCGGGGGATGGGTTGATAGTGCCAGGATTGATGATGTCATTGAACAGAAACTGCAGTGTCACGGACCTGAATTTGCTCGATGGTTCTTTGGCCGGCGTTTGACTTTTTTTCTTGGGACTGAAAGATAAAAAGGCGATCTTGCAAGTATCGTAGGAAAAAAGGAGCTCTATCAGACATTGCATGAGAAAACATGCATATTGGTGTGGATCGTGGTTGGTTGCACTTGATGTATTTTCCTTCTGTAAGAATATTTGAGGGATTATCGAAGTGCTTGGAAGTGAACTACCTGCCTTAGAGGATGTTGATGTTTCATGAATGTTTTTAACCGTTGCCATAAGCTCAGAAAGCAACAGATGAATGACAGGTTCTGCACACTGATCATTGACAAAAGGATCTGAGGCCGGAATTTCGATCTTCATCTCCACATCACCATGAGCATCTTCTGCTTTCTTTTCCTCCCAAGCAGAATTGTCTTTTGCGACCCCAGTTTTACGCTTCGCTTGATTTCCCGCCTGAAGCGTGATTTGAGGATTGAATTTATAAGGTTGATTCAAGCAGCAGAGTGAATTTGTGACTTTGAGGAAGATGTCGGTATCCCGAAGTGCTATGGCATTGCAATTTCGTACATATGTAGACACGTCAGCGTTACTGTTTCTTGGATTCTGGAAATATTTCCGGATTGACTCAGACATGAGACTATGTATGATGGACTGGTCTTCGACGATGTGGCGCAGGATGATGATAACATACGATGATCCGCCAGTGACTTCTGAGGCCGCAAAACGCTGGAAAACATGGGACAGACCATTGCTGTCCAGGAACTGTTTCACGTATTTCCTGTCCTTGGTGAAGAAGACTAGGAGACGAAGAACAGACAGGAGTTCATCAGATGCCAAATCGCAATCAGCAATCAGACGAAGACAGATTTCAAAAATAATATTCTTCGCATCAGCCCTATGGATACCAGTTGAAAGCGGTTCCGGATTAATGGGTTCGTTTTCCTTCGGAAGGATGATAGTACGAGGCTCGTCAGCCAATATTAATAATGCCTCTGTAACGAGAAGGTGGCTGGCGAGCCACTTTGGTAGATTTCTTGTATCAACACCAGATAGTAATAACGCCAAGAGACTATCCAATAAATCTTGTCGGAGGTCATTGTCCAAGGATACGGAAGTTTCGCCCAAAACCAGAGCCAGAAGGCGGCAACGATTAGCAAGTGGCTGCTCATCGTGTGCATAGGGGGAGAAAAATTTGACATCATCAACAAGACTTTGAACAGCTTGAGCCTGCTGCGGGCTGTTTCGCAAGAACGCCGATTGGACCTCAAACAAGAGACACTGGTGCTCGTCTACTAAGAGCAGGATTTGACGGCTAACCAAGTCACAGAGAGGTTCCCGGACTTGATCCAATGCTCTCTTCCACTCTTCAACAGTCCTGATCTCTTCGGGCTGGTCACCAGCTCCTCCAGCCTCGGTAGCCGCAGTCAATGACGTCTCTCCTACATCTAAGCTGTCCCCTGTCACCTCTATACCCTCATCGGTTGGTTGCGAGGTGGCTGGAGTTGGTGTAGATCCCGGCTCAGAGGCGAAAGCAAAGGGGTGGGACAATAGGAACTCCGTAGCGGTTGTGACATTGTTTCGGGTCTGAGTGAGAGCACGTTCTGCTGCGTGTCGAGGGAAACCCATATCAATTAATACCTGCACACGGTTTTCGTCCGGTCCAGTGGTTCGCGAAAAATTCGGGACAGCTTCAGTTGTTGTTTCAAGTTTCGATTGCTCGTTTTCAGCATTCATGAGTTCAAGCACTAATCGTACAATCATCTTGCTTACACCGAGAGGAGCTCGGAGTAGCCACGGTGCCTTCCATAGCGAACATAGGAGAGGTGCGACTTTAAGACGAATTCGGACAAGGAAATTATTTGGATCAAAGAAACCAGGGTCCGTTTCTTTTTTGTCACGAGTGACGAGGAGGAGAGTCTGGGGTGATTCAAAAAGGGATTTTGCAGAAACGAGATGCTGGAGAAGATGAAGGGCAACCTTTAAACTAGTGTATGCGTGGGACAAAGTTTGATTCAATACTGCGGACCGGGCTTCCTCACGTATGCCTACGACTTCTTCTATACTCTTGGCAAGGGTAGTGCAAACCTTCAAAATCTCATCGAACCCCCCTACTTGATAAAATGCTCTGATCACCACAGTATGCAAAGTACCAGTAGGTGAACGTTCTAAGGACGAAGGTGAACAGCTTTGGCAACCATTATAAGGCAACCTTACCATCAACGAAGAGAAGGTTGTACAGTCCACAAATAACACTGTAGTACGTATACAAAGAGGGTAAGTCATCTAGAAGGAAGAAAAAGGTAAGAATATAAGTGAGACGGGCAATAAATACCAACCAAATTGAGGTGTTTGGAGATAGCCCAAAAGAATCTTGGCAATTACTTTGGCTGACTCCTGTATCTGCTTTTTTTGAGGCGCCTCTGGGCTTCGACGGGCGTGGAACATTTTGATGATTGCTAAAGCATTGATGCCGGTTTCAGTAGCCATACAAGGGGTGACGGATAACGAACCTTGGAAAAAAGGTGCCAACGTGTTGGGCATTCCCTGTATTAGATACTTTAGAACAATCACATTGCTAGATCGCGCTGTTTTGTCGTGCATTGTCATCGTTCTTTTGGATGTAATGTCTCCCGAGAATTGAATTCCATTGGCAGCCCCACCTGCAGTATTGAGAGAGCTGGTAGCTTCAGCAAGGTTCACGGTTGACATCCCTGATGTTGCGTCCAATGTTTCGATAGGACTTGAGGGTGAATGATGTCTGATTGATAGGGAAGAATCAAACACCATGTTTTCCCAAAGGGCGGCACGGTGTAAGGCACCAAGTTCTGGGATAGTTTGGCCACCGCAAGAATTCATGAGGGTCTGAAGAAGAGTGATTACACCTCGCCCATGAGAATATCCAACGGTGCCAAAAATATCAGAGAGGAGGGAAACCCGGATATGCAAGGTGACAAGAGCACGGAACTGAATATTGCAGTGCTCTTGACTGGCGGCTAGGGGAATGATTCAATAAAAAAATAAACTCGCAATCCGAAATAACGCACAGTCGACTTCCACTAGTGGCAGCAACTTTGATGAAGCCTGGGAAGAGGTCCAGAAAGCTTTTGTCTCTTGTAATGAACAACGCGTAATCTCGGCGAGATAGACCAGGGTTTCATTTGCTGCATAGTCTAATAACGTGCGCATGACCTGAACGAGGGAATCTGATGCAACACTGTTGGAAAAGTCGTAGGGCAGACAAGGCAGAGCTGTTAATCGACCGATGGCATTGAGACCATCGGAGAGTGTGATGAAATCATGACAGTGAGGGGCATGCTGGAAGAAACCTTCGAGGAACTAGGGAAACAATGAGAATAACAACTTGAATTTCAAGTCATGAATCATACCCGGCATAGAACATCAATGAAGGAAACAACAATGTTGTCATGAGACGCTTCAGACGCTTCATCAAGTTTGTTCAGCATATCGGCTACGGAAGCGCCAATTGTATCAGCCTCAGGAAGTTCTAATTGCAATGGCTCTTCATCATCCATTTTCACATCAGCATCAACACCAGTGACACCCGCCCTCGGTGTCAACTGATACCAAGAGAGGAGATCATCAGGTACTTGATAGCTTCGACCCATCTCCTCAATTGCGCTCAAGGTTGATTTCAAAGAATTGAAGACGGCTGCCTTAAGAAGAGGATGGTGTCGTACGAGCTCATCGATAGCGGTCCCAATGATGACAGCATTTTCTTTATCAATTAAGAGTCTCAAGTGACGCTGGGAAGTGAAGATGGTGAAGAGGGCGGGAATGACACTAGGCCGACTGCTCAGCTGGACCTGCCCAGCCTGGTTCAAGCATAAAGCACCAAGGGCATTAGGAATAGCCTGGATAACCTGAAGAATTGAATTGAGTAATGAACAAGCAATATAACTAAGCAAGATAAACCTCGATTGAAGGTTCAATGCCAGCTTCGATAGCTTTATAAAATGCTTCTGGAAGGCCAACCTCCTGTATGATGCCGAGTGATGTAGGTTCATTATGTACGAAGGTAGCCATGACATTAATAGCTAAAGCAAGTCTTAGCTGCGATCAAAAACTGCCAGAGTAAGGGTCATACCTAACGGTAAAACCATGAGACCGAAAAGACCTCGATTATCAATGACCTTCTTGATAGACTTTACCAAAGACGTATCAATGAGCCCACGAAGCCCTTCAGACGTCCCAGAAGATTGCATCATGCGGTGCATAGTCCGCAGAAGTGACTTGAGAACGGAAGCTCGAGAGAAAGGAAGGTTACCTGCAGATAGTGATCAGGAAAATTCCCTGAGATGTCGGTCAACACGCACTACCAGTGTAACTTATCTCAACCTCGCCATAATCTTGCAAATCGCGATTGACCTCGAACTGAGATTATAGTCAGTGACTATACAAAAATTGGTATCTAGTCAAAACTTGCCTCAATACGCTCAACGAGAACATTGACACCCTGAGCAGCACAGAACAACGTAAACCCAGTCTGAAGGGAATATAGCACGCTGTCAATGAGCTGCAAAGTTTTTGATATAATTCCAACGCGATTTGCGAGCCTGTTCTCGACTAGTTGTATAAGAAGGGGAATCAAACCAGCGCCAACAATCATATTGACTCCCGAGGTATGCGTCGCAATCAAGTTCATAAACTGTAGAAGGGCCTCGACGAAGGACTGTGGAAGAATTGAAGATGGATTTGCGACATCACTGACAGTCCTACGGAACAATGCCATCAAGATGCCATGGTTAACACCAGCGTTCACGGCAGTCAAGACTTCTTGACACCTATTTCGATATCGAGTGAATGCATCCAGAACAGCAATTGCAGCAGTTTGAACAGGAATGGAGACATCGTACTCGACATGTAAGAGTTCTGCCACACTGGATATGAGATCTGGTTCATAAAGGAAGAAAGAGGAGGTCGTTTGAGATTCCGAATGGGTAAGTGCATAGATGGCAATAGAGATCAGCCTTGCAATGACAAGCTTCTCCCGTTCAATTTCGTTGCCTTTGTGGAGAACATGGCTAATGCGGATTCGATTTAATAACTCAAACTTTTCCTCTTCGGGGACTCCGTACGAGAAAATTGTATCCGTTAGTATCTCCATTGGTGATTGAGCCTGTGTGGCGGTCTCCGAAATGGAGACATTAATAGGACCATGTGAAGGGTTTTTGGGCTTCAGAGCCGTGATCAACGGCTCATCGTTCACCTCTCTCTCTTTCACTTGTTCTATCCCAGCTGCTGCATCCAACTTATAGAAGCTGAAGGAGACATCCCGCGCATCGGGCGGCAGATTCTCAACTTCCATCTTGCGATTGCTACTCACAAGATCAACCAGTCTGATACCACGCTCGCGGATGTGTGGCCACTTCTTCGCAAGTACCATTAAACGGGGTGTTGCATGGTTAAGCACATGCGTCACAGAAGATTGAGAGGAGTATTGCTGAGCAGGTCGTAGGAAAACATTGAGAGACAGTAAGACAATGTCAAGATCTGAGCACAAAAGTAGACTGTTAAGTCGCTATAGTATTTGTATTAGAAGATTTGATGGAAGGACGAGGAGCGTGGACAGTACATCATAGGAGCTGAAAGTCTTGCGATTGGTAGAGTTTTCGAGCAGAAGGCGCTGGAATCGCAAGATTGCAGATACTAGTGACTTTGTTTCGGGCGGAAAAGTAATAGTTTGCACTCCCTCCAGCTCATATTGGGTGATGATGTCCTCGAGGATGGAATCAAATCTGTTGAGAACATTGCTCCACGCATTCAGGTCGGAGCGTGGCCACTGCCATGACTCAACTGAGCTGAGGACAGCAACCAATTCATCGGTCGTTGTATTCAATATTTTCATCGTAAGATCCAGGATAGCTGGATGCTGCACCACGATGGGAAAATCAGTGGACCCGACACAGCAAGTTGCAGTGGAGATCAGATACATACCGTCCAAACTTTCTTTGATTTGGTAGGGATTTTCATTTTCCAAAACCAATGAAGGGTCTTGAGAGTAGTTCAAGAAGTCCCCTAGTATATGGAAGGAGTGAGGGTAAGCAGAAGATAACGGTGGAAGACGAAAGGTATTCCAAAGAAATCGAATTGCTGACGCAACCGATATTCAGACGTCACACATTAGTCACGCGAAGTCTGTCGAGAGCATGTCCGTTTCTGACACGTAGTCATCATCTCTCAAGATGGTAAAACGCAAGGCAGGCACTCAGAGTGAAGATGAAACTCAACTCTCCGACGGAAGCAGACAACATAAATCAAATCTTCCTCCGAAGAAGACTGCAACGGTACATCAACGGGCACAGACATAGATAGTATACTTACGGCTGCAGAAAAAGCACAAATCCGACACACCCATTGCGGCAAGCTCTCCTCAAAAACATAAACCAAATGTATGTAAACTACCTCATATTATTCACTCAATCTAAGATACACAGACATCAAGCTCCGAGACTAGCGATAAGTATATTGATCTTGGAAAGAAAAAACGTGCAACTGTCCGTTGCTTCAAGGACACACCTTTGCTTGACATCCGGGAGTTCTATGGGGTCGGCTCAGAACAAAAACCAGGGAAAAAAGGAATTTCTCTAAATTTTGAGCAGGTCTGTAGGTTCCAACAGTTTGGCATTACATACTCAATGAAGCTTCAGTGGCAGACTCTGAAAGCGAATAGCGACGCCATTGACAAGTTATTTTCTCATCTACTCACAGACACGAAATAAGTCCCTTTTCAATGCAATTTGAAACGTTTGATAATTTGCTCTCCGCGACGTGTCGTGGCTGCAACATTTCTTTGGTTCACCAAAAAGGTTTTCTGGATAAGATTGACTTGTCGTTATGTGACCAATAGGCCTGCTGCAGCATCATGTGCTCCAGCTAAACCTCGAACCTGTAATCCTCTAAACCAAGCTTTAGCCTTTACATCGAAAGCTTGGAGATCAAGAAATGTTTCTAGAAGAAGGAATTTTAAGTAGACAAAATTGTATCTCCTATAATCTATTTAGTACATGATAACACAAAAGGAAGGAACGTACCACCAAGCCTTGAAGTAATCCTGGAAAATGGAGACAGACAAGAGTCCTCTAGTCCGAATGTTGTTGATGATGTTTTTGCGTTCATCTTCCCAGATCGCAAGAGCACAGTACTTCGCTGTGATAAGAAATATACGGATCTGAAGGTCATGACTTAGCAACGTCTTCAACCGTCATTGCGGACTTACATTAGAATGAGTAGTAGCTAATGCATTGTCAAGACTCCTATCACGAGATGTATGGATAGGAATAATTGAGTACTGATAGACGGATGCATACCTCGTAAGATCGTTCAATTTGAGAACCATCAGTACCCTACGTGGCACTCGACGCAAAACGTCGAGAACAGACAGAATAACCCTGTCTTGCGCGAGAACGGACGTTCGAATGGTCTCCATTTCCTCCTCGGACTGAGGCATCATATGAATCAAGCCAGAGGCCTTCTTGAACTTTGCATCTCCAAGATCACCCCAAGAACCTTCCATGGCTATTCTTCCAGTGATAGCAGCTTCAAACACAGGATACTAGGCACCAGAACGTCAGGACATATCGGCATCATAATCAAGATATGCAAGTCACAAGATCAGGTCCTATATTGCCTACTAACTCAGCGTACTTTCGGCGATCGGTTTGCACAGAGGAATCATCAACCAAGGACAACCAGAATCTTCCATAATTCACCCTCAATTGATCATCCAGGTCAAAATACAGACCATGGTCCAGTAAAACAATTTCAAAATGGTATGGGGACAACGATTGAGGAGGAGCAGGCCGTATCAAGAGATTACCAAGGTGAGGATCCTGTTGAACAGTCAAACAGTTCATAAAAATGTCAAGGGACTATCACCGACTTACAGCGTGAAACCATCCATTAACAAACACCATCTGGCTGAAAATGCGAGATAACTCAAGGGCTACCTTATTACGATCAATGTTGTTCTCGGCAAGATACCACAGGTCATCGACACGTCCACCTCTGATAAATTCCATGATAAGGACTCGTTTAGTGGCGGCAATGATTTCTGGTATGTACAACGATGTTCGCATCCCTTGAAAATCTCGTATGGCTCGAACTGCATTGGAGGCTTCATGAATAAAATCCATTTCATTTGGGAGATGTTGTTTCATCTCGTCCTGCAGAGACAGTGAAGCTTTTCCTGAAAACAGAGTGAAAAAGAACGCACGGCTAGCCAAGTAAGCTCAAACTCTGGGAACCAGTACTTGATCCAACCTATATACATCAGCTTTGATTGGAATCAGATTGACTAGTACACACCCAACATAATCTCAACCATCTTCATATCGATGTCGCAGAACTCTGCAAGATGTGGATGTTGTAACTACGATTATAGGAAAGAAACTCGAACTTTGACCAAGACAACAGCATAATACACCCCTTACCTTTACAGCGACATATTTTCCACTCAACTTGTGCTTGGCGACGTGTACTTGTGCCAGGCTTGCGACACCGATGGGGCTTGGATCAAACTCGTCGAACAACTCTTCGATACTTAAACCCATGTCATCTTGGAAAAGTCTCTGGACATCCTCATACGCCGTTGGCTCGCACTGATCCTGCAAAGGCCTCATTGCACTGGTCCATTCCCTCGGAAGTACGATGAGCGAGGACATGTGCTGCCCAAGTTTTATGAAGATCCCTGGAAACGACGAATTGGTGTGAGTCTGGAGAGGAGAGCGAAAATCACATACCTCCATTGGTTAGGAGTGCCTTGAAAACCCGTTTCGCACTCCGGCTGTGACAAAGTGATACAGCCTCTGAGCGTTGATTCTCGTCCTCGTATTTCCAAGCAAATGTGAATTTATAATCAATTACACCAAGTATTGTGGCTCCTGCATAAAACATGAACAAGATATGAACGAAGTCATACGGACAACAAACAGAAAACGCACTAGCCACTCTCCAGCATCTAATAGCAGCTAGGTAAGTGTGACGAAATGGTTGGTGGTTCTGATAGGCAATGTAGCCCGCACCACCTACCAGAAGGGTTGCCATAGGGTACATCCAAAGTCTGTGTCTGGTTCTGGTGCCTCGATGACGTAGAAGATGTAGGTGCGGTGAAATCCTTATCCATCTTGCTCGAGGGCCTCTGAACGCGTAGATCATTGAGCCTTGCGTAGATTTCCACCAACCAGAGTAGTTTATACGATGGAGGATCATTGCCACATATGCTACTGTTGAAAGCCCATATCAGACGTACAATTCAAAAATTCAAATGAAAGCTGCTTATGTAACTTTTCCCGATATATGTCTATCAGGTAACGCGAATTTAATGAAATAGTGGTACAATGTTTGCTGAGAACTGTCTGAAATATTATTTACTGCCCCGCTTCATCAACATCTGAGCAAAAGATACTCGTTGCGATGACTGCGCATCCTCGTTTTGATGCATAGCTTCCGCGTACCTAAAGTCCTGTGAGTGAAAGCACAAGAAGGACTAGCCTGACTTACAGCAATTTATATCGTACAAGCTCTGCTTCCAGTTCCTCGTTTCGCAACCGCTGCTTCACGAGTTCATTCTATACCCATTAAAGCTAATCCGGAATCAGATATTCTTAAGATTGGACTAACCAAAACCTCAACATGCTCAATGTTCATTTGGGCAACGTTATTTTCCAAATTTCGGCTGCATCAGACTTATAACTGCTGTTTTAAACGACAAGAAATCAACTACTAACCATTGCTGGGACAGGGCGCGGTTACTGTTCCGCAGCTCGTCCATCTGCATAGCATGTTTGTTCGCTTCACGCTACATAGTATACGCGTCAGCGAGATAGTCATTCTCACTGTGGCCAACATACAACCATATCCTCGTATTCATGTCGATAACAGTCGAGCATGAAAGGAGTGATCTTGAGGGACACGGCATCGGCAACAAAACCATCAACATCATATTTCAGAGGCTCGATATAAGTCCCGTTTTCGAGTATCTGATCAAAGAGTCAATGTCGAACTGACGATGGTCAATGAGAAAATATTTACCCTGTATTGATCAAGAACCTTATTATTCAAGAAATCCAATATTTCATCGAATTTGAGCTCTAGTAGCTTCTCCTCATTTTTCTTAAGCAAGCCAATGCTGAAACCGAAAATGGCCTCTATCCCATTGGCCAGGCAATGGTCAAAAATTCTGAACACGATTTCCAAGGGAAAACTACAAGGGCCATTAGGGGACAAAGGAGAAAAGAAATGTGAGAGCGTACCGATAACTAAACAATGTCAGAAACCATTGCGAGCAGAACATACTTGATTTGATACCTTGCCGGAGGAAATGTACGTGAAGCACAGGAATCAACTCCTCAATCAGGCGATCAAACTATAACAAGGCAGAAATGTAACTGTATCCTGAAATACTAAAAACAGGGCTGTTTACCTGAAACTAGTAATTCGTGAGTTTTTCTTGGTGCGATCATGTGTGGTAGGCTAACTCACGAGACGCATCTGTAACTTTGGCATTTCGGGTAGATAGTGACCCCTTATATCATACACCTGCATGAGTCGCACCAAAAGGGAGAAGGCTTCCTCGTCTGGCATCTATGCCATATAAATGGGCTGGACAAGCAGGATGTCTCACTTACGTTCAATAATAAGACTGCGGCAACGAAGGGAAGACCCTGGCAATATCCAACCATGGAATCGTATCTATCGAAGAGAACAGTAAGATGCCAAATGGGAATAGTTGCCCGGATATACTTACAGAGAATATGCCTTAAGGACATTAAATAGATTTTCCTGCCCTATCCCATGCCCATCTGTGAAGAAGGCATGGTGTGGGAATGTCCTTCAATGAAATTAGGACATGTCCCAGAGACAGCAATCAGTATACATACCTTCCAAGGTCTCGTGTTATAGACTTTTCATGCGAACTTGTTTCCCTCAGGAGTTTGACGTAGGTATTTTCAAGTTCAAGGTCCTTAGAAACTGCCCTGTCAAAATCTGAATCATACGTTTTGACCAAACATGTAGATAAATGTACGACTGACATATGCTGCCACACCATTCCACGTAATGTTGCAGGTATCCCTTTTGCGATCGCTCGTGCGAGTTCCTCAGGTTTTTCAGAGGCAAACCCTGCGTAGTCTTAATTGAGAGGACCATTAGCATTAGCCCATGCCTATCTAGACAATGCATACTGGATATGACAGCCCCCCAAAAGTCTTGGAAATCCAAGATTAGCTGAGGTGACCATGTACCTGGACGTAAACATACCCCAATCTATCGACTCTTCAGCCCCTTGTTCCTGAAGAGCTTTCTTTTCCTTCTGTAATCGCGAAAACTCTTCATGCAGTGCATTTTGCCCATCCAAACCTATTCTGAATGAAACATTCTCCTCTTCAGCAAAGGACGAGGTATGACCAGATCGAATAGTCGCAACAGACGCCGTTCTGCGGTGAGACTTGCCCAGAGGCGGGGGATCACGGTCGGCAGGATTCATCTCGCTGTTAATGGGCCTGGTGTTATCATGCAGCCCATTTCCATCATCAATCTCGATTTCTTCCTGCAATCTTAATGGCCCTACAGGGTCCAACTTGGATGTTGAAAGGATGGGGGCGAGACTGGAAGACGACAAATCATCGTCGTTGAGAACAATGTCATCCAGCTCTGACACTGTAGTAGCGATGGATTCTCTTAGAGGTAATTGGGCGATGAAATTGCTTTGCTCGGGAGAGCGTAATGAGTCCAACGTGTCTTTCATGGACACTTCAGAAAGGGTTTGGGCCGTAAGTCCGGAAGCAACGGTGAACATTAAAGAAAGAATGAAAAATATAGATGCATGAGCTTTAGCAAAGGCAAGCAGATTAAGTGTAGCGAGCTGAAGGAGAGATCGCTTATGTGATGATAGACAGACACAAGCAGCCGATCAGAAACCGGCGATTTTGTACACGATCTAAGCACTAATTCAACTGCGTACAACAGGTCGGAACCGCAGAATACCCATACAAGTACGTGTGGTTAGCAGCGACCCGTGGAATTGCGCTAGATACCCATACCATCGTGCACAACTGTAGAGGATAACATTTTAATTTAAAAGAATTTGATAAGTGCCCCGCCTTTTTCCGCGAGCGGAATTTGGTTTGTGATTTCCAGCATCCTCCTCTTTACCATGAACGTTGCTCTCGCTTCCTCAACTTCTTTCAGGAAATTGGTTGTCCGCGCCGTACTCAGAAAGTCCTCCGGCCTACGACACAGCTCGTCTTCTGCTGAAAAAAAGGGTCAGGATGCCTTTTCCGAGGCCCAGAAAGCTGCTGGCAAGACATGGGAAAATGTTTCTCGAGTCCTTGGTCCTACTGGTCAGAGAATTGGTAACCTGCTAGGCAGTAAGTGTAATACTTAGCTTTTTCCCCCCATCATTCATCAAAGATAGGTTACAAGGAGCCATTGGTTTACAATTTTTCTGTTATCCGTGAAGTGGCTAAGAGAGTTTATCACGGGGAAGCCCTCCAACCTCCTTCCCTCTCCCAATTTACCGAAGCATATTGTCAAATCTGGAATAATGTAACCCAAGCTTCGTATTGGCGCGGCATTGTTCAGAACCGCCAGGTTTTTCAACTTGGTTTCTATGGTTTGCAAGCATATGGTATTTTTACGGTATGTGATCACATCCAACAGTCGTTTCCATTTGCTGAAGCTGAGGCAGATTGGAGAAATGTTGGGTCGTAGGCAGGTAATCGGTTATCCTGTGAAACACCATTAGTATGCTTTGTCTCCTTTAGTAATAGGAAATTCACCAGTTCAAAACCTAGGATGCTTATAATACACCATGTTGGCTCTTGAGATGAGGCACGTTTCCTAATTGTCATTGATCGGTGCTCGCAGTCTGTGCTCTGGGTGACCCGGAAGGAGAAACGGACAGATCCATAATACCATATGGCAGTGCTCCAGGGAACTCCCCGTCTTTTCTCGGCGTTGGCTGCGGGACTAAGAACGTCCATGGATTAGCGTCCTAGGCCGTTGATTTAAGGCGATTCCTAGTCATAGTGGATATGCGACACTTCCCTAGTTGTTATGGCTCATACGGCGCACATGCCCACTGTGGTCTAGCTGAAGACCGATAACAACCAGTCTCTTGATCGAAATAACACTGTTCCTCAGACTAGTTCAGAAAGCAGCACTCATTGGTGTATTGATTACTCATGCCGCCTCAAAACCGTCTAAATTACCTTTGAATTAAATTCTCTAGGAAACAACAGGGGATTTTATATTGGCATTTTTATTGAATCCAATTTCTCCATGTCCTACCTAATTACATTTCAAAATGCTCTATAGTTTGAGCTGAGTTATGAACTGCTTACAGCAGTCTGTTCCTAGGCTGCTCAAGTGGCACATAGGAATATAGAACAACTAATAGTTAATCCAGTTTCGAGAGAGAATTTAATGTATATTCTCTACTTTGATATGAATTCTTTTAATTCTTTTTTTTAACTTCAGCAATCTGTTACATTGTGTACGTAGACAGTCCGCTTTGGAAGTGTTACTATCATATACTATTTCAATGAATTCATTTGAGCTCATGCTCAAAAGACAGAAATCTGTAGGTAAGGACAAGAGGACAGGATAGATGAAGTGGAAAAATAAAGACGCCTACATTTTTTATTTGAATGTCTATGATGTGCACATTTGTATTGACTGCTTGCACTTGATACAGGTAGCTCTTCCCTCATTTATCACATTGCCTCATTTTTTAGTAGTGGGAATCACCCGTTGTGCTTGTAGTGTTCTTCCGATCTATCTCTCAAACACCAGAGCTCGTGGTGCCCGCGCGCAAGCTTATGGCCCGTCTATCTCTATTCCATGTTAATGTCTTTGATTCGACAATCAGAAGGAATTTTCCTCGATTTGATTGCATTGCCTATGTCTAAGTCTTAATCATTTGTCTCAGGAACAAACAAAACATTTGCCTCTCTCTACAATTCCTTTGTGTATTGAGTCAACTAAGTTTTATTGTTTTCTTTGTTGGTAGAGGGTGATGAATTGAATGGACTGTTGCATCTCATCTCCACTGCATGACTACGAAAGGACATTGAGAGCATTCATTATAATTGCTTTGGCAGGGGCTTGGCAGCCATAAGTACATGGAATAGCCTAGGCAATTGGAAGTCCTTAGACTTTCTGGAGCAACATGTTTTGAGAGCAAAACCTGGGTGGAGCAAAGTCGTCCTACTCTCCTGTTCACGTATTTGAACACCTTCAAGTACTTCGGCTGAGGACAGGATGCAGCTTGTCTTCTTACTCCAATAGGTTTCCTACTTTCTTCTCCTTTTTCTCGGGTTCTCTCAACCACCCTTTGTCGATGCATTCTGTCCACTTTCTGCTGAACCTTGAGTTAGACAAGTCCAGGATTGTCGAGTTCATTTGGGGAGCCTCAATCACCACTTTGAATGGTAGCATACTCAGATGTTCCCTGTGCTTGACTGGGACCCAAAATAGTGGCTCGTCGTCCTGACCCATCCATCATGCCTTGCTACATAAGGTCATATCTATGAGTGCACTGCCAGTGCTCAGTTGTGAGATCCCAGATTCTCAAACCAAAGTCAGGGGAATAGTATGCCAACATTGTTCCATTTTGTATAAACACCATGTACTCTTCTGCTTGACCCAAGATTTGAGTGTGTAGATAGCTGGTATAGGCATCAAAGAGGCATATTACATTTCTGGGTTTGGACCTAAGAGCAATGAGTCTCTCACCAAGGGAATGATCAATCAGAGCAGGTGAGAGGGTGATTTGATTTATTACCCCACTGACGACCTTGCTGAATTCAGTAAGCATCCCAACACCAGTGTTATGAGAGCCCCAAACAGGAAAAGATTTCCCACGCATTTGAACACTTAATCCAAAACCTCAAAGCATACAATGGAGTAAGGATATAAATAGGGTGGGGACTTAGTAAGTCAAATCACATGACAAGGTCAGGTGAT
>Ga0153942_1000049_pt1 | contig 37955 bp, 49 predicted proteins | sample TSNJ026MetaG_FD_104731 | JGI IMG/M metagenome (GOLD analysis project Ga0153942, IMG submission 104731) | Attine ant fungus gardens microbial communities from New Jersey, USA - TSNJ026 MetaG | ecosystem: Host-associated > Fungi > Mycelium > Unclassified | place: USA: New Jersey, Brendan T. Byrne... | reverse complement strand
TATCCTCTCCATCCGTTCCACCTGTGATTTCCTGTTCATTATATAGCTTTGCGATTCCTTCGACTGGCTTTGACATAAGAGTTATAGTGTTTGATCTTACATTTGACGTTTTCCCTGCCTGAACCGCTGTAATCGTTGTTGTAACCTTCCCATTCTCTGGAATATAAACCTCTTCATCCAGTATAAATTCAATGGATGGTCCGGCATCCGTTGCCGGAGTACATACCATAAACCCAGGCGTAACCCTTGTATCAGGAATACCCTCAATCGTAATTTTACCGCTTGCCTTATTCGCTTCTTTCCTTGTAATGTGATTCTGTGTGCCATGAAGGTCAAGCCATGTATCCCATGCCCACATTGGAAACATGAGCATGAGTGTTCTTACAAGGTGAAACTGGATAAGTTCCGACTTTTCCAAAGCAGTAGGCATTGTAAAATCATAGGGAAACCCGGCCGGCATATCATCTATATCAGCCGGAAGATTATTCATCATCCGCTGTTGTATATCTACCGGATCATTGTCCTGTACAAAATCAGGTGCAATAAACTCTATTTCCATCCTATCCACCTCCTTAAATTGAAACTGTGATTACTTCATCCCATCCAATTCCCTTTACATGAAATGAGCAGTGCATATTGTCACCATCCCATGTAAATTCAAAATCACGGACGTATTCTGTCCGGGGATTTACCATGAGTGCGTCTGTGATTGTTCTCTGTGTCATGGACTCAACCGTTCTTTCATCATCGTTGTCCATGGCCCTCTCCATTTCGGTACCGATGGAATCCGGATATGCAAGGCAGCGGTACCTCTCCGTCTGTGCTACCTTGAAACACCATATCGTAAATGCTTCTCTGCCGTCGCACGCTACCATCCGGTTTGCACCGTCCCGGACAAAATCTCCTTTTGCCGCATCCCATTTCACGCTGCGCTTGTATGCTTTGTCAAATTGTGAATTTTCCGATATAAATTCCGGCACATCGACCACCGGAAAAAGTTGCTCTGACATTCTTCTCGCCTCCTTTACGATTTCTCTATGATGTCAATAACCACTGCCTCACTCTGTACCCATGCCACAAGAACACGATCACCTGGACCAACGCTTCTCATTTTTTCAGGAATAACTACCGAATGGCTATGCATACCGTCAGTATGGGAATGTGAACCATCCCCTTCTGAATGCCCTTCATGCCCGCCTTCTTCATGAATGTGGCTGCCGCTGCTTTTTATAGTATTTGTCAGAGTACCGCCTGTCTTTCCAAGAGTGAGCTGTCTGCAAATCGAATAATCCCCTTTTGGTATCGGCACCGGAAAAGTGTTTGTAACAAGACTCCCATTTGCCTGTATCTCCCCAAAATCCAATACCAGAGGAGATTCATTTTCTTTCTTCATCCGCTGGCTGAGAACATTTGCCAGTTTGTTTGTGCCCGGATGTCCGTCAAATCCTTCCATCTGTACCTCCTAATCAAAGGTTCCGTCATCAACCCATCCATATACATTGCTTCCACTGTCGGTGTGAACAAGATGCCATGGATGTGCTTTCCCAGAGTTATTACTAATCGTAATTTTTGCCTTCCCAGCTCTGGCACTGTAACCGCTTGAACCGGAACTACTGCTTACATAGTGGGTACCTCCATGAAAGTTCACAATATCACCCACTTTGTACACTTTCTTTACTGATTCTGAATTACTGCTTGAATTCTGTTGCTCAGCCAGTTCCAATTCCATTGTCATGCTGTAAACATCCGCATTGTGCTGTATACTTTTCACATAATAGTAATCAGACATGGAACTGCTGATTATGTACACGAGGTCTCCTTTTCTGACAAACGGTACATCCGGACTTTGCACAGTCATTTCCTTTTCAATCTTACCTTCATTGTCTATGATTTCCTGTGCGGCTAATTTTGCATCCTCCAGTGTCTCGTCTGAACCTCTTGTATATATTCTTTGCCGGATGCCATATTCGGTCAATCCGTTCAGCGTTGCATCCACGCTCCGTTTTCCATCGTCGTCTGCCTGACCTACAACCTGCACCCTCGTAATCAGATTTGCTGTGCTTATTGTCTGGCTGAAGACCTGTGTATTATCTTTCCTGAAAACATATACCGTCTTATTGCTTCCCTTTAGGATAATGCTTGTATAGCCTTTCATAGCTCTTATTAAACACTTCGCTTCACCCTTCTTAGCAGCATCATCCAAAAGCTCAAGTATAATATCTGAAAGGTACGCATTGTTATATACCATTTTCCCATGAGCAACATTGGGTCCTTCGTAATTTCCCTGCGGTATTTTCCAATCATCCAGTATACCTTCGATTGCCGACTGAGTACCTGTACCGGAAGAGTAGTATCTTTTATCCTGGCTTTTCTGAAGTTCATACAGTTTGTCGTAGCAGGTGCATTTCAGATTATTCCCACTGTTTTTTTCCATTGGGTTCCACGTTTCAACATATCCCCTTGCTACTTCCTCGTCCAACGAATCCCCGTCAGTAGCAAAAATACCTACCAGACATTTGGGTTTGATGATACTTGACAGATACCCTTTAGATGTATTGTCATTTCGTGCCGTAAATGAACTGCGTACCGAAATCTCATGCTCATTCTCTTCCCATCCGAGATTTTGAATAAAATCCTTGATATTATACTGCTCGCCGTTTTCATCCATGACCACTACACGGTATCGGATTTTCGATAAATCAATCATAGGCAGGTCCTCCTATACTAACTGGAGGACTTCGCCCGGAAATATCCAATGTCCATAATCCGAGCTTGCCCTTCCGCGTTTCTGTGCTGCCGCTTCAATTGCACTCGCGTTTGCATTATACAGCTTTGTCCAGTTTGGACCTCCACCGCAGCGTTTGGCAGAAATGCCCCACATCGTATCTCCGCCCACTATCGTATAAGAGCCTTTCGATGAATCATTATCGCCGCTATCGTTTCTTGGCTTGGTTTTGTTAACAAATGCCGCAATTGAAAGCTCATTTGTGGTATATATTTTCAGCGGCTTTTTTTGTACAAAGGTTATCGAATATTGAATATTCCCATAAGCACCTGTCGGACTGGGAGAAAATGAATAAACAGTGACATCAACATTTATCCACGTTTCAGTCACGATCAGATTCAAAACTGTTTCATTCTGCATATATTCCATCAGTATATTTACACAGGCGTTCGGCTCTTGCCATGAATTCTTCCTTACGATTGCCTCGTTTTTCTTAGAACTTCCAAAGAAAACGCCATCCCATGAAAACTCTGCCACATCCGTTCCCTTTGGCATCTTTACAGTTCCTTGAGATATAATGTCGAAGCTCTGGTACTTTGCTCCATATTTTCCTTTTACCTTTTCCGGCAATGACGGAAACGTAAACTTTTGTCCACTTCCGGTCGGAATCAGTTTAATGTCCATGGCTTACGCCTCCTTCTTCATTGGCATATTTGAAAATACCTCTTCGAGCTTTCCTGCAATCTCACCGCCCAGCTCATCAGCCATTTCCTTCATATGCCTTCGTATTACCTGCATGATATCTTCTTCGCTCTGCGCATTGCCTCCCTGGATAATAAATTCTGGTTCCATGCTTACATTCACCTGTACCGGGAGTCTGCCATGTGACTGTTCTCCTGTGTCTGCAGGTGCCAGTGTGTAAACTGGTACATCATCATTATATTTACCATCTATTGTTTCGTTATAGGCTCTGGGAGCGTTTATTATTGATTCATTGATTAAATTATTACCTATGACTCTTTCGCCCAAATTTAAGCTTCCTACAATACCTCCTTCAGCGTGTGCACCGATGCCTAATGCTCTGCCTGCCTGCTCGTATAATTCCAAAGCTCTTGAACGTCTGCTCGGATTTGTCGGAATTACAAACTCTCCATATCCTTCCTCTGCCAGCCATGATAATTCCGGTTCGCTGACATAACCGCCTGCAGCGTGCTGGCTTACATTTGTCTGAACTCCTGGAATCGTCAGCCCAAGACCTGTATAGCTCGGCGTTATGTTGATTGCCGCCGTTACATTGAAAGGATTTGCAAATGCTGACATAACAGCGGTTTCTGCAGACGAGCGATAAAGAGGCGAACCTTCTAACAGGCTTCTCGTAACTCCTGTATTCATTGCATTGCCCCAATTAGTTCCTGCTGTCTGGTACTCCGTAAGCAGTGTTTCATAAGATTCATTCGAGATAGGTTCGTATTGCTGCATTGCTGTCTGGAAGTCAAAACCTGCCGCCGCATCATTCATGTACTGTGCCATAAAATCAGAAATCTGTTCCGGATCAAGATTAGCTTCCATGTAACGTTGGATATTTTCTGCAAACTTCTGGCATCTTTCCTCGAAATTTTCTTCCGTTCCAGTCAGAATGGTATTTACTGCCGGGTTAAAATCCGAACCCGGAGCTGTAAGGTAAGTTCCGTCTCCTCCTGTCAGACCGGTATATGCATCCCAGGTCATTTTCGTAAAGTCCACTGCTTCCATGATTTCAGATGTCGTTGGGATAGAATCCTTGAAGTTCTTCAGGATTGTTTCTTTTGTTCCTTCCGGTACCGCAAGTGCGGTCTGTATCAGCTCAGTCGCTATAGTCGTCTGCTGTGCAGAATCAAGGTTTAATTTGTCCAGCCCCATCCAGCTTATAACATCCGCAGTGGTCCATTTACTTACGTCTGGTTTTACCACCAGGGCATTATTTAATGCCTCTGTCAACTTCTCCGCTGCCGAACCTTGAATCCCTGGCATCAGACCAACCAGTTCCGTCTCAAAGGCTGACGCAATGCTTTCCAGATTAAAAGAAGTCACTCTTGCACTGAGTCCGTTTATCTGTGCATAGTAACCATCTGTTGCATCCTTAACCGCCTGATTGTACTCTTCTTGCGTAATCGCACCGTTTGATAACTGTAAATTCAGACTTGTAAGAGTAACTGTCAAGGCACTATCGTACTGTTCGGAAGCTGCTGCAACATTTGCCTGTAATTCTTCCTGTAATGCATTAAAGCTGTTTGCATCCAGTGCTGCACCGTTATACTTAATCTGCAATGTCTGGAACTGTGCTTCTGTCTGAGCTTCTGCCAGTTTGTTCGTAATTTCTAAAATCTGATTCTGTAAGTTTTCCAGCTCTGCTTCCTCGTCCAGCGTAATTACTCCGTCACTTAAAAAAATCTCAGTGGATTCGCTTAACTGTGTGCTGATTTCTCCTATTTGGTTCTTTAATCCCTCGTAGAAGTTATCAAGACCTGTCGTGTTTCCATTTTCTCCGGTCAGAAGACGTAAGGCAACAGCAGCCTCGTAGTGGTTATCATTTATATAAGTCTGTGCTGATTCAACAAAGTTGTCGATAGTGTTTTTATATCTATCCATATCTGTCTCTGTCAGCTCCATCCCAAGTCCAACCTTCCAGTTTTCTTTCTTTAAGCTTGTAACAGACGATTTCAAACCGTTCAGTGCTGACTCCGTATCAGCAGATGCCTGCGCAAAGTCACTCAATCCGTCTGCCATATCTGCGAATGTAATACTGCTTGCAACTTTCTTGACTTCTTCCAGCGACAGCTTAATATTGCCAAAGGCTTCTATAGCCACATTTGCGCATTCCTCCTGGAACATCAATGCGAATTGCTCAGCGGAAACCGCAGAATCATTCATAGCCTGTGTCAAGACTTCGTTTTTAAACTTCACATCTTCGATAGACAATCCGGTAGCCTCAAAGATTTTCTGTGCCTTTTCAGCTTCCTTCTGCATTTTTTCTACATTTTCATGATACTCTTCCTTTATCTTGTTACCCTTTATCCATCCGGCAATACCGCCGACACCGGCGCCTACCAATGCACCGACTGCTGTACCGATTCCCGGAATAATGGAACCTATTGCCGCACCAGCAGCGGCTCCGGCAGCTACACCACCTGCTTTCCATGCCGCTGATTCTCCGTATGCTGCTTTTTCCTCTGTACTATCTGATGTGATTGCTTTATAAGCATCCAGTGCACTACTAACCAATGTCGCTCCGGCTGCAATAGCACCTGCACCTGCGGCAAGACCTGTCGCGCTCAAAGCGCCAGTACTCATTGACGCACCACCTGTAAGGTTGCCCGCACCTAAATCTATTGCAAGCATAGAAGATTTTCCCAGGAGGCCGGTACCTGTCGCTGCAGAACCAAGTAATGAACCCATGAGGGACGTTCCTGTATCGGCGTTCGTGCCAAACAAGGATTTTCCAAGACCAAAAGTACCTTTTCCCATACTCATAAGTGGACTTGCTATTTTCCCAAGCACAACAGCAGAAATTATTGATGATAAATCTGCGGACTGTCCTCCCGGAAGCAGTTTCCCGGCACTCGTAAGCATATTTCCGAGCCCTTGCCATATTTTTTCTGAGACGGCGCCAAAATCAAAACCGTCTGAAAACCCTTTTGCAAAAGATGCTCCAATACTTACTCCCTCATCAACCGTTTCTCCAATATCAATGCCCAAAAGTGCCATAATACCGATTTTTAAGCCTGTTCCGATTCCTGTTCCGATGTCCTGCGCGAAATTTGCAATCTTCGCTTTTCCGGTGGTATTCCACCATTCCGAAAATGGTTTGCCAATAATTTCATCCCAGGTAATCTTTACTTTTCCCAAAAGGTCTGCATTATTCCATGTATCGGTACTTGTAAATTCCTTAATCGTCTTTTGTACTTGTGTAACCTTTTTATCAATTGTATCCATGGTCTGGTCAATTAATTTTTCTATTGTAGGCATTTTATCTTCCAACCAATTTGCCATATCGACAAGATATGGCTTTAGCCTCTCACCTAAGGATAATTTTACAGTTTCTGTTGCACCCTCCAGCGACTCAAAGGCTCCGGCGAGATTATCCATCATGGTTTCTGCCATATTATCAGCAGCTCCATCCGCATTATCTATTGCCTCCGTCAATTTCTGATAGTCAACTTCTGAAGCATTCACTATTGCCAACATGCCAGCCATTGCCTCTTTTCCAAATATGGTACTTGCTGCCGCTGTCTGTTGTGTTTCTGAAAGTTTGCCAAGGCTTCCACGTATGATATCAATTACTTCACGAAAACTTTTCATTTCTCCATTACTATCTGTTAGGCTGATTTTGTATTTCTTCATTGCATCCGCCATGCTTTTGGTTGGACTGGCCATATTCGCTATGGATGTCTTAAGAGCAGTACCGGCCATGCTTCCTTTTACAGATGCGTTTGCCATCAATCCTAATGCAATTGAAATATCCTCCACCGAATATTTCATTGCTCCCGCAACAGGAGCGACATATTTAAACGACTCACCTAGCATGGAAACATTTGTATTGGCACTGGAAGATGCAGTGGCGAGTACGTCTGCAAAGTGTCCACTCTCGCTGGCCTGCAATCCGAAGGCTGTAAGGGCATCCGTAACAATATCTGATGTTGTTGCCAAATCAAGACCATCTGCTGCGGATAAACTCATAATGCCACCGATACCATCCAGCATCTGCTGGGCATTCCACCCAGCCATTGCCATATAAGTGAACGCTTCACCAGATTCTGTAGCCGAAAATTTTGTATCAGCTCCCATTATTTTTGCCTTCTGGGTTAATGCTTCCATTTCTGCACCTGTAGCACCGCTTATGGCTTTTACTTTACTCATAGTGGCTTCAAATGTAACAAAGGTATCAACAGTATCTTTCAGGCTTATAGATACTCCAAGAATCGCTCCTGCTTGGAAAATAGGATTTTTTAACAGATTTATAATCCCTCTCACCGGCGTAGTTATGAGGTCGATAGCTTTCATTGTGACATTCCATGTCTTTCCAGTGAAACTTCTCAATCCATTTCCAAGTGTTGTCAGTACAGGAGAAATTTTCTCCTTTGCTTCCAACATGATTTCGTATTTTTCCTTTGCCCACTGTGACAAAGTCCGTTCTGTTTTCTCTGCTTGCTTATCGAACTGCGTAACCGTATTTCCAGCTTTTTTGACAGCAGAGTTTGCATTCTCTGCTGTCTTTTCCATCTTTTCAAAGCCTTTTGCAACTTTGGAAAGCTCCGGATCAGTATTGTCTATTGTCTCAATGGGTATCTCAATTCTTAATGTCTCAGCCACTATCTTCCCCTCCTTTCGTCCGCGATTCCAAGGTAATTCTCATAGAGGCAAGCATGAACTCCTGCACTCCTTTTGGTTTTTGATAAAATTCATCCGGGGTTATGCCTGTTGTTTGAAAAATGTGATGCAACAGGCAGGCTTTTCCCCCGGCAGAAATTAGTTTTTTGCTACATCCTCCAGGTTTGCTACTTCCTCCAGGTTTTCGTCGTAGCCGCTGAGCTTATCAATCGCAGTGAGAATCATGTCTTTTTCTCCTGCTTTCAGTGTGTATTCAATGACATCCAGACCACTCATGATCTGATACCCTTTTGCTTCCAGTGAACTCCACACTTTTTTGTTATTCCAAAGCTTTTCTCTGTCATCCTCAATGGTTGCCTGGAAGATGATTGCAGATTGGTACTTGATACGGTCCGTATCTTCCGGCATTTTCATACCGAGCTGTTTATTGCGTACATATTTCGTATGCTTCTTTCTGCACTTCTCGTATTCCTCAGAACCTAACGGTCTGATACTGAAAGCAAAAAACAGTCTTTTTTCGCGGACGATCTCAATACGCTGCCTTTCTTCCGAAGTGTACCCTGCCGCTTCAATAAGCCCCTGAATAAAATCCTCTTCGTTTACACGTATATAGTTCTTTGTTTCCTCCTCGGTAAATTTCCTCTCTTCAATCATGACTGTATTTTCTTCTGCTTCCTCTCCAACTGTTACACCTTTTACGAATTCTTTTGGCATGTACTTATTCTCCATATCTTGATTTAAAATAAAGGAGGAAAGCGTCTGCCTCCCTCCTGCTATGTTTACTGGTCACTATCAATGCTGAGTAATGTTTGTAATTTCGGTGGTCTGTTCACAAAGAAATTCCACTTACGTTTGATAACGTCTCCGACAGCAATATTCTGAATATCTATCTGGCCGGAAGGAATACATTCCTTATAAACCATTCTTTCCTCTGAATTGTTCCTTCCCAGAAGAGAACCTTGAAAATTCCATCTTGGCATTATCTGCGTCTCCAATGCCGTCATTAACTCCTGGATAAATTCATCATCCTCCACAACGATCTGTGACATGGTAAGCTGTACCGCATAGGTATTCGCTGTTTCGTGCTCCTGTGCATCACCCAGTACACTGTACTTGGCATTGTTGAAATTCACATTTGATGCAAAAGAATCTACCGTTGCAAGAAGCACACCACTATCGTTGTAAAATGCTCCGTCTTTTCCAGTTCTGGCGTGTCTGGAATCTCCTGCTGCTCTTACATTTCTCATTGCCTATACCTCCTATTCTTCCTTTGTGCTGAACTGGAATCTGAACGTCAGATAAATATGTTCCATGGAATCCTTGTCGACTACATCAATATCAAACCATGCACTGTCTCCGTCAGCCGAATATACTCTGCTTTCTGAAACGGTACAGGATACCAGCTTACCCTCTTCCTTCATGGAATCTCCAATGCCCTGCAACTGGCTGATTGCAGTATTTCTGCCGTTCGAGTCGTTGTCTACCTTGCCTACCAGATCATCAGCAGTATTGTTTATCCGTCTGATAAGTTCAAAACGTGTTTTTACACGCCTGATTTTCTTCCAGCCATCATCCTGATTGTCTGCCGGTGTGATCAGCGTATTGATTGCATTATCAATCCAGACCTGCTTTGCCTTGTTATTGGTCAGCACGATGCAGCCTTTCTTCTGAGCAGCATTAATCTCGGTGTTTGTCAGTCTCTCTAAAATCTCGGTGAAACCGCTGATTACAGTATGTGTGAGAGATGATGCAGAAGATACGGCACCAATCATTCCGGCTATGCGTGCCGCTGTCTGGTAGCCATCAATCTCAATTCCCTGTTCGTTGATGTATGGATTTAAAACATAGTGCATCTTCTCATCATTGAAAGCTGCAGCATGTGCTTGCCTTGTATCCAGGTCTACTGTATGCTTTTCTGCTACAACCGCCTGCATGAGTGATCCGGCATCAAAAATCCGATTCAAAAACGACTGTAGCAAAAGATGTATCTCTGCATCCTCCGTATCAAGGCAGATGGTATTTGCCTCGAAAGGCTCTACCTGGGTGAAAGCGTTTGAGTAATCACCGATTGTTACCTGTGGATTGCTGCCCTTGGTAAACTGGCTCTGCGACACATTCTCCAGCTCGGCGTTTTCCTTACCTGCGGCTAATTCTGCCCTGAAGCCTTTGGAAGTTGCAAGCGCATCTATAAGTGCTTTTGCCTCACCCTGTCCGGATGGGAACTCAATTTTTTCAAACTCCGTTGTGCCGGTATAAAAAATGCATTCCTTCAAAGCTGTATCCGAAAGCTTTTCACGCACTGTTACTGCGAAATCCTTTTCACCCGGATACTTTGCTGTGATAGTAAGTGCATCTGTTCCATCTGTGTCTTTTAAACTGATTGTTCCCTGTGTTCCTCCATTACCAACACGGCAGGCAACGATTGTCTTTGCGCCACCGGCAATTGCTTCCTTCATTGCATCCGTAGTAAGTCCGGTGCCGAAAACCTTCTCATAACCGTCCTCGGCACTTATTTCAATCGCTGTGTTCAGCGGTCCGAAGTCAGCTTTGAATATTACGATTGTTACACCGTTCATGATTCCGGATGCCGCATTATTTCCTTTCTTCTGGATATTAAAGTAAGCACCCGGCCGTATCTTTGTTTCTCCTAAAATAAATGTTCCAGCCATTTACTTGACCTCCTTCTTTAAAAATTTGCTCACAATCTCCTGTGCTTCGGAAACTGTGATATTTTCTTTGTTTGCAGCTCTAAGTGCTGCCGCTGCGCACTCCGGCATTGTATTAAAGAGCTTTCCGGCATTGGCAACCAGTTCCTTAACTGAATAAGCAGATTCCTGCTTTATCCTTTTTGCTCCTGTCGGATTGACCACTGCTTCCTGCTTTTCGTCAGTTTTACTTGAAGCAGTTTCCTTTGTGACTGTATCTTTTGCCATCTTCTTACCTCCTTACTTGTATTTAATGTGAGTTTGCATCAACTTATGAGGTTTTGCTTTATACCTCAACAGACCAAAATGACCTGTTACGAAAATCTGTCCTTCTTTCAAGTAGTCAGATTTGTAATTTGCCTGCAGGCGTTTAATGAACATAGGAGAATAATCCAACATGATAATCTCTCCGTCCACCGATAAACTGTTTGCAATCGCAGATGCCATTTTCAGCCTTGTTTCTCCGTCCGGGCATAAAATATGGATGGCAATCTTACCATCCATCCATGCGACTGTATTTGTTTCTATTCCTTTCTCAACAGATTCCAGACGGCAGTATAAAACCGGCGCTTTCGCATCGGCTACCCTAAATGAATCCATATTATCCAGCCCCATAACAAAGGCTTCAGGAAACTTATCTTTGATATATCTGTTCAGAGCTACAACTGGATCTGGGTCTGTTGTCTCTTGACTTGGATATTCCAAAATATCAAAGCGAATTTCAGAACCTATAACCCTTGTGTTCGCTCCACTTTCACGAATTGGTATTTCAAAACCATCTGTTCTTGACCATGCAAAGCAATACGGTGAACTATTTTCTGGATTGATGATAAGGTCTTTCAGGCATTCCCTTATCAATGGCTCAATTTTTTCAGGCTCCGTTCCAGCTTCATCACATAGCAAGCTAATCTCCATCGTTCCTGCACTCTTACGCTCCTGATTTACTTGCATGTCAATCCCGTAAACAATTCTTGGGTATTGTGTCTTTCCGCTCCATCCTTTTTGACGGTCATCCGGAGCAATCTGATAGAATATTGCAGGCTTTCTGGAATACAAAGCCATCTGTTCTGTAATTGGCTTATGTTTTGAAAACCACTTATAAATCAATTCTTCAAGATTCATCACCACCACCGCTTTCAACTATAAATTCACTTACTGTCGTCAGGTCTTCAGACCATCTCACTTCCCATTCTCCTGCTGTCACTTCGCTTACTGGCAGAAAGAAATGGTTTGTGACATTTCCAATTCCTGGGTGGTATTGGATTGTGATTTCAGTATCTTTCACAGCGGTAACAAATCCCCCTTTGCCTTCAGCCCATGTTCTATGCTTTGCATACATAAGACAGCCTTTTTTTATCAGCGTGATATCAAATATCTTAGATACCGTATCAATAACCAATGACATTTGCACACCTCCTAACCGTATGGCTCACTATAAATAGCTTCTATTTCCGGAGTTGCCTTTTCTATTATCTTATCCTTGTATGGCCTCGCAGCCATATGAGGTGCTCCATCTTCAAGGTATCCGGAATAATTTTGATTGCTTTGTAGCTCTGCCGTTATCTTCACTTCATTTCCAGAAGTGATTCCTCCCTTGACCGCTCCATTCCAGTTAAGCCTTAATGCACCTGTTCTTCTGGCTGGCGGCTCTCCGGGAGCGGATGCTCTGTAAGTTGCTCTACTGAATGGTTTCTTATATACCTTCCCGCTTCTGCTTCCTTTTAGCACATCCAGTTCTGCATTCCTGATGGCATTGACTGCTCTGGTTCCTCTGGAAACAACTTGGTTCCCGACATTTTGAACCACCCTGTCAACTGCAATATGCAAGGCGGTACCTATTTCACTTGTACTGCTCATTTCACATCCATCCTTTCCTCTACATAGTAGATTGTGCATATGCCAAGGCTTCCGGATTCGTCAACACCTTTAACCAGGAATATACGATTTCCGTGAACCAGCTTATCTTCTGCTTTTGCTTTTTGCGGTCCGCCTTGTACAATTGTGTGAGTAATTGGATGCTGAAGTTGTTCCCAACGCATTTTCTGTCTATAGTCTGCCAATGCCAATGCGCCTTTCAGCATCCTTTTCCCTGAATCATCATAACTTGTTTTCGGTCTGCCGTTCGTACCAATGTCTGCAGTATTCTCTTCAATGATGAAATCCTTATACAGATTGCCCGGTCTAAGGTACATAAAATTCCTCATTCAATCTTCACCTCCTTATTTTCCATCATCCCGACATAAAAATACGGTGGTTTATCATTGCCTTTAGAATCCGTTCCGTAATCTGGAACAGTAATGGAACCACTTACAACCTCTGCTTTCAGCTTTTCATAATCCTCACGCCACAACTTAGCACGTCCACCGAGCGAAAATGATAATGGTCCTTCCTTTGTATCCGGTTCATATGCAAATCTTCGGCATAAGCTTTCCAGCATGGCTAACTTTGCCTTCTTCCACCTTTTCGGATACATCCCGATAACAGTCATTATTTCTTCATCAGTAAGGGCAGAGGTGTCAGCTCCACCCTCAACCATTGTATCCCCCAGCTCAAACCGCATCCGGTCCTTTCCATATTCCGCAATCCTTGCAGGATCATACGTATAGGTTTTTGCCATCAGACATCACCTGTGCTTTCTCCTTCTGTTATGGTGTCAACATTGTCTTCCTGCTTCTGGTTTTCCTCATTTTCATCTGGCACTTCATTATTTCCATGCAGTTTTGCATTTCTTTCTTCTGCCGCTTTCTGGATACCTTTCCGGGAATCTATGGCGTTCAGCAAAATCAATGCATCTTCATCCTCCAAAACGGCAATATCCTTTGTAGCTTCTTCCACGGTTTTCTGCATGATAGTAAAGACAATTACTACAGTCTCAGAACTCGTGGTAAGCTCTAGGTTGCCTTTTTCAGTGACAATAGGTATTGTAAGTTGGATTTCTCCATTTTGTGCCTGAATGGGCTGAATAGGTTCTGCGGATTCCAAAATCAGTCCATTATCTATTTCAGTAATGTAGTTACTGCGGACTAATGCCGATGCCCTTTTCGGTAAAACAAAACCGTCTGGGATAACTTCTCCATATGAGAAGCTATGCCCAGACAGCGTAATAGGCTTTTTGCAAACAAACTCACTCATACGCTACCTCCTATACGCAATTTTTCATATAGCAAGCAAGGTCATCAGCAGTCTTTTTCATGTCTGTTGACATTAAGCCTTCGATGAACTCCGTGTGGGTTCCCGGCTCTCCTTCAAACTGGTCCGTTGCTGTCCATGAACCGTTTCCTAACATATCCCATGTGAAGATGTACCCTGCAGAAGGTTCATCAATGGCAGGTGAAGATGTCGTATAAGTAAGCAATGCTCCTGTGCTGTCACAAATAAACTGCATATCATCTTCTTGCCCAGGTTCAGCTATGTTATATGTACTTTCCAAAACGCATATTTCTTCCATCTGCAATACCTGTGCCAGTACCTGCCTGGTAACGATTGCCGGATTTGCTGTAGAACCAGTGTATTTAACACGTTCCAGAATATCCGGATGCTCTGTCAGTGCGATATATGAATCGTAGCCAAGAGACAGCTTATTCGGTTCCCTGCGTCCATTCAGTTTAATCTCCCTACGTCTTTCATTAAAAAAATGAACCGGGTCGAAATTAGCATCATTGAATTTCAGAAACTGGCTTGTGCCAGGAATACCTGAATCAATACCCTTCAATTCGTTCTCCCATACTCCGCTTCTGAAGTAATTCTTTGCAAATGTTACATCAAGATGGAGATTCATCTGCTCTGTCGTGAATCTTACTTTAGAGCGTCTTGGGTCAATGGATGCCGGAGTATTGCTTCTCTGGTAATCCAGAGTGCCAATCTGGTCTATTCCTACAATAATCTGGTCTACTGCACACTTATACGTGTTGTCCGTATGCCCCATTACTGCTGGATTGACTTTGCCGTAAGCAGGTTTCCTCTGAACATTATCCCTTGCCAAATCACCTTTCAGGAACGTGTAATAGTAGCTAGTGCTTAACGTCACCGGACATATCGGGAAGATTCTTGTTGCTACCCAATCACCCGGATTTGCAAAGTATGCCATGCTCATGTTGCTTAAATATCTGTTCGGCTTCCAGCCCTTCATAATTCTGGCCTGGATATCGCCATTGTTTGTTGCCTGTCTGTCACCCATAATAATCCATCCTCCTTAAGCTTTGTAGCCAGCTTTTACAAACTGCGCTCTTATGATAATTCCAGCTTCTTCCGCTGCTGTCATTGCAATTGCTGAAATGAAATTCCCTGTGGCAGCCTTTACCGCATGACCGTTTGCATCTGCGGTAAGTTCATCACCAACTGCAATCTTTCCTCCTGCCACCCATGCACCTATATCCTTTATCTGGATTGTCACTTCGGTACCTTTCTTAATGGTTTCATCCTCAGACAGCGGTATCACTCCGATAGCGTTCACTCCGGCAGTTGCTGCCACTATCTCTCCATTGATGATTTTCACTGCCTTACCCTGTGCCTTTTCAATATCTTCACCTGCTGTCAAAATAATCGTAGGGCTTTCATTGATTGTTGTTCCTAAATAAGTTGCCATGGTACTGTCTCCTCTCTATTCATTCTCATATTCATGAACTAATTGTGGATTCTGCTGGCAAGCAGTATCAATAGCTGCTGCCCGACTAAGTTCCGGCTTTGCTTGCTGGATTTCATCTGCCTTCTTTTCGATTTTCGCCCATGCTCCCAGTTCGGTTCCACCATAACCGCCGCTTTTTCCGATTTCAGAAAACATGCTAGACTTATTCACTGCTTCCACGGATGCATCAAGAATGGCAACCATGTTACCAAATGAATCCCCTCCGGCTATTTTCAGGTTCTTTAGTAAAGGAACCAGTTCTTCCGGCTTTTTACCTATGATTTCATATTTCTTGGCAATGTCGGTAAGTTCTTTTTCCTCCGCTTCATCCGCACGCTTTTTCAGCCTTTCCAGTTCCTCTTTTACTGCCGGATGTAGACCTTTATAAATATCTTCGGTTGTCGTATTTTCTGTTGCCACAGGTTGAGGTGTAGCGACCTGCGTTGATTTTACCACAGGATTATCCTGTTCCTCTGTTCCTTCTCCTGTTTTCTCTCCTTCGCTATACCTCTTTTCAATATCTTCAAAGAAAGCTCTTTCAGCAGGAGTCATTTTACTCTTGTTAACTTTACTCATATCCACTTCTTCTCCTTTCGATTCTCCTAAATCTTCTGATTCATCCGTTCCACTGCTTCCATTGCCTGATTCTGCTTTTGTAATCATACCCTGCAGCTTTTCATGCACAGATTTCATATAATTCAATTCAGTCTCAGTAGCTGGTTCAGATGATTTTTGGATTACATTTGAGGTCTTGCCGTCTGCCCACTGTTCTATGGCACTATTCATTACAGACATAAATTCCTCCAAACTGGTTTTCATAAGTTCCGATTTATCACCAGCTTCGTCATCACAAATAATGGAACACAACGAAGATTCCAATGCATAACACAAATCCCACATTTCATCCGTAATCTTCCTTCGCTTGACCTCGTTCATTTTTTCCCCGAATGTCTCTGCTTCACTTCCCTTTGCAATTTCCTCAATGGTAGCATCTATTTCTTCCTGCTTAAGCCCCACTGCTTTGCCAATGGCAGAGATGAATTTTTTAAACATACCTTCAGGCTTTGCTTCAACTGATTCGGTCTGTATTCCCTGTTGTGTTGTCGGTATACCATCCTTACTTTTATACAAAACTACATTTGCATTCGGGTTGGCTCCGGCATCCACAAAATCCACCTTTGTAACCTTTAAGTTCTTTAGCTTTGTTTTTGCCAATATCAACATCCTCCTTTCTTGATTTTTATAAAACAAAAAACACCCTTACAGATGTGTTCTGGATTACCAAACTAATTCATCTTCTCTATTCTTACTTACAAAACATAAGCACATAACCATTGTGCCGGAAAATACTCCAAGAAAAAATATACCAATGCATAGCAGCGCATTACCCATCTTCCTTCACCTCAATTCGTTCTGCCATTCCCTCTATGGAAAACATCTGATATTCACCTGATTTCACTTTATCCCATACATCAGGGTCAGTAACCTTGAATCCAATCCACCATGCTTCCGGCAATGTACCTTCAGGGATTCCCATAACTACCATCTTTTCCTTTGTAAACATGATGCTTTCTATCAGAACAGCGCAACCACCTCTTTCGTGCATTTCGCCACCTTCCCGGTATAGCTCAACAAACTGATAGGCGGCTTCTTCTAAAACCTCTGGGTCTACAATGTCTTCTTGTAGGTCTGTAACCTGTTTTCCATCTGCTGTAACTGCTACATTTGCCCATCCAAATGCCAGCATTTTATCATCATCAGATTTGTGTATCTTGAAGCTACCCTTAATTACATTTTCGGCTGTCTTGTTTCCACTTTCTCCTACTTTAGTTACGCTTTTTCCTGTTTCTGTTACGTTTTCTCCTGTTTTGATAACAGAATCCGGTGGTTTTGTTACACATCCGGTTATCTCTCCAAAACTCTTCACTACATCACCGCCTTTCTACTCTGTAAATACAGGTGGAGAAATTTCAATGTACTGTACACCACACGCACATTTTGGATGGGCTGGTGGGGTGCGCTTATGTCCTGCAAACAGGACTTTCCCTTTAAAGTCAAACTCTTCATCCATTTCAATCTGTACACCATCCAATGCTGCACAAACGGCGCATACATTTCCATCACCGGATGTACTCCAACGTTTTTCCATGACTCCAAGCAGGTTCTGCGATTGTGCCTGTCGGACGCCTTCATCAGCTCCCTTATTGTAGCCAAACGCCATTTCTGTCTGTGCTATATCAAAAGCCCTTTGCCTATGCTGTCTTTCCGCATATTTAGCAGCTGCCTCTTTTGCTTTCTTCCGGATACTTTCCGGTTTCATCTTAGGATGCTCTTTTTGCAGCTTTGCTTTGATATTGTTATAGTAGCGCAAATTAGCTTCTGATTGCGACTTATTAAGCCCTATGCATGGACGTATTACCCTTGATAGTTCATCCACGGTATAAGTTCCATTGGCATACTCAGAAAGCAGTGCCTTTATCGCTTCTTTCTGTTCTGTCGAAACCGCTGTAACAAATTGTGCTCCTCGTTCATTTATCCACGACATAACAGATGGGGTGTTCAGATCAAAGGCAAATGATGTGACTAACCTATCCATGACAGGCTGGCTAATTGCACCTGTCGAAAGAGCTTGATTCCAAAGCGGATACATCCTCTCGGAAACCAGAACCGAATAATCCTGCATCCACAGCCGTAGAGTTTCTTCTGACATATAACCGTCAATTATTGCTTGCCGAATCTCCTTGTAGGTGATTGCTTCTGTCTGGTCCTTCCAGAAATCAACAAGGAACTGCACCGGCTCGGCAATATTTTCATCCAGATATCCATTCAGCCTTTCAAGAACATCCAAACTGGCCTGTGTTTTCAGTTTCTTCTTTCCTGCCTTTTGCTTAAAGAGGAACGCCATATTAACCGCCCCTTCCTGACTGCTTCTTTGTTGATGTTTTACTCTGATTATTCTTATAGAGTTGTGCAGCATACTCCGCATTTTGGAACTTTTGTTCTCTCGTTGCTAAATCAATTTCCAATTCTCTTCCTAACCGCTTCTTTGCCGCCTGTATCTGTTTATCAGGTAATTCTTCCGGTTCTCCTTCTTTACCGCTACCAGGTGTCACTTGTGATTCTGGTGGTTCATTCTGGCTTTGCTGCTGTCTTCTTAATTCTGATATTTCATGACTATTTTCTGTCCTGTCAGGAAGGTTTGCCGTTTCTCTTACGAAATCCTCCAAGCCATCGTCAGGTATTAAGACACCAATTCCTGTCATATCTTTGATATATGCTGCCAGCTTCTGTATATCCTCATGTTCGATATCTCCGTGTTCCAGAGTGGGGTAATCGGTAATCCCATCAAAATGCGAGCCGTTAATGTCAATCAATGCAGGGATTCCCTGGCTGTTAAATGTCTCACATATGATATCCAAATATGACCCTATCGCCATAGCAAATAATTCCGTCTTATCGGAACTAAGTGCAAAACTCCCCACCTGCTGATGCCCTAACAAAATAAAATCAGCCAGAACAGTCATTGCTATCCTCGTATCGTATCTGTCTATGATTGCATTAGTATCAAACTGTCTGCTTCCACCTGTACTCAACAACTGAAAATCGTATCCATGCGAAAGCACAACTCCTTCCGATTCATCCCTGCGTACCTTTCTAACCATGGCTTCCAGCCCAGTCCTGATTCTTACTGCATCTGGGTCGTCAGCGTTCCAAAGATCCATATTCTCAGGACCTGTTATTACTGGAAGACCTGCCAAATCCCTCTCAATTCCAATCCCCTCTATTTCCTGAATCCTACGTTTGAAGTACCAGGAGCGGTATGCATTTCTTAGTATGCTTCTTCCTTCCGGATTTCCTTTCCGGCTTTTTGTCCTGAACAGCATTGCTTTTTCTATCGGTATAGTTATCAAGCCGTAATCCGGAGGCGGTAGCTGTGTCATTCCGATAAGATTATCCTCGTTATCGTACTCCCACTGATATAGTGTTTCCTGTGCCCTGATAGGAAGTTTTCGCCACCCTATCAACCCATCACTATATTTGCTTTTAGTTTTGGGATTGCTCGTTTTGCCCATTCGTCTTTTGTACACTATTTCGTGGTAAGACCATCCAAATGTCAGGAAAGACAGTATTTCAGAAACGGTATCTGTCCAAGTGTCCTGCATATCATGCATACATTGTTCCGCAAATTCTGCTGCCTCCCTGTCTTTTGGTGTATCGCCCGAAGGCTCTATATTCCAATCCACTTGTCTTATCAGCATTTCAACGGCAAAAAGAATGGCTCCAATCGTATCATCATTTTCTGACATTTCTTTATATGTCTCAACACCCTTTTTTCCTCTCAATTCACGCAAAAACTCTTCGTAAAACGTCCCCCCGTATCGGTTCTGTCCTATACGTCCAACTTCATCCATGCTCGCCATCTCCTATCACCTCCCTTTCCAATAGCTTTCTTTATTAAGTCCTCCTTCAGATGGAGGTGAACTCGTTGTTGGCTTATCCATCAAATACAAAATGCCTTGTACCGAGGCATCTATCGTATCTTTATATTTTCCATTGGGAAAACTGATTAAGTCTTCTATGAAATCATGTAACCACAAAGTACCTTCCGGAAACCAAATATTACCAGCCTCATAATATGGAGTGATAGACAATGCTCTTTCTTCCTTACTGCCAACTGGCTCAAAAGGTACAATACCCGGTATTTCTTTCCTTAACAGACTTATCAGAGCCGGTCCGTTAGCTTTATTCTCAACCACTTTCGCCCTTGCTTTAGGATGCTTTGCTGTCATGTTTTTTATAGCTGCTATGTTTTCCGTAAACTCCATTTTGTCATTCACACAATCTATGAAATAAATGTCAGCACCTCTTCTGCCCATGACAAAGCCAGCACATTTTGCAGATTCTAAGCTCTTGACGAACGGCAAATCCCAGCTTTGTATTATCATGCTCAAGCGAGGGAGAGCCTTGTATCTGTTATTCATCCACTCGCGCTTAAATATGGAACCGCCTGCCGGAGTTGGTGACTGCTGATATAGGGAAGACCATGCATAAGTGCCGACACGTTCCTTTGTTCCTGCCGCCCACTCTTCATCATAGCCAGCTTCATGCCACAATGCTTCCCCTTCCTGCCTATGGAGCAAATCCTTATCCGGTTCTTCACATATGCATGGCAGGGATAGAATTTCCCAATCCTCTACTTTTCCGTATTCTGGATTTAGGAGCCTACCGGCAAAATCATCCTCATGCCATCTGGTCAATATAATGACCACTGCGGCTCCTGCCTGCATACGTGTGGAGATTGTTGACTGCCACTCATTCCACAGCTTTTCACGATAGGTTTCAGATTCAGCTTCTTCCCTGTTTTTTATCGGGTCATCTATAATAAGCAAATCCGCACCCTGTCCGGTGATAGATCCCCCAACACCAACAGATAGCATACCACCTTCCGTATCTTGTAGATTCCAGTTCGTCTTTGTAGCCTTTACCTGTGAAAGCTGATTCCCAAACACTGGCATTCCAAACTCAGAAATCTTGCTTCGGTTGGCAGCACCAAACTCTTCAGCCAAATCCCCACTGTAGCTTACTTCTATAACTCTTTTATCCGGAAACTTGCCTAAAAAGTAGGATGGGAACGTCTTTGTCACTGTCATGGATTTTCCATGTCTGGGAGGCATAAATATCATGAGCCGCTTTGTCTTTCCTGCTATAATATCCTCTAATTTTTTACATACCAAATCCAAGTGCTTTGCTCTTTTCCATCTTCCGTGGTGAACCAGCTCACAATAATCCACATAGCTTCTTCTGGCAAGTTCGTACTTTGCCTGTGAAGCAATTTCTTTTCTTGCTCTCTCTGATAAATACTGTCTGGCTTTAGCCACCTTTTGCTTCCTCTTCCGGTGCTAATTTTATGAGCTGGCGCAATTCTTCATCACTCAGACCGCTTAAATCCACATTGGTATTTGTACTATTCACATTGACATCTTGACGTTGCGACCAATTTTTACGCTGGCGATTATTCAGCCAATACATACCTGCCATGGTATCAGGAAGAATCCTTTTCTTTACTGTTTTGACTTTCAGGGGTTTCCGGTTCCCATCTTTATCAATCTCCAAGACGCTCTCTTTTTCCTCTACTTCTTCATAACCTATGGCACGTTCATACAAACTTCTTTCAACCTTTGCATCTGCCGCTTCCTTCCCTGATTCCATTGCGATTTTAAAGGTTTCATATTCATTCTTCCACCTGTTAATCGTTCTTTCAGATAGACCAAAGGCTTCTGCAATCTCCTTATCTGTAGCACCTTTAATGACTAAGGACCACGCCCAGTCATCATGGTACTTAGGATTATATTTAGCTTGTGGAGCCATTCAACCACCTACTTTCCAGCCAGATAATCTGCCGCTAAGTATTCAATGGCTTGCCACTTATTCTTCTGCCCTACTACACCGTCATCAACCAGCTTCTTTACGGCCTCCTTGATAACTTCTGCTGCTTCTGCTGGTACTGCGCTACTGCCAAAGATACTTGTTAGCTGCTCCCACTCTCCATCACCGGAATATCCAATATCCTCAAACATCTGCTCTGTACATTTAATCATTGCATGGATTGCGGCTCCTGTATTCTTCACATTGGAGAACTGCTGATATTTTGACAGCGTTTCCAAGAAAGGCTTATGCTGTTCAATGTCGGCTACTCCCAAAAAGTCCGGTTTCGTGTTATCCAGAGCATCTATGAGTTTTGCTGTATCCTTTATCTGATGTGGCAGGAAGGTAAACGTGACATTCTTCCAGTCAAACTCTACAGTTGGAGATAAATACTTTTCCAATTCCGCTTCTGGTTCTGCCAGAATATCTTTACCGGCATAGCTTTCAATCATATCATCCACATCCTCAATCATCTTTGCTAATTCTTTCAATGTGGATTGGTCATCAAATCCGGATATAGCATTGTGAGCTATCTGCTTTGCTATAAGTTTAGAACGGTTCAGTCCGCTTATATCCAGTACAACAAAGAACTCTTTCATTCCTGCATCTTTTCCGGAACGTATCCTGTGATGCCCTGATATGATTTCGATTCTGTTTCCGTTTTCGGTCAATGCACATAAAGGCAGGGATTCTAACTGACCTCTTTTCTTGATATTGTCAGTGAGCTGCCTTTGCATTTCATTCTTCATGATTCTGGCATTTATATCCTGTTCCCGGATACACTCAGCAGGAACTTTTGCAATAATCAGACCGGAACCCATATCCGCTATTTGTTCGTAACAGATTTTGCTTTCGCTCTTTCCTTCTTCCACTTTTCTTCCCTCCTCAACCATTCTTCCAGGGTCTGCTTTTCTGTGCGGTCTTTCAGTTCTGATTCATATGTCAGACGAAATCCCATCTTCTTATCCGGAATCCGTTTCGTGAGTTTCATAATCCCACGCATTTCTTTTGCCTCCGGGTACTTTGTCATCTGAACTGTTTTCAGATGCCCGACCTTTTCTTTTTCCAAGTCAGTGCATATCTTGAATACAAATTCTTTGTTCTGAGCCAGCATTGTCAGCAGACGGTTCAGACGGTAATTCGGATGAGGAACCGTCATGCCATACATCAAGAAAATAGCATCTGATACCTGTGTACCGAACGCTCCCATGGTTAATGCCGATTTATCTACACCGAACACACCAGCTATCTTCCCATCTATCAAAACCGCTATGTTGATAGGTGCTGATGAACCAACAAAGTTATGAGTCCACAATTGACGGTAATACTGCGCTTCAGCCCTTTCAATCTGACATAGCTGTACCTTGCTTTTCTCCGTAATCACATAATCCCTCGGCAGCATGGAGCAATCCAATTGTTCCAGCTTGCTTTCTCCTGGTCTTGCAATCTTCCGGCCATTCGCTAAATCAGCAGCTTCTTCCGGTCTGTTTGATGTCAGATATACATTAACTCCATTGCGAACGCCATATCTGGCAAATACCGGAATACCTGCCGTCTTCCCCGGCTCATTCTCTTCGTAGCAAAGCACAAGGCATTTTGCATCTTTACACATATCCATATACTGCTTCAATCCGGTATTCGGGTCAAAAATCTGGTACTCCGGCTCCTTCCAGGTCATCCTCCCTCCGGTATCGTAATACTTTTCAAATCCTGCAGTATACGTCGGAGGGTTTGCTATCACAATGCATTGTTCATCATCTATGATTTCATCCATGTGTTCCCACATATCCAATGCACGGTAACTCATTCCTCCAAGCAATTCTTTGGCTCTTTGCAACTGCTCTTCGATTGCCTTAATATGCTCTTCCCTTCTGTCTTCTAAGTCAATCATGAAATTATAGAAATATTCTTTTCCAGCATTCTTTACCATGCTTAAATATTTCCATGCGTACAATGCTATAGCCGGATTAAGCAATTCTTCGTGCGAAAACCCTTTTGCCTGTATTTCAAGTTCCTCTAAAGATTTTCCAGTAATGGCATAACCCATGATGGATGTAAACATAGACACATCTGAGGCTTCAATCTGTTCCGGCTTAAAGCCTGACTGTACAGCCAAGTGCGACATTGCAAACGCTCCGGCACACGGCTCTACCAGCTTCGTATATCCGTTCTTTCTGGCGTTCTCTAACAATACTTTCAAGAATCGTTGTTCTGACGGTACTAAGGTTCCCAGAAAGAACGCTCCTGGATTCTGGAATTGCGGCATATTCATCACCTTCTTTCTTTGCTTTGTTATTTATTACCTGTAACGGTAAAGCCTCTGAATTTGGCTATAAAACTTCCCAAGCATAAAAAAGCCCCGCCCGTATTTGGTTTGAGCAAGGCAATTTGTTAATACAATCTGCTTATTTATTTAATGCTTTCGTAGCATTTTTGAAGCAAAGCTCTTCTTTGCCATTCGCAAATTCTCTTCTGGAAATCTGCTTTCCATTTTCAACAACCACATATCTTACACAATTTTTATCAAGGATACATGTTACTTTCCTTTCAATCATACGATAGTCCTTATTCATAACTTCCTTTGTTCCAACAAAAATTCTATTAAATATTTTATCTTCAGATTTTTCTAAGTGAGCCATTTCCTGTTACCTCCATCTGGTGAATTTGTTTTATTTATCTTGTCATCATCTTAAATTACCCACCTCTGGTGTCAAACATTATTTTAATTTTTTAAAATATTATGGCCCAGTATCCAAAGATACTGAGCCTTGTTTTTGGTCCGCCAAGCAGGATTCAAACGCTGCGACCTACAGATTAAGAGTCTGTTGCTCTACCACTGAGCTATTGGCGGTTACGTATTATAGTGAGGATACATGGAACGGTACAGTTCATTCATGAAAGACAATTGTTCGTACTCTTCTTTCTTATCCTCTTGCTTCTTGGTATCTGCTTTCTTTATTCCCGGAACTGCTGACGGGTCTGGAAGTTCTTCAATCTTCTGTCCGGTCTTTTCATACCACCATTCGGCAAATACTAATCTATGGCACCATTCATTTGGTTTTCTAACATCTTCATAGCAACAAAGCACCAAGTCTTTCCCGATACCTAAATAGTCTTTGACGATTGCTCCAATGAGAGGATACCCTGCTTTTTCTAAATGCTTGTAATATGGAGCTTTGAATCTATCTCTATCATTCTCATTCCAGAGATAGCCTGGAGGTGCAATCTGCGTTATGTTACCGGATATTTTATACTTTACTGGAAACCTCGGCATACTTCTTACCACTCCAACAACGGTATACTTTTCCGACTCCAATTCCTTGTTGCTAAACCTGCTTGTGTACAACTTTGCCATGCTCTTCTTTCTCCCTTCCGTAGATGCTGACTATTGCTTCGATGCCTTCATCTATCCTTGCCTGTACGTTTTCACCCAGGGAGAGGTAGAACCTTTCATGAACCATGCACTCATACGCTTTCTTCATCTTTGAAGATTGTTCCGGCGTTATACCAAGCCTAAAGTCTTTTGCAATCTGCAATGCATTCTTGTATTGCTGCTCTTTTACCAGACTTCTTACTATATCGCTTTTTCTGACCACCAATACCACCCTTTCCATTTGGTAATTTGTTATATCATCATTCTAACAAACCCACCTCTGGTGTCGAACGGAAATTGATCATATACGCTCTTTTTTATGGTATGACATATCAGTTGTTCACAGGCTACATATTACCATACGGTAAGTTGCCCTGTCAATGCCCTCTTTTTGCCCTTTGATTACCTCAAGGTTAGATTTTATCGCCGGAACCCATCTACCCCAAAGATAAGAGCGGTTAGCCGCCTACAAGCCGTTGTAATATCCTTATATACGGTACGCTCTGCAATTTGTTCCTTTTCTGCAATTTCCTGTACCGATTCTGGTGCTTTTTTTAGATACAGACCTTCGATCACCCTATACCTTCTTCTATCCTCTGGATTTGGTGATTTATCACAACCCTGCTTGTAGACTTTCAACATGGTATTAACATGGTTCATAATTATCTTGGTTCTCATTACTCCCTTTTCTATACTCTCTATCCTTGTATCCTTATCGTATCTTCTCCCTTCCATCATTTCAACAATATCCATTACATCTTCATCCAGCTTTTCATAGATGCGATAAATTGCTTTATCACCGTAATCGGAGAAATCCCTGTAATGTTCCAGTAATAACCTTGTATTGCTCAATCTCCTGTCGAACTTTTCTTTCTCCTCAATATCTTTCTGTTGATTGTAAGTATCCACCGCCACTTTTGCTGCGTGTTCCGTTATGGTTTCCAATAATTCTTTGCTTATTACTTGTCTTTGCTTTCCCATCAGCAATCCTCCTTATGATATTTACATATTCAAGCATATCTGCTACAATATGCTTACGGAGAATATTGGAAGGCTGCCTGAAATGGGTAGCTTTTCTTTTATCTTCCTGCACAGGTTGCAAAGTGAGAAATGTATCCGTGTCCGTCTGCATCTTCCGGATTCGCTTTTTCCCCTACTACAACCTCTCCGTCAGGAGTAACAATCCTTTCTTTTCCTCCTGATACTACTTTGTAATCTACAAACTCTGGATTTACTGGCATATTCCTTCCTGCCTTAGTTTTCACCCACATGATTCTCGCATGGCATATCCTGCAAGTGCCAAATTGGTTATACATGTTACTCAATCTTTTCGCCTCCTTTGTCATTACCTTACTGCATGTATCTTCAATGCATAATATTCCTTACCGGCTTTCCGGTTTTGATATCTAAAGATGCTGTAATATATTAAATATCCTCCATTAAGCAGTTTCAACTTCTCCGATCTGCATATTCATACATTCATTCCTACCTCAATGCCTGTTCGCCTTTTCTATCCGTTCCATCTCTTCCAACTCAGGAAATACTAAGCATTTTGACATTCCATCTACAAATTCCTTTGCACCCTCATTCTTTTTCTCAATCTGGTCCGCTAAATGCCGAAGAACAATAACCAGTAACCCTGCATCTGCTTTTGAATATGGTGATACACCTTTTATGATCCTGTTTGTGTAATACTGAAGACCGTTGGAAATCAGCTTTATAGCATCTTCCGTCTTTCCTTTGCTTATCAGGATATTTCCTCTGTCCACAAAACTTTGCATCCTATTTTTCATGCTAACTCTCCTTGATTTTTTGCTTATATTCCAATGCTTTATGTAACTTTGTATTATACTCTGGATCCGTTTTATGCTTCCTACCGATGAATTTATTTCATAAGGCTTTTAATGCCTCTATATGCTTGTTTTATGCACCTTTTTTTCTGGGCGGCATGAATTTCTGTCTCAGACCGCCCAAGGGATTCTTATACTACATCCTCATATCCGTATCCATCATCTTCTGGATAATCAACTACTGGTCCAGGCAATGCAGTTTCATCAGCAACTTCTCCTTCAATAAGCGGAACATTCATGAAATCACCTTCTTCGCTTATTTCGATTACATTTGCATTATTGCCATCCCGATTCCACTGTTCCCGGATATCATCGTCAAATATGGAGCGTTGTACCGTATTATTGATATACTTTAAGACATAAGCCTGTTCATCTTCATCCCATACCATTTCCATTTCGCTGTCAAAGTTACCTTTTTTCTCATTCTTGATATTGATGGCAGAGGTAACTTTATGGGCAAATTGCGGTTTCAATATCCTTCTGGTTTCTCCTTCGATTTCCTCATCGAAGTTTGGAATAAATTCTGGCACCAGCTTAATATCAAGGTTTATGGTCACTTTTCCTTCCATGCTGTCCTTTTCCTTCATCATGCCCAAAGCCCTCTGTAAGATAAAGTTGGTATCTGCCCTCATCTTATCAAAGGTATCCGCTTCCACTTTCAACTCTCTGTAATCTTCCATCTTTCTTTCCTCCTGGTTTATTCGCAAAAAGCTACACCCATATCTTCGAGAATCTCATAAATCTTGTCTTCAAGGGTTGCTTTATTCTGTTTTTGTGCTTCCTTTAATTCTTCATCATTTTTATGCTCTACAACAAATCCCTTTTTTTTGAGACAAACGGGGCAAATATCAATCTGTAAGCCGCCATAACCTATGTCTTTCATTCTAATACCATCTGATTTAATAGTTATCTTTGCCAAATCTCCTGCGCTTTTGCTTTGTTTACAGATGTCGCATGTAAATACCTCTGTTTTTGCCATTTTACTTCTCCTTCTTGTTTTCAATGATATATGTTGCTTCCATGTCTGCTTCAAATAATGCCAACGTTAACGGATACTTTGTGATAGCAGCCGAAAAGGTGTTCCAGTCCTGCTGTCCGCTATACGGTCCCATGTGCCAACGAATCGCATACCGTTCAACTGGTTTCAACCTAATGTATTCCTCAATCATCATCACTGATTTTTCGCCATGACCATAAGGAATCTTATCGTCTACCACATACACCGGAACCGTTTCCCAGATAAAATCACCATTGTTATCATGCTTCACCTGCCATTTTTCTGCATTCCTTACCTTTTCTTCATCATAGGATTTCTGGCTCCTCATTTCCTTGCCATAGAAATATGTCTTGCAGATATCATGCAGCAAAGCCACAACAACAAAGCTATCAACATCAATCCCCTGAAATACTTCATCCCAAATAGGATTATGTTCTTTATCCACTAAACGCTCATAAACACTCAAACTATGTTCAAGCAATCCCCCTTCATAATCCCCATGGAACCGGGTAGATGCCGGTGCTGTGTAGAAATCACTTTTCCTAATAAAATCCATCAGTCTGTCGATTCCTTCCCTGGATACTCCTTCCAGTAATTCTTCATACCTCTGTATCATTTCTTCTTTGCTCATATTGACCTCCTTAACTTGTGAATTGAATAAAACCTGCTATCGGCATTACCACTTTTCCATTCGGCAGTTCCACTATACCAACCGTATAATTTGCCGGGCCGCTTTCATATTCGTTGTAATCATTGCCCCATTGATGAAACAATCCCTCTTCAAACGGAACATTAACAAATTTTCTTAGCTTTTCATCATATTTCGTGTACTGCCCTTTGCATTTCCTCACTGCTTTTCACACCTCCTTCCCCTAACAGAACAGATAAATCATATCTATAGTTAACTTTTAACTTCCTATGTGGTACCAATATTCCAATACTTCTTGCATCATTGATATTTATACTTTTTTTGCCACATACATCCATAAATCTTCTAAAATCTGATGCTTTGATAAAGTAAGTTTCTGGAAAACACCTAAAATTAAGAATCAGGCCAGCGAAGGCTCCACTTTTCTCTGCCTTGATAAGTTCTTCAACCTGTTTTTCCTTGATTTTAGAAGTCTTACCATAAAACGACATGCTTTTTTCTTGATTACTTTTCAGTTCAAATGCGTACATTCTTCCGTTTTTACAAAGAACAATATCATAGGGGCTTTTAAGTGAGAATCTCTGAGTACTATTTTCAACGTCAAATCCTATTGCACTATCATGTAATCGCAAGTAATATGTTCCAATAGGTACAGACTTCTTAAAATCCTCTTCAAATTTTTTTCCTGTATTCAAAGTAAGCACCTCCCATTTACTGACTTTCTAAACTTGACTCTTCCAACTTCACCTGAAGGCAAAGGTAATTGCTCTTGCCCTTTTCTCTCGGTACTTTAATCTGCCTGACTGTGTATCCATTCTTCACTAATATTCCAGCTACAATCTGCCTGTCTTCTTGCGTATATATACGCAATTCTGCAATCGGGTTGAAATCATCCACTTTTGCTCCAAGGAACACTTCCGGCTCACATTCCAATGCTTCTGCCATATTCAATAATACCGAACACGGAATGTCAATTATGCCGTTTTCGTAGTTACCTATTGTACTCTCACTTTTTCCAATCAGCTCCCCGACTTTACTCTGGGATAATCTCTTTTCTTTCCGGACTCTTTTAATATTCACTCCAATACAATTACTGTCCATTCTATCCCTCCAACAATTTTTTGGTTTCTTCATACCGTTGTGCCGCTTCTCTCTTTCTCCAAGATATTCCGGTGAACTCTATAGGAAAGCACATTTCAAATATCCTGTCATAGATACGTTCATAGCGGATATCATTTACCGCCTGCATCTGCTCCAACGTTAGATTGGTTGTTAGTATCAGCGGCTTTTTAGCTCTATACCTGTTGTCAACAATTCCGTATACCTTTTCCAATGCATAATCCGTATTGCGTTCTGCTCCAAGGTCATCAATAACAAGTAATTTTACACTGCTTAGTTTACTGCTGAATGCTTCTTCTTTTTCCCGATCGAACCCCTGCATTTCCTGCAATATACGGACAAAAGATGTCATTACAACAGATACATTGTGATCCAGTAAGTAATTTGCAATACAAGCAGCTGTATAACTCTTTCCGGTTCCAACACTGCCATAAAGCAATAAACCTTGATTCTTCTCGTACATCTCTTTAAATTCCCGGCAATAGTTCATTGCATTGTTCCAATGCTTTTCATTCAATTTATTTTTAATGTAATTATCAAAAGTAGAATAATGAAAGGAATTGTCCATCATGCTACTGATTTTGGCCAAGCGTAGATTTCGCATTTCTTCCTCTTTCTGCATACGCGCATTGGTTGATTCATTTTCCTTTTCTCTGCACCTGCACATCACGCCAACTTTTCGAATCGTTTTATCAGGCCATACAATTTCCCTTTCTTTCTTTGTGTTGCACTTGCCGCAATAAAGAAGCCCTTCATCACCTGTATAGTCACCATCCTCAGCATATGATACGTTTGCCAGCTTTTCTAATATGTCCTGTGTTAAGTCTCCGACCATTGTATCTACTCCTTCCATTGTCCAAACGGATTTCCATCCCTCGGTTTATCTTCTTGCTTCACCGCTTCTGGTTTTGGTCTTCGGATGATTCCTGGATATTTCTTTTCTACTTTTTCCACTACCCAATTCAAAATCGTCATGTAATCGCTTTTATATGTTTTTCCAGTAGAGCCTTTATATAGATTTAATTCTTCTATGAATTTATCAGTAGCTTTCTGCCCATATCCGGATACCAGCTTTTCGTACTCTATATCCTTAAGAGAAACATATTCAGCATATTGTTTCTTTTCAGCTTTCTTTGGTTTTTTCGTTTCGTTCGGTAGATTGTCCTCTGGACTCTCCGATGGACTTTCCAGTGGAATGTCATCTTTTTTCTCTTCCAGTGGTTCTTCATCCTCTTGGGCTTCCGCTTTTTTCCTTGCCCTGGCCTCTCTCTTTCGTTTTGCATCATATTCTTTCGTACTCAGGAACTTATACCATTGCTCTTGCCAGACATCCCAATCATGCAGGTAAAGTATGCCATCTTCCTCTTCATCAATCCATTTCTGCTCAATCAGACCCATGACGATGTTTTCAGGATTCAAGCCGTCACTTATCCCAATGGATAAAACTTCAGCTATATCGTTCCTATCACAACTTTTTAATTTTCCATTTTTATCAGCGTTATTGATTCCCCATATCCAAAGCGATACCAGAATACCGAGTGCTTCTTTCTGCGAACAACCAAGTGTTTTTGATAACTCTCGCAACTTCCCTCCGATAACATGGTCATGAACGCTAATCCATGCCAACAAAATCACCACCTTTATTTCGGCGGTAGACTTTCGCCCACCTCCAGGGAATATTACGCCTTTTCTGTATCCGGAACTTCACTCTTTTCAGTCGGTTGTTCCATCTTTTTCTTATCTACCTCTATGCCATGTTCCAGCATTTCCATAGCTCTTTCAAACTGGCTCACTGTCATATTTGTTGTGGATTCAAGTCCTATTTGCTGGCAGATATAGTTGATAACTGCATTACCCTTCTTTTTTCCATAGAAATCTGTTGCCAGCTTTAAAAATTCTTGCCTTTGCTCCTGATTGATAATAAGTGAACCCGCTCCTGAATCACCAGCTTCCTCAACTACCTCTGCATTTACAAATTCTTCTGTCAGCTTTCCGTCCTGCCCGAACTCTTCCGCTGTATACAATCCCTGATAATCCGTTGGGAAGGCCGCTCTTAATGCTTGAGAAACAGCAACCTTTTCTATCATGGTAGCTGGCTTTGTTGCCCAATTAGCTGAAGGCTTTCCGTCTTTCATCTTCTGATATTCAGACAAACCAACTTCTTTGTACATTTCATCTTTAAATTCTGGCCGTTGAACAAAAACTCTGCACCATCCACCAAGAAGCGTTTCTGAAGGATATACGCATGTTCCCTCTTTCTGGACTACATTCTCTCCACGAAGTACAACGATTCCTGATTTTCTTCCACGATATGCCGGATTTTCTTCTGCTCTTCTCTTGTAAGTCTCATATCCCACTACCATTTGAAATTCATTACCGAATTTAATTGCATAAGCCTCACCTGTAAATGGATTCAATTTCTGATATTTACAAAGTTCCATAAACAACTTAATCTCTTTATCTGTTACCTGTGACGTACCGCTTACCAGATAATTCTTTACGTCTTCTGTTGTCAATCTAATGTGTCCGAGTGCGGTATCGTAATCAACAACCATAATTTCTGATTTCTTCTCTGCCATAATAATTACCTCCTAATGCTCATTTTTACAGTTTCGTTATACTTGATACCAGGTATCTTGATGGTTCCTTTTGAAGCCTTGATTAACCTTAAAACCGCTTTTTCATCTACCGGCCTGATTTCTATTCCTGCAAAATCTACAGGAACCTTCTCCCTGTCAATGCTTTCGATTTCCCAATCCTTGCTATTACTCACGCCACTGACTTTTGGTGTACTCATTACCACTTTTGTTTTTCCGGCAACACTTTCCGTAACTTGTGCATCAAACATGGCTGCTTCTGCTTCCTCTGTCTTTCCAGCCGCTTCCAATGCAATTGCTTCATTCAGCTTGCGTTCTTTTTCCGCTTCAGCCTCCCTGCGTAACTTTTCTTCCAACTCTCTCCGCTTGCGTTCCTGTTCCTGATAATAAGTGGTCATACTTTTTTTCAATATCTTTTCTGCATCCTGGAGAGGTTTCAGCATCGTTTTCTCCCTCTCGCACACTGTCCGGTGTGCGAGATAGGCTGCAGTCTTCATTGGTTCAAAAAAGTCAGTTACCACTTTCGCTTTCTTTTTAATCTGTTTGCCAAGTTCTGCTGCTTGTTCGTATTCAGTATCATTAGTGATAACCATTTTTTTTACCTGGATCTCTACCAAGCTGACCTCTTCCTGAATCACTGCTTCTTTATCCGCTCCTTGTGGCAATTCTACTGTTGCTACTACTGATTCCGTTACTTCTTTGCTCATTATTTTCCTCCTACTTATATTTTTGAATATGGTTCCAGATAATCATCAGAGAGCTGAACACTTGCCAGTTTTCAATATCAATTGCTTTATATTTAATCATCTTATAGGAACCATCATTCTTTAAATGGACAATCGCCTTTTCATCAAATCTGAATCCATGGCTTTCATATGCTTTTGCGTATCCCTCTAACTGTACTCCGGTCAACATTTCATTCACCACCGCCGAAGTTTTGTAATCTATCAAGACTTTCTTACCATGAATCAGGCAAGGTAGGTCAGCGGTTCCAGCGTATCGAAGAAATTTATGATACATCCTGCTTTCTGTTGCCATTGGCTCTGGTTTGTAATCATCCCACCACTTCAGGAACCCATCAAAATATCCCCTGTGGATTGACTCAATGTCTTCCACTCCGTACAATACATAGTTTTCTACTGCATTATGTATTGCCGTTCCCCTTGCCGCTGCCGATCTCATAACTTCTTCGTCTATTCCTCTATATAACGCTTCATTCAATGGCCTCATTACAGTAGTCACACTTGGGAGTATCTGCCCGTTAAGCGTATAAATATGTCTGCTTTCTTCAAACTGCAATTCCGGAAACTCCGGAATGCCACACTCTTTGTTGAACATCCTTTCCTCCTATGCTGTTTTCATGCTTTCGCCAAATATGTCAAGTATTTCTTCATAGCTTTTTCCTTCCATGCATTCCTTACATACCGGCCCTGCATCACTTCCAAAATATTTGTCACCTACATTAATTCCATCTCCGCAATGTACGCACCATTTATTTGGCATTGGATCAGATGAATTCGGACATCTACTCGAACACGGATTTTGTAAACAAATACTACACATGCTAATCTCCTTCTCTAAAATTCTTTTTCCTTGCGCCTCCTATCAGTACTAAAAACATTGGGAAAACATATACATCACTTCCAACCGCTATATAACCCCTGAATCCATGGGCTTATTTAATTCATAGTGCTTGTCCTTTTGCTAAATATTTTTTTGCCAACAATTTTAACTCGCTGATTGTCAGAGATAACTTATCCATCTTTGATACGATTTTATTAAAATCATCTTCTTCATCTGGGGATATCTTTCCGTCTTCTGCTATTTCCAACAACAGTTTCTTCATACTCCCTATTTCTTCACCATCTAGCTTAGACAGAATCCCTATTGTCACTTCTTCCAGAGTCTTAACCTCAATCGCTAACGGCTGTTCCTTTCCCAGAGGACATTCATTTTTGCAATAAAGGTTTTTTATCTGTGGTGCATTATATAAATCAGCCATCCTCATGACCACATCCACTGGAACTACCTTTGTGATTCCAAGCTCATAATTTGCAAGAGAGGAAACTGATATTCCGAGGTATTCAGCCGCACCTTCCCTGCTTTCCATCTTTTCATTGTATCTTGCTGCTGTTTTCCTGCATTGAAAGTAGATACTGCTACCTGAATTTATACAACCACTCTCCATTTCTTCTACTCTCCTTTCCGGTTATAATAGCCTTAAGAAAATAAAACATTACTTACCAATTGGTAATTTGCCATCAAAAAAAATATGGTTTATTTCCTCCATGCTTAAATTGTAAAAAATTGATAAGGCTATAATTTCATCCGGTTGGAACTTGACCTCCCCTCTCTCTTTTTTGCTGTAGGAAACTTTAGATTTTTCAATAACATTACCCAATTCATCAAGAGAGATACGTCTTCCGGCCCGAAGTTCTCGAAGCCTTTTTGTATCCATTTTAACGCCTCCTTTATTAATTTTTATATTGTCATTCTAACTTACTCATTGGTAATTGTCAATAAGTATATTATTATTTGTGTAAGTTTTATTTACTATTCGGTAAGTTTGATGTATCCTATACATATTCTATAATCAGAGGTGATATAATGCAGAATTTTTCAAATATACTATATAGCCTGCTACAACAACGGGGCATCACGCAAAGGGCATTGGCAGAAATGGCGCATACAACTGAAGCCACTATATCAAGATACCTGACTAATAGTGACCGGATGCCACGAGTCGATTTGGTAGCTTCCATAGCAAAAGCCCTGAATGTAAGTACAGACTATCTCCTGGGCCTTACTTCCATTCCTAATCATCAATCATTTACCGAGGAAGTAGAGAACCTTATTTCCTGCTACAGCAAGGCAACGGACAATGACCTTAAAGTAATATGGGCAGTTCTGGATAAATACAATGATTCAAATGTTAAGATTGCTGCTTCTGGTCAAGACAAGTGGAACCAGAAAGATTCTACAGACCGTCAGAAAGCTATAAAAAAATTCGAGGGCAAATAGACTACGATTTACACCTCACACCGTATTGGAGCATGTCTTCTAAACTGGGGTTACCTTTGGAGAAACTTAAAAGCAAATTCAGCCGTAATGCTTTTGTTTTCTTCAGCCATAGATTACATTCATACGTGATTGCATATAACGATAAACTGCCGATAACAGAAATACTTTACCATGTGCTTCATGAGATAGGTCATATCTATTATGGTCATATATCGCCGGATAACGATATAGCCGTTCCTCTGGCAAAACAAGAAACGGTGGCAAGTTATTTTGCCACTTTTATTTTTTCAAAGATTGGAGGTATGAAAATGCAAACATTAACTGGAAATGAACATTTCACCTATGACGGAATGCCGATCGGTATTCTTCTTAACGACTTCTGGGCATGGAACTCTTCTGACCTGTTGAACAATACCCTTCGCGGTGCATTAGCTGAATTTATTGTTGCATCATCTATCGGATTAGATACTAATGAGTGCAGGGAAGACTGGACTGCTTTTGACTTGCAAACCAAGTCAGGTCGAAAGATTGAAGTAAAATGCTCTTCCTATCTTCAAAGCTGGAATGCAGAGAGATTGTCCAAAATACAATTCAGTATACGCTCTGCGTATGCGTGGGACGCTGAAAGCAATTATAGTGAGGAATCGAAACGCTGGTCTGATTTATATGTATTCTGTTTATATGCAAGCAAGAAACGTGATGGGTCCCCTTTGCAATTAGAAAGCTGGGAGTTTTATGTGCTTCCGACATATGTTTTGAATGAAAAATGCAACAATCAAAAAAGCATTAATTTAAATTCACTGCTTAAGTTAAATCCAACAAAGACTACATATGAAAATCTGAATGAAGTTATAGAAAATTTACAAATAATCTATGACCCATGCGAGTATTCGTAATGATTTGGATTATCATATAATATATTATATTTCTTTAGGTGATGGTGATGGTACTGGTGATGGTACTGGTTACAGCGGATTTTTCTATAGAATATCCAATGGACTGTCCGATGGACTGTCCTCTGCCACTCATACAATTGAAACCACTTTGGTGTGATTATTATAGGATAGGTGAAGCTATAAGGAAATCAATGACCGCCTGAGAAATCGGGCGGTAACTATATTAGAGGAAATGAGGTGTTAAATTGAAACTACCAAACGGATATGGCAGCATTAACAAGCTTTCTGGTAAGCGCCGGAAACCTTGGGCTGTCAGAATTACTAAAGGGTGGGTATACAATCCTGAACAGGATAAAATGATACAAGACCGCCCATTACTTGGTACATATGCAACTAAACAAGAAGCCATAATTGCTCTGGCAAATTACAATCAAAATCCGTATGATGTAAAAACTAATACTATAACGCTAAAAGAACTTTATGAATTATGGACAGAAGAGTATTTTAAATCTATATCAGAATCTGCAACACGTACTATAGTTGCAGCATGGCGATACTGTTCTATCATAGAAAGAATGAAGGTAAAGGATATTCGTATATATCATCTTAAGGGTTGTATTAACGATGGTTACATTATAGGTTCAACAGGAAAGAAGAAAGGTCAAAAGATACTGGCGTCACCTTCTACAAAGGAGCGAATGAAGTCTATGTTAAATCTTCTATTTGATTATGCATGTGAGCATGAGGCAGCTGACAAAAATTATGCTCGCATGTTCAGTCTTGATGATTCTGTTGCTGAACTAAAAGAAGACAGCAAAAAAGTAAACATTCCTTTTTCCGATGAAGAGATTAAAGTTCTGTGGGATAATGTTGATGAAGTACCTTTTGTAGATATGATACTAATAGATATTTATTCTGGGTGGAGACCACAAGAGTTGGCGACTTTAAAAAATGCCAATATCGACCTTTCTGCCAATACTATGTTTGGTGGTTTAAAAACACGGGCAGGAAAAAACAGATATGTTCCTATTCATCCTCTTATCCGTCCTCTCATTGAAAAACGTTATGATGTGTCAAGAGAGTATCTCTTCAATGATGAAAACGGTCAGCAAGGAACCTGCATGACCTACGATAAATACCGTGGAAGATTTGTCAAGGCTATGAAACGTTTGAAAATGAACCATCGTCCACACGAATGCAGACATACATTTATAACCAAAGCTAAAGCATATTCTTTAGATGAATACATCTTAAAAATCATTGTAGGACATACGATAAATGACATTACAGAAAGAACCTATACTCACAGAACCATGGAACAGTTACAAATTGAAATACTCAAAATAGAAAAGTAGGAAACATCTTTTGTTACCTATTGATGTTACCTACTTGTTGCCTATACGTATCCTGCTCAAAAAAAATCAGGACTTGGTACGACTTATGATATCGTTCCTAGTCCTGATTTTGAAAGTAATCTTAGAATTTCCCTTCAGTTGCTGCTTCCTCTAAGGATACAGCTACAGCAACAGTCATACCAACCATAGGATTATTCCCTGCGCCAATCAGCCCCATCATCTCCACATGAGCCGGAACAGAAGAAGATCCT
>Ga0153942_1000048_pt1 | contig 38799 bp, 37 predicted proteins | sample TSNJ026MetaG_FD_104731 | JGI IMG/M metagenome (GOLD analysis project Ga0153942, IMG submission 104731) | Attine ant fungus gardens microbial communities from New Jersey, USA - TSNJ026 MetaG | ecosystem: Host-associated > Fungi > Mycelium > Unclassified | place: USA: New Jersey, Brendan T. Byrne... | reverse complement strand
GCATACTTATCATTTCTTAGAAACATGATGTTGGTTGCTCTTACGATCCATTACATTGCAGCTCATCGATTTCCAATAATAGAAACAAACAGGAATACCTCTGAAGACGTCATTCATCCAATTCTACATTGAAAAACGTCCATTTTATAAGTATAATTGGGATGCCCTCATTGTCAAACTCTCCAAGTTGTATGACCTTGTACGCACTCGTGGACATCCTGTCCAGGGAGATTCTAGTGCTGGAGGCAATCAGAGCGCCTTTGTTAGACAAACCACGAAATATTGGGTATGATTTACTGACTGATCCATGTTTTTGATAGGTATAATGTTAAACAGGTCCATCAAGATAATCTCGTACCCCTCAAATTGGCAATCTTGCGTAACCTTCCAGTCTTAGGTTGGTCTTGACACCTAGTTCACTTTGCCTTCATCTCAGTCTCAATTCCCTAGTGTTCAATCCCGATAAGGAATTTGAGCCTAAAGATTCCGGTATGTTCAAAAGCGTACAATATTCAAATTCCTCACATTTTTATCAGCTATCACGTCTATCTACTTCGATAACGAGGACCTTGAACTGTATCTGGGACGCCTGGAGAAGACTGAAGGAGCTGAAGCGATCCGTCTGCGTTGGTACGGCGATGTCGATAATAAAACTGTATGCCGTATACACGTTTGCACTTGCCTTGACATTGAATGTGATTCATCAGATATTTGTGGAGCGGAAAACACACCGTGAGGATTGGACTGGCGAGAAGTCCGTCAAAGCTCGGTTCCCCCTTAAAGAACATCAGGTCAATCCTTTCCTGTGTGGAGAATATACTGTCGATGCCGACTTCCAGCAACTTGTACAAAAAGGGAAGAAAACCCAAGCTGAAGTTGACTCGATGGTACAACTAGCGAATGAAGTTCAGTACGCTATCCTCACCAAAAAACTTCAACCAGGTTTGCACGTTCCCCATCCACACTCTGTAACAATACTCTTAACACCTTCTAGTCATGCGGTCTTTCTATAATCGGACGGCCTTTCAGCTTCCTGGCGATGCTCGTGTCCGTATTTCTCTGGACACTGAATTAACTCTGATCAGGGAAGATAACTGGGATGGCAAAATTCGTGCAGGCCATAATTGGCGCAGAGAGGATTTTGGCATCGACTTTCCCTTCAACCAAGTTGCTCCTGAAGACAAAGAGATCTTCAAGTATGGTGTCCTAGAGGTCAAGCTGCAGACACAATTTGGTCAGCAACCGCCCAAATGGGTAACTGAACTGGTACAGTCACATTTAGTGGAAGCTGTTCCCAAGTTCAGGTGAGCTGCCGGTACAACGAATCTTGTCTGAAACGCTCACATACCGGTCTTCAATTAGCAAATTCATTCATGGCTGTGCAACTTTGTTGCCTCATCGTGTTGATTTGGTGCCCTTCTGGTTACCTCAAAGTATGTATCATTTTCTTCCTGTCATCACTTACATTCATATGCCGCGATCGTAGTGGATGTTGACATTCAGAAACCCGATACTGGGTATCTCAAAGTCATCGAGCGCCCAGGGCAATTGTCCAGGAGTACTTCCCATCAAACCTTGAGTGGTAGTCAATCTCCACAGTCTTTGTCTCCCCCGGAGTACACGGGTTACACCGAACCTTTGTCTGAAGGAGAAGACGAGGACATGGATGTTGCTCCTGCCAAAAATGAAAGCGAACGTACTGGCTTGAGCGGTGCTGCTGTCGAGGAAGCTATAGCATCCCGTGAAAAGATGCTTAAACAGCGCACAGAAGATGAAGAAAAAACGTCTTCTAACGACAAACCCTCAGGTATCATTCCTTCGGAGCCTATCGAGTGTGAGGAAGGATCCAGCACGGGAGGACGCCCGCGTCACCATAAGAGAGATTCTCTTGTCAGTGCCTTCAAGTCGCAAGCTTTGTCGATTTCTCCTCTTGCACACTCGAGTATCTTTGATCAGGAGCTACAAAATAAACTGCAGGAAACCCAGCAGGCTCAAGCTAGGGAAGCAACGAATGGTGAGGATGGTGAAGATAGAGAGACAGAAGATTTTGACGGAGCACCATCGGGTAATGATAGGATCATGGTCAAAGACTGGCGCGCACCCGCTGGAAAGCGTATCTCTGTTCCCGTCCGAGTCGAGCCTAAGGTTTATTTCGCTGCTGAGCGCACCTTCTTGGTGAGTTATCTTCGTGCTATTTCATCCCATGCTTTCCTAACATCGTTATCATTTGTAGAAATGGCTCAATACCTCAGTCTTTATTGGTACTATTGCAACGGCTCTTCTCAACTTTGTTCCACCCGACGATACACGGGGCCTGATTAGTGCTGCATTCTTCACCTTTGCAGCTCTTCTTGCCATTGCTTACTCTGCTGGGATTTTTGTATATCGGTCACAGCGAATGCGCGAGCGGCGTGCCTCCGGATTATATTATGACAAGTACGGACCGACTATGCTCTGTCTTGTCCTATTCCTGGCCTTGTTGACGAACATTGCACTTCGTCTTTCTGAGATGTGATCAAAGTCTTGACCAGATGCTTGGACGCATTTCTGGTGATGTAAGATTTTGATCTTACAATGCATCTGGGAGCTGTCATTTTTGTAGTGAACTTTGATTTATCTATCTTCTCTTGCGTTTTACAACATCCGAACTTCACTATCTCCCATCCATTTGATTGGTTCTGATTTTCACCCTATGTAGGTTATGTGGGTAATAATGTATGAGTTCAGTTGATCATTGTCCTGCTGATTGATGTGAAGGTGTTGTGTTTTGATTTGAACTCTGTCATTTCTTGCAGCTATCTGTCAAGTCGTCGATACAATCTAACTGATCCATGGTGCTTTGATGGACAGGTGCTCCACCCGTACCACCCAACCACCTCATCAGAAGGATTTCCTGACATTCGCAGTGGTCCTTGCGACCTGCTGCGCTACCGTGGCTAGCAGAATGTTGATTTAGGGCCCGATGTCGGAAAACGAGTCGGTGTGAGAAGAACCAAACCCACGGTATTGTCCTCTTGACCAAAGCTAACTCCTGTTGTCTAAGAAGTCGTATCTTGTCGTTGGTTATCTGTCGGCTGACCGCTTCCACTTCGGCAATGGGCTTCGTAGACATTCGTTTTATAGTTATAGTAGATGTTGGTAGCTTATGCTTAATGGAACGTCAATTACGAAGGAATATCAGACGAAGAGAGGCTTCGTAATTACACAGCAAACCTCAAGACATCCAGTCAATATGGAAACTGTCATGTAAGATGCGGAGATTGGTATGCATTTGAGTATCTTCACAGTCCAGAGTCGACTCGCGAGATGGAATGCTGGTTCAAGAGAATAAAACCTCTTGCTAGACCTATTTGACAATGCAAAAGGCTCGAAAGATAATAGAGTGTCCACAGGTCAGAGTGAGAGATAAGAAAGAATACCATGTCTCGCTAAACTTGCTTTTGAATCGTAGACGACTGATTTGCTATGCTAAATGTAGCCACCTGGGGATGGTAAGGGGACCTTCGAAGCACTGAGCGCTGATAGGCGCTCTCTGGGCGCGATAGTAGATACTCAAAATCTTCTGATAAATGTGCGCCCACTGCCTCAACTGTCTGCTCCATTGGGCGGCCTTGGCTGATAATAGTCTAGCGAGGTCATGTGCGCCATCATGTGTGCGGTGGAACAAGACATTTCCCGGCGCAACCAGTATAAAACTTGACGACGAATTACTTGCGCCCAGAATTCTCTTTACCTCTACCTTCGCCGCCCACAGCTCTTCGGTGAACATTAATTTGCTTCTGCACTTGTATATATATCCCCAAGTCCAACCAGAATCTCCCTATCACTTTTGAATTCCCCGTTCTCAACGGTCAGCTCTCTTGAATATCTTGGTGCCCGAATTTGCGCGTCAAGAATTGTCCTTCATTACGCGATTTACGCAACGATCACTGTTCTTCCATCCACATGTTCCTGCGGTTGCAGCACACTCCTTGTCGCTGGACGCGCTCTTCTCAGCTGGTCTACGACGGCAAGGGCAAATTAAGAAGCTTCTGGTCGGGCGCTCATCAACATACCCTGAGCGCTGAAAACTGACACGATCCAATCAATAAGTTCGACATAAATTGGTAAATAGTTTCACTTCTGGCCTTAAAAATACAATACTCTGATAATTATGTTAGGTATATGATACAATGGCCGGTGGTAAATAATCAATGTACGGTGTATAAGGAGCAGCTCACGAAAGAACTTCAGAATTTCAGAATGGTGACCAGATCAGATCAAAAGTAATCGTAAGTTTTTCTCCTGTACGGTCTCCGATAATGATATACCACCAAGTAGCGTATTGGCATCACGTCTCTGCCATACGGTTTCCATAAGCGCTCGGGCCTGCTTGAGATTCCCAATGCTCTCGTTCTGCGCTTGAAATCTCCCTCTCAGAAAATCAAGTTGAGCTGAATCGTTGGTCATGCATCCGGCAAGTGTGATCGGTAATATTACACTTCGCTCTACCTCCGATGGCGAGCATCCCAAAGCTTGCGTTATGTTTTGAACACACTTTCCGATTTCCAGAACACCTTATAAAATTTCTAGCCTTTGATTGCTACTCCTTTGAACCAGACACTCACCAGGACAAGGACCACTCAGGACGGTATGAAGATATAGAGCTGCAGCTTCTTTGAAGATATCAGCAACTACAGCGCGTACATCATCGCTTGGGAACGCCACGTCAGGCTCGCCGGTTGTCTCGTTCGGCAAAGTGACATCGCTACTCGTGTCAGTGACGTTCTGCCTCAGGCGTTGTTCAATTACATCGCCCCTTCGAATCAATTCTCGATAGCTCAAAATCCCTTCGCGCTGGGCATTCGTTTTCCATTGGGCCAAAACGGAAACTTCCGCCATCATTAACAGTGCTTCGTCCGGACACCCTATCAAGGTATCTATCCGAAGGCCTCGTTGGAACGGCATATTCTGGTTCCAATACGTCCCTCGTTCTCCGAGTAGACGCCTCCACAAGCCAATAAACCTTGGTCCTCTCTCCGTCGTGACACTAGCAATAATATCGATCCACTTCAATCAAGAGGCTATCAGAAATTTCAGATTCTCTCCGGTATCAGTTTACTCACCAATGTTCCCTTGACAGCAAGACGACCTGCGTCGGACATGCCTTGGAAGAAGAGCCAGGGTTCCTCCGTTGATGTTAACCCTGTTGCTACGAGCCAATCACAGAGGATGGCGAAAGGTTCGTCCCAGTCAACAAGACAACCATCGAGCTGGGAGAATAGAACAAGGTATAAAGAGGCTATGGCATCAGCCTCCGCCTCTACTGGTCGGCGTCGTGAATCCTTATCGCTTTTAATTTGCATTAGAGCCTCCTTGCGCCAATAAAATGCCGGAGAATGTTCAGGTTTAGTATCAGACTCTAATCCTTGAGAGACGCGCATCTTTTTCTGGTGTAGCTGACCTAACGCCCTGGCTGCTTTGGCCACAGGACCAGCTGGATCTTGCTTGATCAACTGGTGCAGAGAGTTGCTGTCAGACGGAGCCCCTCAAGAACAGATATAATATGACTCACAATGTACGTTACTCTGGAGACGACGCCGTATGCATCAAACCTGAACAGCATTCGACGGGCATTATTAAACTCGATAAGAATCTGATCGATATTTATTGTCTGCTGGCAAGGCGAGACGTGCATAGAAGGTTGCTCTGCAAAACTATCACCAGGGAATACTGTGAAATTGGGCAGACTTTCAAAGGCTAATGCCGTGCTTGACATTGATGGCAACTGCTCCGAGGAATATATCCTGTTCATTGATGTCATGCCCATCCCATTGGGTTCTACTGGGACATTGTAGAACATATTGTCATACGCAGGACTTGTGGTACCTGAAGAAATAATAGGTCAAGTAAATGGCCCTCGCACAGCATTAAAGGACATACTGGGCATCTCGGGAAAGCCATAGGATTCATTGAGATTGAAGACAGGGGTGAAAAAAGAGAGCTCTTCGTGATTACTGTTGGAAACGAGACCCAATGATGATTGTATAGGGTTAGGAACTTCGGGAACTGAAGTTCGATGCTGGATTGGGGGATGTGTTGGTGCTGCCGTTGCTAGTGTTGCACGAGATGAGAGACTACGATTTATCAACTGGGATCGGGGCTGTCCGCGAATGAGGCCTGCTCGATTTAACTGTTCCTTGATTCCAGCCTTATATTCATCAACTGCCTTCTTGTCCTATAGAGTAAGTCAGCATGGTTCATTATTGATGGAAGGCTCCAGACGAACTCGCATCCACTCTGGACGCCTTGCGCCCCATCCCAAACAAGTGATTGTGAGGCGTTTGCACGTCCGGCACGTATCCCCTTCACGCTGTTCGTCGCATTTCTGTCCGATCACGTCGTTAACCAGAATGATGGAGGGGTTATGTCAGTGAACGAACCTTTCGGCGGAGCCGACATGTCCTGAGGAGGTTGACGGTCAATACATATTGTAGTGCCGAGTCCATTTTAGCTTACCAACATCCTCCTTTACCAGCTGTTTGCGTCCGGGGAAGATCAGCTGAGGAATGAGTCGGAGTGCTGCGGGCACTGTGGGATGACTCCGCTCGAGTGTTCATGGTGGAGGGATCTAGGCAGGTTGGTAGGGTCTCTGGGCTCGATGTGGATGAAGGGGATGCGGAGGGAGAAGGGCTTCTGCCAGGTGAGGTAGTTCTGTAAGGCATTTGCTTGAAATTGCCAAAGTTATTGGGTGCTGATTTTTAGAGTACTCGGAGGGATCAGTGTATTTGTTGAGGAATGTGTCGGAGAAATTTCCTTTGCGAGATCTTATGAGGAGTTGGGAAACCAGAGGCAAAGCCGAGGTGCGGCTAGTCCTGGCAAGATAATTATAAGAAAGGAGAGACAACGTGACGGATTGTTTCCAAGGGGTCCTGTGCAAGGATATTGCTGAAAAGAGTTCCTCGACCTGGTTTTTGAACCTGTCAGGTTCTATTTCCGTGCGGAGATCAGATTCAAGGATAAGATGCCTACCCCTACCTCATCGGACGATCAACACTAGCGACCCACGGCACATACTTGGTGCCGGATCCTTATATCCATATGGCTTGCCTAAGTTGGATTGGCCAGGGTTCTGCCCTCAACTTGAAAGTGTCCGAACGTGGTATTTCTCCAAGCCTTTTCCCCTGAATTTATTACATAACATTCGACAATCTCGCAATCCCTGGATTCTGAGGTGCACATGCATTAGCTGTGTCGAGCATCAATGGAAAGAAGGACTAAACACGGAAGAATCCGAACTCGGCTGGAAAGTATTTAATTCCTTGGCTAGAGTTATGTTATCTCTCCTTTCTTCGTATCACATTCGTCCTGCTTTTGTCCTGGTTTTGTATGATATGAGGACCTGATGACCAATGTATAGTAGGCATTCCCACTACAACTTAAATTCTCAGATCGCTCCCATTCCAGAATCTCTGGTCACTAGGCGAAAAATAATTTCATTTCAACTACATGCAACCCGTCAAGCTCTTGGAGCTACATTTAAGACCTCTTGTTGAGACTCTAGCTCCTCACATGCTCGTGGCGTGCCATACAACAATATGAATTACTTGTCTCAGACATCCTCACGATTAATGAGCATGGGTCATAAACATTCCGAATGCAGGTCGTTGAGTGAGGGTAAGGGGGAGATTACAAATCAATAGACTTCCAGGTCAGAGATATACGGGTGTTGGTCACTGTACGTATATGTAGAAGTTCCCCGACACATTTGGTAGGCTTATCAAAAGATAAGAAAACATTGTTTAGAGCCGTCCGACTCTCGCGTGGAAGTGTGCATTGATGATTACTCTCGTCAGCCAGGGCGTCAAAAGGATGACATTGACTAGCGTTTTCGGAAGGTACACCAGAACGTTGGCAAGGGGATTTCATGACCGTTGAAAACGCTAACAAGAGGATATTTGTCTAATGAATCACCACAATCGCTCCGTTCTTCAATAATGAGTACCCTGCTGAGGAATCCTAGGATTTTGACTCCAGAGAAGTCGGAGGATAAAACGAGAACCCTCCAATGATGTCACCTACCCACTCAACCCCGTATTTCGTAAGTACTATTCTATCCGGGGATTCAGACATTCTTTGGTGATAGACCAATCAGACTTGCTTAGCTTGTTGATTGTTGATAGCACAATAATTATTTCTGTAACATCACCTTCTGGATTCTTTAACAGACAGAGAAGAAGAATGTGGCACAACCCAGAACAGTACATTTAATCCAGCTGTGAATCTTTTGTTCAGCTTGGCTGTTCGCATCACAAGAACCTAATCTTTGTCAGACTGTCTGATGTAACGAACATGCTCATAAGAGTGTGGAAACTTGTTTCACTTTTGTTCTGAGCAATTGGAGTGGGTCGAAGAGACGTAAAAGTCTTCTTCACTAAACCCTCATTCGCCTGAAGAAATCCTCGAACGCCTGAGGTGATTGCTATTGTCTTCCCACCTGTGCTTTACTTTCCAGATAATTCGTGCCGCTTTTGCTGAGGAGCTTTGACCATTGAAGCATTGAAGCATTAAAGAACGATCAACAAATTGTCTTGCGTCATAACTTGTTGTTTCTTACAATGGAGGAAGTTCTAGGCAGTACTCTCACCACATGATTACCGTTTGGTGAACGTGTCTCATGTGTTCTGGAAGACTTCGGGAGATGAGAGTTCAGTTCTATTTTTTGTCTAAGCTCCTATACTAGCACTGATTTCGGATGTGTTGAATCCGATTGATCTTTTGTTCGTCTCGCTCCCTTGATCCTGCCACGATCTTGACTTACAGATACGTCTTATTGTGATCTAACAACGTGAAAGATACCATTGATTGTACCCATCGCTGAGTAAAAAAATCCATATATGGATGTTACGGGGTCACCTGCCCCAGACTCCGACACCGGAACCACAATTTGAACAGCTCACTCGGGCAAAAGAAATCCCCTTTCAGTCAGATTGGGGAATAAACACCTGTTTTCGTTGTTCGTGTCCTACTACGTGGAAGATCAAAACATCCACATTACAGCCCTTTATTTTGCCACATGCACGATCCGTTGAAACTGGCCCTGAAGTGTGCATGACTCCTGTGGGCTTGTGATTTTCTTCTATGTGGAATTGCATCAAAGTGTGAACTTCTTAATTGAATTATCATTTACGGGGCTTACCAAGTTTCACATATGAAGCACGCCACAGCTGATAAAAATATGATCGGCAATGTAATGCAATTTGTGCATTTCCCCGTTTGGAACTTTGATCTGCTTCCTGTAGAAACAAAAAGGAAAGAAATACAAGTTTAGAGGTACGGAGATCTAAGGTTGTGAACGTTTCGCTGAACACGTATATCTATTATCGACCCTATCCAGGTCAGGCAGACATGACATTTACTCACGCACGAGCCCCGATCAAAATAATAACGATGTTAGTCATGAGACTACTATCAATTGAACAAATGAGCGGACTGTCCGAATTTATCGTGGACAGGTTTCCGCATGTGAGTCATCTTCGGTCAAATGAAAAAGGGTCTGTTGAGTACAGTACAAATATAAACGATCTAGGAGTGGCGGGACTACATACAATGTTAGGGAATTGATTAAAATAAAACCGTAAAGGAATCAGGGCTAACCTTATCACGGCACCTCCCAGATAAGTCCTTAATCTTGCCTGACAACACCGTGTTTCACTGGCCAAAGTTGATGACCAATCACTTTTCTTCACGATCCAGGTTTGATGCCTTTGATGACTTCAGTCTATGAGAGGATCAAAGTATGACACTAACTAGAGGCACTTGAAACAAAAATAAAAACCCATACACTTTCATCAACAAGAACACTAAGGCCAATCCTTCATAGACTCGAGTCATCCATCAAAACTGTATTTGAACTGTGTACATATATATCACAAAGCATCCAACCCTGTATTTGGTTTATTTACCCCAAGAACAAAGGCCTTAAATCGCATGATCAGCTCTCAAATATCCTCCGTCAAACCATGATGTCCTCAAGAGAGTGTAGCGCAAGCAGCACAAAATGTTGTTTGCGTCAATTTCAAATGTAGTAGGTCACTTTTAAAGTCCATTAGAATCCTAAACCAATCAAGTCCAGTACGTTTCGTCTGAGCTAAGGGAACCTAAAACCTGGTAGTCGAAAGCCCTACATGTATGTACTCGCTACATGTTTGTGCGTACAAAGCTTAAGCCAGAAGCTTGTATTATTCAGAATCATTTGGAGAAGCGATGGCGAGGTTGCCGAGAGGAGGAAAGGGATGAGAAAAGAGGAAGAAAGAAAGGTGACGGTGAAAAATGGAAATGAGATTTTATAGTGCGTCACCTCGCTTTGAAAACTTGACACCCCCAATAAATCCTCCGTTTCAATAGCGACAACACTCACGAATCACTTCGGCATCTCTACACCAACAAAATTGACTCCCCTAGTCGCCTCGTCAATTTTTCCCTCCACAACACCTCATCCGTACACTGAAGTCCACTCCTACCACTCCTCCTCTCCGACCAAATTTCATCCAATATCTCCAGTATCGCTTTACAGTTTCCCATAACCGCACCAACTTCTTGCACCAAATAATCTATGATTGTCTTTCTATACTTTTCATCATCCGTCAACGCTCCCGTGATGTAGAATGCAAACATCGTGCTGCGTATCACAGTCCTATGTATCTTCTTCTCTGTCTGCTCTTTGGGTTTCCATGGAATATATCTAATCCATCGCATCACTTCATCCACAGCCAGCGAAATTTGATATACTTGTGGATATCCACCATTCACGACAGCATGAAGGTAAAGAAGTGCTGAAGTCCGGAAGATATTGGATATGAGATACCTAGAATAGGACATCACATCCGAATAGTCACTAGTGTCTTTCACAGGCATATATCTTGCCTCCAGCTCTTTTTCGATTTTGTTTGATTGGAGTACAAGATTCTGAATCGAGAGTTTTCCTTGTTCTTTGAGCTGCCACTTTGAATGTGCAAGAGCAGATATCTCTGCAAAAGCCCAGACAACCTTGTTTTCACAGCCCATAGGAGACATCATTGATAGTTTTTCTTCACTTTCACCTTCGTTGGGTGGTATACTATTTCCATTGTTACCACCAATTTTATCCATCGACACAAATGTAGTATTGGAGAGCTTGGCAGGACCAGATCTATGGGGTTCGAATAGTGATCGCACTACATCTAGAAGTAGTGGTGATCGAATGGTTGTTACACTTGCAAGGACATCAAACCAGATTGCAGTCTTAACAATCAAAGCCTCTTTACCACCCAATTCCCTCAACTTCTCAAGTCCTCCATTTTTATCTCTCGTCTCTCGCACTCTCTCTTTGACATAGTTGGCTGCAAAAGAAAGATATTGTCGCCACTTGTCACTATGACCGCCATCAAAGAGGATCATAGATATAAGATGTAAAGTAGCCATAGCATCTTCGGGTTTCGGTTCCCTTGTGCTCTGGTTTAAAAGACTTTCGATCTGATGAACATAAAGACGAACATCCGTCTGATCTCGCAGAACAAGTTCATGGTGCGAACGAGAGAATCGGAGAAAATGAACTCGAGACAGGAGAGCGGCGGCTTGTTGTTCAATTGTGAGCTCTTCACCTCTGATCATACTTGTGGTGATGTAGTCGCAAATGAATTCTGTACCCAGTGAATACCGAACATTGACAACCTCCGTGTTATACTGTTGAAGGAGACTGGCAACAATCTGGAATGGGAGGGGTAAATCCACACGCATTGGGATCGTCAAGAAGAATGGCTTGGAAGCGCTCTCAGTGCCTTCTGGAACTCTAAAGGCATCATTATGTATGGTGGCATTGGCGCCGTTGCTGAATTCAGTGTAGTCAGAAGCGGATGGGTCCGAATTGAATGCTTCTGCTTGGGTAAAGAATGCCATATTCGTCATTTCTGTATCATTCCAATTGTAACTGGGGCTTAAAGCACTGGATTTGGCTGGTGTCCAAACCCTGTTTAGACGTTGGTATACATTTTGGTAAGGATGGTGGCGATAGAAGCGCTGAGAATTTTGCACTAGAAAAAACAAAGAAAGCAAGCCGAAAGCAAAGCAAGGCCCCGATGTTAATTACTACATTAATTTACAATATTCAATAGTACATCTCACATGGTTGCACTAGACTATGAGGAGACGGAATCTGAGAAGGGTATTCAATAGATTGCGGAGATGCAGATCGGTGATAATCTGAGCTATGAGTGACATAGTGACCTGGGATATCATGAGTGCCACATGTCTTATTTACTAAGTTACAGATAACTGACCGTTGGTGTGTCGGTAAGCCTGCTCTGGCATGGGAGGTGCAGCCCAGGGAGTGCGGGAAGTGGAGGTTTGATGATGATGGTGTCGAGGATGAACGTAGTCCTCATTGGCCAATGTCTGGGAGCGAGAGGGTGGACTCGAAGACGAGCCACTATGGTACGGAGAATTGTCCTCGGTGAGGGTAAGACGGAGGACAGTCGGCTGTTCTGAAGATCTGGCGCCAGAGCCTGAGTGTCCCTTGATCATTCCCTGGGAAGCAAGGAAGTTCTTGATCTTATCCCTCAGCTGAAGTACGTTGCGGTTCTCCTGGAAGGCCATCAGATCCGGCGCCACTCATGACGAAGGAATGAGAGGGAAAAAAAGGAACGGACGAGACGCACTCTCAGCCAGTCGGGACGCTTAGCACCGAAGCCCAAGCACTCGAGACGGAGACGAACGCAAGTAGAACAATAACCTTGTTCGTTTGGCTGTTCATCACATTTCTGTGGGAAGTCGACAGGATGTTAGATTGGCGTCTATCAAATGAACGGTGGGAGGCAAACCTTTCGACGGATCCTGCACGTATAGCAGCCCGACTTGGCGCGCACAGCACCCTTTGCTTTGGGCGCTCCGGCGCGCCTAGCAGCAGAGGGGGGTTGGGCAGGAGACTTTGGAGCAGGGGGCATGAGGATTAGGGTATTGAGCGACGAAATATTTGAAGAGGAAATGGGAAAGTATATCAGTGAGGGAAAAGGATCATGGATGGCAGAGGAGAATTGTCCAACTTATGTATCTTGCAACTACAACTCGACTGGCAAACCACAGGCCACAACTTGTCACATTTCACTTGTCACACTAGGTACGGACCCCGGCCACCTATCACCCTGCCGCATGTCTGGCCTCCTTCACATTCTGCCTTTGGCTGTGTCGACCAGAGTACTCTACGGCCGCGCAGAACTAGCTCACCAGTGCGTTTGCGCAGTACAGCTTTGCACTACATTGTCTTCGTCTCCTGAGATCGCCAGTTCGGTTCGCAACAAATCTCGGCCTCTCAAGCATCCATGCGCGCTAGTCCTTTTTAGGCCAGATTGATACTCACGAACGCCTTTCTTTCCCCGCGCTTAACGGGCTCTGTCTTTGATTAAAAAAAGTACTGTCAAGGCTGATTCGGACCAAGTTTCTGTTTGTGTTGCAAGAAAACCTACCTGGCATCCAAACCTCATCGTATCGCAGGACGGAGTTATAAGCAACCGTCGATCATCCACTCTCTTGCCTAATTATTCCATGAGCTTTTTCCTTTTTCATAAGATAGTAATTCGATTCATCTACAATCTTTCCGGACCAGTCTCGCAACTTGCCCTTGCTCCGTGAGCTTGTCTGACAGACTCAAAAACGTCAGAACACTCAACATCATCATCAAAAAAACTGGCATCATCAATTGAACCCTCAGAAGAAGAGAATAAGGGACTTCCCTCACCCCTCTCTCCAAGCCCGATGACAGTCAAAACGCACACTGTCATTTCCAAACAATGGACAGTCCTCGTGTAGTATACAATGATGATACAAAACTCGTTCTCAGGGTCAGGGCCCTGATCTGATCACGAGCTCATCTCGCAAACTTGCTCAAACAACGTCCTTATTAATGTTATTCTTATCCTTCGACGTTGACTCAAGTCCCTAACTTTCAAATGCAACAAAATCCCCTTGAAAAAGAAAATAATCATGATTTCTCAATCCCAAAAAAACTTACTATTAACCTGGTTCAGATCAAAACCAAACATTAACCTGCACACTAAGGACTATCTCACACCAAAATCAATAACCCCCAACAAACAATTTATGACACTTACCCGGATAGGAAATAAAGTCAACTCCAAGAGACCCTTTTCGTCACCGCTGGCAGCACCACCATCAAAACGTGATACATACCTAAATCATTGCTCGGGGCTATATTCCTCTCCATATCGGTATATACGTCAAACTTTTGTGGAGTGATTAGATATTTATAAGAACACGAAATAATCGGAACAAGGGCAAATGGAGAAAATGCTCAGAACGAAAACTTCAGTGAAGCAACGATAATCAAGGCCAAACACCGTTACAAGAAAGTGTCTCATGTTCCTACCTAGTAAACGACAACAATAGTAACTGTTCATATTATGTTATAACAAACCTCCCCAGAGAGGACCCATCCTGTCCCAAAAAAGCGAACCTTCTGTAGTCTATTTGGTCACCAATCGAGGCTGCGACACGGACAAATCAAATGATCACTTAACGAAAGCGACGTTGCCTGCGCGTGTACGGAACCTCGATCCATCAAAAAAGATTATTACCACCTCCCACGAGGAAAGGTTCCCCGCGAATCAAATCACCACATCTGACAAAAGACACCGAATGGAAAGATAAAGAAGGGAAAAGAGAATGAGGATGACGCAAAGGAGACTGTAACCGGCAGATCCGATCCACAAGAGTGGATTGAGGATGAAATCAACCTATGAATGTATAAGGCTAGTGCGTTTCGCGTGTTTCGTCTATCACCGTAAATGTTGTCGGTGCCCCTCCCCCCATTGCAGTATTACTTGTGGTAGTTGAATTCGACTTCCCCCCGCCTACACCAAGAACCCCACTCGTACTCAGTCTCCTCACCTTACTCTTGATACCCCCACCACCTGTCATCGCACTTGCTCCAATACTCTCACCAGTAGGCGCAAACGAAAATGATCCCTGTTGTTGCTGTGAACCACCAACGGGTCCATTAGCGGTCCTCCTCGCAATCAAGGCTCTCACGGCTCCTAACCACTTGATTTCATCTTCTTCACTAGGCGCACAAAGTAATAAATTTCTCTTCGTTGTCACAATCTTGAAAGTATTATTCTTTCCTTCTTGTTGCGCCTCTGTACCCAAATCTCCCCCCGCTGTGACAGGAATAGACATTTGACCAGCGGCAAGACCAGAAGCTGTGCCAACGCTAGTACCTTCGGCGTAAAGAGGAGAAGACGTAGAGAAAGATGACGTCAGGCCAGATGCTGTATGGTGATGTCGGTGTTTTGGAAGGTCATAGTCCAAGACATCTAAAATATCCGTGAACGCAAATGTACGATGTGGTTTAGTGTCCTTGGTTGTGCATTGTCAGTTCCTATTCTCCCCGAGGAATAGGTCACCTACCATATGACTCGTCGAATAGAACAATTTCTCTGCTGTAAGCACAAACCACCTCTTTCTCCAATTCCGTCTTTTTGATCCACATTTCATGAGATATCCCGACAATATAACCTTGCTAGTGGATGACGAAGCATCCTTTGGAGGCGACGTTGATAATGGTGCTACCTGGGGTTCTTTCGCTGTTGGAGCGAATGTGACATTTGTAGATGGTGGCACAGCTGCCCCTTTTCCTGTCTCCGTCGAACCACTTCCGTTCAGGAAAGGCGGCCCACCACCGACTGGTGGAGGTGCTAGTTGCGACATCCCATCTTCTGAGTCGGATGAACTGATGAACTGAGCTGCAAGTGGATTTTGTTGATGAGGAGAAACGGATATGGGTGATGGGCATGATGCAAAGTGTCTATTAGAAGTGGAGGATTGAGCAATGGGAATCGGTGTGGAGACCGAACCATAGTTGGCCGAGTTCTGTGTTGATGTAGCCAACAGCATTTGTCTGGCATCCTCGATGGCCTCTACCCAATCCTGAACGTCTTGTACAGATGATGCTTGGAGGTAATATGTGCGTTTGGGAAGGATCAGGCCAAACACGTTGGAGTGACGTTTCAGGGTAACAGGAATACAAGAGTGTACGTCGCTCAAGTCGAGCAATCGCAGGAGCTTATATTCTGCATCCGTTTTGTAGAACGCAAGGTGCGTCGGGCGAAGAACAAACCAGCGCTTCTTCCAGGTCTACGGCACCAAATTAAGCTCAATAATTAACATAGTAACATGGCATACCTTTCTTCTTTCACCCTTCTTTGACAAATATCCTGACTTAAGCGCTGCATCTACAGCCCTCGTTTGACCTCCAACACCCTTGGCGGTACCAGCAGATTTGGTGCCATCGTTGGCGACTCTCCAGCCTGTGCCGTCATCGTCTTCCTCGTCAGAGTCTTCACCGCCACTCCCTGGGGACTGCTCCGCAATGCTAAAGAGCGGAGGCTGCGTAAACGAGGAAAAGGGTAGGTTAGATACTGGATGGGCGGATGTAGCATCTGGAGACAGGATGGAATCTGAGTCGGACTCTGTGCCAGAGATGAGTCCAGGATTGTGTGGCTGATATGATATCAGTATATAAAAGAGGAGGTGATTAAGCATCATACCCTGCGAGAGGAAGAGTGCACGGAAAGCTTGCGCTGTATTTCTTGTGGCGTTGGAGGAGCCGCTGAAGGAGGCATTGGCAGAAGAGAGAGGTCACCTGGCAGACTTGATCACCTGTCCACGTGCAGACTCAATTGATTGCACGTGCCCATCACGCAGATTTGATCGATTGCACCTTCGCCATGTCCCAAGCACAGTTCGACAAAGCCGTGCAGATTGTCTCTAAACTCCCTCCAGACGGCCCTGCAAAACCGTCAGACGATGATCGTCTTTATGTGAGTACACATACTCTGTAGTGTACCTCATGCCTGATGCACTGTACCAGTTCTATGCCCGCTACAAACAAGGTTAACACTACCGCGCTCAATTGCTTTCGATTAACTTGCTCTCGGACACAGTGACTGTTGGTGATGTGAACACCACGAGACCCACTGTGTTTGCGCTCCGTGATCGATACAAATGGTGCCTATCGATCTCACAAAGCAATATTGTCGTTTGATCTTGCGTATCATATAGGGATGCATGGGATAAAATCAAAGGGATGTCAAAGGAACAGGCAATGAAAGAATATGTCGAGAAACTGATTCAGGCAAGAGTCGCAATTCTTCATTTTTGTTACCCAAGAATATCGTTTAAACTTACCAATAAACAGCTGTTGAAGCAAGCTGGGGATGCAGACTCTCAAGCCCACATCGATGAGATTGAAAAAGCTTGATAAACGGCTTTTTAATTTCAACGTTTGCACTTGTCTTCATTTCAATGCCTGGGTTTTTTTGACTCAGCCTTCGATCTTGGCTCCTGTAAAGTCAATGCATAGCCGATACATAATGCATATTGCTTGACCGCTCTCTCATATGCCTTCTCCTGTGATCGGGGGTGGTAGAGCCGCTTCCATGAAATCCTTACAAGGCTAGTAGGTAGACGGAACAAGCTGAGTGAATTATAAACGCATTGATTTGGTTGCGTACCCTGTAGTCGGGCATGATTGAGGATAAGTGCCGGCAATGAAGGGAGATTTATAATCAGACTATCCGATTTGCTATACAACAACCGTCAAATGCAGAGTTTACCTACTAGGTCCCGAAAAGAACTTCATCGATGCCAATCAATTCTGTAGTCTGGTGTGGTATTTTCCTAATTAGTACGAGTAAAGGCTATACAAAAAAAAAGAGTTTCAAAAAAGTATAATAAAGCAACGAAATGCTTTTTTCGATATTCTAAACGAGATCAAAACATCCGCCGCCACCGCCTCTTCGCGGCGTGTAAAGACTTTTTTTCCGTGCCTTGCGCTATACATTTCCCAACTTGGAATTCTCTGATCTGATCACGTGCATCTGGATCTCTATGAGGCGATCATTTTGGGTGAATTTGCAAGACCCAGTTCAACCCTGCTTTTCCACAAGTACCGTTTGTTCCGGTGGAGTATCGGATGCGAAGAGAGGAGTGAGTGAGATAGGCTCAGCATTTGCAAGTACGTATATCAGGTGATGAAGCTGATGATGCTTGACGGAATGATCCGGGGTAATTGAATTGCAGTGTGGGCAACAAGATCAACGTCACATGTTGTCCATTGACAACGACATTCCTTTCTAACGAAAGTCATTAGTGTCAATGTCTCTCAACGCCACAAATTATTATCCACGTAGTGTCGAGGTGTCTCTGATTGTGGACTACGTATTCTAGACCTGTAAAGGGATAAAGCATATCCATAAGTCATATTGTCTGGCTTGTTGACATATGGTTCACGGAGACAAATTCATCGTTTCTCACCAATGTCCCCCTCATCAAGAGCATGTGAGCGTGCCATACGCACAGGAAAAACTGATCAACCAGAATATTATGATGTATCGTCCCGCTCCGAATCTATTAACTCGGGGAAAACTCGCGGCTGTACTGATCTGATGTTACTCACGAACAGTTGACTTCATGGTTCATTCATCTTGAAACCCACGCTCCATGACGCACTTGGAGGAACTCCGTCAGCTTGAAATTCAAAAGGCCATAAACGCCACTTGACCATTGTTACGGTGGCATCATACATCAATAACCCAACGACCTATGAGAGAGATCTCCTCACAAAGTCCGACGACCGCTGGCAAAATTATAGCTACAGCATCAGACGAATGACCACGGTTCCACATGCGTGTAGGCCTCGTGGCCAGATAAAAAACCGAGCATATCCGGCTAAACAGACAAAAAAAGTCAGCCCCGAATCCAAGTCAAAGTTCTTTTTTTCAAACGCTTCTTGAAAATAAGATGCGTTGGAGAAGGGAGAAGGAGTCATGGGCATAAAAGTCTCCCGTGAGTTTCTTCTGTCAAAAAAATCTAATTTTATTCGTTTTCGGTCCAACTTTTCTTATCTTGACAGGCTATGTCGGCGCCTGACTAGCCCCTCAGTTTTCAAAAGCAAGATATCCGGAAGTATACACAAAAGGCGCGATTTGAGCGCCGCTAATGTTGGCTGTAAATGGAATCATTAAAAAATCATGTTATGTAGTTAAACATATCTCGCAGGTCGCGTGGGTTGTGTTGTTTCCCGGGGTTGGGAACTGATCATCATTCTGGATGAGGATAACTCCCGCCCAATGTTCCAATTGTGCTCAACCCTAATCATGAAAGCGGTGTCGGCGGCAAACATTTGTAGTCTTCTTCCCAAGCGCTCTCTCCAAGGACATATCATGGGGACCCGAACATGGTCATAGTATCAAAGTGGGGAAAGTACGCCAATGACTCGTTGGGTTATCCAACTATTTGACCGCAAGTGATGAGGCGGAGATGTATTTTGTTGGTGTATCATAGAGATATGTTCTGTCGCTCTTCAAGGTTCATCTGCAGCTGTTTATACAACCTCATTGGAGCTCCATTCTGAGACACCTATTGTACCGGGAGGATGGCTCATGAGTTAAGTGTTTGAGGCTGTAGGTTTCGACAATGTGGCGGTAGTAATGGATCTCTTCAGAGCAGAGGTACTCCGAAACCAAGCGTCCAGTCCAGCCTTGCGGTGTCAACATAATCACCCATTATAGAGAAATTGGGAACAAGATACAATGAACTAGCCGACGGAATGAAGTTCAAAAAGTGGAGCAGGTAATTCAGCAACAAAAGGGACAACTTCCAAGGGCAGACACCATCATGAAGACTCAGTAGGATAAGCTCCATGCCAACGTATTCATTCATCAGGCGCACCAACTCATCACTTCGCACACCAAACTCTATTTTCTTGTTTCAGACCTCAACGACGCCTCTGACATAAGTACGCTTTCATGGGCGGCAATTCATTACTGAGGGTGGCGCTTACATACAAAAAACACGGTGCCATCATGTTTTGTACCAGTGTATGTAAGAGAAGGATTTCAAGCGCCTTATGCTCTCGCAGCCAAGCTCGTCAATTGAATTGGTGTGTAATGATCTAGATTGTGAGGGACCCCGGAGAGTGTGTGACAATGAAACTACTGAGCCGCGCATATTTTATCCTCCTGAGCACGTGAAGGGAAAAGATACCTTTATCATATACAATGACCACGTAATATTTGTAGCCGCTCCTTTTCCTTACACGAATGGGACTCCTTTTTTTCCTGGACGACTCTTCAGAGTTGAACATTAGGAGCTTTTTGTTGCAAATGCTAATATTAGTGGTAAATTGGTCTACCGCTACTAGTGAACATGATGGCTCTAGTTCAGAAGTCCATCTCGCTTCGGCATCACCCTTGAGCTTAGGCTATCGGATTCAGGCGCATCTCCACTGAAACAGCGGCTCTTCATTTCTGAGACTACCATCAAGCATGGTCCAAGAGTGCATGGTTTTCAAACGATAGGACTTCGTAAAATGATTTAACTCAGGTCCATTAACCATCTATTCCAGTAGAAAATTAAATACAGCTTGCGGAAAATATGATAACCGTTTCAGGAGCCTGTGAAGGAAGAGACTGGGTATCTGCGTCCTCTTTTCCTCAATCGTAGCATCTTTTGATAGGGGTTTACAGATTATTCGACTTGGAAATAAAAAGGTTTCCGAGTCGGCAAAGGCCTGGTTGCTGCCTTATCGGAACCGGTCTTGTTCCTTGACGAAATCTAGCGGGTAAAAAGCGTGATCATTTACTATGTACAAGCGCCGCTGACACAGTTTCAAAAATCCTCCCACCCGATCGCCATCTAGAAATTGCCATAGGTAAAGTTCAATTCCAAAGACTTAGAGTCTGGATAATCTCTGCAGAACTTTGACCTGTTCAGTAGGTACACATTTTGCGACAGTCAGGATGGACCCAGAGAAAGTACGTGAGAAGGTGTAGAACATTCTTTCGGATTATCATCTCAACTAGGCTTGTGAATCTTCGGACCAAAACCGGCAAGGAAACAATCGGGGGTGGTATTTACAGGAAGCCCTATAACTCTGATATTTATGCGCAGATCTTGGCCATGCGGACGTATGGCGCCTCTTACCTATTCTGGAGGGTACATCATCTGGAAATAACCACAAGTGAATGAAACCACCCCGAAACGTTGCGAGAACCAAAATCATAAGACTTCAATGGTTATGACTTTTTTGGATTTTTGGATGAACCAGTCCCGCCAGTATGCGTCAACATCATCTTCTGATAGCACTCAGAAAGCTTCCGAACCTACATACACGGCGGGCAGGCATCTCACATTGCTACCACGTAGCATAGGCTAACGTAGCCACTGTAGATTGACCTCTTCCCTCCCCGAGGGGCATTAGGCCAGAAATCCCGAAGCGGAAGTGAAACCCGCCGTAGTCCGACCATCAGAATGGTCTCGAAACATTGAGATCTATATGGATTTTTCACCCCACAATACCTTCTTGATCAGCGATCTGGATTCCATACTCTCCAAGGGCTAAAGATGACGAACTTCAGCAAGCGAACCTGTTTCCTATTCGTCCAGTTGAGTATGCCGAGACTTCTCTGTCAGAACGCGCTTCCCTTCTTCTATAGCACCGTTCCATATCGGCGCTAACGTACAGTACCAGACCACCTACCCTTTTCTCACCCGATCGGCTCGATCGCCGGAGATTGGACGCCCGTAAGACTGGGACCAAGTAGCTGTTTACCGTAAATTCGGGATTCATATGTCATTATTGTGGACCCGGAGAGTCTAGGTCATTCCCATCCCTTGTATTTTGACCAGGTGATAGCTGAGGTCGTCGCAGAATATTAATCACCGTAAATGCATATACAATTTTATATTCATCGTTCCGTTGCAGTCTACATGATAATCAATATATAGCGACTTATCGTGAATCAATCCTGTGTCTGGATAACCTAGGAATTTATGTAAATCCCTCAGCCTTTCATTTGTTTCGTTGTAAATGGCTGGGAGCAGAGGCTCAGGCGGACGTCGAAGCGGAGAGTATGATAGCTCTCTTACTCTCTCACTTAATTTCCTCTTACTATTATTAAATAAATCTTGCGAGTGACTCCTGTTATAGAATGATCATACCTTTCTGGGGAGTCCTTTCTGATTTCCTGCTATTGCCATGGTATCGAGGACGTATCGTGAGTGCCGTGTTATATTGTTCTTGATGAATGAATGACTGATCTAACATTAGATTTTCCCAGTGGCAGACTTCCAAGACCGTTGTACGGATGATCATGTCTGGAGCTCCTCTTCTGGGAATTTCACCCCCTATATACCCATCGCGAAAATTATATAAATCTTAGGAAAGAAACACAAATGGGTTTATCGAAAATATTACACTGGTCATCATTAATAAACTACCCCCGTTGTGAACAATTAATTCAACGGATTGGGCATATGATGACTAGCTACCACAAGTCATCTTTCCATTGAGTATCAATGATTTATTGTTGATATCAGGTTATTCTTGCCTGAGAAACCAGTGACAGAGGAATAAGCACCTGACCTTCTGGGACACACTTGTCAAGATAAGAGATCGTACTCTGATTTTTATTTCAACAATGTCCGCCTTAAATCCACTTGATTCTGCCACTTGATTTCGTCTCAGTCCGCTCGACATATGGTAAAGCTAGGGTTATACCAAACAATAACAACAATCCACAGTGAAAATCTTCTTTGCAGGATCGGCTCTGCTTGACGAGCTCTAGCTTTCTCCTTTACATCTGATGAGGCTTTAAAGTTCAGTGAATTCATCTATTGATGGCAGGTGTAATTTGGAACACAAATGTTTTGAATGATGGAGACATTTTTTGAATCAGAATGAGATAAACTACAATGTGACTACAAGTTCAATGACCAGATTTTCGCAACATTGAACGTGTTGCTAATTATAGACTGATTGCATCAAAATGTTGTGATATGATGGTACGACGTCATGAATAGTGAAGAGTATCTGATCCAAAAAAAAATAGTGAAGAGTGTCAATGATGTTATTCTGTCTGACAGCTTTTGTTCAGATCCACGCATAACATATGAGATTGATAGACTGTAGTTGCATTTGAACATTAGTTTTGTCATGAAATCGATGTTTGAATTCGCTCAAAGATCAAATTCGACTTGCCCGCTTCTAACATTAATAACGATGAGCATCGTTAAAAAAATCGCATCTAATACTTAATAAAATACATGTAGTAATTATGTTAGGTCATGATAGGATTCCAACCAGAACAGGAAATCAACATCTGTTTATCTTAGGTCTGGCTAGCTGATTAACTCCTAACGTCTTACACTGAACATCTCAATTGCAAGCTTCGCTCGTGCATTGTCTTGGCTGTAACTCCAACCTGAGCTTTTTCGGGCTTACTATATAAAGAATCTGATTTGCAAATATCGTTCCTACATGTTGCTGTTGTATCATGTTGAGAATCACAGTACATTCACTTTTCAGATTCGTCCTAGGCTTCAATTCCTTTACGAAAACCTACACCCACGAGACACACAAAATTGGATACATGATAAACACTCGTTACAATATATGGAAATAGTTAATATAATTGGCAAGCTCTTTCATAAGAGCAGTACTCCTACTTCATTATCTTCCTGTCTCAGTCCCTAGTGCTCGTTTTTTCAAATGCTCTACATCCAGTAAGAGTTATTGTCCACTCACATCCAGACATGTGGAAGAAAAACTCGCATCTAGATAGGTGAAACGAAATCCGATGTAAGAATGTGTCGCTGTCGAAATGCAACAGCTGTCTGACGAATTTTAGGGAGGGAAAGATATGACCGAAGCAATGAGTGCAATGGTAGTAACACATCACCAACAAATGAATCAATGGTTTACTCAAAATTTCATGTATTCATGAAGCAGAAATGATTTATCTAGTACAACTGTGCGTGAAAACAATACAAAAAAATTGGTTGTGAACTACCAAGGAGAGCCTATAAATTACATTAATGTCTGACATCTTATCTACAGATGCAACTGGATGAAATAAATGGTAAGGAATCGGGTTCATGCAAATCGTAAGCGGAAGACACCCGGACGCATCAGACGTGGTGAATGAGATAAAACCATAAGGCTTGTTCATGAATCAGTGGAGTAGGAATTTCGGTAGTCTGGATTGGCAATGAATAGGTTCTGTCGAGGAACAAAACCGTAATCCCAGTTCTTTTTTGATAGTCGTTCCTCATATCGTCTCGTGTTAACTGGAAGCGGTTGCTCTTTATCCTGAGTCGACTTCCGCTCAAACATACGTACACGGGAAGCTACTGAAGGGCTTGACGTAGGGCTAAAAAACCCAGAGCGAGATGAGGTCGGAGGGGTCTCAGACGAACCAGATACTTTACGATGATGTAAAGGAAGGGTTGGCAGCCAGGATTGTTCAATAAGAGGTCTCTGCTCCAGGAGAAGAGGTGCATCGGGTTCTGAAGGGGAAGTGCAATGGATCGAAGCATCTGATAGATTGGTAACATGTGGTGACTCTGCAAAAGGTACAGTGTCGAATTGGGCCTGTAAACGATCATTTTCTTGGTCCACCTGATGCGTATGGGCGCTGAGTCCGCTGCTGATACTTCGGAATGTTCTTAGGCTACGGGCATGCCAACGTTGTGCAATATCCATTGCACCAGCCATCCGTTCAATGCGTTCTGTATCTGCTGTTCGCAGCGAAGTCATGGAATTCCCAGGGTCAGCTTTATATAATTTATTCTGAGACACTGGATGTTTATCACTACCCTGTTGCTTCGCGGAAAACTCGGCTGCTGGAATTTGAGGAATACTTTCAGTGATAGGATCGAGGGACGGTGGAATATTTGGGTCAAGAAATTCGGATTTTGTCGATGAACGTGGTGTCGATCTGCGATCAAGAAAACTGGTGCGGTAGAATCTCGACCACCATGAGTCGCTTCTCCGGACATTTGCCAAAGGGACACTTGCAGGGATGATTGTTGAAGGGAAGGAGATATGGGGTTTAGACACTTCAATGGATGGTGAAGGTTCAACTGTCAACTGCAAAGTAGTAAGTGAGGTATCTGCTTCCATTGGTATCTCGCCGGAATCTGCAGATGACAAAAAGAGGTCGTTTGAAGAAATACCGATATTTGACGTGCGTTCAGATAGTGGGCTCAGTGAGTGACCGTCTGTCGATGTCGGAGGAACTATACGTATCGTGGATAATTCATGTTGGGCTCGTAGTGCAGCATTGACGGGGTCATGATCATGTGTGTCATATGTATTGCCCTTCTCGTCGATAGGATCCGCAAAAGGATCAAGGTAGCTATGACTGCTTGCGCTGAGATGATTGGTCTCTCGACTGCCGTGAGTATCTGGCTCTTGATCGTACATCAAGGAAACGCCGTCAGAGGAGGACCCAGTCTTCTCTCGGAGGCGACTACTGCTTCCACGACTAGATGTGCTAGGCTCATGGCTTCTGAAACGAATACCAAGGAGGCTTTTCAATGAGAGTGAACTTTTCCCAGTGCCACTCCATCGCCTAGTGCCAGACTGCCGTCCAAATTCTGGCATGTCCTCGTCTGCCAGCATATCTCGACGCTGGTAAGTATCTCGTACACCTCGTGACTTGGCCATGACACTTAATGTTCCTGCAATTCCAAAAGCTGCGCCCATTAAACCACTCCCCCATCTGTCTGTGCTTAGAGCACAACTTCCAGAATACATAGTCACAGCTGGGATTGCTGGATTGGCGTGTAAGCTGCCATTATCTTCATCGCCTGTTATCAAATCCTGATATCTTCTCCTTTGCTGCCTACGTGAGTTCATAACGATGACGACAATGATAGCGATGGCACCCAGGACACCCAAGACAATACCGACGATGATGACGGCAATAGGATCTCTTTTGTGTTCATCATCTCTTGGATTGTCTAACGTAGCTGTTGGATATACAATGGCTGTTGTACCGGATGGTACTGAAGATCTTTGATGGTTGGTGGTCGTTCCGGTTGGTACGGTTGATATCTGCCTTTCACTTGAAAACGTCTGGATAGTGGAGGCACCAGATATAGGGGGTGTATAAGAGGAGACAAAGGTGCCGTCAGACAGATAAAATATCTGTAGATCTGCCGGTGCTGGCCCTGAATCGAAATAACCTGACTTCCGAGTAAGTTCGGGTCGAGTCGTAGTCACAATTGCTCTCACCGAAACCGAAGACGACGAAACCATTCAAATAAACTGCATAATGATCACGACGGGGTCCGATATAGGATAATTGATCAACAGGCATCCAGACTGCAGGACTTTTTGAGGTATCCAGGATCCATCCATCCTCAAGATTGTTCTGCAAATTGACATCACTGCCACCTTGAATGAGTATCTTCCCTTGTCCAATCGCAGTTGCAGCAAACCCTCTGCGTGGGGACGGTAGAGAATCAGTACTAACTCGCATTGTTGACCAATATGGCACATCTCTTGAGGTGTCCAGAGCCCAGATTGTTGAAAGGGGGAGCAAGGAATTTTTAGAAGCACCACCAAATACAATCAATTTGCCATCCACAAATGTCAGTGATGCATGACCGTAAATCTCAGGGGGTGCATTCTCAGATGGTAACAGTGAAAAAGTGAGGGTTTGAGGGTTGAAGGCATAATGGTCAGACAATCCGATTCCTGAGCCATCCGTCTTCTGTCCTCCAATGATGTACACAATACCGGAAGGTGCTGTAGCAGATGTATGATAAATCCTCCGTATTGGTTGACCAGTCCAGGACGTAGCTTGAGCATACCAAGCAGGCCGTGAAAGACTAGAAAGGTCCAGAAGAGCGGCTGAGTCTGAAATGGGGGGTCGGGAGTTAGGGCCGGGTTCACCTCCAAAGAGTAGAGCACTGGAAGTGTTGAATGCAGAGAGAGAGTGCCAGGCCAAGGCAGGCCCCTGAAAGGTCGGTGGGTTGCTGGAGTTACTTAACAACTGCCATCGTGGGCTCGCTACCTGAAAGGGTTGAGAAAGAGAAAGGCACAAAAGCTCGTTGTTATTTGGAGCAGAAGTGTATGAGTAGGAGTTGAAGGGATCCGTCTTTCCTCCATAAACGAATAGTACATCATTTATCACAATGGTTGCTTGTGCCCACCTAGTGACTCGCTTAGCTCAGTACGTCCGTAACCGCAGTATTAGTACTCACCGTGCTTCTGGAACGTACCTTGCTGCCGAAATTTCACACAATAACAATACGATATATAGGATCGATTGAATATAATGCAAATTCATCTAGGATATGCAGTGAGTGAGATAGACAACTTTCAGATCAACAGTGGATTATAGATCGTTGCTGGATTGTTGACAGATTTTTTTCATGCGGTATGATTGTGGAGCTCGTAGATAGTAAGTGAAATAGATCACTTCAAATGTTCAAGTAATAGTTGAGCATAGCCATCAGGAAGCCTAATGTTCAACATTGCCTTATCTGGCTTGTTCAAATTTTAAATTAGACATGCTTATATTAGACAGGGAGCCGGCTTACTAATCTAGTTTCGTAACTAATAGTTTACACTGTGTCCGCTATGAGTCCCTTCAACAAAGACTCACTGTGACAAGGTATCACTACAACTATTCAATGGTCCAGAAAAATGCGACTGGTAGCAGAAAAGTCATAAAATTCACAGTTTTTTGAGGAGGCGAGGATCTATTAAACTGAAATGATAATTGATCGATGGTGATAAGTAAGTGTGAGTAGATTACCTGTTACATCATTCCGCATCTTACCAATACCTTGCACTAGGTACGAAGATTGAAATATAGGTATCGTCATAGCCAAGTCTTCCGGGAGCGGTCCTCAATGATAACGCGTTTTCAAGGAACCCAGAATGGTGATGGGATTTCACATGATATCATTGACATTCAGAATGCTGCTGTTTCACACGTTTCTTTGTCTACTCATTCTGAAAGTCCTTTCTCTCAATCTCTGTAGTAAATCTAACCGCTGCAATGGCCTTCATGCTACGCCAAATCATGCGAAATCCCTCTCCAAGACTCATGAGCGATCACTCAAAGGTCGGGAAGAAAGTAGGGGATGCGAGGGACGGGAACTTCGATGAATATGACTTTGTGATTGTAGGAGGCGGTAATATTGTCTCCTTCTTGTGTTCTTTGACAATACTCAGGTTTCATAGGTACTGCTGGTTGTGTTTTAGCTGCTCGGTTGACTGAGGATCCCTCGGTTCGCGTCTTACTTCTTGAAGCTGGCCAAAGGTGAGGCTCTGCAAATTATCTGTCTACATAGATCTGATTGTTTTCAGCGGAAATTGTCTCTTATTCTCCAGAATACCCATTGCTTTTAGTTTGCTATTTCACTCCAAACATGTCTATCAAGTATACACCGAGCCACAGTTGGATGCTAAGAACCAGAGAAAATTCTGGCCTAGGGCAAAAATGCTCGGAGGGTGTGAGTACCAGCTTCTTCCTAGAAGACCAAGACCCTTACGAGTATCTGCTAGGTTCATCAATCAACGCAATGATGTAAGGCGCATTGTAGGATCATGTTCTTTAATTTCTTACCCACAACAGGGCCCAATATGGTGCACCTCAAGATTATGATGAATGGAGTAGGATCATCAACGATGAGATTTGGTCTTGGAACAATTTATCCAAGTGAGCGGCGTCTATTGGATTAGCTGACTGATTTTACAACCTGTCAGATACTTCAACAAATTTGAAAAGTATGAGGATGATGTTAGGTACCCAGGTGTGGACAGCAGCATCAAAGGCAAAGGTCCCGTCCGTGTGGGTTACTTCAACGACATTCAGAGCGTAAGCAGGGATTTCGTTCAGGCTTGCACAACGGTCGGCGTGCCTTTGAGTCATGACTTCAACACGAACGCTGGTACCACAGGCGTCAATCGTGTAAGTTACTCCCTATTCCTGTTCTGGAAACGTTTCTAACTTTCTTCAGATGAGTAAGCCCTTTCAGACTTCTGTTGGAGAAAGACTTAATCGATTATACAGTGACCTATATCGACGAGAATCGAACCCGCGTATCTTCTGAGACTGCTTACTTGACCACAGACGTTTTGGAACGGTCTAATCTGACAGTTGTGGTTGATGCTACCGTTACAAAAATCCTTTTTGAGAAGACTGGTGATGAGACGAAAACCGTTGGGCTTGAGTTCGCCAAGAGTAAGACTAGTTGCCGTTATACCGTCCGCGTAAGGAAAGAAGTTATCGTGACGTAAGTGGTGCTTTTTCGCTCAACTTCTCAGTTGAATTCCTGCTTCCAGTGCTGGTGCAATTCATTCTCCTCAGGTGAGTTTCCTGCACATTGCTGCCAATTTTTTTCTCATGTTTGATTGACTATAGCTCCTGTTGCTCTCAGGTATTGGCCCTGCAGATCAGCTCAAGAGTAAGAATATCCCTGTTGTTCGCGATCTTCCAGGCGTTGGGGCAAACTTGGTTGATCATCCCAATGTCAGTCTCTATTTCAAAGACAAACACGATCGTAGTGTGAAACATGTTCGGCCCTCTACTATTGGTGATATTCCTGGCTTCCTCAGTTTTTTGTTCGAGTATCTCTTTCGCAAGAGTGGACCTATGACAGGTAACGTGAGTTCAAGGTCAGGTAAATTCATGCATATACTCAATGGCAGGGGTGGTAGGTTGGTGAGGCGGCTGCGTTCATCCGCTCTGACGATCCTTCGCTCTTCTTGGAGAGCGAGTTCAAGAATAAAGTCAAGGATAGTACATCAGGAGACAACGGGCCGGATCTCGAGATTTTTATCACTCCAATAGGATATAAGGTGCGTAACATGAACCAAGATATCATATTGTAAATGAAAAACTTTTCCAGGAGCATGGAGATTTTGTTTTACCCATGCATACATTTTCTCTTCATTGTTGCCTTGTCCGGTAGGTATCTTGCAGCGACTCCTGAAACCACTTAATATAAACATTTCCAGTCCCATGAGTAAAGGGGTATTATCTCTCAAGACAAACGATCCTTTCGATCTTCCTGCAGTTGACCCGAGGTAGGTTATGATCCCAAAGTCATTCCTGCCGTTTCACCTAATCTTCTCCCGTAGGTATCTCTCAGCGTCTGAAGACATCGAGAAGATACGTCGTGGTCTGCGTTTCATTTTCAAGGTCATTAAACAAGGACCCCTCAGGGATCATGTTGATTTCGAATACAAACACAAACTCTTGGACACCGAGCGTGACAGTGCTACTGACGAGGAACTCGAAGATATTATCCGGCAGAGGATCGAGACGCTGTATCATCCAGCCTGTACTTGTCGCATGGCACCTGAAGCAGATCACGGTGTTGTCGACTCTCACTTGAGGGTATACGGAGTCAAAGGATTGAGAGTTGCAGATGCCTCGGTGTTCCCAGTGATTGTTTCTGGCCACACTGTGAGTTTCAATTTGCTCCCTCAGTGTTGTGACTGATTTGCATTGTTACAGGCCGGTGCATGTTATGCTATTGGCGAGCATGCCGCTGATATTCTGAAGGCTGAGTATGGTCTCCAAAACAATTGAAGGCGGGGAAGAGATGGTCCTCCTTTATTTTATATCTGAGAATCATTACGAATGCAACTGATTTCGCGCGCTGAAAATTCTTTCCAAGAAAGTCTTGACATGGATTTCTTCCCAGTCTACAAGGGGTTTCACATTCTGTTCATGGATATGACTCTGATAGATATTTGCATTGTGTGTGTGTGCAGGTAATATTTCAGGTGATATGAATTAGCTCAGCTTAAATTTAGAGTCTTGAGAATACCTACTTTCCTCATAATCAACAATTGACGCAGAAAACTGATTCAGAAGCCGTCTACCTGCTCATGGCTCAGCACATATTTTTGCCTGTCAATGGTTGGCTCCCCAGCATATTGAGAAGAATGCGACCGGACAGTAATCAGACTGGAGATTTCTGCACAGATATGCATTGACACCATCACCTATCTCTCTCGATCTCATCTACCATCTACCGCACATAACGTAACCTCTTGTTACAACTCAAGGCCCGCCAAACCACTCTGGTGTCTCCATTGGTCTGATGCACTAATCCAGACTGTTGGAAGGAGGTGTATTACAGGGGCCAGCATCAGATATGATAAACACACAAAGGGTGTTAGAAAACAGTCAGAAATTTAGAATTACAGTGAAGTAGTAGTGGGACTTTGTGGTGTCCGTGTCACACTGACTGATGTGTTGTGGTACGCTTCGACCTGGTTATTCCCTTTTCCAAATCACTGGACTGAGAAAACCGTGACAATGTTCCTTCGCAAAGGAGGCAAGTTTAACGCTCATCTTTGCCAAGATAGCTTCAGTAACTGGTGTCTAGATTGAAATTGACAGCTGGAAAGAGGAATAGCCAGACCATTGCATGGTCAAGAATTAGCAATTGATTTATGAGTTGACCTGGGAGAGGGGGAGAGGAAAGTTGACTATGAAACAGGTGTATTCTGGCCAGAATCAAGAATTTTTTTGAGGGTCGCTAATGACGCATGCCTTCTGAGGAGACAGACATATCGAGATAGCTGAAAATGAAAAGGGATTAGCCACTTGACAATGCAGTGCCTCCGCTCAATCGTCCTCCGGATACTTATCAAATCTTACTGTACCGGACTAACGGCACAGATCAACTTCCACAGCAGGCACCTCCGCCCCATGCCAACTATTGCATCTCTATGTTATATTCTTTGACTTTACTTGTGGAATGTACATTCGTCTACTCGGTAAACATTGGGATTCATGTCCCCATAATATCTGGGTGCCTATGAGTTCTCTCTCTCGCTATTGCATCGTGGGACTAGAAAAGATCCGACCTGCAGCACGTCAAAAACGTAAATCTCACGGAAAAGCATCAGACTGCAGAAACAAAAGAAGAGATAATAACACAAAACGGTGTCTGTCCGTCAGATGTGGATCGGTTGGTCGTAGCATCGCTCTGGGTGTAATGATACGACTGTTCACGATGCTAGGATGAAGATATGTGCAAGGATTGCTAATCAAATCTGATTGGCTCTACTCTCCTCGAAGAGGGAAAAACTGGAGGGAGAACAGGTCGGTTTGTGGGAATGTTTTGTTGCAAACGTTGTCCAGGGTTTGGAATAGACGTTGGTGCTGTCGCTGCAGCTGCATGTTGAGAGTTTCTACAAAGGGCTGCAGGGGGGGAACCAATCAAGCGAGACACAGTATATGGAAGCTCATAGCCTGCTTGGATGGCATGGTTGATGTAACGTGAGAGTTCAAGGTGAAGCGTAGGGTAGTACGTAGTTGATGCTTTACGGGAAATCTGGCATAAACCCATTATGTAAGACATGAAGGAAATCAATGGCGAGTAGTCACTCACGAGGATGATACGTTCAAGACCTGAAAGGAAGAGGTCCGAATGGAAGCGATAAGCGGAGAAATCGTGGTCTTTGGGCATGCCCAATGAGGCGACACTTTGAGCAATGGCATTGATCAATTTCATGTGGGTTGTCTTTCAGTTATCGAATAAGTAAATTTTCTGGAGTGCCTTAAATTAGCGGAAAAAAGTGCTCACCAGGTAGCCCATTGCTTCAAACTCGACGCCACCTGTCATACCACCAGGTGCACGAGGCTTTTCAACTTTGCTCTCATCAGTCTCAGAAAGGATCCAAACAGTGTTGTTGGGATGACAAAATACCCAGAAATAATCTCTACAGACATCGCACAGTTCCTGGAGATATGTTTTGTATATCCGGGGTTTATGAAGGTTTTCAATGAAGGCATGGGGTGAAATCGGTGTTTTAGGACATTCAGACGGAGGAGGAGCGGGAGTAAGTAGTAGTGCACGGATTAAAGAGAAGATACTCTTGTGTGGAGCAGGGAGAACAACGAGGTTAGAGCCAGGAAGAGACGATTCGCTTTCCCATGCTTCACGCTGCCGACGAGACGAACCAGATGGCAGAGAAGAAGGAGGATAGAGTTCAAAAAGTAATAGGAGCAAGTTCACGACAAGTTGACGGGTCGCGACATCGCCTGGCTTTTTGTCAGAATACAATAGGGAGATAAGTTGGATGAATGGAGTCGGGCACGAGCTTCGTAGAGCGAAGCAGCCGATGGATGATGTTGACAGTGCCTTAAAGCAGCACAAGAGTTCGTGAAGTACTTGATCATCGTGTTGTTCCTCTCTACAGAAAGCATAGTTGCTGAGGGAGAGCCAGATTCATTGATCAGAATCATACCTCCATTCAACCTCAAGAATTTCGTTGAGCCTAGTTAGAAGAGCAGAGTATCCTCCCAGTTTTAAGAACTCCTGTGACCAACTAAGCCAAACTTCAGTTCAACCTTGAATTTGACGGAGGCTAAGGTTTACCTAGCAGATTCGTTGCGTAAAAGCAGACGTAATTTCTTGATATCTTCGATGTCGAGTTGCAGGCTTGATGTGCCAGTCAAGATACTACAGAACTTCGTTGGCGAGATATTCTTGGATCGTAAAGTGCTTTTATCCTTGACACTGAGAGGGCCAGAACCCGAAGTCAAGTCCGCAGATGATTCAGTCGTAAGATCGACTTGACTGCGGCTGAAAAGCCGCTGTGTATCAAAAGAAAATCCACGAGTGTGATTAGAACTCGCTTTTCGAGTGGAAGAGGCGGAAGAATATGGATGTTGGTGAGCAGAGACATGACCAGCAAAAGGTAGGCGAGGCGGCTCAAAAAGGTCCTGATCAGCACTATTATTTCGTAAGGGAGACCCGAAGGACTCCGTAGAAGCAGCACGCCTGAGTGTTCCTCTCGGCGTATGAGGAAGGATAGGTACAGTGTCTCTCGGTTGCTTAGCAAGGATGGTTGACGATTTGAGCATGGCAGCCTTCACTGTAGATTCCATCCCCACCAGCTTTGGTCGTAAATTCAAAGGAATCTGTAGGTCGTCCTGAAGCTAATTGTGAGACGAAACAGCTTTTACGTCAACCATGAGGATACATACGAGGAGCTGGTCAAAGGCACTGTCCGTCTCGGCCTCACTCAATGTTGAAGGAATAAATTGGTCTTTATTCTTGTTATCTGTTTTCTTTTTCCTCTCATGAACGGAGGCACCAATCTTGCTGTAATGGAGAACATCCTTCATGTTTCGGTTCAATGGTTGTTGTCCTATCCCGAGGTTAGGATAATTCTCCTTGGCAGTGTTCGAGACGTCGCTCAAACTAGTAACCATTGTAAAGTCTGTCGAAGGGAGTCTCCGAGACGGCAGAATACTCTTGAACATCGTGGCTGTCTGAGTCAAACACGGCGAGTCGAGGGCGAACCGAGTTGAACTTCTAAATTAGGGGATGTTTGAATAGCACGCGTTTGCCATGTGATCGATCACGAGACCTTCTTAATTTAATTGGCATCTTCCACCTTCGTTGCCTAAACGATGGCTTAATCAATCTTGGCTCCTTCCAATATCATTACTGAGTTACAAATGCGACTTCACGCAGATAATCCTTTCAATGATCCTGGAAGCAACAATAATTCCAGTGCGGTGAGTGCGGTCCACTAGTGGGCTCTTGAGCCTTCTGCCGATTATCCTCGCATTATATGCCTGCTCAAATCACAAGCTCATACTTTGCAAAATACACAGGCCGTTCATCAGTACGACTATGGTACTTCTCAAGGCTACTCAGCAATACCCCTCCATAACCAAGGCGACCACCGCAACATTGCACAGCCTGATTTTGGTAGTGCCGGGAATCAGAGTTTCGTGAATTCACAATGGGACGGTTCGCGCTATAACCAGGGATCGACATGGGTGACTGAGCAGGAGAAACAGTCTCGTCGTTCAAAGATTATGGTAAGTGGTATAGTCAGAATCATCGACCGTGCTTGAAGCTAGGGTAGACCATTGCTGGTGTGATTGTTCTGGTCATTATCATTGCAGTGTCAGTGTCTGTTGGCGTCGTAGTCAGTCGAAGAAACTCCAACACCCGCAATTCGTCGTCGTCGAACTCTGGCGCAGTTAGCCAGACAGATCCCAATGATCCTAGCACTTTTGTTAAAAACCCTAATCTACACCAGGCCTTCTATGGGATTGCTTATACTCCAGTTGGGTCACAACTGCCGAATTGTGGAAACAGCTTGGGCATGTCGCCTCTTTTGTTGTCACCTCTTGTCAGAATTCTTATGGATTCGTTTCAGCTGCTGTCATCCAGGATATCCAAGTCAGTGTTGATCTAAGACCTATTCAAGTCTTATGCTGATAGTCCGTCGCGTTGCAGCTTCTTTCTCAATTGACAAAGGTAGCCCCATTTTCAATATACCCTCGAATTTAGTTAACACTGACAATGTAGCGAGTTCGAATTTATGGCGCAGACTGTAATCAAAGTGCTTTAGTGGTTAGCTCCCCTGAACTGCTCTTTCCCCGGAGTAGAATCCTGACGATCTTATGATAGCTGGAGGCTATTAGACAAACAAAAGTGGACGTCACGGTGTATCTCGGAAATTATGTGGTTCCTACCGATGGTGGTGCTTCTTACAACCGCCAGAAAGGCGTCATCCAGCAGGCTGTACAAGTATATGGAGCAGATCATATCGGTGGCATCACTGTTGGTAACGAATTCATGCTCAAGTGCGCCTATTCTACGCACTAGAACCAGAATTGATGAATTTCTAGCTATCTCACTGCTAATGGTGTCTCAGATCCGAACTCTGCGATTGGCAACCAAGGCGCCCAGCTTCTCATCCCTAATATTACGGATACGGTTTCTATGCTCAATTCCATGACTCTGAGCCACCATATTCCTGTTGGTAATGCAGATGCTGGCAGTTTCTTCAATAATGAAGTGCTTCAAGCTGTTGAGTATGGGGTAAGGTTGTTCTCTCCTGAACTTGGTATGGGTATATTTAGGACTTCAGATGGCGAATGTCCACCCATGGTTCGCCAATGTCTCCATAGATGACGCAGCATCTTGGACAACGACATTTTTCCAACAAAACGATGTTGATACAGCTAATTCCCTACCCAATAAGCCTTCTATGTCTATCGCTGAAACTGGTATGTATAAATTATTTCGCTTTTTTGATAAGTCGATCGTTTAACAAATTCAATAGGCTGGCCAACAGTATGTGTTTTGGCTTGCTTTTGAAGCTGCATCTTCATTTTTTCTCCTTCATTTTCTCTTCTAGAAATCGTCTGACGCGGGGAACGCCAATAACGGCCCATCAGTCGCATCAGTCGCCAACCTACAGACCTTCCTTGATACCTTTGTTTGTCAGGCTAACTCTGCAGGCACCCAATATTTCTTTTTTGAATTTGCTGACGAGGATTGGAAAGATCAGCAATTCGGCGGTGTTGAGGGTTGGTGGGGTCTTTTCAACCAGAAGTAAGTCCTCTCCTCAGTGGACCTGTATCATAATCATATTTCAATTACATAGCCGAACGCTGAAGGAGGGTATCACGATCCCTACCTGCCAGGCTCCTTAACGGTGCTGGCATTGTTGCCTACGGTGATATTTCATCCCATTTTTCTCATCTTTGTTTCCTGTCTTGACTTTGATTGCTGCATGAACATTTTGCTTTCTTTTGACACTGTCAAAATTTCGGACTCTAGAACAATTTTGCTTGGACTTTAATAGAATATTATTGTTTGTTTTGTTAGCTTGGTATTGTCTGAATACTAATCCTATTTTTTGGACCGTCGTCCTCTTGGCGAAAAATACTTTCAACTGCATTATTGAATCGCTCGAGTCTACATCAAATGCTCGCCTTCAGGAAAATGAAACCAGAGGAGCTTGACGGCCGAATTCCATCCTCGCCTTCTGGGGTTCTGCGAGATCTTTATCTGTTCAACAATCTGACAGAGCCAATCGCAAACCACGCGTCTCCAATTCTGCTTCTCATCCTCCTGTATTCCTGAGGCCGATCCCTTCAACAAGCCCAAGGAAGTGTGGGCAACAGCCACAATTTGTCCTGTCGAACAAAACCCTTGTCACCCATTCCATGGGTTATTCTGAATCACAACGGCGTTTGAAGCAGGCAAGTCGATGTCGGGGATATTGACAGCTCATAGGGTCACCGATAGAAGGTGATCAGATACGGCTGTCCAGGTCGAGTTTGAATTGCTATCCTGAAGGTGTATTGTTGACAGACATCTGTTGGCAACACTACCAAGATCGTTTATATGTAGGGACTTGTCAAACAGCTCCAAATATCAGTCTCGTGTAATCGTTTTTGTCATTATGAGCAACATCCTTAACGTCGAAGACATGTTCCAGTGTCTTTGATCAACTCATTGCGCACTCAGTAGGATTCGAATTCCAATGCTTAACTGATTTGATCATTTTCCGGAAACAGATGAACTTCAATTCAGAAATAGACATTACATCTGTTCGCCTACACTCCAACTTATCGGACCCCGACAATGGTTGGCTCTGCTCAAGAAGGGATTACCAAGTGCATGGTAAAGTCCCCACTTTGTACCTTTTTGATAGAAGAAAGGCACACTCAATTTTCCATTAAATCTGTAAGGCTTCATCAACCCGTGTAAGTCCTAACTTCGGGTGACAAGTGTTCAATGCACTCCGCTAAGTTCTCTCTGTAGTTTTAAGAAAAGCGGTCAACAACGCTGACACATCATCGAGCAATCACCGACGGTGATCAACTAAGATGACGAAAATACTAGATACTGACATTGTGAGCTCCTCAGGGCAGAGATGTCTGGGACGCATCCCTTGGATGACCCCTTCCCCTTCCCTCTCGCTAAGGAAGCAATAATATAAGCGATGAAATGATGCGACTCACAAGAACTGCTTAAAGAGGATTCAGTCAAAACTTTCGGGGAGATATAAGATGACTTTTCTAATTTTCACTACTGGTTTAGAAACTTAATCTCGTTCCCTTCAATCAACAGGGCTCAGTCATGAATTTTAGTCTTTCACGTCCAACGGAAAGAAAATTGGACGAAAAGAGAAGATCAATGATCATACGTTAGAGTATCTCAACTAAATATTCACCAACTAACTCATACTCTCATACAGACATGTACTCTGCTTTCATGTCTTCTGCAAGTTTCTCTGCAATGGCAAAGCATCCACCAGCCTTGACTCTAGCCATGAATATTTTACCTGGAGTGAAATCGACATCATACGCACCGTATGGCCAGAGATGATGCTTGGGAAGATAGATGCATCACACACCCTGAGACCATGGATCCCATAAATCCTCAACTTGGCATCCACAACACCACCTTCTTCTCTTGGAGCCATCCTACATGTTGATGTCGGATGATATACCGTTTGTACGCGATCTTTAACCAATTCCGCAATCTCTACATCGGACTTGAGGTGAAGCTGGTGGTCGAGGTCTTCGCGAGCACTTGTATGATCGAGATGTGCAGCAAGAGGTTCAGCATGTGCGATTCTGAGAAGAGCTCTAACACCTCGGACAAGCTTCCACATATCCTCCGGATTCTGTAAGTAACTGAAAAAGTGATGAATAATTGGAATCACGTCATAGGCTATCCCTTACTTGGGATTAACGCTCGGTAGCTGCCAGGGGTCATTTGATTTGAGAAGAACAGCGCCAGTGCTCAATGGCCTGTTGAAAAAGGGTTAATCGACGAGTTTGTATAGTGGGAGTGACTCAGAAAACACCTGACGAGGTAACAATGGAGCGCGAAAGTATGTATATCAAACATGATAGCACCATGTTCCTGGAAAACTGGTTAGGGTACTTTCAATATTTAGGGGAGGCATACATTCATACTTTATAGGCGAAGGGTGTGGTGAATAACTCCAAGTCGGGGCTGTCTGCAGCCGAAGTGCTATCTGTCAGATGTTGAGGGTATTCTGAAGAAGGGAATAGTTTGGGATCATCCGAACGGATGAAAGCAGCTGATTCGCCAAACTTTTTTCTCTGGTTAGACGGAAGCCCGTCCAAAGGGTGATCGATACTAACGTTAGTT